>SAMEA3663025__coassemble_430_pt1 | contig 32783 bp, 25 predicted proteins | sample SAMEA3663025__metabat2_low_PE_039 | metagenome-assembled genome bin SAMEA3663025 (sample SAMEA3663025) | pig gut metagenome | biome: pig gut; feature: pig-associated habitat; material: faeces | place: France | collected 2012
CGTGACCAAAAAAGTTACTGAGCAGTACCCCGAAAATCGCGACTCACTCCAAATTCCGGAGCGATTTAGGGCCACGCTTCAGTTTGTATACGATGAGGAGGGTTACCACAAATGCACAGGCTGTAAAACGTGTGAACGCAACTGCCCCAATGGTACGATCCAAATCACCACTAAAATGGTGGATTTGCCTAATGGCAAAAAGAAAATGAAACTCGATAAATATATCTACGATTTGGGTAGCTGCACGTTTTGCGACCTTTGCGTGCTTTCTTGCCCGTTTAAGGCTATCGAGTTTAGCAACGACTTCGAGCAGTCGGTGTTCCGTCGCGAAGCGTTGGTAAAACAATTGAATTATCTGCCAGAAAAGGAGAAGCCTGCTCCCGCTCCAGTAGTTAAGCCTGCCACTTCCGCACCGAACGCAGAAGCGGCAACCAAGCCCGCTGCAGCACCCAATAGTGCTGATGCTCAGGCTACCAATTCAGAAAATAAAGAAAATAAATAAACATGGAATCAGTAGGAAATATTATTTTGTATTTCATAATTGCAATTGCAATTATCGTGTTCTCGCTTCTGGCAGTCACCACTCGAAAGATTCTGCGTTCGGCCACTTACTTGCTTTTTGTGCTCTTTGCCACCGCAATGGTGTATTTCCAACTCGATTTTGAGTTTTTGGGCGCCGTGCAAATTGCCGTGTATGCAGGGGGCATTTTGGTCTTGTTTGTGTTTGCAATTATGCTCACCCACAAGCCGGGGAAGGATGCTGAGCCGCTCACTTCGCAGAAGCGCGTGATGGGACTTTCGGCTGCCTTGTTGGGTGTGGCTGTGTGTGGTTATGCCTTGATAAGCTATGGCAAATTCTGTGCTCAGCAATTGTTGCCTGCCGGCGACTATAGCATTGAGCAAATTGGTAAAGCCTTGCTCAATAGCGACAAATTCGGTCTCTTGCTCCCCTTTGAGGCTGTGAGTGTATTGTTATTAGCATGTATAATAGGTGGTGTGGTGGTTGCTCGCCGCAGATAATAGCATAGGAGGATTAAAGAAATGGATATTAATATTTTAATGTATCTTGTTCCCAGCCTCATTATGTTTGGCTGCGGTGTCTACGGCTTTATCACCCGTAAGAATATGATTGCAATTTTGATTTCGCTCGAACTCATGCTCAATTCGGTGGATATCAATTTTGCTGTGTTTAACCGATACTTGTTCCCTGAACAGATGGATGGCATGTTTTTCGCCTTGTTTGCAATTGCTATTGCCGCTGCCGAAACTGCCGTTGCCTTGGCTATTGTGATCAATGTGTTCCGCATTGCCAAGAAGGTGGACATTAATCAAATCACAAAACTGAAGTTCTAAGGATTATGGATTTTAATATTACTATTGCAGTTGTTGCCCTTCCGCTGTTGATGTTCCTCTTTTTAGGACTCGCAGGTGTGAAAATGGGGCGTAAACTGACCGGTGTGCTTGGCGTGATAGGTCAAGGTGTTACCACCGTATTGGCATACGGGGTGGCTCTCACCTATTTCTTTGGCACCGGTCAAGGACAGGTGGTGGATGGTGTGCGTCAAACTATCATCGTGGCTGATTGGGAATGGCTCAATCTGGGCGATAAGGTGATGGCAAACATTGGTTTTGAGCTCGATCCCATTTCGGCGATGATGCTCATTGTGATTACCACCATTTCTTTCTTTGTGCATCTCTATAGTTTGGGCTATATGAGCGACCATCATGGTAATGCTGAGAAGGGATTCCAACGCTATTATTCGTTCTTAGCGTTGTTCACCTTCTCTATGCTGGGTATGGTGGTGGCTACCAACATTTTCCAAATTTTCGTATTCTTTGAAATGGTGGGCGTTTCTTCCTACTTGCTCATCGGTTTCTATTACAGTTCTCCCGCAGCCATTCATGCCTCGAAGAAAGCGTTTATCGTTACTCGTTTGGCCGATTTCTTCTTCCTTTTCGGTGTGATTGTGCTGGGCTATGCTGTGAGCACGCTCACTTCACTGGTGCCGCAGGGCGAAAGTGCTTTGAGTTTTGCCACGTTGCTTTCTCAGCCCGATGCCATTTCGCAAGCCCTTAATTCGGTTACCTTCTTCGGAATGCCGGCTTTGCCTTTGGCGCTGATTTGCATCTTCATTGGTGGTGCCGGTAAATCGGCTATGTATCCGCTCCACATTTGGCTGCCCGATGCAATGGAAGGTCCCACTCCGGTGTCGGCATTGATTCACGCTGCTACCATGGTGGTGGCAGGTGTGTTCTTGGTGGCTCGCTTGTTCCCGCTTTATGTGATTTGCGATGTGGCTATCAATGTGGTGGCTGTTACCGGTGCTTTCACGGCATTCTATGCTGCTGCGGTGGCTTGTGTGCAAAGCGATATTAAGCGCGCACTTGCCTTCTCCACACTTTCGCAAATTGCCTATATGATGACTGCGCTGGGTGTGAGCACCGCTGCCGGTCATGGCGAAGAAGGTGGTTTGGGCTATATGGCATCTATGTTCCACCTCTACACCCACGCCATGTTTAAGGCTTTGCTCTTCTTGGTGGCAGGTGCAGTGATTCACGCCGTTCACAGCAACGAAAACAGTGCCATGCACGGCTTGCGCAAATATATGCCCATCAGCAATATCGCTTTCTTGATAGGCTGCTTGGCCATTGCCGGTATTCCGCCATTTGCCGGTTTCTTCTCTAAGGATGAAATCTTGGTGGCTTGCTACGAAAAAGGCACCTTCTGGGGCTTATGGATGTCGATGGTGGCCGGTATGACCGCTTTCTATATGTTCCGCATCTACTTCCTGATTTTCCACTGGAAAGAACACGAAGTGCACGAAGGTCACGATGCGCCGCACGAAGGTCCTTGGACCATGAGCTTGCCGCTGATTGTGCTCTCTGCCGTGTCGGTGGTGGCAGGATTGGTACCCTTCGGCGAATTGGTGACTGCCGATGGCAAAGCATTGCACACGCACATGAACTACACCGTGGCTATCTCCAGCGTGTGTGTGGCTTTGGTGGGCATTGGCTTGGCATTCAAGCTCTATTATAAAGAAAACCCGCTTCCGGCTCGCATGAAAAATGCTTGCTCCGGACTTTGGGAGGCAGCTTATCGCCGTTTCTACATGGACGAATTCTATCAGTTTATCACCCACAAAGTGATTTTCCAAAAAATTTGCAAACCCATTGCTTGGTTCGACCGTCATTGCATCGACGGCTTCTTCAATCTGCTGGGCGACGTGACCAATTCTTGTAGCTTTGCTATCCGCCGCCTGCAATCGGGCAATGTGCAATCGTATGTGTATGTCTACCTCATGGGCGCTATGCTCTTGGCAGCGGTAACTTTAGTGTGTGTTCTGATTTAATACAATGGTTCTTTAAATTGAATTGATTATGATTTTCGATAATATATTAATTTATTTCGTAATTGTCCCGCTCCTTACACTTTTGGGACTTGCTCTTTGTCAAAACAAAGGCATCAAGGCGATTAGAACCGTTGCTGCCACAGGCGCCACTGTGCTGGTGGCTCTTGCCATCTACCTGGTGGTGTATTTCTTGCAAGAAAGAGGCGCCGGCAATCAAGCACAGATGTTGCTCACCGATAGCTGGTGCTGGTATGCACCGCTCAATATCAATTTGGCGCTCGGTGTGGATGGCGTGTCGGTAGTGATGATTCTGCTTTCTGCTTTCATCGTGTTTGCCGGTGTGTTTGCATCGTGGAAAATCGATCCGCTGCCTCGCCAATTCTTTATGTGGTTCTACCTCCTTTCTATTGGTGTGTTTGGTTTCTTCATCTCTGTTGACCTCTTCACCATGTTTATGTTCTACGAGGTGGCTCTTATTCCTATGTACCTCCTTATCGGTGTATGGGGTTCGGGCGACAAGAACTACTCTGCAATGAAACTTACATTGATGCTGATGGGTGGCTCTGCATTCTTGATGCTCAGCATTCTCGGTATCTACTATCATTCTTCTGCCGACGGCAACCTCACCATGAACCTCCTCGAAGTGGCTCAGAACAATGCCATTCCTCACGATTGGCAACTCTACCTCTTCCCAATGGCGTTCGTTGGTTTCGGTGTGCTTGGTGCAATGTTCCCATTCCACACTTGGTCGCCTGATGGTCACGCATCAGCCCCTACAGCAGTGTCAATGCTCCACGCAGGCGTGTTGATGAAATTGGGTGGTTACGGTTGCTTCCGTGTGGCTATCTATTTGATGCCCTATGCAGCCACCGAATTGGGATGGATTTTCCTCACCCTCACCGGCATCAGCATCGTGTATGGTGCGTTCAGTGCTTGCGTGCAAACCGACCTCAAATACATCAACGCTTACTCATCAGTGAGCCACTGTGGTATGGTGCTCTTCGCCATTTTGATGTATAATCAAACGGCAATGACCGGCGCCGTGCTCCAGATGCTCTCTCACGGTTTGATGACAGCCCTCTTCTTTGCCCTCATCGGTCAGATTTACGGTCGTACCCACACCCGCGACATTCGCGACATGGGCGGTATGATGCACATCATGCCTTACCTTGGTGTAGGTTATGTGATTGCCGGTTTGGCTTCGCTTGGTTTGCCGGGCTTGAGCGGTTTCGCTGCCGAAATGACCATCTTCTTCGGTTCCTTCCAAGAAGCCGGTTTGCTCCAACGCGTGTTCACCGTGGCTGCTTGCGCTTCAATCGTTATCACAGCCGTCTACATTTTGCGCGTGGTGGGCAAATTGCTCTTTGGCGAAGTGCAAAACGAGCACCATCGCCAGCTCACCGATGCAGTGTGGTTTGAGCGCTTTAGCACCACCGTGCTCATTTGCTCAGTGGCGGCAATCGGCTGTTTCCCTAACTTCTTTGGCGACATCATTCGCGATAGTTTCCTCCCTGTAGTTGACGCTATTAAGAATGTTCTTTAATAAAAGTGTTGAATTTAAAAATCGATAAGATACAAAATGGATTATTCTCAATTTTTAATGATGCCTCAAGAAATCGGTCTGTTGGCTACATTCTTGTTAGTATTTCTCTATGACACTTTTATGCCCTCTAAGTGCCAAAAGCACCTCCCTGTGTTCACCGCAGTGGTGTTTGCCCTCTACACGGCTTTTAGCTTCATTCCATGCTGCACAGGCATTGCATTTGCCGGTATGTTTGAGCAAAGCCAAGCCACTTGGGCGATGAAAGGCATTCTCAATATCGGCACATTCCTTGTGATTCTTCAAGCCGTGAAGTGGACTAATAGCGACTTTGTAAGCGTTCGCCGTGGCGAATTCTACGAGTTGATTCTGCTCACACTTTTCGGTATGTTCCTCATGGTATCGGCGCGCAACTTCCTCTTGTTCTACATCGGCCTCGAAACGGCATCCTTGCCACTCGCAGCCCTTGCGGCATTTGAGAAAAATCATTACGAATCGCGCGAAGCCGCTGCCAAATACATCTTCACAGCCGTGTTCTCTTCAGCCATCATGCTGCTCGGCGTGTCGTTCGTTTACGGTTTGAGCGGTTCGCTCAACTTCGCCACCATCGGTGAAGTGCTCGTGTCGAAGCAGTCGGCTCTGCTCATCGTGGCAGTGGCGTTTGTGATTGCCGGTGTGGGCTTCAAGCTCTCGCTTGTTCCATTCCACAACTGGACCGCCGACGTTTACCAAGGTGCGCCAACCGCTGTGACCAGCTACCTTTCAGTGATTTCTAAGGGTGCAGCCGCATTTGCATTCCTCGTGATTCTCACCCAAGTGTTCGGAGCCGTTTACGCCGACGTTTGGAAATGGATGCTCTATGCAGTGATTGTGCTCACCATTACCATTGGTAACCTCTTCGCAGTGCGTCAGCGCAACCTCAAGCGTTTCTTGGCATTCTCTTCAATCTCACAAGCCGGTTACATCATGCTTGGTGTGATTGCTGCCAACACGCTCGGTATGGCTTCAATGATGTATTATGTGGTGGTTTACATCTTCTCCAACCTTGCCGCCTTTGCAGTGATTGCTGCCATTGAGCGCCACACCTCGAAGGTGTCCACCGACGATTATAACGGACTGTTTAAAACCAATCCTTGGCTTTCCTTCACCATGATGGTAGCAATGTTCTCTTTGGCAGGTATTCCGCCATTTGCCGGCTTCTTTAGCAAATTCTTTGTGTTTGCCGGTGCATTGAAGGATGCCGATGTGGCTTTGTATGTACTCGTGTTGATTGCTTTAATTAATACCATCATTTCGCTCTACTACTACTTACTCGTGGTGAAAGCCATGTTCATCCGTCAGGACGACTGCGCTATTCCCACGCTTCAGTCGCATTGGAGCGAAAAAGCAGGCATGATTATTTGCGTGCTTGGTATTGTGCTCTTGGGTGTGGTAAGTTGTGTTTACACCAATTTGGAAGCATTTGCTTCTGCATCCGGTAGCTTATTCCAACTCATACGTTAACATAAGCCCCTTTACCTTAATACATTAATTATCTAAAAACCGGAAGAAGGAGAAATCTTAGCCGATTTCTCCTTCTTTTCTATCTATAATCGTTCGATTTGTTCGTTAGCTCAAATTAACTATTGCAACTAAAAAATACACATAAATTAACACTTCGTTTTTTTTTTTTATTAACTTTGTACCGTTATTTTAAAAGAAATTAACATAGTTATCACTAAATTATCAACGACCTGTGAAAAAACATAGTATGGACTAATTTGAGAAAGTCTATGTTACAGTCTAATTGATTAACCTCTGAGCTATAATTAAAAACGGTCAGCATTACAACACTGACTTTTTAAAACCTTATTTATCACAAATATGAGAAATCTGTGGATGATCATATTGATTATTTTATGCGCAAATATTGGCAGAATGGATGCTCAATCCGAAGCCGGTAGTAGTAGAAGCATTGTGCCATCTGATATGGCATTTGATGCCGACACTTTGTGTCATAGCCATAAGGCGTGCTTTGCTGAAGTTGATTCTCTGGCGAATTGCGCTGATTTTTTGTTTGTGAAAACCAATCCTGTGGGGTGGGGTATGCTCATTGGTAATGTGGGAGTGGAATATCAGTTTAGCCAGCGTCTTTCGGCAGAATTGTGGATTTATTACTCAGCCTTGAATTATTTCCACCGCACCACTAAGTTTCGCACGTTTACCTTAATGCCAACCTTTAAGTGGTGGTTTGCCGGGCAAAATGTGCAGTGGTGGGCTGATGCGCATCTTGGTTTGGGCTTTTTCAATTATGCAAAAGGCGGACAATGGCGCTATCAGGACCGCAATGGTAACACCCCTGCTTTAGGTGGTGGCTTGGGTATAGGCGTGCGCATTCCCCTCAGCAAGAATCATCGTTGGTGGCTTGAACCGTCGCTGGGAGTGGGAGTATATCGTCTGAATTACGATAAATTCGAGAATTGCCCTGATGGAAAACTCGTGGATACTCGCCATCGCACATTCTTCGGGCTCGACCGTGTGTCGCTCGCCATCAGTTATCGCTTTCACGTGAGTAGAAACATCAAATGAAACGCATATCTAACATATTGCTCTATATGTGCATCGCCATATTGGCTGTGGCAGGACTTGTGTCGTGTGATGTCCACGAGTTTCCTGACAATGGTGAGCAAGGTGGTGGCGAAACGAAGGAATTCATACTTCATCTTGACTTTACCGATGCCTTGAAATGGGGATTTTACACCGAAATCGACTATAAGCAAAACCGTGTGCAATCGATGCTCCCTTTCCGACCTGCCGATATTGATGTTCGCTATATAGTGAAGGCATATCGTGTTGACGCTAACGGCTCTGTTGCCTCAGAGCCTTCTGCAGTGGTGATTGAGGCTGGCACCGACACCACAAATCTTAACCATACAGTCACCCTCCGGCTTGCCCCCGGCGCATATAAGTTCCTTGTGTGGACCGACTATGTGGAGCATGGCAAATTGACAAACCTATATTACGATCCCTCCAACTTCACGGAAGTGACCTATTGCGACCGCGAAGGCTATACCGGTAACAATGACCTTCGTCAAGCATTCCGTGGCGAGTGTGATGCTGTGGTGCATCATTCTATTACCGAGGGAGTGAATACTGCCACAGCATTTATGGAGCGTCCGCTTGCTAAATACAAGTTTATAAGCACCGACCTTGAAAAGTTCCTTGCTATGGTGGTGGTGTCGAGGGCCGGCAAAAATGCACCTATGTCGAAAACTGACCTTGAGGTGGCTATGAGTAAAATCAACATTGCCGATTTCAAGATACGGTTTGTTTACACAGGTTTCCTCCCATTCTCATTCAATGTGTGGACCAATCGTCCCAACGATTCATGGACCGGCATTTCGTTTGAGAGCGGTATAAAATTGCTGACGGAGAGCGATACAGAACTGGGGCATGATATGGTGCTCGTGAATGGACACGGGTCGAGTGTGTCGGTGCGTCTTGAGGTGTTTGACCGAGATGGCACTCTGTTGAGCAGCACCAATCCGATAGATGTGCCCATTGTGCGCAACAAACTCACTGTGGTGCGAGGGCATTTCCTCACCACGAGTGCTTCGGGTGGTATAGGCGTAGTTACCAAGTTTGACGGTGAATACAACTATGAAGTGCCGTAAGTATGAAAATGTAATTAGATAAAATAATTCTCTTTTATTAACTACAAACTAAAAAATTAACCGAGATGAAAACTAAATTTTTTTCAATGCTTGCCGTAGCAGCCATGCTGCTGACGACATCGTGTTCGAACGATGAGACTAACGAACTCATTAGTGGCGAACCTGTGACCACATCATTTAAAGTGCAACTGCCTAACAGTATTGGCACACGCCCAAATAAGGGTGCCAAGAAGGCTTTTGCCGATGGAGAAACTGCAACCGTGTTGAAATACATGGTTTTTGATGAAAACAACAATCGCGTAGCCTCAATTCCAACAGGTGAACAGGCAATCAATTTGAGAACTGATGTGCAGCTTACGCTTATCACCGGAAAGAAGTATAAAATCGTGTTCTGGGCAGCTAATGCCGCAGCACCTTACACCATCGACGAAACCGGCAAGGTGACAGTGAACTACGCAGGCATGAAGACCAATGATGAATCTCTCGACGCATTCTGCCGCTGCTATGAATATACTGCCGGTGCAGAAGTTGAGAATCCTGTAAAGCTCTACCGTCCGTTTGCTCAACTCAACGTGGGTACAAAGGATATGGACAAGGCTGTTGAACTTGGCTTCAAAAAAGCTGATGCAAAAACTAAGGTGGTGGTTAGTGGCATTGCCAACACTCTCAACTTGCTCACTGGTGAAGTGAGCGGTGAGGCAGAAGTGACTTGCGACTTCAACGCCATTCCTACCGGTGAAACGTTCCCAAAGGAGGGTTACGAATATTTGAGCATGGACTATCTGCTCGTGGGTAAGGAAACTAAGTCCGTGGTGGATGTAAAGTGGCAGATTACCGATGGCGTAACTACCGTAGACCGCGCTTTCACCAATGTGCCATTGCAAGGCAACTACCGTACCAATATCTATGGTAACTTGCTTACTGCTACCGCAGATATGAATGTGGAAATCGACCCTGCTTTCAGCGATGCCGACTACAATGACCTTATTGAAGATGCATTGATAGTTGCCAACAATGACGAACTTGCAACAAAACTCGCTACCGACGGTGCAGTTGTGAAATTGGCTCCTAACACCACCTATAAGTTGCCAGCTACTGTGGGCGACAATATCCACATCTTTGGCAACGAGGGTGCTAAGTTTGAAGTGCCAGCTGCTGTAGCATGGCATGGTAAGACTGCTACATTCCACAATGTGGAACTTGTGTATGGACAGAGTAATTATGTGGGCATTCAGCACGCAAAAACCATTAAGTATGAAAACTGTGAAATCGCGGGACTGATGTTCAGCTATGCCGAAAATTCAGAGTTTGTGAGTTGCGTATTCACTCAAGACGCAGTTGAATACAACATTTGGACATACGGCAGTAAAAATATTAAGTTTACCAACTGCACATTCAATTGTAAAGGCAAGGCCGCCCTTCTTTACAGCGAATCCGCCACTTTAGCACAAACTGCCACTTTCGACAACTGTAAATTCAATGCTTCCGCAAAAGCAGAAGGTAAAGCAGCAATCGAAATAGACTCAAGTTTGGGTACAAATTACGATGTGTATATCAATAATTGTGTTGCAACCGGATTCGATCTCGGTAAGGTAAGTGGCAATTCACTTTGGAACCAGAAAAAGGGCAGCCTGACCAATCTTTGGGTTGACGGTGTTCAAAAACTGACAAGATAATAGAAAAGAAGTGATTGAATAACTGTAGGGAGGAGAAATCTTAGCCGATTTCTCCTTCTTTTCATTGGCATCGGAGCGAGAGGGTTGTGTGGGTTCAGGGCTGAATTATTAGCTTTCAAGATTTTTTAATGTAATTTTGCATTTTTGTCTGCTTTGCTGTTTCTGCTATGCTGTGGCGCTGATTTTCAGGGCATACCGCTCACTTATGTTTTGCTCCTCCGGGGAGTGGCTTTTTGGAAAGTGGGTGTTTTTTTTGTACCTTTGCCCTTGAAAACGAACACGGCGGAAGTGTCGTCGCCATAGCTTACCTATGGATTTGTTGTTCTTGATAAGTGTTTTGGCGATGACATTCATTCGCCCAAACCTCGTTTGTTGTGATACCACAAGGCTTATCACATCCATTTTTTATGATAACTACGCTTCGAATGAAATTACATTTTTTTGCCACATTAGCATCACTTTTGATTGCCGTAGCTGCGGTGGGGGCTAATCATGTGTATGTGAAAAGTCGCAGTAATTTGAGGTGCGATGGCTATTTCCCTCAAATCAGTGCCGACGGCAAAAAGGTGATTTCTGCCACCACCGATGCCAAGTGCCTCTATATCTACGATTTGGAGACGCAAAAGCGCGAACTCGTGTCAGATGTTGGCTCGCCGGGCTTTGAAGCCATTTTTGGCAATGATGGCAAGGTGTATTATGTGGCAATGAGCATTGACAAAAACCACATTATTCGACGCTCCGGTAGGGTGTTCGACCCCGCCACCGGCGAGAATCGTGAAGTGCTGCCTGAGCAACACGGCGCTGTGCATGCCATTAATGGCACAGCCGGCACTGCTGTGGTGGGCGAGCAGAAAGAATGGAATGTGCGCAATGCCGGCACTTTTGCCTGGGCGCTCGGCTCACAACTCTATGTTTATCGCAATGGCAAAAAGCAGGTTTTTTCGCCTGTGAATGTACAAACCGGCTATCTCTGGGTTGATGTGTCGCCCGATGGCAAAAAGGTACTTTTCCAAGTGCCGGCAGTGGGGCTCTTCGTGTGTGATGCCGCCACCGGCAGAGTGCTACAAAAACTCAATCGCTGCCTGATGCCGCAGTGGTATAACAACGATTTGATAGTGGCGCAAGGCACCGGGCGATGGGGCTACCACATTATCATTTTCCGTGCTGATGGCACGGGCGATATTCAATCGCTTGCCAATGGCGAAAGTGTGATGCCTTCGGTGAGTGGCAACAATGTGATTTACACCACCAAGGGCGGCAGTGTGAAACTCCTTACACTTGAAACGCCCGAAGAGCGTGACGTGCGCTTGGAACAAGAACGCATCGAAGCCGAACGCATCGCGAAAGAAAAAGCCGAAGAGGCGGCGCGTGCCGAGGCGGAAAAGCAAGCGGCGGAAGCTGACAACAATCAATAATGCGCCTCACAAGGCGGGTAATTTTTTTAAGAAAAACTGCGAAACATTTATGAGATTCATTACATACATCCTATTGCTCCTCATTTGCGCCCTCATGCCGCTCTCGGCAGGGGCACAGCAGCGCACCGCGCAAAGCCGTGAGGTGCCTGCGCCCAAGGCTAAGCCTGCACTCAAGGAGCAAAAGGTGCCTATGAAATCTCAAAAGAGCACTTCGTCGCAAAATGTACCACCTGCCGCTTCGGCAGTGGTGCGCCCGCGTGTGTTTCTAAATCCCGGTCATGGCGGTCACGATAGCGACGATCGCCCCTGTCCGTTTTTCAACGAGGGTATGCAAGCGCGTGTGGAATACTACGAATCCGACAGCAACCTCAAATGCGCTATGGCAATGAAGGATATTTTGCGCGAGCGCGGCTATGAGGTGTTTATGTCGCGCGTGAACAATACCACCGCCGACGATCTCAATCTCTTTGAAATTCACCAACTCGCCCTCAATAGCGGAGCTGATGTGTTTTTCTCCATCCATAGCAATTCGTCGGGCTCTTCTCGTCGTGTGAATTTCCCATTCGTGATTTATCGCGGCTATGATGGAGCAGAGGCTGCCGAAGGTAGCGAATATTTGGCATCGATTGTGGCGTCGAATTTGGCGGATATGGAGGCCACTTCGTGGAGCAGAGGCGGCTTGATTCACGGCGACTGGACGTTCTACCGCTCTCGCTCGGGATTGGGCGTATTCCGCTGGAACAAACTGCCCGGTGTGCTCTCCGAAAACTGTTTTCACGACTACCAAATTGAGCGCGAACGCTTGCTCAACAAAGACTACTGCTGGCTGTTGGGAATGATTAATAGCCGCTCGCTTGACAAATTCTTTGCCCGACCGACGCAAAAATTCGGCGAAGTGGCGGGACTCGTGCGCTTCGATTATCCACGCAAGGGTAAAAAGCTGAAAGCTTACGGCAAGGACGCCTATCAGCCACAAAATGGCGTGCCCGTGGAACTCTGCGACCTCGACGGCAATCCCATCCAAACGTATCACATCGATAACTACAACAATGGTTTCTATTGCTTCACCCGTGTGCGCCCGGGGCGCTACTTGGTGGCAATCGACGGGGTGGAGGACCATGAAGTGGAGGTGAAAGCCGACAAAACCACCTACTACAATGTAACCATCATCACCCAACCGCAAACCGAAGACTATCTCGACGACATTACTGTGGTACACACCCAAGAACCCGAACCCGACGAAACCGTCATCTCCAACGGCGAAGAAGCCCAATAGCCCCCCAGAGCTTTGTTTATTTGCACTTCTTTTAATAACTTTTAATCACGGAAACTATAAATAGATTTTGTGTAATCTCACGAACGAAGCTAATAGCCGCGTAATATTTCATGATTCTTGGAACTTTAAAATTTCGTTTAACTTTCTTAATCCCGGGAACCGGGGAAAGACAATTCAAAGTCTTTTAGGGAAAAATATTGATAATCCTAAACTGATGGTTGCTGAGGTTAGAGTGGCAGCTTGTTTAGATAACCATTGGGGTGGTATGACAATTACAAAAACTAAGTAGTGAATATGAAAAAGATTTTACTGAATTTTATTGCCTTGCTTTTCTGTTTCTCTGCAAATGTGCAATGCTTTGCAGATGAGGCGGATGAACGTACACGCCATTGGATGGGTAGATGCGAACTTTCTACTGCGAATGTGCTGGATTGGGGCATAGAATATGGCATTGATTATTATCCTATCCAATATGTAGGCATGGGCGTGAGTGTTTATGCTACAGGTGATTTTGGCGGAACGAGTCGTTCCTTTATCCATAATGATTTCTTTTATCAAACGGAAAATGTGAACAATGAGCTTTCGCTGCGCACTTCCCTACAGTTGCAAAGCCCTGCCATTTGGCGCAAGAGTGATGGCTCCCTGACGCTGTTCGTAAAAGAAGATTGCGGGCTTACATTGCCCATCCCGGCAAACCAAAATTTGGAATACACGATTACACCGAGTTCCCCCGGCACCTATCTGGTGTCGGAAAAATATCATGCCAAAAATGTAGGCGGAAAATCCTGCTTCGTTCATTTCAAAACCTCGCTGGCATTGGAAACCGACCGCTGGCAATTTTGGACAGGTTACACCTGGAGCAATTTCGACGCCTACAGTTCGGCGCGCCACATCACCATTGATGGCATCACATTATCCGTCCCTGCCAAAAAGCCCCTCCAAGGCTTTCACATAGCCCTCGCCTACAAATTCTAACAAAAATTCAAAAGCCTCCAAAGACGTTTCGTGTAGGCCGAACTATGGAATCACAAAGGGTAGCTAAAGGCTAACAGCTGATTGGGAATTGCTGATTGGGGATTGTGAAGGTTTCCACACTTTTTTGTCCATCCTTTTTGCCACTTGGCGGGAATTTTGTAAATTTGATGATTGATAATGTCTATATTTTTCAACTCAGATTATTTATTTTATGGCGAAACGTAAGGGCAACGACACCGAGTTAGCATCCCAAAAGAAGCAAGCCGGCTACACTACAGAGAAAGCAAAGAAGGCGGGAAAACGTGTCTCTAATATAACGAAGCCGGAGAAAATGTCGCTGGAGCAGTGGCAGGTGGCTTTGCGCAAGCAGGTGGCTCAGCGCACTCCGCTGGCAGTGGAACACGTGGACGAAAAGTGGGCGAGTGGCGAATTTTTGGTCACCAATGCCATCACCAGGCGTGTGTATAAGGTGGTGTATCGTGGAGAGGGTAGTTGTTGGAACTATTGCTCTTGCCTTGATTTCAAAACCTCCCGTTTGGGCACTTGCAAGCATATCGAGGCTGTGAAACTGTGGTTAGAGGACCATCCCACACTCTTGAGCCGCAAAATTCCGCCCTACACGTCGGTGTATCTCTCCTATGTGAACGGTCGCAAGGTGATGCTTCGCATTGGCAGCGAAAATGCGGAGGCGTTTGCCCGGCTGGCACGCGATTATTTCGACGCTGATATGTGCCTTTTGCCCGATGCCATCGATCGGTTTCCCACTTTCTTGGCTGAAGCCAAAAAGATTTCCGACACCTTTCGCTGCTACGACGATGCCCTCAGCAATGTGATTGCCCGCCGCGACGACAAGGTGCGCCAAGCCCTGGCGAAAACCCTGACCGACGATGTGCTCAACCATTTGCTCCGCACCAGCCTCTTCCCTTATCAGATGGAGGGCGTGCGTTTTGCCGTGGAAAAAGGGCGCACGGTGATTGCCGACGAAATGGGTTTGGGTAAAACCATCCAAGCCATTGCCACTGCCGAGGTGCTGCGCCGCAATTCGCTTGCCGAATCGGTGATTGTGGCATGCCCCAATTCGCTTAAATATCAGTGGAAACGCGAAATTGAGCGCTTTGTGGGCGCTGAAGCCTTGGTGATTGAGGGCGAAATTGTGAAGCGCCGAAAACTCTACGATGTGGATGTGCCCTACAAAATAGTGTCGTATCACACGCTCAACAACGATGTGCGCTACGCCGGCCACGTCGACACCGACATTTTCATTCTCGACGAGGTGCAACGTCTCAAAAATTGGGACACGCAAATTGCCATTTCGGCGCGCCGGGTGAATGCAAAATATGTGGTGGCGCTTTCCGGTACGCCCTTGGAAAACAAGCTCGAAGAATTGTATTCGGTGATGGAACTGGTCGACCAATATTGCCTGGCGCCGTTCTACGATTTCCGTGATCGCTACATCATTCAATCCTCCTTGGGTAAAGTGATGGGTTATCGCAATCTCAATGAAATAGGCGACCGCATTTCCACGCGCCTTATTCGCCGCCGAAAATCTGATGTGGCAATCCAATTGCCTGAACGACAAGACAAAAACCTCTTCGTGCCCATGACACAAAAGCAAATGGATGCACACGAAGAATATAAATCGGTGGTGGCACAATTGGTGATTAAATGGCAAAAAAACCATTTCCTATCGGAAACCGACCACAAGCGCCTTTTGCTCAACCTCAACATGATGCGCATGGTGAGCGACAGCACCTATATCCTCGACCAGCAATCGCGCAACGACACGAAAGTGGACGAAGCAGCCAATATCATCAAGGAATACATCGACGAAAACCCCGCCAACAAGGTGGTGGTATTCAGCCAATGGGAGCGCATGGCGCGGCTGATAGCCGCCGAACTCGACTCGCGCGGCATCGCCTACGAATATCTTCACGGCGGCGTGCCTTCGGTGAAACGCGGCAAAATGGTGGCAAACTTTCAAGACAACCCGGAGTGCAAAGTGTTTCTCTCTACCGATGCCGGCAGCACGGGTCTCAACCTGCAAAGCGCATCGCTGATTATCAATGTGGACCTGCCGTGGAACCCCGCAGTGCTCGAACAGCGCATCGGTCGCATCTATCGCTACGGTCAATCGCGCAACATTATGGTAATCAATCTCGTGTCGAAGGACACCATCGAAGAGAATATGATTGGCAAACTGCGATTCAAGCAAAATATGTTTGAAGGCGTGCTCGATGGCGGCGAAGACTCCATCTTCGTGGAAGAAAAAGCCAACAAAATTGTGGAACTCGCCGACTCCATCATCAACGATCTCAACGAGGAAACTACCCCTAAAGGCACTCCTGAAGCCGCCCCAGAAGCCACCCCCGAACCACACATCGCCACCCCGGCAGACATTTTTGAAGCCCTCGACCCCTCAACTCCCTTCCTCTTCGATGACGATGAAGAATGGAATGAAGACGACTATTACGATGATTATGACGAGTGGGATGATTATGACGAGTGGGACGATTACGACGATGGTTGGCACGACAATGACGAAGATTGGGAAGGCTTCTATGAAGAAGAAAATGAAGATGATGAAGATGATGACGCTGCCGAAGAAGTCATCTCCGAAGCCCCTGCCAATCAGCCCGCAAATCCTGCCGAAGAGCCCGTAAGCTCGGCTAAGCCGTTGGGAAGCCCCGCCGGGGAGCCGTCAAGCCCGCAAGAACTGATTTCGCAAGGAATATCTTTCTTTAGCGGATTGGCGAAAACCCTGCAATCGCCAAAAGCCACAGGCGAGTTGGTCAACGCCATCGTGAAAGAAGACCCGCAAACCGGCAAAACCTTCCTCAACATCCCCGTCCCCGACAAAGACACCGTCCAAAAAGCCCTCTCCCTCCTTTCCACCCTCTTCCCACAAAAATAATCCCCGAGGAAGGTGAACTTCGCAACTATAAAGAAAGGCTGCCGTGAATGTTCGGCAGCCTTTTGCTATAAGGGTGATTCCCGAGCGTGTTGCGAGGGGAATTATTTGTTGACGTAGGGGAGGAGGGCATCGCGCCAGATGAGGTAGGCGGGGCCCATGAGGTGGAGTCCGTCGTTGGTGTATTCTTTTTTCAAATTGCCTTTTTCATCCACCATCAGCGAATAAATGTCGATGAAGGGAATGTTTTTTTCTTGGCACAATTTTTTGATTTTTGCATTTGCTTCGGGCACCACAGCTTCACATCCTTGCAAACCCTTCCAAAGGCGCACTTCGTTGTTGAACGGAAGGATGCTTTGCACGTAGAGCTCCGTGTTGGGGCAGCGTGTTTGAATCAATGTGAGCAATTCGTTCATTGCACTTGCCACACTATCGGCAGAAAGGCGGTGCGAAATATCGTTGATGCCCCCCAACACAAAAATTTTGCGGGGTTGCCCTTTCAAAATAGGTTCCATTCTTTCGTAGAAACCGGGGATAATGTCGCCCACGATGCCACGATTTTTCACATGACAATTATTGAACAGTTCGTTCCATTCCGCTCCATCGGTAAGGCTATTGCCCAGCATGATGATATCGGAGGAATACACCGGCAGCAAGTCGAACAGGGTGGCGCGGCGAGCATAATACACATCGGGGTTGACCGGCTTTTTCTGCTCCTGTGCCACAGCCGACACTGCTACGATGGCTAAAAGAATTACGATAATGCGTTTCATAATGAATGAGTAGAAAGAAGAGGGCATCACCACACCGGTCGACACCCTCATCATTTTGGTTGAAAATATTATTTATTTTGTGCGCGATAGGCATCGCAAGCCTTTTTCACGGAGCCGTATTTCAGGAGCCATTGCTTGGCTTCTTCGTAGGGCAAACCGAGTTCTTCCACCACCATGCGTGTACCGCGGTCCACGAGTTTGATGTTGGAGAGTTGCATATTCACCATTTTGTTGCCTTTCACGCGTCCCATCATAATCATCACGCTGGTGGAAATCATGTTGCAGATGAGTTTCTGTCCGGTGCCTGATTTCATGCGCGAGGAGCCGGTCACAAATTCGGGACCCACCACCATTTCCATGGCTATTTCGGCAGCTTGGCTCATAGGTGCGTCAGGGTTGCTGGTGATGGCGCCGGTGAGACAGCCGAATTCACGCGCTGCTTTCAGCGCACCAATCACGTAGGGCGTGGTTCCGGAAGCGGCAATACCCACCACGGTGTCGAGTGGCGAGATGTCGAATTCTTGTAGGTCTTTCCAGCCTTGTTCGGTGTCGTCTTCCGCATTTTCCACGGCATTGCGCAATGCGGTGTCGCCACCGGCAATGATACCAATAATCCATCCCGGGTCCATCCCGAAAGTGGGCGGAATTTCACTTGCATCGAGCACCCCGAGTCGGCCGGAAGTGCCGGCACCCATATAGAAGAGCCGACCTCCTTGCTTCATGCGCTCCACAATACCTTCCACAAGTTTTTCAATTTGCGGAATTGCTTTCTCCACGGCATCTGCCACCTTGTGGTCTTCCTTGTTGATGTTCACGAGCAATTCGTGAGCCGACATCTTTTCAAGGTCGTTGTAGAGCGACGGTTGTTCGCTAATTTTTACAAAAGCCATTATTATAAATGTTTTTAAATTAAAAATTCAATTTTTTGATTAAAGTGCACTTACTTATGCTTGCTCAGCATGGTATTTAATCAAGCCTTCCATCGGCGCTTGAATCACAGTGCCAATGGTGATGCCTTGACTCTTGGCAGCCTCCATAAGGGTGGCTTTTTGTAGAAACGCAATAGAGCCCACAAAATTGCATGGCAATTCTTTATAATTGGCATAATTTTCCACATTGCGAATAAAGAAATCGGTGAAAGAGCGGAGCACGATACGGTGGATGGATGGCTCTTCGATGTTCTTTTGTAAGAAGGGCGCGAATTGTGCGAGGAAGCGGTTGCCGGCGGGTTTGCGATACACGCGGTCGATAATCGTCATGCGGTCCACTTGATATTCATCGTAGAATTTTTGGCAAAGGTGTTCGGGAAGTTGTTTTTTCAGCACATCGCCCACCAGGAGTTTGCCAAGCACGGCACCACTGCCTTCGTCGCCGAGGATGTAGCCCAGTGGAGATACGTTGTCAACCACCTTTTCGCCATCGTAGTAGCATGAGTTAGAACCGGTACCCATGATACAGGCGATACCCGGCTTGCGGCCACAGAGTGCGCGAGCGGCGGCGAGCAAATCGCTTGCCACTTCTATCTTCTTGGCAGAAGGAATATTGGCTTTGAGGGCGTTTACCACGTGGGAGCCCACTTCGTCGTTAAGAATACCAGCGCCATAGTAGTAGATTTCGTCCACTTGATAGCTACTGATATGCGGCACGAGTTCTGCTTTGATGGTAGCAGTCATTTCTTCCTCTGTCATCAACAGAGCGTTCATACCGGTGGTGAAAATCTGTGCAACTTTTTCGCTGCCATTGAGTAGGCACCAATCAATCTTGGTTGACCCACAATCTGCAATTAAAATCATAAATGTAAGTGTTTATAGTTTAATTATAATATTTTTCTTATAAAGGAAGTAGCCTGGCACCCAGTTGATGAGCACAAAGCAAATGGCATAGAGGCATGAGCCCATATTTTCGTTGCCTCCGCACATGGCGGTGAAGGCGTCGTAGAGCCCCGCCTTGATGCCCAAGGCACCAAACACGATTGATAGAATGCTGCCCAGCATGTAGAGCGAAAGCGGATTCACGCCAAAGGTGTGGAAAAATTTGCACCATTTGTTGCGTCCTTTCACATCTATCACATAGATGAGGATGGCAAGAATGTTCATCGCCATACCGGTGGTCATCAGCACATAGGTGCTCGACCACATTTTCTTGCCAATGGGCACTCCGTAATCGAGCAACCATGCCACGAGCATCATGGCAGCACCGGCAAGCAGCAGGCGCAACATGCGGTCGCGATTGTCTTTGTGCTCCACACACATTTTGCCCACCAAAAAGCCTATCAAGGTGTGGGCAATGCAGGGCAATGTGCTGAGAATGCCTTCCGGGTCGAAGGAAATGGACTTGCCAAAGGCTTCTTCGTGATACATGTGGTTGGTGCCAAGCACTGCGTTGTCGATTTGCGCTATCACATTCTCAAGCGAGAACTCATAGCCGTTGCCCAAGGCAAGAATAATGGCATAAGCCACCAATATCACACCTATTATCCAGGGGATAAACTTTTGCTTAAATAGCACCACACACAATGTGCCAAAGAAATAGCACAATGCCAGGCGCTGAAACACGCCCAAATAGCGCATCGTGTCGAGATTGTTCCACACTTCGCTGAAAGCCTTGCCATCGCGGCACATGCCATACATCAGGTGGCTCAACCAGTGAATGGCCCAGCCTATGATGAAGAGCAACACCGTGCGGCGCACCATTTTTACGGCAAGCGATTTGGTGAGGGTGAAATTGAATTTCTTCAGTGAGAAATACATTGCCACACCCATACAAAACATGAAGAAGGGGAACACCAAATCGGTGGGCGTTAGTCCAAGCCACTGAGCATGCTCAAGCGGCCCGTAGATGTGACCCCAACTACCGGGGTTGTTGACCAGCAACATTCCAGCCACGGTGATACCGCGAAGAATGTCGAGCGACAACAAGCGTTTATTATTACTTCCCATCTTTAATTAGTTCTTTTTTTGGGGGTTGTACATTCATTGATTAAATACACCAGCGATTGATACGGCACGCCACTGTGGGTGGTGAGCCCTATTTCGCAAGTTCGGCTATTGGAAAAACCTCGCTTCACCTGCGCCTTCTCGATGGCTTCGCGCAGATGGCGCAAAGCATAGGCATTCAGTTCGGGGTGCGTGAATCCTTTATCGCCGGCAAAGCCGCAGCATCCCACACCTTCGGGTAGCACCACTTGGGTGGAACACTTGCGAGCCAAAGCAAGCAATTTTTTATCCACTTTCATTTTTCGAGTGGAGCAAGTGAGGTGGATAGCCACCGGTTCGTCCACGGGGTGGAATTCAAGCGAATCAGCCACATAATCGTGGATAAATTCCATGAGCTCGAGGGGCTGCACTTGCGTCATGTGCTCCTTCATGCGATGCAAGCACGGACTTTGGTCGCACACCACCGGATATTTGCCCTGTTCGCTGGCAGCAAAAAGCGCAGCCTCCAATTCCGCCGTTTTCTTATCTGCAATGTCGGGCATACCTTTGCTTTCCCAAATCATGCCACAGCACATTTTTTTCATCCCTTCGGGGAAAATCACTTCCCACCCGGCCTTATTGAGCAGCGCTACCACTTCGTCTACCAATTGGGTGTGCGCACCTTTTTGCCCACGACCCATGGTTTGGTTCAGACAACTGGGGAAATACACCACCTTCTTATCTGAAGCACTTTGCTGATGCTGATGTGCGGCGTAGGCCTTCGGTAGCGATGGCGTCCAGAGCGGGCCGCCCGCAGCATGAATTACCTTGCCCACAGCCTTCACGCCACCGTCGCGCAGCACACTGTGCGCCAAATCGGCAGAGCGAAGCGCCATTTTTATGCCGGAGCGCACGCCATTGAGGTGGTCGGCGCAAAGTTCACCCACTTTGTGGGTGAACGTATTTTCGCCACATTGCGCATTTCGGATGTCGTGGGTGAGGTCGCCGGTGTTGATTTGCATCGGGCACGAGGTGCTACACAAGCCATCGGCGGCACAAGTGGCATCGCCATAGTAGCGATATTGCTTTTCAAGCCGCTTGAGGCGAGCATCGTCTTCGCCGGAGGCTTTCAGGCGCGCAATTTCGCGTTGCACCACGATGCGCTGACGCGACGACATCGTAAAGCCGCAACTCAAGCAATTCACTTCGCAGAAGCCACATTCCATACATTTGTCGATGTGCTCGTTGGTGAGTGGCAGTGGCTTAAACGATTTCACGAAGCAATCGGGGTCGTCGTTGAAAATCACACCGGGATTGAGGATATGGTGAGGGTCGAACAATTGCTTCACCTCTTTCATCACTTCGAAAGCCTTCTTACCCCATTCGCGCTCAACAAACGGAGCCATATTGCGTCCGGTGCCATGCTCTGCCTTGAGCGAACCATCGTATTTGTCTACCACGAGTTTGGTGATTTCTTCCATCAAATCGCGGTATTGCTTCACATCTGCATCGGTTTTAAACGATTGCGCAATGATAAAATGGAAGTTTCCTTCTAAGGCGTGGCCATAGATGCAACTATCGTTGTAGCCATGCTCTTGGAGCATTTGCTCCAGGTCGCAAGTGGCATCGGGCAGGTCTTCGATATGGAAGGCAATATCTTCAATAATCACAGTGGTGCCCAACGGACGCGTGCCTGCCACCACAGGAAATACTCCGGAGCGGATAGACCAATACCGGGCATTCTCCTCGGGGTCGGAAGTGAATTTTGCCGGCACATAGAGGTGGAATTTCTCCAGCACCTGCTCCATGGCAGCCACATTGGCAGCCAAATCGGCTTCGGTGTCGGCAGATGTGCGAACCAGCACGGCAGTGAGATTTTCGCCTGTGGTGTCGTGCACCGAAGCCAACGACTTTTTGTCGAGCAATTCGGCACATTCCACCGGGCTATTCTTCAGCGCCACCACACACTCACACGCCTCGCGCATAGATGTGAAATAGAGCATGGCACTCGCAGAATGGGAATAAAGATGCCCGGTGCGCATCGTGAATTCGCTACCAAAACCCAACGTGCCTTCGCTACCCACCATCAAATGGGTGATAATATCGAAGGGGTCGGTGTGCTTCACAAAGGGATAAATGTTGAGCCCCGTCACATTTTTGATGGCATATTTATACTTAATTCGCTTCACCAATTCTTCGTCGGCAAGCACTTTGTCGCGAATTGTTTCAATTCCCTTGATGATTTCGGGATGCGATTTTCGGAATTGCTCGCGGCTTTCTTCACTACCGGTGTCGAGAATGGTGCCATCGGCAAGCACAATGCGCATGGATTTCATTTCCATATCGCTATTGGCATGGGTGCCGCAGCTCATACCCGAGGCATTGTTCATCACGATGCCACCCACCATAGCAGAATTTTTGGAAGCCGGGTCGGGCGAGAAAATCTTGCCGTAGGGGCGGAGAATGTCGTCCACTCTTTTGCCCACAAGTCCGGGTTGGAGCTTGATTTCGGAGCCATCTTCGCTCACCTGATAGCGCTCCCAATGCTTGCCTGCCACGATGAGGATAGAATCCGTAACAGTTTGACCGGAAAGGCTTGTTCCTGCGGCGCGGAAGGTGACGGGGAGGTTGAGGCGATAGGCTTCAGCCAAAAGCCTCGACACCTCTGCTTCGCTATTGCTACGAACCACCACTTGAGGGATGTAGCGATAAAAACCGGCATCCGTTCCCCAAGCCAAGCAGCGCAAATCGTCGGTATAAATCCTTTCGGTAGGGATAAACCACGAAATGTTGCGAATAAATGTTTTATATGCTTCTTTCAATGTGATAATTATTGATATAAATAATATTTACTTGATTTAGCTTTAAATTCAGCGGCGTCTTTGTTGAAATAATCAGCAATATCCGCCACTTTATAGTTTTGGGCAAAGCGCTTGCGAATTTGGTCGGTCCCCATCACTTTGTCGAACATGCCATAGCCGCGCTTGGCGTTGGCATCGAAAATCTTGGCATCGGGGTGCAATTCGTGAAGCACTTGCAAGAAGTAGAATTGGCAGAGCGTGAGCTCGGCTTTGTCGAGGTCGGTGATATACACTTGCACGCCATGCATTTCTTTCATAGCGTCGGCGGTTTCCGGACCCACTTTAAAGAAGGGCTTGAAATTGATGGGGCGGAAACGGAAGCCGGGTAAATTGAGTGCATTCATTGCATCAGCCAATTTGTCGGCGTCGAGATATGGCGTGGCGAAGCATTGGAAAGGAAGGGTGTAGCCAATGCCGGTGTTGAAGGCGTACAATTCGCCAATCACCCCACTCATTGCATAGAATGCAGCATGGTCGGGTGTGGGAATTTGGGGTGAAGGTGCCACCCAAGGCAGTCCGGTTTGGGCATAGGTCATATCGCGCTTCCAGCCTTCCATCGGAATCACGGTGAGGTGGGCTTTCTTAGCGGTCACACCCTCTTCGTTGAGATAGATGGCGAGTTCGCCGGGAGTGAGGCCATACACATAAGGAATGGCATATTTGCTCACCATTGAAAAATATCCTTTTTCCACCAAATTGCCTTCCACTTTGTTGCCACTCACGGCATTCGGGCGGTCGAGCACCATAAATTCTTTGCCATTTTCGGCACAGGCTTCCATACACATGCCCATTGTGGCATAGAAGGTGTAGGAGCGGCAACCAATGTCTTGAATGTCGTAAACCAGCACGTCAATGTCTTTGAGCATTGCGGCGGTGGGCTTGTGGGTTTTGCCATACAGGGAATAGGTTTTTACTCCTGTTTTTGCATCTACTGCGTCGCCCACTGCGTCGCCAGCGTGTGCATTACCACGCACGCCGTGTTCTGGACCATAAAGTGCCACCAATTTCACTCCGGGCGCCTCGTTCAGAATGTCGACGGTGGATTTGAGGTTGCGGTCCACGCCGCTGGGATTGGTTACCAAACCCACGCGCTTGCCTTGCAGCTGCTTAAAGCCGCCATCGCGCAGCACTTCAATGCCGGTTTTCACTTGCGCGGTGGCAAACATAGCCGCAGCCACAACCATCAACGATAAAATGTATTTTTTCATATCTGTCAATCTTTTAAAAGTGTGTTACTTGCGACCATAGTTGGGGTCGATTCGCTTATCCACGAAGTAGGTTACGACGAAGGTGGCAAAGCAGCAAACCATCACCATCCAGAAGAACCATACATAACCGATGGCTTCTTGAATGTAACCTGCCACAAAGCCGGGAAGCATCATAGAGAGTGCCATAAAGGCGGTGCACACTGCATAGTGCGAGGTCTTGAATTCGCCTTCGGAGAAATACATCATATAGAGCATGTAGGCGGTGAAGCCAAAGCCGTAGCCAAATTGCTCAATGCAAAGGGCAATGGTGATAATCACCACATTCGAGGGCTGTGCCATTGCCAAGTACACAAATGTGAGGCAGGGCAAGGTCATAAACACAGCCATCACCCATAGCGATTTCTTTAAGCCTACACGAGAGGAATACAAACCGCCAAGAATGCCGCCAAGGAGCAGAGCAATCACGCCAAACACGCCATACACGGTGCCCACCAATTCGGTGGAAAGTCCTAAGCCACCGGCTTCCAATTTGTGAACCAAGAAGGGCTGGCAAAGTTTGATTAAGAAGCCTTCAGGCAAGCGATAGAGCAGCATAAAGGCAATTGCCAACAAGCAGCCGGGTTTCATGAAGAAGGTTTTGAAGGAATTTACCAGCTCGTTGAGGTTGTTCGACATCGTGTTGCCTTCTTCCGAAGAAATGCGGGGCTTGTCTTCCGGGCTATGAGGCAAGCCAAAGGTGTGGTAAAGGGTAATCAAACCAAACACTACGGCTGCCACGCCAAGGGTTACTTGCCACGACATGGGGATATTCCCTTTTTCAATGCCTAAGAAAGGCAGACCATTACTTTCAATCAAACCGGCAATAGCCACCAACACACCTTGACCAAACACCGATGCTACACGATAGAACACGCTACGGATGCCGATAAAGGCTGCTTGCGAACTCGGGCTGTGTGCCAGCATATAGAAGCCGTCGGCAGCAATGTCGTGAGTGGCGGAAGCAAATGCCGTGATGATAAACACCACTAAGGTGAAGGTGAATATACTAATTGACGTGCTTTCCGATGCGATAGTGCCGGGATCGGGATGAGGCAAGGTGAGGGTGAGCAACACCATGGCTGCAGTCATCAAAATTTGCATAGTGATAATCCACCAGCGTTTGGTTTTTACCACGTCGACGATAGGGCTCCACACACCTTTCAAAAACCATGGGAAATAGAGTAGTGTGGTGAAAAACGACATATCGCCATTGGGCACACCCATTTTGGTAAACATCATCACCGAAATGTTGTTTACCACAAAGTAGGGGATACCTTGCGCAAAATACAAGGTGGGTACCCACCACCACGGGTTGCGGAAACTTGCAACGGTTGTTTCTTTCGTATCCATGAAATAATTCTTTTTTTGATATGATTAATAGTTTATGTTTTGTTAGTACAGGGGTTCTATGTTGGCTCCTATAAAGTAGTGGAGTAGGATTTCTTTGTAGTCGTAGCCTTTGGCGCCCATCACGGCGGCACCTATTTGGCACAAGCCCACGCCGTGACCCCATCCGGCTCCTCGCAACACGAATTTTGCAGGATAGCCGTCTGCATCCACATCGTGTTTTTCTACCACAAATGCGGAGCTATAGAGTGCGCTTTCGCTCAGTGCATAGCGAATGGTGAGTTCTTTGCCGATGGTTTTGGTGAGCTTCTCGCCCACAATTTTCAATTTGTAGAGTCGGCCTGAAGTGCCGCGAGCCACGGGCTGAAGGTCTTTGATGCGTCCGTAGTCGTCGCCGGTGCGTTTTTTAATAAGTGCGGTGATTTCGTCTTGGCTATATTCCACGGTCCAGCGGTAGAAATCTTTGGTTTCTTGGTCGTAGTCGTTGAGCACTTGCGAAAGGATTTCCGGGTCGTGGGTGTTGCAAAAAGCTGTCGGGGCTGAGAGTATCCATTCTGCGGCATTGTCTTCGCGTGTGAGGTCGGGGAAATCCATGGGATTTTCGCTATCGCGGCGCGCCACCAAATAATTGAAATGCTGTGGCTGCCAGCAGTTTTCAAATTCTTCAAACACGCCGCCACACGATTTAGAGAAACGTGCGTCGCACAAATTGCCGCCATACATGAGCACCTGTCCCCAGGTGGCTTCTATTGCTTTTTTCACGGCTTCGGTAGAAGCGCGTGTGATGCCTTGGTAGCGCTGGCAGTGGTCGTCGGCGCACACGTCGAAGTTCACGTGGTCGTCGCGGTCCCACCATTTGATTTCTTCATTGTCGGCGGCAGGTGAATCGCCCATCATCACGTCTACACCGGTGCCCACCTTGTCTTTATCGATTTGAGCAAGAAGCCAACTGCGCGAAATCACGGCATGCGCTTTGAGTAATTCGAGCGATGCATGTGCGCTCATTTCGCTGGAAATCACGCTCAGTAGATATTCCTCAACCGAGAGGACATTCACGGTGGTGATGCGTTCGTTTTCCACTATTAAGTGGAGCGAGCCGCGAAAACTCTGCACCTCTTTTCTGCGCCAGTGAAAACTCACACCAATCGTAACGTCTACCAGGGTGAAAGAATCGGTGTCGGGATTCACGGGTTCAAACAAGAGTTCGTCGTAGGATTGATTATTCCACACAATTTTGCCATCGATGGCTTCCACGTGCTGATTGCCAGCCACCAAATTGCCGTTCACCTGATATTGATTGTTGAGCACAAAATCTACGGTGGGCTCATTCATAATGCCTACACGGACTTGAGGAACTTTATTCATTGCTTATATATTTTAAGTTATATTTATGTATCAACTGATATGCAGCCTCTTCTGAAATGCACAATTCTTCAAACATAGTGCGCACATTTTCCGCTGTAAGAGTGAGGAAATCTTTTTCCACGGGCACGGCTATGGCTTGCCCCATATCCACTGAGGCGGGCGATAGCATAAACTGCCCCTCGCCGTTGCCATAGTTGCCAGGTCGGTGCTTGATGCGAACAAACACTGCCAAATGATAGATGTGCTGCTCTGTCCAGCACAGCACATTCATCATGGGCTCTTGCTCGCCTTCTGCCACCGGTAGCAATGCCACTAATCGATTGAAGAGTTGCTCCACTTCGTTGGCATCCGGGCTCGAAATCACGAAGGGGTGGCCCGGCGCCGATTGGCAAAAACGGATTTTTTCGCCGGCAAATGCTTTCTCCTCCACTTTGCCCGATTCAAATTCTTCACAAAAGGGCATAAATCCTTTGTTGCCTGCCTGAAAATGCATGTGGTCGGGTGCCGATGCACCACATTTCGGACCATTGTAAAACAATACAAATTCGGGTAAATCTTTCGTCAGCTGAAGCATATCTCCCACTCTGCCTATAATGGATTGATACACATGCTGCAGATTGGCAATGGTGAGATGCCGTGGAAAGATGGGGAAGGGATTCATTTGAATCTTATAGGCATCGTGCCACGATATCATTTCTTGCTCCTGCGGCTGATTCTCACCACACAAGAAGCATTTCCTTGCTTTGAGCGATGCAGCATCCACCTTGGCAGCCGACGAACGGATGCGCTCGGGGTTGAACTGTAGCATCACTGTGGCTTTGCCCGGATGCAGTGTGCGAGTGGACACACGGCTGAGAGCTGCATAATTATCGGCTACGGTGCGCCAATTCTGCATTTGCCGCTCTATCAAGGCGTTCACTTCTGTGGAGTAGTGGATCATCCGATTTTTTTCTTCTGAAATGTTGTGTAATTTAATATTTTTTATGCTATGCCCGGGCTGAGCACAAGGCTTAGCCCGATAGTCATAGCCTAAATGAGAGATAGTCCTCTAATGAAGCATTACTTCTTATTCATTGCCACACGTGCTTGGAGTTCCCAAGTGCGGATGCGGTCTTTGTAGAGGTTGTTGTTGTTCATTTTCACCACGTCGAGCGATGCATCGCTGTTGTCGTCCCAACGGCGGCACATATACACCGGAGTGTAGACGCGTCCAATTTGGAAATGACGCGAAATGTTCAATCCCAGTGCATAGTCTTCACCATAGCTGGTGTTAGGAATCTTCACGTCGCGGAGCACCGGAGTGTAGAATGCACGCGGAGCGCCGAGACCATTGATGCGGAGGGCATTGTTGCGACCGTTTTCGGGAGTCCATTCTTTGTGGTCGATGATGCCGGGAGGAATCATGTTGCCGTCGATGTCGGTAATCATGTAGGTGCCCACTACCATTGCCACATTTTGTTCGTAGAAGGCGTTCACCATAGTGGAAAGGGTGTTTTCGTCTTTATACATGTCGTCGCTGTCGAGTTGCACGATAAATTTACCGGCTTTTTCGTGATGAGCGGCAAGATTCCAGTAGCCACCAATACCCATATCGTAGTAGTCGGCAATGATGTGAATCATGCGTGGGTCGTCGGCAAATTCGTCAATGGCTTCGCGTGTGCCGTCGGTAGAGAAGTTGTCTACCACCATGAGGTTGAATTTGAAGTCGGTTTTTTGATTGAGTACACTCTTGATGGCGTCGCGAATGGTGCGAATGCGGTTGCGCACGGGAATCATCACTGTGGCTTCCACTTCAAATTCGCCACGGTTGAATTCAATGTGTTGGAAGTTGGGTGTGCCATCAGCCTTTACCGGGGGCAGATAGCCTCCAATTTCCTTGAGGTGTTCGGTGCAGGCCTGTTCCATCTCAATTTGGCGACCACGGTTTTTGGGGTCTACGTAGTCGAAAATCTTTTCGCCGCTCTTGCGGGTGTCGAGTTGCACATCGCTGTAGAGGAATTCGTTGATGTGGGTGATGGTGGCAAATTGAGAGAGCTTGAGACGCAGGTCGTAGAGTCCGGCAAATTCATACTCTGCTTTCATAGCATCTGCCGCTTTCTTAAAGCAGCAAGCACAGAAGAAGAGCACTGAACCGAAATCGAAGTCGTCGCGTAAGCTACCATATTGGTAGTCAATCACCGGAGCCTTGTCGGCGCCTTTGTCAGTCACATTGTAGTGGTCGGCATAGCACAATCCGCTGTGGCTGTCGGTGGCGATAGTCACAAAGCGCTCAATAGCGAATGGCGCAAACTTGAGGGTGTCGTACTTGGTGTAGAGCATCACAAATTGGGCGTCGTCGGCATGTGCGGCGATGGCTTTCATTGTGGCTGTGGATGAGAGGTTGTTAACGGATAGCAATTCGCAACCGTCAACAGCACCCTTAGCTTCTGCGTTGGCCAAGAGGTAAATCTTGTTGACATTCTCGTTTGCCTTTAGGCTTTCAATGGTAGCCTTTGCTTGCTCAACTTCTGCAAATGGAATGAAGCAATTAATTTTAGCCATAATAAATAGATGAATTAAGAAAAAATAATAATGAAATTATGATAATGGTTAAATGTTTTTGTTGATGCGTTGCCGTGCTCTCAATTCCCAAGTGCGGATGCGGTCTTTGTAGGTGTTGTTGGCATTTTCTTTGAAAATGTCGAGGTTGGCATCGGTGTTGTCGTCCCATCGGCGTGCACAGGTCATCACCTCATACACACGCCCCATGCGGTAGTGGCGTGTGATGGCAAGTGCCATGGCGTAGTCTTCGCCGTAGTTGGTGTTGGGAATGTTGATGGCGCGATATATCGGGGTGTAGAATGCACGCGGTCCGCCGGCTCCGTTCACGTGGAAGAGGTTGTTGCGTCCGTTGTCGGGGGTCCATTCGTGGTGGTCGATGATGCCGGGCGCTATTTCGTTGAGGTCCACATCGGTCACCACATAGGTGCCGCACACCATAGCGGCGTTTTCTTTGTAGAATTGTGCCACCATTTTTTCCAGGGTTTGAGGTGTGGCATACACGTCGTCACTGTCCAATCCGATGGCAAATTTGCCGCAGCGTGGGTCGTTGATGGCTAAATTCCAGCAGCCGCCAATGCCTAAATCGTTGCGGTCGGGGATGATGTGCACCAAGCGCGGGTCGTCGACAAATTCATCGATGGCTTCGGTGGTGCCGTCGGTGGAATGGTTGTCAACGATGATGAGATTGAATTTGAAGGGGGGCGTTTGTGTGAGCACACTCTTGATGGCATCGCGAATCACTCGCACCCGATTGAGCACCGGTATCACCACCGTGCATTCCACGTCAAAGGACTCGCTATCGAAGTCGATGTCTCGGAAATTGCCGGGTTGAAGATATGCGCCCACTGCCTTGAGGTGGTCGGTGCATGCCTTTTCCATTTCTTGTTGCGTGGCGTTGTTTTTGGGGTCGCAGTAGTCGTAGATGCGTTCTCCACTGCTGCGATTATCGGATTCCATATCGGTATAGAGATACTCGGGAATATGGTCGATGGTGTAGCGTTGCGCAATTTTTAATCGCAGGTCGTAGCGCCCTGCGGCTTCGTATGGCTCGCTCATGCGCGATGCGGCTTCTTTGAGGGCGGCGGTGCTGTAAAGTATCACCGAACCGAAATCAAAATCGTCGCGAAGCGAACCTTCTTGGTAGTCGATGACGGGTGCTTTGCACAATTCGCCTGCGCGATAATGATAGTGGTCGGTATACACCATGCCGGAGCCTAAATCTCGTGCCACTTTCACCATGCGCTGAAGCGCCTTGTAGCCGAAAAGCAGCATTTCTTGCTTGGAATAGATAAGTGTAAATTCGCTTTTTGCATGCTGTGCGATTCGTTTCATCGTGGCAGAAGATGCGTGGTTGGGCACCACCAGCATTTGGCAGCCGTCCACTTTTTGTGCCACGGCATTGGTGGTGAGCAAATACACATTTGCCACTTCTTCCTCGGTGAGCAATCCTTCTACGGTGCGAAGGGTTTGAATTTCACCATTATAAGGAATAAAACAATCGATACACTTTGTCATATCCATATTTTATTTAATCAAGAAATTTAAAATTTCGTTCATGAATTGATGGCGACTTTCTGCTTTTTCGATGCTTTCAAACGGGAATCCTGCCACCACTGTGCGGTAAGCACCTTTGTCCACTGCCACTGCTGCGGGTTTGGTGTTTTCGCTATAGCGCATAATGGTTACGCCATCTTTGTCGGCGGGTGTCACTGCATCGGGCGATTCCACAGCGTAGGTCTTATGGTTGAGTGTGGTGCAGAACTGTAATTCGCTGCCGGGGGTGAAGGCGTAGTGAGGTGAAGCCACCATGGTCACACCGCCTTGTTGGGTGGCGCGGCAAGCGCGATATTCAAAGCCCAAAACGCCTTTGGCAAAGTTGATTTCTTCGTCGGCGGGCTTTTCCTTTTTCCAAATGTCGCTACCCACATAAGCACCGGTGAGCATCACACTGCCCTTGGCATCGGTGTAAGCTGTGAGGGCTTGCATGAATTCGGGCGTGTAGATTTTGTAGCGGTTGGGGTAGGCACCGCGGCCGTTGAGGGTCTCTTTTTGTTTACCCAAAATGATGTCGAGCACGGGATAGGTGGCGGCATCCACTCCACCGGCTTTGAAGGCGGCTTCGCTCATTGATACGAAGGAATAGCCGGCATTCAGAATGGCTTCGCCATGGATGGCGGTGTAGTCGAAATTGTTGCCAGCCACCACTTGGGTGCCGTTTTCGTAATTGCTGCGGCAAGCGCCGAAGCCCGGTTCGTCGTCGTCAACCCATGGAAGTCTGCGCTCAAATTCGTATTGCTCGCCTATGTAGTTGTTTTGCTGCATATAGGGCACACCGTGGTCTTTGTTGTTGTCGAAACCTGCCATTTTGCCGGAATCGAACCAATCCGGACCGCTCACGCGTGTGAAATTGTTGACCACTGCCACGGTGGCTTTGCTATCGGGGGCTACACCGAGCGAGAGCACTTCGCTTGGAAAACTCCTACCGCCATCGTTGATGGCAACGATTTTGTAGCTGTGAATCAAATTGTCGGAAATGCGGAGGGTGTAATTCGGTTGGTCCACGATGGCAATTTGCTTGAAGCCGCCGTCCAACCCTACGCGCTCCAACACGGCATAGCGCTTGGCATCGGCTTCGCTACATTGCGGGTCGGGGGTGGGTTGCCAAGTGAGGGAGAATTGCTGATTTCCCTTGGCATTGATGGCAAAGGCTTGCACGGGAAGGGGTTGCACCACATAGGGGCGATGGTCGCGCTTGGCAATGAATTTTAAAATACCTTTATAGATGGCTCTGCTCACATCGAAGCGGAAGTTGGGGTCGAGCCCATATTTCATATCGGCAAAATTTTGGTGCGAGAGCAGTTCCATCAGCAGTGCCGGCACTTCGGGCACACGCGCTTCGTAGTACGATTTGTCCCACATGCCGCGGCGGGTCCAGTTGGGC
>SAMEA3663025__coassemble_434_pt1 | contig 32523 bp, 31 predicted proteins | sample SAMEA3663025__metabat2_low_PE_039 | metagenome-assembled genome bin SAMEA3663025 (sample SAMEA3663025) | pig gut metagenome | biome: pig gut; feature: pig-associated habitat; material: faeces | place: France | collected 2012
AGTCAACAAGTCAACAAGTCAACAAGTCAACAAGTCAACAAGTCAACAAGTCAACGAGTCAACAAGCGAGTTCTTTGAAATATTGGTTACCCCCACCAAAAGTGTTTCAAGTGTTTCAAGTGTTTCAGGTGTTTCAAGTGTTCCACAAAGGGAAAAGGTTTTCGTTTTAGTTTTCGTTTTCGTTCATCGTGGTGTTTCAGGTGTTTCACTCAAAGAGGGAACCCTAACCAAGCCCGAAGGGCGGCTAACCAAGCGAGCTTGCGAGCGGCTAACCAAGTGCGCAGCACGACTAACCGAGCAAAGCGCCTAACCGAGCAAAGCGCCTAACCGAGCAAAGCGCCTAACCGAGCAAAGCGCCTAACCGAGCAAAGCGACTAACCGAGCAAAGCGACTAACCGAGCAAAGCGACTAACCGAGCAAAGCGGCTAACCTTAAATTGGTTAGAGATAATGGAAATTTTGGTAATTGAAGGTGGTGAGTGGGGTGTGGGCATCGTCGAGTGCAAGCATACGAGCCGGTATTTCGCTTAGCGGCACATGCGCATCGAGCAATGTGCGCAAGCGTTGCGCCAATTTCTCGTTCTCGCTATCGAGTTCGGCTTGTGTAGTAGGCACTTTATAGAGCTCGGCTTCGCTCATTTCCGAAATAATCATTCCGGTGAACAAGCCATGCAATCCCTCTGCGCGGGCAAACAGGTCGGCATGGCACCACACAGCCACCAGATTGCCGCCGTGCTTGCGCAAATGATAGGCATGCGAGTGCCCTACAATGATTTTGGTAAATTCGTCTTTTGTGTCGTCAGGACGATAAAACAAACCTCTATCGCTACCATGCCCCAGCAACATAATGCGCTCTTGCGTAGAGATATGATGCAACAGATGCCCCATCTCTTTTGTCGAACGATAGTCGGTAATCACCTCTGCCTCCATCCCTTTGTAGAGGATGGAGAGCATGGCTGTGGTGGTGTCGGAAGGATGAATCACGAGCATAGGCCATCCTCCTTTTCTTTCAGCATATCGCGCACTTCCATCAATGCCAAACCCAAAAGATTTTCGCCTTGCCAAGCCTCAGGACCGGCTTTTTCGGCTTGCTTTTTATCCATGCCAATGCCCCAAACAGCATCGTATGGGCTGGCTTCGGCAAGTATGGCATTGCCGGTGGAAAGCAAAAAGGATTTCAAATGGGGATTCTGCGAAAATTTTGCGATATTTCCCGCTACCACTATGCCAAACTTGTGAGCATTCCAAGTCGCGGAATCAAAGTTCTTCACCTTTCTGCCCCATTTTTTATATTCCTGCGGAGTGGATGCTTCCATAATGGCTTGCCATGCCATATCGTCGCCAAAAAGGCGTGCTTTGGCAGCCATCATATACTGCTCGGCGGTGTGATACTGCACACCATCCACCACAAATCTGCACTCATACCACTGGCTCATGCAAGTTGCGGTAATCTTGTTGGCGCCAGGATGGTGTCCCCAAAAGTAGATGATGGGGGTGCCAATCCTTCTTGCCATATCCTTGATGATTGCTATTGAATATTTCATTTTATTTTCTCCTTTTCATTAGAAATGATCTTAAACATCTGTCTTACTATGCTATAGAGTGGTCGACACTCCTTTGCGCTATCATTGCCCTATCATTGCCCTATTGGCAAAACTGATGGTGCGCATCATGTTTTTGGTTGGCTCCACTATGTGGTTGGCTAAAGATGGTCGGCCAAGCAATCCACAAATTCTTTGGGCAGAATCACATTCTCCACATGGATGGCATCGGCAAACAAGGGTGCGATTTCGCTATCACGAAATCCGGCTATGCCACAACCAATGCGCGTGACGAGGAAGGTGAGTTCGCTGTGCTCGCGAGCAAAAGCAATGAATTGATCTACGTAGGGCTGAATAGTGCTCACGCCGCCCTGCATAGTGGGAATAGCATAAGAGCGCCCGGTTAAGCCCACGCCCTTGCCCCATTCTGCTCCAAAATAACGATGCGCCACACGCGCAGCACCGCCGGCATGAGCGCCTGCCAAATTGCTACCAAACACGAATATCTCGTTGAGGGCAAGAGATGTAATCATCTCAGGGGTAAATCGTCTGTCGTACATAAGTATATTATTTGATGTCTATTCCTGCGGGTTTCATTTCACAGTAGCGGTCAAACCAGCGGCGCTTTTCCGGGGTGTCAATCGGAGCATATTCGCTGATAATGCAGCTTGTATAGAGGTCGTCGGCAAGGGTGAGAATGAGGTCGGATAGTTCGAGAGTCTGCTCCAATTCCTTGCCTTGCGGGCAAAACAGATGCTTGCGCTTGATGGCCTCGTAGCCATAAATGGCGCCCATAATGTTGCCGCAAATGGCGCCGGTGGAGTCGCTATCGCCGTCGTGGTTCACGGCTGCAATAATGGCGTCCTCAATGCTGTCGACGTGGCGAACGGCGCAATAAAGGGCAATCGCCCACGCCTCTTCGCCGGTCCATCCTTCGCCCAAGGCACGGATATTTTCGGCATCGCTCTCATCATTTGCCGCCAGGCTTACCGCCATCCGTGTAAGGCGGGCAAGGAAATGCTTGTCGTCGTTATATTCTCCTTTGTAGATATGGTCGAGCGCAGCGATGGATTCGAGGGCAATGTCTGCCATATTTGCTTTCACCTCCTCCTCATCCATCCTGATTACTCGGTAGATAAGGTGCGTAAGCATCGCCGATGGCAGAAATGCCAAGGGATGCTTGTGGGTGACGGCTGCCACTTCGCCGCCGGCTTCGTCCATGAAGGGCACGTCGTAGAACGACTCGCCACGACTCCAATACCCTGCCATCAGTAGCGCCATGGGAGCCACGCGCATAATGCCGCCGCAGCCCTTGCTATTGTTCTGCACCTCTCTGCCTTGAAGCAAACTCTCGCATGCCGATAAGCAGGTGTTGCCCGGCGCTCGGCGGTGCGCCAATTGGGGCAAATCGCGAAGCCAGGTGTAGTGAAAATCATTGGTCAGCATCTGCTTTTTCTTGCCGGTTTGCGTATAATACCAGTCGAGATAGGCGCCATTCACATATTTCTCGGGTTGACCGCCAATGCCGCGCATATAGCCGCGCGTGATGCCCATCAGCATACCGCAAGCGGTGAAAAGCGTCATCTGCGTGTCGTCGCTCACCAAAGCCTTGCCTTCGGCATCAAGGTCAAATTCAGTGATGCCACGGTTGCCATAGCGGGCGAGGATGCTGTTGCGGCTCATAAATTCCACACTATAGCCCAACGCATCGCCTGCCGCGCCCGCCATCAGCGAGCCACGAATGCGGTCGTGCGTGCGCCTGCGTAGCCTACAACGCTCGGCAAACTGATGCACAAATGCCACTTGCGCCTGCGTTTCGGGCGAAACCTTGTGCTTCGACTTGGGCATCGTGGCAAAACGCGCTCGCATCATTTTGAGGGCTTGAGCAGCGTCGGGGAGAACCATTTTGTGAAGCAAATAGCATGCTGCTATGGTGCCCGTTCGCCCCACGCCTCCCCAACAGTGGATGTAGACGTAGCCTCCTGTTTTCTCCCATTCATCAATCTTATGGAGCAATCGGTGCACTGCCTCTACATCGGTGGGAACACTCACATCTTTGATAGGAAAGCGATAGTGGGTGGCATCGGAGGGCAAGAGCGATTCATAGGGACACAACTCGCCTTCTTCGGTGAGGTCCACAAAATAACGCACACCAAAGCGATATAGCTGTGCCACTTTCAATTTCGATGCATTCTCTTCTTTGGCACCGGGATATTCGCCGGCATACACTGCGCCCATCAACAGATACGACTCGCGACAAGGCACTTTGATATCGGAGCTTCCTCCCCTCTCCAAATCCTTTCCGTCGTTCATCTCGCTGTGGCAACAACCTTCCGGTCCCACAATTGCACCAATCTTTTCGTTTATCATACATTTTTTTGCGTTATATTTACACAACAAAGATAATGCCAAAATCCTCTATATCAAAACGATTTTCAAAAACAATGGGCGGAATCGCAAAAGAAACCGCCCAAAAATTCATTTTCAAAAATAAATTTGCTTTACTAATCGCGCCGGAAAATATCGCGCGTATACACCTTTTCTTCCACATCGGCAAGGCATTCGTCGTAGCGATTGGCAATGATGGCTTTTGAGCGCTTTTTGAATTCCTCCAAATCGTTGACCACCAAACTGCCGAAAAACGAGGAGCCGTCTTCCAAGGTGGGCTCATACACAATCACTTCCGCACCTTTTGCCTTGATGCGCTTCATCACGCCTTGAATGGCCGACTGGCGGAAATTGTCGGAATTCGATTTCATCGTTAAGCGATACACGCCTATCACGCACACATGCTCCTTGCTGGCATCCCACTGGCTGTCGTAAGAAAAATAGCCTGCTTTGCGAAGCACGGCATCGGCAATGTAATCTTTACGGGTGCGATTGGAATCCACTATGGCGGAAATCATGCACTGCGGCACCTCGGCATAGTTCGCCAGCAGCTGTTTGGTGTCTTTGGGCAAACAGTAGCCGCCGTAGCCAAACGAGGGGTTATTATAGTGTGTGCCAATGCGCGGGTCGAGCCCCACGCCCGAAATAATGGCTTTCGTGTCCAATCCCTTCATATCGGCATAGGTGTCGAGCTCGTTGAAATACGACACGCGCAGCGCCAAATAGGTGTTGGCAAACAGTTTCACCGCCTCTGCCTCTTTCAAGCCCATAAACAAGGTGTCGATGTTTTCCTTAATGGCACCCTCTTGCAGCAAAGCGGCAAAGGTTTTGGCAAATTGCTCCGCCTGCGGATTACCGATGGCATTGATAGCGGCATTTTCTTCCTCCCACCGCTGCTCCAAATCGGGCGGCAAAAGTTTGGGATAGCCCACGATAATGCGGGAGGGCCACAGATTGTCTTCCAAAGCCTTCGATTCGCGCAAAAATTCCGGCGAAAACAGCAAATTGAAATGCTTGCCTTTCAGCGCCGGGTCGGTGAGAAACTTCAGCGAATACTTCACATAAAGTTGCCGGCAATAGCCCACCGGAATGGTCGACTTAATCACCATCACCGCATCCGGATTCACACTCAGCACCAAATTAATCACATCTTCAATGTGGTGCGTGTCGAAAAAATTCTTCACCGGATCGTAGTTGGTGGGTGCCGCAATCACAATGTAGTCGGCATCCCTGTAAGCCGAAGCGCCATCAAGCGTGGCAGTGAGATTCAACTGTTTTTCAGCAAAATATTTTTCGATATAATCATCCTGAATCGGACTCTCGCGGCGATTGATTTTATCCACCTTTTCAGGTATCACATCCACAGCCTTCACCTGATGATGCTGCGAAAGCAAAGTGGCAATCGACAGACCCACATAACCGGTGCCTGCCACCGCAATCTTCAAATCCTTAAATTCCTTCATAGTAATGTAAAAAAAATGAAATCCAAAACCGGCACATTAACTCCCAAACCCACAGCCCGAAGGGCGGCTAACCAAGCGAGCGAAGCGAGCGGCTAACCGAGCCCAAAGGGCGACTAACCGAGCGAGCAAAGCGAGCGACTAACCCAGCCCGCAGGGCGACTACCCCTCCTCAATCCCCGCCTTGATGCAGTGCACAATGTAGCGCACATCATCGTCGGTGACGTAAGGGCCGGCAGGCAAACACAAGCCCACCTTAAAGATGCCCTCAGCCGTGCCGTTCACGTAGGCAGGCGCATCGGCATACACCGGTTGCTTATGCATCGGCTTCCACACCGGGCGCGCCTCCACCTGGGCGGCATCGAGCCACACACGCATCGCCTCCACATTCGCATTAGGTTGGCAATCGGTGGTGGCGGAAGAAGCCGTGTGAATCACGCACGCAGCACCGCCCACAGCGCCCGTAATCACCACCTTATACGCATTTTCCTCACCCTTCACGTGCAGCGAAGGAGCAAGCGTAATGGTGCACAGCCAATAGTTGGAATCGTAGTCGCCACCTTTCGGCTGAGTGTGCACCGTGATGCCATCCACATCCGCCAGCAGCTCCTCATAGAGTGCCTGCACATGCTTATGGTGCGCAATATGCTCATCCACAATCGTCATCTGACCGCGACCAATGCCTGCACACACATTGCTCATTCTATAATTATAGCCGATTTTCTCGTGTTGATAATAAGGATAACTCTCGCGATACTGCGTGGCATACATCATCACCTCGCGCCAAGCCTCGTCGGAAGGCGTAATCAGCGCACCGCCACCGCTGGTGGTAATCATTTTATTGCCATTAAAACTCAGCACCCCGTAGCGGCCAAATGTGCCCAGCACCCGCCCCTTATAGCGCGAGCCAAAGCCCTCGGCAGCATCCTCAATCACCGGAATATCGTAGCGATTGGCAATCTCCATAATGCGATTGCAATCGTAGGGCATGCCATAGAGCGCCACCGGAATAATCGCCTTCGGCTTACGCCCCGTGACGGCAATTCTATCCTTAATAGCCGCCTCCAGCAAGTCAGGGTCCATATTCCAAGTGTCGGGCTCCGAATCCACAAACACCGGCGTGGCGCCAAGATAAATGACCGGATGCGACGAAGCGCAAAACGTGAAGCTCTGCACTATCACCTCATCGCCCGCGCCCACACCGCAAGCCACCAACGCCAAATGCACGGCAGCCGTGCCGGCCGACAAAGCCACCACACGCTTACCGGAAACCCCATCAGAATGCCTACCCCCATCCCCTCCCTGAAGGGAAGGGAGACTTGAAGCACTATCTTCGTTGACAAGAACTTCATCCTCGCAAATTTCTCTATTCTTTAAGGTGTTTGCTACATGAATAATTTTATCAATGGTGCTATCCAAATCGGCAATAACTTGCTCATTCGTAAAACGCAATTCAGTATAGCCTAATTCCTTCAACCGTTCAGTTCGTTCAGCATCCGACCTCATTTGCGACGGATAATGATGATAACCACCGTCAATTTCTATCGTCAATTTCACTTCATTACAATAAAAATCTACGATAAAATCTTCAATAATATGCTGTCTGCGAAACTTCAGTCCTGTCTTTTTACCTTTCAGCACACACCACAAAGCACGCTCAGCATCAGTGGGATTAGAACGATTATCCTCAGCAAAGTCCTTCAGCAAGCCATACAGCATCGGGTCGGCAGTTCGAACTCCAAAATCCATTCTTTTTGCAGACTTACCAACAGACAAGTCGTCCTTCCCTTCAGGGAGAGGATGGGGGTAGGCCCTCCCACTCAAGTCGCCCTTCCCTTCAGGGAGGGGATGGGGGTAGGCTTCCTGAAGGGGATGGGGGTAGGCTTCATTGACAAACGCCTCCAAATCCTTCTCAAAAGCATTCACATTCGGGCCCAAAGGCACCACCCAATTCGTGTCGAAAGCCTCCTGAACATACTTCTGCTCCATCCCGGCCTCCGACATGTGAGCCAAACACAAATAAATCCTATTTCGTGACATAGCTAAAATAAAAAAATCAATATTCAATAATATTTTTTGCAGGAACACCAACAGCTGTCACGCCATCTTGTATGTCTTTAACAACGGCAGCTCCTGCACCTATTGTAACACTTTTTCCAATCTTAATTTTTTGTTTCACACAAGAACCCACCCCAATCCATGAGCCATCGCCAATCACCACACCGCCGCTAATATGAGCACCGGGAGCAATATGAACATAATCGCCCACCACGCAATCATGGTCGATAGCGGCGCCCGTATTCACAATGCAATGCTTTCCTATCACAACCCCGCTATTAATCACAGCTCCTGCCATCACCACAGTGCCTTCTCCTATTGAGGCATGAGGCGAAACAATAGCATGCGGATGCACAGCTTTACCCCAATGCTTCACCGCTAAACTCTCCACAATTTGCCTACGAATATGAGAATTGCCAATGCTCACAATGGCACTTTCATAAGTGCCGAAATCCCTTCTCACTTAATACCCCAAAAGTGAAGAAATAGAAGGATTGTCGTCCACTAAAAAATCACTTGGAGTGCCAAGATCTTCCAAAATATCAATAATCACTTTGGCGTGACCACTTGCTCCATATAATATCATAATACTTCAATTAATTCTTTCCGTTGAAGGGCTCCATCGTGGCGCTTTTGCCGGTGGAGGTGTTGATGTCGGCACGGCAAACCACTTTTTTAATCGTTAAGAATATGATTTTCACATCCGTAAGAAAAGTGCAGTGGTCCACATACCATACATCCAACCGAAACTTTTCCGTCCAACTGATAGCATTGCGCCCATGGCATTGCGCCCACCCGCTAATGCCCGGTCTTACCTCGTGGCGACGCGCCTGCTCCGGGCTGTAAAGCGGTAAATACTCGGGGAGCAATGGGCGGGGGCCGATGAGGGCCATGTCGCCTTTGAGCACGTTGATGAGCTGGGGCAGTTCGTCGATGGAGGTGGAGCGCACAAAGCGGCCCACCTTAGTGAGGCGGTCGGCGTCGGGCAAAAGGTTGCCCTCAGCATCGCGCTCATCGGTCATGGTTTTAAACTTGATAATCTTAAAAATCTTGCCATGCCACCCCGGTCGCTCTTGCAAAAAGAAAGCACCTGCTCCCTTATTGGCAAAATGCAACCAAATAGCCACCACAATCAAAACGGGGCTAATGCACACCAGCGCCACCAGCGCCACACAAAAATCAATTATTCGCTTAAAAAAATGTCGATACATAGCTGTTCCATTATCTTAAAGCACTACAACGGGAGCCGATTTCCAATCAATCTGAGATGAAGCCTCATCTATCGACACATATTCAAACCTATTGATGAGTTTTTTCATTTTACAAAATGCCCCTTTTTTGCCCAAATTCGATTTAATGTGTCGCTTGTAGCGGTTAAGCAGTGTTCCCTTTTGCTTAAAATATTCCTCGTAGGCTTCCTTCGTCATCATTGACTCGGATTCAGGTATAAGGTCACCGATATGGAAGTAGGTCATTGCATAATCCGATTTCTTCATTTCTCTCACAATAAAACTGAGAGGGAAGAAACGGAAATAGCCACCACCGGAATAAGCCACATCTTTGCCGAGCAATCGTGCCGTGGTGATAGGGAATTCTTTGATTTCCACACCCTCGTATTTCACGATGCAAGGCTCTTGCGAGCCAAACGCAGAAAAGCCGCCAAAATCACGAGCTGCCGGAAAAATGGAAGCATCACGCTCAATACCACACTGCGCCAATATGCCTAATGCCCATTTGTTGTGCTCCCCTATAGAAAATGCCGGAGCACGATAGCTTAGCACTTTCTGCCCAATGCACTGCTCAATACTATCAATAGCATCGCGGGTATCAGCTAAAAGTTGCTTTTCCGTGAGCTTATTTAGCCAAACATGCTGATTGGAATGACAGCCGATTTCATGACCATGATTAGCAATTCTTCTAACCACTTCGGGAAACTCGCGAGCCATACCTCCCACACAAAAAAACGTGGCTATTGTGTGCCGCTCGTCAAGTTGTTCCAGAATTTGACTGAGGTAATAATCAAATATTTGGTATTTCTCTTTGCGATCACCAAAGCACGCTTTTTCCAAATACCATTCCTCTATATCAAAAGTGAGAATATTCATTGATGCCTTATATATTTATTTATCAAAATAATAATTGGGATGCACACGAGCATCGTAATCACAAATGCTATTGCCGACAAAGATGCCGAATCCTGCACATCTACAGTAGGATGAAGAAACTTATCTACGAGGATAACTGCCACCCCTTTTATGGGAATGTGAAGGCACATAATATCCAAACTATTCTTGCCACACCAAGAGAGTGGATTGGTCAAGAATGATGGAGCGGGAATGCATGTAAGCAATCCACAAATAATCAGAAGCCATACACAGCCAACAAAAGCTCTCACAAAGAAAATACCTATTGCACATTGATAAGAGCTTGAGCCCATAGAGCATTCATGGAAATTGAACGCCAAATAGCATAACAATAAACCCAGAGCAACAATCGCCAACCCGGATGCCGGTAAATTCTTCCGAATACCGGATAAAAATTGCTCATGCGATAGATAACGCCACATCACATTTGCCACCGTATAGAAAGGAAGTGCATAGAATGCAGCATCAAGGTTCCACGGAAGAAGAAACATATAACTGTCGCCAAATACCCTCGACAAAAGGTAGCTGATTCCTGCAATAACTACACTTGCCACTACCGACCACACTTCTCCTGATTTGCACACAAAAAAGTAGATAATTTCTACCGCAAAAAGGCAAGGGATAAACCATAATGCCGAATTGTGAACCATAAATTCGCCTGAACCTTGAGCAATAATTGTTTGGAGCAGAGGCATCACGTAACTGTCGACACCATCTCCTCTCAAATAGCGAAAACCTACCCAAATACACCATGTAGCCACCGAATAAATGGCATAAGGTAAAAGCAAACGTTTGGCACGGACCAAAACGAATTGCTTGAAACTATCATATCGCTGCGGACGGAAAAGCATACCTGACACGAAGAAAAAAAGCGGCATATGAAAAGCGTAAATCAATTCATGCGACCAACCGATGAGCAAAATATGTGCCCAAACCACCAGCAAAATGCCAATGCCCTTCGTGATATCAATATATTCATATCGTGAGCGAATTGTAGTAGTCATAATTCTTTGGCTTTTTTAAATTGAGGGTCAAACAGTTTTTTCACATTATTAAAAGTTCCGGTCAAAAACGGGAACGGATCCGACCACGTGCTCATATCTTGATAGTGGATATTCCCTCCAAAGAAACGAAACCAATTAGGTTCTGTGTGCCACTTGTCAGGGCTATGAAGCCACCACAAAAAATCAAGTCCCAAATGGCGTAAATAAACACCGGTTGTATACCCGTACGTCTTTTGAGGAACACCTAATGCATCATTCACCAACACTTCAGCCCAATCCACTCCAGCCACCATAGCAGCCTTTATGCAAGCCGGCAAACGAGGATTAATCTCCATAATCAACAATTCCCCGGAATCAGGGTCTTCAATCAAATCGAAATCGGCAAACCCCACCCACTTGAGGTCTTCCAGCACATGGTGGCACATAGTCACCAATGCTTTATCCTCTATCGACACAGCACAACAATTCGACCCCGCCTTATTAGGATACCACCGAAGTTTTTGCATCACCGAACTAGCAATAAGCCGCCGTTGTGCATCCACATAGAGTTGCACCTTCACCTGTTTGCCACCCGCCTTCACAAAGCGCTGCAAATGATAATCGCCATATTGCTGATGCAAAGAAGGATATTTCGCTTGAAGCTCTTCCCAATTTGCCACTTCCACCATACCTCTACCACCGGTAGTGCAATTTGGTTTAAGCATGGCAGGAAAAGGGAAATGCTTCACTTCCATGCTCTGAATTGAAGTAGTGGAAAGGTCGATAGTGGTGGGGTGAGGATAATCATGAGCTTTGCAAAGCGCCATCAAGCAATTTTTATCGTAGCCCTTCAAAAAATTATCAAAAGAAGGTGTCTTTACATTTTGTGAGCCAAACAAATGCTGATATTTACTCAGCATCAGCGCAGCCTCATCTCCCATTGGGAGCACCACATCAACCCCCTCCTCTGCCACGATTTTTCTCACATAATCGGCATACGCAGCCAAATCGGTCGCTTCATATCGAAACACCTTGCTCACATAGCGAGAGCGGTCGCCATAATTGGAATGACAACCCGTGTGCATCAAAATCTTGTGACCAAGCCGATAAAGCGAAGGCAAAATAGCCAAACTTTGAGTCCCGGCCCCCAACAAAAGAACACGAGCCATCTATTTCAGATTATTTGAAATCATTTCGTTGCGATGAGCTGCCAATCTACGGAAAAGTTCCTGTTGCTCATATTTTTCTTCCACCTGTTTTCTTGCCTCTTTGCCCATTTCTTTTATTCGATTGGGATGGTCAATATAGTAATTCATTGCATCCACCACGCAATCCACCTCTTTAGCATGAACCGTAATGCCGGTAACCATATTTTCGTGAGTGTCAATTTGACCGGGCACATCGGTCACGATACCGGGTAACATCATAGCTGCGGCTTCTATCACCACAAGCCCAAAACCTTCACGATAGCTCAACGAGCAAAACACATCCATCGCACTATAATATTTCGACACGTCGGTGCGCGGCACTCTACCGGTAAATATAACTTCCGGACATTCGTGTGCCCATTTAAAAAGTTCCGGATTGATGGTTTCGGCACTATCATTTGCTCCAACCATCATCAGCCGTGCCGATTTATTCGTTTTATTTAGCTCTTTAAAGGCTGATAAGAGTTCGTTATGACCTTTGTCGCGTGTAATTCTTCCACACCATCCAAACACCACTGCATCGGCAGGAATACCATATTGCGCTCTCACTTCTTTTCGCCATTCATCACGATGATGCAATTGATAATGGTCAAGATTCACACCACAAGCACTCCCATTCCATATCACTTGGGATTTTTCAGGCTTATAAATCTTGTGCTTAACAGCCTCATTATAAATGGAAAAACTTTCTGTTTCAATATGAGTAGACAAACCACAAATCAGTAATTCATCGGCTCGTAACAAGAAGCGTTTCCAACCTTTAAGCGCCACAAACATCATACCCCATTGGCAATAAAGGCGGCATTTTATGCCCGCCAATTTTGCTGCTATTGGAGCATAAGTTCCGGCATTCTTAGTAGAATATTGCACGATATCAAATTGTTCGCGCTTGAAAATCTTGTATAGATGATAGATTGCCGCAAAACCATCAAGCGACATACCACGTTTCATTTTCACCGGTATGTAGTGAATATGCTCGTTGGTGTATTTCAAAAGCAAATCACTATCGTGACAAATGAAAGTAACATCGTAGTTTTCATGCTCCACAAGATAGTGTGACAAATCCACCAAAAATGACTCTATCGTGCCGGCAAGGGTAGTAACGAAACATATTTTTTTCCTTTTCATCTCATTTGTTATGTAAAAGTTTATAAATCGGTAGTGGTAATAAATAGAGAATTATTGGCTTCAAGCAGTAAACATAATAAGGTAATGGAAGGTGAAGCATTTTGCAAGCCAAATACTTCACATACGCTTCATTACGTCGACTCACCCAATTCCTTCGTGCATAAGCATTTCTATCATCGCGCATATTATAAAGAGGCTCATCGAGCATATAGCCTCTAAAGCCCTTTTCCCACATTTTTAACCACAAATGATAATCCTCTTGACGAAGAAGTTTGTCCGAAACACTATACCCCCCCACTGCCTTATAAGCCTCCGTACGTATCATGCATGGAGCATGATTAAATGGCACGCCCTTGGGGTAGTCGGTTGGTTTTGGCTCACCGAGCGCTCTACCCGTACGAAAAATTCCTTGTTCATCAAAATGGTGCATAGTAGTAGATACTATAGCATATTCCGGATGCTCATCAAGGAATCCCATTTCCTTTTCAAACCGCATAGGGTGGCAAGTATCATCGCCGTCCATGCGTGCACAATATTCCGTGTCGGCATGCTCCAAGCAATGATTCAGCGTGTAGTTGAGCCCCATGTTGCGCTCATTTTTAATCACCACCACATTGGGATGAAGGCGTGCATTTTGCTCCGCAATTTCCAGCGTATTGTCGCTGGAGCCGTCGTCGCAGAGTATGATTTTAAAATCTTGAAAAGTTTGGGCATAAAGCGAATCGAGCGCCTCTTGCAAAGTGCTCGCGCAATTGTAAATGCCCATCAACACAGAAATTCGATACGACATATTAGATAATTTCTTAGTTTCCTAATTTCAACAATCCGTAATAAATGAACGACATAAATAGCGTGAAGCACAAATGATAAATCATAGCCTTCCTAAACCAAAGGAACTTCCTGCTATCGCTCTCCACATATAGATAAGGATATATCAGCACTATTGGATAAAGGAACCAGCTCAAGTAGGCTATGCGATTATTGAACGCTGCATACATACAAAGCATCCAAATAGCATTCGTGGTGATATAGAGGTGAATAAGCGCAGAATATATCTTGGTCTTAAATCCGCGTTTTATTTCGTAGTAGAATCCAATAGCCACTGGCATAGCGGAGTAGATAATAAAGTCGGGACGAAAACCAATATGCGCTTCCGAAGTTTCCTCTGTAGCCAACAAATAGCCTGCTCCCTGTTCATCGGTCATGCCCCCAAACAAATTTTGGAAATAAGTGACATGCCCTATCGACATAAGCAAGCATACCACCCAAAAGGCATAATAAAATTTCGGATTTCTAATAAATGTAACAATCACCAATGCTGCCACAGGCAATTGCATACTATGGTGAAAACCAAGCGAAACCAACGCCAAAGCATAGCATATAATTTTTTTATCCCAAAAGCCTAATGCCATAATAAATATGGACGCAGCGGCACCGGCTTTTATACCATTGGTAGCATAAGAAAATGTAGAAAATGCCGCTAAAAACACAAAATAGGCCGGCAAAGTGTGGGTAGGGAATATTCTTTGAATGCCCACATAAGCACATCCAAAATATATAGTTGCAATCAAAACAAAAAATTCAACAATACCCAATTTATAGCCATACCAAAAGGCAAAAAGGTTGTCGAAGATTTTGTTATCTACATCCCAATTATACGTAAAAGGCTCTCCCAATAACCGCATATACCCACCGGCATACGCACCCATATCTACGAAATGTATTCCGCTGATTGGGCGCAAACCAATAATCAAAATCAGTGCCGACACAATCAGCCAATCACGAGGTGTGGACGACGGGTATTCAAAAGTTTTGAGCCCACTATTAGCCTTATAGGTGGCAGCAAAGTGCATCGTCACAATCGTGACAAGCACAAGATACACGGGATTATATAAAGAAGCTATCGTGTTAATGTCCATAATTATTATCTAAAAATTCTTCTAAGCCAAACCAAGCTGTTTTCGCCGAAATAGCGATGAATGCGGCGCAGTGTCCATGACACGAATGGATTGCGTGGTTTAGTCCACGTTTTGGTGTACCAATGGATGCTTCGGGTGTTTTCGGTGATGTCGAGCACACCGGTGTTATCGTTTAGGGGGTTGAAATAATCGCGCGGGTAAATCCATATACCACACACCTCTTGCAGCGAATTCTCATTCTTCATGCCACTGGCAGTAAGCACGGCAGTGGTGTGTTTCACCACCGTAATAGTGCTCGTTTTGCCATCAAGCGTGAGAAAGTGAAGTGGTTGATAGTAGTCCAGCACCTCTTTATAAAAAGGCATTCCAGCCTCTGCTCCTAATCCAAGCCCGGGGGCAACCAACGGAGCGGTTGAAGGGTTGGGACTATCAACCTCAATACCCATAAATGGCCCTCTTTCCAAGATGTCGTCAAATGGCTTGATGACTTCCACGTCGGTGTCGAAGTAGAGTCCGCCGTGGTGGTAGAGTATCCAAAAGCGGGCGTAGTCGCTCACAAAGGCGTATTTCTTGGCTTGGTAGGCTTCGGCTGTGTAGGGAATGATGTTTACATCAAAGTTGTCTTCGTTCCACTCCTTTATTTCGTAGTCGGGGAAGAACTTTTTCCAGCTGTTGATGCATTTAATAGCTGATTGCGGCAAAGGGTTGCGACCAAACCAGCAGTAATGTATTATTTTGGGAATCATAGTTTATTTGGGTTAGTCGTGCTTCGCACTTGGTTAGCCGCCCTTCGGGCTTGGTTAGTCGCTGTCGCTTGGTTAGTCGTGCTTCGCACTTGGTTAGGGGTTAGTGGTTAGCGTTTTCTTGAAGTATTTTGTTAGGCCAGATATTAAGCCAGCTACACGATTTTCAATCATCTCAAATTGTTTGAAATCTTCTTTTGTGATATATCCCAAATCGCAGGCTATGTCGAGCTGGCTGAGCACTTCCATTAAGGAACCGTAACTGATTTCTAAAAAGTGAATTTTTTCTTTTGTGGAAACACGACCACTCCCTTCGGCTATATTGGAGGTTATGGAGATTGCAGCCCTTCGCAATTGGTCGCACAAAGCATACTGTTCTTCTTTTGGAAACTTTTTCAAAAGGCGATATACTTCACATACTAGTGTTTTCGATTCTTTATATGCGTCTAAGTCTCGAAAAGAGTTTTGTTTCATTGTTTTACTTTTTGAGGGTTAGGCGTGCTTCGCACTTGGTTAGGCGCTTCGCTTGGTTAGGGTTGTTGTATGATTGCCAAGCGAGCACCGCGAGCGACTAACCAAGCCCGAAGGGTGACTAACCAAGCGAGCACCGCGAGCGGCTAACCCAGCCCGAAGGACGACTAACCCAGCAGTTCGTAGATTTTTTCTACTTCTGATTCGTTGCCGTAGTCGTGGGTTTTGAGGTGGGCTATGATGCGCTCTTGAAGGGGCTTATCGCAAATCACTTCTGCAAGACCGTGGGCGCAGCCCTCGTTGTCCATCGGCACGATTACGCCATCTACGCCCGAACGGATTTGGCTGGGAGCTGTGGGGTAGTTGGTCACCACCACTGGTTTGCAGAGCATTTGCGCCTCACGCACGGTCACGCTTTTGCCCTCGTAGCGTGATGGTTGCACATATATGTCGCAAGCTTTAATGTATGGATAAGGATTGCTCCGCTTTCCGAGTAAGATAACATGCTCCTCCATGTCCGCTTCTTTAATTTTTTGGCGAATTAGCGACTCGTCGCCACCATAACCGATGATATACCACTTAATATTTAATTTTGTTTCATTTATTAGATGCTTACAGATGTCTGGCACATTATCGTAATTTTTTGCATCTGAAAATCTGCCTACCGACAGTAAGGTGATTGCTCCCTCGTGGCGAATTTCTTTATCCACGTCTTGGAGCTCAGCACGCTTGCGAACGAAAGACGGAGAGAGTATATTTTCAATTTCCACAATCTTGGGGGCAAGCGTTGGAAAAACTTGAAGAAACGTGTTTGTAACATCACCAGAGATAGATGCCACATAGTCGTATTTCTGCCAAACTTTCAATTCTTCCTCTGCATCGACCCACACTCTTGTATAATCGGTATGAATCCAGGCGATTTTCTTTTTTGCCTTTACCTTTTCTGCAACAATTCGGTGTGGCGTGAGGAAACTGATAGCAAGGTCGTAGGTCATCGATGGGTTGATTTTGGGCAGCAATTGGGTGGTGCATTTCGACATCTTGTCTAATCCTCCATTGTTTTCCAGCTTGGAACCACTACGCTTATATACTTTCTGGGATAGGCACTTTGCCCACAACCGAGCTACAGCGATGCCCCAAAAGCCACGCTTCACAAGCTCTACGATAGGGCGTTCCAACACCGAATACTTAGGAATTTGCGGCAACAGATTCACCCACTTGGGGATAAACTGCATCATCTCGCCACGGTGGTCGTGCAAAAACAAGTCCACCTCCACCCGATTGGGGTCGAGCGCATTAAGCAACCCGATGAGCGCTGTCTCCGCACCACCAATCTCCATGTAGTGCATGGCTATAAATATCCGTGGCTTCATTTGAGATTATTGGCTAAGTAGGTCATAGATAATTTTATATCTCTGTTCAAGAGTTCGTTTGCTTTTGAATAATCGATATCTGAACAGAGGCCTTGATTAGTGACGTTTACGCTTATTAACCTATCAAGAATGCCGTATTTTTGTAATAAATCTTTCATTCGGGTATTTAATCCGTCCTCTCTGTTTACTACAAAAAAGTTTTTTTCAAATATCATTGAAAATGCTGTGGCATGAAAAGAGTTACTGATGATGCATTTTGCATTTTTTATCAATGAAAGAAACGAGGAGGGTCCCACATTTACAAAGTTACGACTAGCATATTTCAGTTTATAAGGTCCAACGGAATAGATTGGGCAATGATGCTGTTTAGAGAGCTGCTCTGCTATTTTTTGCATAGCACCACCTTTTTCAAAACTATACACGAGAATATAATCTTTGCCCTCTCCAATGTTGTCGCTGACTGATTCCCATTGGTCTTGGGAGAGTAAGAACACTGGGTCAACGACAACAATTCCATTATGACCTGTCGATTTAAGAATATTTATTCCCGATTCCTCACGCACTGATATCTCGTTAAAGTTGTCAAGCATCTCTTTAACAAAACTTTCTGTGCCTTTTCTTAATTTCTCGGTAGCGAAGCTTGCCGCATAGCTGATTTTTTTTGCTTTTCCAAAATTAAGATAAAAAGCAGGGTCTGTTCCGTTGTTGAATGTGGTGTTCCATATTTGATCGCTACCAGCTACATATACATCTGCTTCAGGGGGATTTGCTCTAAGTTCTTCGAATGAATTATATCTTTTTGTTAATCGCAGATATTTCTTCGTGAATTTGTCGAATACCTTTTTTCGGGGCAATGCTGATATTCGCCCAGGAAACTTTGCCAAATTGTAGAGCTGCCAAAGAATGGGTTTGTGAAATCGCTCATTTCCAACACCCCATAGTTTGTAATGGTTGCTCAGATACCAAGGCTTATAATCAATCACTTCTACATCATGCCCTTCACTCTCCAAATAATTTTGAAGTGCAAATGCTTGAAGTGACGCCCCAAGATTATAGACATCATGACATGTGATAGTTTTAATTTTCATAATGGCCTTTTATTTGTCTATCAGTGCCTCAACTTTCTTTGCTTCAGTGAGATGGGTTGTATTTACTTCCCTATTAACTTCTTCAATAATTGAATTGCGCAGTTCGTTATCCGTAATCATTCGATAAATGCTATCAGCAATGCTCTTGCCATTCATCTCTGCAATCAACCCGTTTTTTTCGTGCGTGATTTGATTATACACCACATCAAAATTAGTGCTAACTATCGGTTTCCCCAAAATCTTTGCTTCAGCAATAGTCATTCCAAATCCTTCAAATTTTGATGTTTGCACATACACATCAGCTTGCTCCATATATTTGTATGGATTGGTTTGAAGGCCAAGAAGAACGATGTGGTTTAACAGCTCGTTTGTTTTTATGCCATGCTCAATCTTCTGCCTTTCTGGACCATCTCCGATAAAATACCATTTAAATTTTACACCGTTTTCTTTAAGTATCGTAGCCGCTTCTATCGCAATATCGTAGCCCTTTGGTAGAACAAGTCTTCCTGTGGTGATGAATATATACTCTCCATTGTCTTTTCGGAGATTGACACATGATTCTTTTGCAAGTTCGCGCGTCAAATCTGGATTTATAATATCCCAGACAGTGATGTATTTCTCTGAAAAATCGGGCATACGCATATCCATCATTTTGTGCAACTTATCTGAAACGGGGCAAATGAAATCCAACTTTTGGTAAAATTGGCTGTTGAAATTTATATTATATCCTGCTTTGAAAATATCTGCATTTACCCATGCGATTTTCTTGCAACCGTTGAATTTGTTTGCAACGAGATAAGTAGGCAAGCCTTGTTGGTAGGCAACTACTGTGTCCCAATTCCCTTTTGGAATTTTTATCGCCGATCCTTGGCATTTCCATAGAGTTTCTGCTGCATGCTCATTTTTACCTATGAACTTATTCCAACGAAACATTATGGAGTATAAAATTCCACCTAATTTGAATTTAAGGTGCTCAAATATGGTGTATTTAGGTTGATTTACAATATGTACGTGTTTTGGTACAAGAGAAGCAAAAGCTCCTCCTGGAGACCTCGTCCAAAGATACAACTCATATTTTTCTTGATTTAACAGTGGCAATAGTGAAACAAGACTTTTTTCAGCTCCACCACAAGTCAAAGAGTCAATAATGAAAAGTACTTTTGTTCTCATGTGTATTTTGATATGAAATAGTGATTTTTATAAAACTATCTGTAACTTTAATCATGTTGCTTTGGTTAAAGATGATAATTATAAAAAGGTCCATTTTTTTATATTTCCTTTCTCTTTTAGAAATATACAATTGGATGGTTCTATACTTTGTTTGGATGATTATGATGATATAGTTTTGATTTGAGGAATTGCTTTATGATGTTTTTTTCTCGCATACTGAGTGATAATGACCATGCAAAAGTTGCGGTTATGGTAACGCAAGTTATAATATATAAAAATAGGTTTATTAGCGAATTTGGAATTAGAGTTTCAATATAATTACAGGTGATGTAAGTTGCGAATGAAGAAATCGCCAAAGGGGCAACAGCATGTGTCAAGAATTTCTTGATATTAAATTGACATACCTGTTTTTTGAGTATGAATAAAATACACCAAAAATATACAATTGTGGCAATAATAAATAGGTAGTAGCAACTTTCGTAACCCAACCCTATCTTTAATAATAAATACATTACAGGCAAGCACGATAAGAGTAGTGTGCCATTAATCGCTCCCGTTAGCTTCATCTTTCCTGTAGCATGTACACCTATAACAACTATAAGATTTATACAAGTGATTAGGTTGTTGATGAGTAATGCCTTGGTTATAAATACAGCTCCTTTAGGTACTGTGTTCAACCACAATTGCAATATGTATTCAGTCTTCAATAAACAAGGTATCGTTACAAATAAAAGAAGAATTACCGACGCTTTAGTTCCCACGCATAATAATTGATTCATGCCTTCGTAATCCTTTTGAGCGTATTTTTTTATTATTTGTGGCTTAAAAGCAAGGATGACATTTGAAGAGAATTGCAAAACAGAACCTTGTACAATCGATGCTATTCCGTTTGCGGCGTTCAAAACAACTCCAAAAAATGCGTTGAGTATAAAATTTGCGCCTTGCTGTCTTGCTGTCCATGCGAGATTCCCATATAAGTCCCAGCCGGAGAAGGATAGGAGGGGTGTGAGGTAGGTTTTGTCCCATACCCAGTGGAAACGTGATTCTTTAAAGTGGCGTAGGCAGTAGATGCGGTATATCATCATGATGATGAGGCTTACGGCAAAGGTGAGTACGGCGTAGAGTTTGAGCTTGTCGAAATCACCGATGGTGAGCAGGTACACGATGAGCAACTTTAGCGTCACGTTGAGGATTTCTATGTAGGCATACACGTCCATTTTTTCGTGTGCGATGATGGCTGCATTGTAGGGCACCTGGGTGATGCCAAACATGGCGGAAAGGATGCTGAGCTGGTAGACCCAATGAGCAGCTTGCATGCGCTCGGCGGGTATGTTAAGTTTGTTGGAAAGGAACCACAATCCCACCGTTTCTGCCAAAATAAGCACCACTATTGCGATTCCAATGTGCACGATGAGGGCGGAGGAGAAAGTTTTGGCGAGGCGCTCTTTGTCGCCTTTACCGAGCTCGAAGGTGAGGAATCGGCTGGTGGCACCGCTCATGGAGGCGTTGAGGAAGCCCATCATGCCCACCACGCCGCCCACCACGCCGTAGATGCCATAGTCTTCCACGCCGAGTGTGGCAAGCACCACTCGCGAGGTGTAGAGCCCCACCAGCATGCTGATAAACATACGAATGTAGAGCATCAGGGTGTTTTTGGCTATGCGTTTGTTGGAAGTCATGCTAAATCAAAATAACGACAACCACTGATTAGTAGATTTCTTTATCTGACCACTTAGTAGATTTCATTATCTGACCACGAATCACACGAATTGAACGAATTGATTGGTTGAAAATGCAAATAAGTTATTCGTTTGATTTGTTGGATTCGTGGTCGGGAATTTGTGGTTCGTGGGGAAAGGGGTTAGTCGAGGAGTTGGATGTATTGGGGTTCTACTTCTATGGCGGCGGCGAGGTTGCATGCGGGGAGGGAGATGAGTAGGCGTTTGGTTTTGGAGCCACGTCGGGTGAGTAGTCGTCCGGTGGTGCCGTCGAGGTTTCCTCCTATGATGCGGATGTGGTGGCCGTACATTTGTGGCGACACTTGGTCGAGGCTGAAGTAGAGCACGGTTTGTGCTTGTTGCACGGCTTGCATGAATTGTGTCATTTCGGCGTGTGGCACGGTCATGGCTTCAAATTGCTTGCCGCCTTTGAGGTAGCGATACTGTAGCAGTGGCATGCGTGCCACTATGGGGTCGAGCTGCTGGCGGCTGAGGTGCACGAATATGAGGTCGGTCATATAGGGCACGTTGCGCACCACTCGTTTGCCAAATTCCACATACACGCGTTGCTTCATGGGGATGAATACGCGGCCGCTGAGCTCGGGCATGGCTTGGAGGAGCTTGTAGGCGGGCTGCTTGGCATTAGGTCGTGCCAAGTCGCGGAGCACGTACCATGGGGTATGGGATATGGCGGATGAATTGTTCACCTTGATAAAGTGTTTATTATTTGCTACCAAATGATGCCAATTTTTAGTGTCGGCACAATGCTTTTAGTCCTGCTTATCGTCTTTTAGAGCTGATTGACAAGCAGTTACGTTGGTTATGACTAAAAGTTGGCTTTGAAAAGCCATGTTGCGTTTCGTTTGCGGTATCATGCTACCTGAGTGGAGACGATGCTGCGCGTTTTTGCTTGAATATGAACACTCTATGCAATTGCGCAGAAGCCTTCACACTTTATAATCTGCAAAAATACACAAAAGTTTGCAATTTTCAAAATACAGTTTGGTGGGCCCTTCGGGGCGGGGTTAGTCGCTCGCTTTGCTCGCTTGGTTAGTCGCCCTTCGGGCTTGGTTAGCCGGCTGGCGCCTTGGTTAGCCGCCCTTCGGGCTTGGTTAGGAGGCATAATCGCCAAGCGAGCAGAGCGAGCGGCTAACCAAGCGAGCAACGCGAGCGGCTAACCAAGCGAGCAACGCGAGCGGCTAACCAAGTGAGAAGCACGACTAACCTGCAAAAATGTTTTCGTTACGAAAATTTTTTCCTAAATTTGTGGTTTGAAATCAAATTTTTACTGAATTGATATGGATTATTTATTGCTTGTAGTGGGGCTGGCGATGCTACTGATGGGTGCTAATTATTTGGTCGACGCGTCGGTGGCGATTGCTAAACGTGCTAAAATTTCGAATTTTATCATTGGACTCACGATAGTGGGCATTGGCACCAGTGCGCCTGAATTGTTTGTGTCGTTGCGTTCCACCATTATGGGCCATGGCGATATTGCTATGGGCAATGTGGTGGGTAGCAACATTACGAATATTTTGCTCATTTTGGGCGTGGCGGCGGTGATTTGCCCGTTTGCCATTGAGCGGCAAACACATCGCTCCGACATTCCGTTTGGCATTTTTGCCGCGGTGTTGCTCACCTTGTTTGTGAACGACAGCTGGAATCCCGGCATTGAAGAGAATGTGCTTTCGCGCTTGGATGGGGCGGTGTTGCTCATCATTTTTATCACTTATATGGTGTACACGCTGTTTTTGAAGGCGCGCAATCCGCAGCAAGCCAAAGAAGATATGGACCAGGATGCGCAATCTTCGCTTGAGGGGAAGAATCCGGTGTGGCTGTGGATGATTGCCATAGTGTCGCTGGCGGCGCTGCTGTGTGGCGGTCAGCTGTTTCTCGACTCAGCCATTAGCCTTGCCAAGGCATGGGGTATGAGCGAAGCGGTGATTTCTATCACGATTGTGGCGGTGGGCACTTCGCTTCCCGAACTGGTGACCACAGTGATAGCTTCGGTGAAGAAAAATCCGCAGTTGGCTTTGGGCAATGTGTTGGGCAGCAATGTGTTCAACATTTTGATGATATTGGGCTTAACGTCGTCGATTCACCCCATTGCCGTAGCGAATATCAGCTATGTGGATTTTGCGGTGATGATAGGCGCTGCGGTGGGTACCTTTGTGGTGACCTACAGCTTTAAGAAAAAAACGTTTGACCGCGCCGAGGGCGTTATCTTTTTGCTTGCCTATGTGGGCTACACGGCATATTTGCTGATGAAATAAGGCGCAAACTTGAAGAATAACTTAACAAATTTTACATCAATGAATATTGGAGACCGAATTCCCGAAGTGTTGGGCTTCGATGCCCAAGGCAATGAAGTGAAAGCCGGCGATTTTGCGGGCAAAAAATTAGTGATTTATTTCTATCCGAAAGACAATACGCCCGGTTGCACCGCCGAGGCGTGTAGCTTGAGCGAAGGCTACGCCGAATTGCGCAAAAAGGGCTACGAAATAGTGGGTGTGAGCAAAGACAGCGCCGCATCGCACCAAAAGTTTGCCGAGAAATATGCGTTGCCCTTCACCCTGATTGCCGACACCGACTTGCGGCTCAACCAAGCCTTTGGCGTGTGGCGCGAGAAGAAAATGGCGGGTCGCACCTATATGGGCACCGTGCGCACCACCTTTGTGGTGAATGAGCAGGGTGTGGTGGAGCATATCATCACCAAGGTGAACACCAAAGATGCCGCCAACCAAATTTTGGCACTTTATTTTTTTTAAAAAAACGGGCAAAACTTTGCCCTCAATTGCTATTTGCCTATGCGCCTGAGCCAAACGATAGCCGCCGTGTGGATTGCACTCGCTTTTGCAATACCCGCATTTTCGCAACCAACCGACACCGAAGTGCGCATCTTCAATTCAAATGTGCGCTCGCTAAAAATTGCCCCGGTGGACAATGCTTACGGTGTGCCCATCATTAAGCTCAACAGCGACGAACAATTGAATGTGAACTTCGATGTGCTCACCTACGATGCCCACTATTTGCGCTATAGCATCCGGCACTGTAATGCCGATTGGCAACCGTCGCAACTGCTGGAGCACGAATATGTGAGCGGATTTAATCAAGCCGACATCACCGATTTCATCCCGAGCGAAGGCACTATGGCACACTATTTTCACTACGATTTCACCTTTCCTAACGAGGAGATGCAAATTCTGAAATCGGGCAACTATCTGCTGAGCGTTTACGAGCAAGACGACCCCGAAATGGTGCTGTTTCAAACCCGCTTCAGCGTGTGCGAGCAAATGGTGGATGTGGCGGTGGGCATCACCACACGCACCGATGTGGACTACAACGATGCACATCAGCAAGTGAGCATTGAGCTGGTGCATAAGCAAGGCGCCATCCGCAATCCCTACGAAGAACTCACCGCTGTGGTGAGCCAAAATTCGCGCACCGACAATGCCGTGACCATTACCCGCCCTATGATGGTGGCAGGCAACCACGTGGTGTATGACCACAACCCGGCACTCATTTTCAATGCCGGCAACGAATACCGACGTATGGAAACCGTGAATGTGAATTCGCTTAATATGAATGTGGGAAAAATCGATTTCTTTGAGCCCTACTACCACGCCTCGGTGAATGTGGACCAACCGCGCACGCAATCGCAGTATCTCTACGACCAAACGCAATTCGGGCGTTTCACCATCAGAAATGCCGAAGCCCCCACCGGCAGCGACTATCAAGCCGACTACATCGTGACGCATTTCACCCTTGAGCCAAGCGAACTGTTGCCCAAGGGCAAAATATATCTGCAAGGCGAATTCACCCAAGGATTGCCACCAAGCGCCACCCTTATGCACTACGACGTGCAAAGCGGCACCTACACTTGCAATATGCTCCTCAAGCAGGGACACTACAATTATCAATACCTCTTCGTGCCCGATGGCGGCACGGTGGGGCTCACCTCAGCCATAGAAGGCGATAAATACCAAACCATCAACGAATATGTGGTGAAAATCTACTACCACCCTATGGGTGAACGCTACGACCGCTTCATCGGCTACGCCACAGCCTACTCCGGGAGGTGAGCGGGTGTAGCCATGCTTTGCACTTGAGCAGGGTGATATCGGCTAATGGAGGATGGCTAAAGTTTTTGCGAAAATGGCTTGGTGTGTGCAAAAGAATGAGTAATTTTGTAATCTATAAAGAAAGCAACCCTACAATTCAATCATTGTAATGAATAAAATTATCAGCAAAGAGAGATTCTCTGAAAACGTAACCAAATTCGTGGTAGAAGCCCCCCTAATTGCTAAAGCACGCCGCGCAGGCCACTTTGTGATTGTGCGCTGTGGCGAAAAAGGCGAGCGTATTCCGCTCACCATTGCCGATAGCGATGTGAAAGCGGGCACCATCACTTTAGTGATTCAAGCTGTGGGCGATTCCACTCGCAAAATCTGCGCCCTTGAGCCGGGCGACTATCTTACCGACGTGGTAGGACCGCTGGGTCAAGCCACCACAATCAAAAACTATGGCACCGTGGTGTGCTGTGGCGGAGGCGTGGGTGTGGCACCCTTGTTGCCCATTGTGCGCGCATTGAAAGCCGCCGGCAATCGGGTGGTGAGTGTGCTGTGTGGCCGCACAAAAGAATTGATTATCCTTGAAAAAGAAATTCGCGAAAGTAGCGACGACGTGATTATCATGACCGACGACGGGTCTTACGGCAAAAAAGGCATCTCCACGGCAGGCGTAGAGGAAGTGATTCTGCGCGAAAAAGTGGACTATTGCGTAACCATCGGTCCAGCCATTATGATGAAATTTGTGTCGCTCCTCACCAAGAAATACAACATTCCCACCGAAGCATCGCTCAATGCCATTATGGTGGACGGCACCGGCATGTGTGGAGCTTGCCGCGTGACGGTGGGCGGACGCACCCGCTTCGTGTGTGTGGAAGGTCCGGAATTTAATGCACACGAAATTGATTTCGACGAATTGCTGATGCGCCTGCGCGGATAAATGCGCGCCAAGTGCACACCCTTCGTTATTTTTTATTCATTTCACAACCTACTCACCAATTCAGATCATTAATTCAAACAATGGACAATAACTACAACGAATCACGCCTGGAGCAATGGCGCGTGGAATTGCGCAATAGCCTTTCTCCGAAAGAGCGTGCCGGCATTGAACGCGTGGAAATGCCTCAACTCGATGCTGCCTACCGCATCACTTGTAATGAGGAAGTGAATCAAGGCATCACCGAAGAGCAAGCCGTGAGAGAAGCCTCGCGCTGCCTCGACTGCGCCAATCCGCAGTGCGTGACCGGATGCCCCGTGGGTATCAATATTCCCAAATTTATCAAAAACATAGAGCGCCGCCACTTTGCCGACGCTGCTGAAGCACTAAAAGAAACCAGCTCTCTACCGGCTGTGTGCGGCCGCGTGTGCCCGCAAGAAAAGCAGTGCGAGAGCAAGTGCATTCGCCTCAAGATGAAGCAACCCGCCGTGGCGATCGGCTATCTGGAACGCTTTGCAGCCGATTGGCAACGCAATTCAGGCACAGAAGAGCACGTGGAAATGGCGCCTGCCAATGGCATCAAGGTGGCTGTGATTGGTAGCGGTCCGTCGGGACTATCATTTGCCGGCGATATGGCAAAAAAAGGATTTGATGTTACCGTGTTTGAAGCCCTCCACGAAATAGGTGGCGTGCTCAAATACGGCATCCCCGAATTCCGCCTGCCCAATGCCGTGGTCGACCACGAAATTGATGGCCTACGCAAAATGGGGGTAAAATTTGAGTCCGATATACTCGTGGGTCGCACCATTTCGTACGACGACCTCCATCAGATGGGATTCAAAGGCATCTTTGTGGGCTCCGGCGCCGGTTTTCCACGATTTATGAACATTCCCGGCGAAAACCTCAACGGCGTGATGTCGAGCAACGAATACCTCACCCGCATCAATTTAATGCAAGCCGGGCGCGGAGGCGACACACCGGTGATTCAAGGCAACACCGTGGCTGTGATTGGCGGCGGCAATACCGCAATGGACTCCTCCCGCACAGCCCTTCGCATGGGTGCCAAACGCGTGATTTTGGTATATCGCCGTAGCGAAGAAGAAATGCCTGCGCGATTGGAAGAAATTGGGCACGCCAAGGAAGAAGGCGTGGAATTACTCACCCTACACAACCCCGTGGAATATGTGGGCAATGAGAAAGGACGCGTGTGTGCCATGAAAGTGCAACGAATGGAACTTGGCGAACCCGACGAGTCAGGACGCCGCTCCCCTATTCCCGTGGAAGGTGCCATTGAAGAAATTCCGGTGGATGTGGTGATTGTGGCAGTGGGTGTGTCGCCCAATTCGCTCGTGCCACGCTCCATCGAAGGATTGGAAGTGAGCCGACGCGGCACCATAGTGGTGAACGACGAATCAATGCAATCCAACATTTCCGACCTCTATGCCGGTGGCGACATTGTGCGTGGTGGTGCCACCGTGATACTCGCCATGGGCGACGGACGAAAAGCTGCTCAAAACATGGCTCAGCAATTGCTCAAAAAATAACTTTATTCATTCTATCGCTATTCAAAGCCTACTGCCACCATGTGAAGCAGTGGGCTTTTTTTTCGGAGCAAAGAATCTCTTCTTGACGGAGAAGCACCTCGCAGTCAAGCCACTTTTCGACCTATCTGACAGCAAATTTTAATTTGGGTGGCGCATTGACGAAGTCAGGAATTTGGCATTTGAGGATGCGCATTTTTGAACAGAGAGACAGTCCCCTGTCAAAAAAAATTAAGAGGCATCGAAAAGCGAAAAGACTGCATCGGATTTTGTTAAAAAACTACAAAATCACGATTTTCTACCCAATACGCCATTTCATCACTAATTTTTCCTTAACTTTGTGAATATCTAATTACTTTAACAAACTACTGAACAATATGAAAAAATTTTTCTCTTTTATCGTTATGGCGATTTTGGTAGCCATGAGCGGACAAGCGCAACTCACAAGCGGCAATTCTAAAAAACGCTGCGACGTGTCGTATCCTATAGCAGATTTAAGCGTTTGCCTTACAAGTAACAACAACGCACGTATCGTCTCAAAATACGTGACAGATGTGCTTATCAGTCGCTTCGATATGGAATACAACGCATCAAACACCGATTATATGATTAAGTCGATGGAAGTGTCGGTTTACAGATATAAAAAAGGCTCATCAGGGCTTGTTGGCGATGTGCCACCCGAAGAACAGACAAAAGTTGAGCGTGTGCAATTCGTTCCCACCGACGACACTTTGCAACAATTCAAAGCATCGTTAAACATCGGCGAGAGCGGCTGGGACAAAATCGTAATCCGCCAAGTGCCCAACTCCTCCGAAATCATCAAAAAATCCGACTTCAAACGCTCCACCATCCTTTAAAATCCCCTTAAGGAATAAAATCACAGTATTCGCTTATTCTCTAATCAACTGCAAAATTAATATGAAAAAGTATCTATTTTTAATATGTGTTTTTGGCCTGTTCTTCAGTTCTTGCAACAAATCAAAAGAAGAAAAGGCGGAAGCTTTAATTAAGGATAAGGTGATTGCTTCGTTATACCATCCCGATACATACAAACCTGTTTCGACACATGTAGATAGTTGTTTTTGGAGTCGGGACAACTTTCCCAAATTTATCCAGATATTAGACGAACTGACTAAACTTTTAAGCAAGCAAGAAGAGTATACCAAAGATATGGAAGATGAACATTTCACAATGGATATATTTTCACCCAACGGATACTACGCTTCTGAATATAAAATTAGCAAATATAATGATGCCAAGAAAAAATATAATTTATTAAAAGGCAAATTAGATAAAACCAACGCCAAAATATCCTCAAAATATAAAGAGCTCATGCAGGTGGTGCAGCATATATACGCAGATAAACCTACAGGATGGATTATTCGTCACCAATTCACATCTATGAATGGGGCCAATACAATGTCACTTAAAGGTGATATGATATTTCTTAGCAACTTAGATTTCAGTGAATGTGGAGATGGTGTAAGTAAGGAAAATTTCGAAGTTATTTCTTCATTCATTCAAGAAATAAAAGACTCTGAATCTATTGATGACTTAAACGATGCATATGAAGCATTAATAAAGCAAAATACCGTCCTATAGTGTTTTGAAATATTATTCTTCGATTAGAATTTTTGAGAAACAAGAAAAGACAGTATATTTGCATATCATTTAAAAGGACTTAGCCTGTTAATTCAGGCACATAGCTCTGCGATACCCCACATCGTGGAGCTATTTTTTTGTGCAATCAGTACGAAAATGGCGTTTGTAGGGATTTGAATAGTGGGGTATGCTATTATTTCTACTATTTTGTCAATTTGTGGGAGGGAGTGTTGTGGATATGAAAAAAATGCTGTAAATTCGTGGCAAACTACATCAACTATGGGTTGCATTTCTTTTTCATTCATTTGCGCAGTATTGGGTTTGATTGCCACCGGTGGCTCATTTTGGGGAGCCTTAATTGGTGGTGGTATAGGGTATCTTATTGACTCCGGGATTTCGGGGAACAAGTCCCAATCACGCGGAAACACCCGCGCCTACGCACAGGAGGAGCAAATCGGATCCAATGATTTTCTCTACAATTTAATTTTCCTTTCTGCCGATGTGATATTTGCTGATGGCAGAATTTATGAACGCGAAACCGCCTTTTTGCGAAGTAGTTTAACGCAATCGTTTGGCACCGACACCGCCATAAAGGGTATGAATGTGTTTGCTCGATTGAAGGATCTTCGTCGGTCGGGCGGTCCAGCCCAATGGGACCATATGATGGCAGAAGTGTGTGAAAAAATGCGTTGGATACCCGATGATGCTGCTCGGTGGCAAATCGTGGCTTTTCTGGCGGAGTTGGCAAAAAGCAGTGGTCGTGCGTCAAATGTGGAAATACAAAGAGTCCGGGACATTGCCACTCGCATGGGCTTTACTTCGTCGACAGTGGACCAATTCTTTGCCTTGGGAGGAGACACATTGGATGATGCTTACAAGGTGCTGGGCATCTCGCCCAATGCCACCGACGATGAAGTGCGCAAAGCCTACAAGAAGATGGCGCTTCAAAACCACCCCGACCGTGTGGCGCACTTAGGCGAAGATGTAAAAAATGCTGCCACAAAGAAAATGCAGGAAATCAACAAGGCGAAAGAGGCAATTTTTAGCGCCCGGAAGATGAATTAACATTTTTGAAAAGTTCAGAAGACCGGTTTGGAAGTTAAGAAGTGATGAAGTGAACACTCGCTTCGCTCGTTGGAAGTTAAGACGTTAGTTTTGAAGATAGGAATTTTTGCGGGGAGGCTTTCGCATTTATTGTTTTACTGATTGGCTTTGAATGATGGCTTTGAATGGTGATAGCGTGAATAGCATAATGGTGAAGCGGTATGTTTCTCCTTGTGGTGTGCTACTTTTGGGCTCGGTGGGGAATGAGCTCTGCTTGTGCGATTGGGCGGAGCGAAAGCATCGCAAGTGCGTGGACCGAAAACTGATGTCGGCACTAAAAACGGAATACCGCGAGGGCACATCAGATGTGATAGCACTCGCCATTGCCGAAATCAATGCTTACTTTGCGGGCTCCTTGAGGGAATTTTCCGTGCCAATACGGCAAGTGGGAACGGAGTTTCAACTGCGCGTGTGGCGCCAACTTCAGCAAATCCCCTACGGAACCACCACATCCTATTCCAAGATAGCTGAGGACATCGGCAAGCCCCAAGCCGTGCGGGCTGTGGCAAATGCCATTGGTGCAAATCCCATTTCCATCATCGTGCCGTGCCACCGTGTGGTGGGTACCAACCGTTCACTCACAGGCTATGCCGGCGGCATCATCGCCAAGCGCACCCTCTTGGAAATAGAAGGTGTCGAGATTGCCGAGTAGGCATATCGCAAAATAAATGGCTCACCTACTTTTTGACTACAGAACCCTTAGTCTTGGGGGTAGAGGGCGAGAAACACGTCGCTTTCGCGGAGTTTTTGGGCTTGTGCATGCAGTTGGGAAAGCGACACATCGCCCACCACATATTTATAGCTATCAGAGTAATAGCTTTCGTGGATGGTGGTGAAATCGAGCAGATTGAGTGTTGCAGGGCTATCGTAGCGATAATAGATGCGCACAAAATAATCGTTGGAGAATTTCAACGGGTGGGCGGCATCGAGTTTCTTATACTGGTAGCGATAATCATAGAGCTGTGCAGTGATGTCGCTCAGCACTGCCGAGCCTGTTGGAAATCCGCCGGCACCTTGTCCAAACATAAATTGCTTGTAATAGAACAACCCTTTAATCACCACCCCATTGAATTCATCTTCCACACTATATATATACTTCTGCTTAGATAGCAGATGCGGCATCACGGAAAGAATCAACTTATCGTCGTCGACCTTTTCCGCCCAGCCCACGAGTTTGATGCGTCGCTGTTTTTCGTGTGCGAATTGAATGTCGTGTTCATTCATATTTCCGATGCCGAAATTGAAAATTTCTTCCGGTTGCACATACACGCCAAAGGCATGGATGCAGATAATGATGAGTTTGAAAAGCGAGTCCCAGCCTCCAATATCAAGAGTGGGGTCGCTCTCAGCGAAGCCCAACTTTTGTGCCAATTCCAGCGCTTGTGCATAATTCATCCCCTCGTTGAAGATTTTGGAAAGGATAAAATTCGACGACCCATTAAGAATACCTTTCACGCTAATCAGCAAATCATTATCGTAGTATTCCTCCAAATTACGAATCACAGGAATGCTGCCGCAAGCCGAAGCATCGTAAAGGAGCGCCGTGTGGTGTTGGCGTTGGAGTGTAATCATCTCGTTAATGTGGCGCGCCAGCATTTTTTTATTGCCGCTCACCACCGGCAATTGTGCTTGAAGTGCGCGCTTCACGATAGCGTAAGCAGCCTCGGCATCGTCGATGAGTTCCACGATAAAATTCACGCGAGGGTCGGAGAAAATGTCGTCGGCTTGGTCGGTAAATTCCAGTTCGGGTGCTTCGGCTTGATGCTTAGGCACATTGCGCACACACACTTTCACGATGTTTACATTATCCGGTTTAATTTTTTGGAGCACATCGTAGAGACCTTTTCCCACAGTGCCAAAGCCAAACAAGCCTATATTGAT
>SAMEA3663025__coassemble_446_pt1 | contig 31499 bp, 26 predicted proteins | sample SAMEA3663025__metabat2_low_PE_039 | metagenome-assembled genome bin SAMEA3663025 (sample SAMEA3663025) | pig gut metagenome | biome: pig gut; feature: pig-associated habitat; material: faeces | place: France | collected 2012
CGTTTGCCTTTGATATCAATGCCGCGAGTGGCGAGCATATTGAGCAAAAAATACACATTGCCATAGCCGGTGGCTTCGGGTCGAATGAGCGAGCCTCCAAATTCCAATCCCTTTCCGGTGAAAGTGCCGGTGTTTTCGCGAGCCATTTTCTTATACTGCCCATACATAAATCCCACTTCTCGTCCGCCCACGCCAATGTCGCCTGCAGGCACATCAGTGTCCGGACCGATATGGCGCCAAAGTTCCGACACAAACGCTTGGCAAAAACGCATAATTTCCATATTGCTTTTGCCCTTGGGATTGAAGTCGCTACCGCCTTTTGCGCCACCCATTGCCAAAGTGGTGAGTGAATTTTTGAAAGTTTGCTCAAAAGCCAAAAATTTGAGAATGGATTGATTCACCGAAGAGTGAAAGCGCACACCCCCTTTGTAGGGGCCGATGGCATTGTTGTGCTGAATGCGGTAGCCCATATTGTTTTGCACGCGTCCTTTATCGTCGACCCACGACACGCGGAAAGAGAAAATGCGGTCGGGGATGCACAAACGCTCAATGAGGTTATACTGCTCGAATTCAGGATTTTGGTTATAAACATCTTCAATGGTGGTTACCACTTCTTCCACAGCCTGCAAATATTCCGGCTCGTGGGGAAAACGACGGCGAAGGTCGTTGATAACTTCTGCTGCTTTCATTCTTTTTTCTTGAATTTTAATTACAAAATGCTATGAAAATCTAAATTTCCTTTGCAAAATTACTATATTTTTGCCAATCTTCCTAATTTTTTGTAAATTATTTAGGGATTATACCCACAGAGCGCGTTCGTTAATGAGTAATGATGGATCTGCTTTCGTCGGGAGCCGCTATTTCAATTTTTTCCTTATTCTTACGGCTGTTCTCACCAGTGGGAGTAGCCATGGATGGGCTAAAATTTTGAAGCAAATGCGCTCAGTTCGATATGGGGAGGTGAGCGGAAACACCTTCAAATCCCGCAAACGATTGCGAATCGCTCTCAGTTCCCTCACATTCATATCGCTACGCACAACAAATGAAAATATCGTCATCACAAATCTGTTCACCCAATTCGCTACCGAATAGTGCGGAGAATCTAATTTCAAGACTTCCTCAATGCAATATAATAATCCTTCCACACTCCGCCTCAATTTCACGGGGTCGCAAGTGTGACAAATGGATTGCCGGTGTTGCACATAGCATACACAAATGGTATTGACCATCCTCATTCTAACACCTTTAGAGAATAATTTTGCATTAAACAACGCGTCCTCACCAAAGGTGGCTTCTATGCTAAAATGAATATGATAATCTTCAACGACCGACCTACGATAGATATACGACCACACATTCGGAGTGAGATGTCCTTTTTTGTGGGAAGCACGACCTTCCCAAAGCACGCTGTCAACCATCAATCGGTTGAGGTTGCAACTTTCATTTTTATTGATACTCAAATATTTAAACGAAAGTACATCGATGCTATCGTCGAGAAAGTGCTCCATAACATACCCATACGCGCCATCCACGAGCAAATCGTCGGGATCAGGGAAAGTAATCCATTCGCCGCGTGCCACTTTCATTCCGGCATTGCGTGCTCCGGAAAGACCCTGATTTGCTTGGTTGATGAGCACACGGTGGCGGGTGTCGGCTGCTACATATTCAGCCAAAAGCGATGGGGTGCTGTCGGTGCTGCCATCGTTCACAAACACTACCTCATAGTGGTCGTGCTCGCCCCACTGCTTATCGAGGCAAGCCAAAAATCCTTCCAAATACTGTGCCACATTATAGCAAGGCACAATCACCGACAGTTTCATTGCTTCAATATCTCGTTAAAGAGATTCATCCATCGCTGCGTTAATGCCTCCGGGTAATAGTGCTGAACCGTTTCCTTGGCGTGCTTGCCCATTTGGCGGCGTAGAGGTTGGTTTTCAATCAGTGTGCAGAGTCGTTCAGCAAAAGTCTTTGCATCGCCCACCGGCACCAAATAGCCGTTGTGTCCATCCGTAATGATTTCGCGTGGTCCATGTCTGCAATCGCACGCCACCACCGGCAAGCCACATTCCATTGCCTCCAAAATCACCAAACCAAAGCCCTCAATTTTCGACGAAAGAGCAAAAATCGACGATTCCAAGAGCGCCTTTTCCACATTGCTACTTCTGCCCGGCAAGCGCACACACCGGGAGAGTTGCAACTCATCGATTAAATGCTGAAGCGATGCTCTCTGTTCGCCCTCGCCCACGATAAGTAGCGTCCAATCCGGATGGCGGCGATGCACCATGGCAAACGAGCGAATCAGCATATCGTAGCACTTGGTTTCGGTGAGTCGGCCGATGGAAATGATGCGTTTATGACTCAAATCGGAGGTGCTTGCGCTGCGAAAACTCACCGGGTTGGGCATCACCACCACATGCCGGGCTTTGCTCCAATTCTCCGTTTTATCCCACTCGGTAAGGGTGACCACTTTGTGGTATTTGGGATAATACAATTTATCCTTAATGGTACCATACCACGCTGTGAGATGTCGAAATGCGCTTTCGCCTTTGCTCAGAGTGATTCTATAGTTGGCAGTCATGTGCAATTCCCTCACCAATTTCCATGGTCCACTGATTTTAGGAAGAAGATAGAATTCGGCATGGCCCACCGACACCACCACATCAGGATTCAATTCATGCAAAAAAGCCGATAGTTTGCGTTGATAAGCCTTGGTATATTTGAGCGATTGCCACACATAGGCAATTCTGCTCCGCGGGCTGCCATTGGGAAAAAACTCAGCATCCAAATCCACCACTTTTACCTTGGGTGATGGCACTTCAGTGTAGCATCCTTTCTTATCCGTGAGCACCGCAATATACACCTCATTGCCGGGCACTTCGGCGAGGGCGTTGGCTTTCACCATCGTTACACGTTCTATGCCGCCCAGCACGCGAATGCTATTGATGCAATACACTATCTTCATACGCAATTCAAAGCGTGACTATATAAAAATGGCCATCATCTTTCTATCATTGCTTTGATGGATGCAAAATCTTTCATTTGCGCCATTTGCTCGGGGTCAAATTCTATGCCGAAGGCTTCTTCCAACTCCGACATCAGCATCAAATGATGCATCGAATCCCAGTTTTCGCAAGTTTCACTTGTGGTGTGTGAGTTCACATTGGGGTCATCGAGCACCTCTTTCATAATGGTTAGGATTTTATTTTCCATTGGTTGAATGTATTTTATAATAAGTTTTGATTTCAAAATTTTGGTTCAAGCGAATGCGATATTGCTTGCATGCTTCGGTTTGCGAAATCGGTTCGCCACCAAAGGTCTGCCAAAAATCTTTCACTTGGGCATTTTTTCGGGTAGGGAGATATGAAGCCGAGATTTCGCGAAAGCCATGCTGAGCCAGCAATCGCAGCACATAACTCACAAATGCGTGCTCTATGCCCTTGCCCAGCACCCTACAACTGAGCAACAAGCTGTCCACCTTTGCCTTATCCTCACTTTCCGGCTCCACAATCATCACCCCTGTGATGCCATAGTCGCCGAATTTGTCAGCCACCCGCATACCATACACCATAGCCCCTTGCGCTATCATTGTGCGGAGTTCCGCTTCGCTGTAGCGACGGGTAGTGAGATTGAATTGGTTGGTTTTTTGTGTGAGTTGTGCCAGTCGCGCCATATTGAATGAAGAGGCTTCTTCCACCGTTATCTCCATCTCGAGGCTACGCAAAAAATCCTCAAAATCGGTGAATCGGCTTTGCTCGGCATTGCGTTGGGCATTGGCTTGGTATTGTGCCGCCTTGTGGCGGTCGTCGTCGGTGAGCTCGTAAATCCGAAAATAGCGGTCCACTAATTGCCGTGCGAAAGCGGGCAAATCGTAGGGGTGCTCAGGGAAATCGGGCACCTCCACCTCGGGAAGCATTTGTTTCACCCATTCGCGCTCGGTGGGATTATCATCTACCAGCACCATGCTATCGAGCCCGATATTTAATTCTTGTGCCAATTCACGGATATTGGTGGCTTTGTCGGTCCAATTGATGCGGAAAGCGCTAAAATCATCGCGTCGAAGCACCAAAAACGGATGCTTCTGCCAAACCTCCTCTACATCGGCAGCGTTATTTTTGCTACACACGGCAAGTATCACACCGTGGTGCTTGAGCTGAAGCAAAGCCTGTTGCCACCACAGAAAGGCATTGCCGGGATAGTCGCCCCCGATTTTGATGCCTTCAATGCCCTCTTCGCCGAGCACACCACCCCAGAGCGTGTGGTCGAGGTCAAGCACCAAGCATTTCTTTCGGCAGGCCCACAATTCTTCCTCAATTCGCTTCCACCACTGCTTAAAGGGCTTGGCAATTTTGGGGCTGAGCAGAGATTGTGAGATGAAATAATATTTCCAATTCACCAATTGCTCCGCCGAAAACAGCGAGGTAAATTCTTGAAAATCAACCACCTTCACCATCCTACTGCTTTGCGCCAATTCGCGCGCAGCGCTATTAAATCGATGGATTGCCGCTTCTACACGGTGGTCGCCGGTGGTGAATTTCATTGGAAACAAGTTCACCATCGTTAGAATCACAAAGGGCTTGTTGGCAATATGGGTGCTCACATAGCGCAGTTTGGTGGCGATGCTGTCGATTTCTTGCGCAAGCAGAGAGGCATCGCATTTTACCGGCACTTGGTAGAACCAAATGTAGCCGGCATGCTCTGTAGGAATCACGCTCACCTCATCGTAGCCGGAAAAGGCGGTCAGACTTGCGTCAAAGAGCGGCTCCACCGTGTGGTTTCGAAAGACATACCATTTCATATTGCTTCCACTATTTCAATTAGTCCCACATCTTTATGATAGAAAAATTGCACGCTCCTTCCGCCAAACGCCACGGCCTCCACGGCTTTGCCAAGCGGCAAGAATTTGTGTTGCTTCAAGGTGGCGGCGGCTTCAGCCATATTTGCCACTTCGTAGCAAGTGTGATAGGGTGTAACGCCGTTCTTTTTCAGCGTTTCCACCACCGGCGATTTATCATCAACCGGCTCGAGCAATTCTACTGTCGGCATATCGGCTTTGTGCAAGAAGCAAATATGTATATGTTGCACGGGGTCGAACACGGTTTCGCTTTGCGTGTATCCGGCTGCGGCATACACTTTGGCTGTTTTTGCAATGGAAAACACTGCCACGCCTATATGATTGAATATAAATCCGTTGAACATGCTTAATATTGAAAGGTTTAAAACACTTTTTTTGCCGGACAGCCCAAATAGGTGTGTCCGTCTTTGGCAGGAGTCATCAATGCGGAATTGGCGCCGATGGTAACGTTGTTGCCGATGGTGAGCCCTTGCAGCACCACTGAGCCGGTGCCCAACAAATTTCCGTTTCCCATAGTCACATGACCCGAAACACGACTACCGGGCATCAAGCAATTAAAATTGCCAAGGGTGGAATCGTGGCCGATGGTGGTGAACCCTACCAACATATTGAAATCGCCCAAAGTCACATGGCAGGAGAAGTAGTTGCCCATTGCCACCACATTGCCCTTTCCCATTGCCACGCTTTGCTCGTCGAGCCATTTCACGTCGGGAGAAATGATATTGGGGAACTCAATATTTGGATTATGGATTTGCTCCACCACATTGCGAATGGCATTTGGGTCGCCCAATGCCACCACCACGCTGAGCGGATGGTCCACGGCATTGAGTTCGTCAATCCCGCCCAACACGGTGCCATCGTCCACGGTTGCACCTTTTTCCAAACCGTCGTCGAAAAATCCCACAAAATTCCATGTAGGCTTCACCTCATTGATTTTCCGAAGCAGGCAAGCCACTTCTCTGCCGAATCCTCCGGCACCAAATATTGCGATTTTATTCATCATTTATGTATCAGCGTATAAATCGTTCCTAAAAAGCGGGTGAGTGGTGGGCAATTAAACAGGAGGCGCAACAGTTTCCATTTCACGCCATGGAATTCTCTTTTGTCGAGAGCCTTGAGCGGAAGCATACCGCCGGCTTTAAGTTCGGCGTAATATTCTTTGAGCATACCCACCTTGAGTGCTCGAAAAATGCCGAAATACAAGAAACTATCGCGCCGCGAACACAAGCGCTTCAGTGCCGACTCGTCCATTTTGTGGCGATGCTTGGCTATCACGGCATCGGTGGATTGGTACGAAAACACGAAATCGTTGAGCATGCGCATACAGTGGTTGCGGTCGGTGGCGTTCATCGTGCTGCTGCCACGCTTCACATAAAAATAGCACACATCTTCCACTTGCGCCATGCGTTCGGCTGAAAGAAGCACGTCGGGAGTGAAGGGAGAATCTTCCAATTTTCGACCTTCGGCAAAGCGGAGATGCAAACTTTCCAGCCAATCGCGCTTTGTGATGAACCACCACACCGGACCTTGCATTATATTTTCCGACAAATATTGTGCGCCGCTAACCACTTTCTCCACTTTCCCGGCAAAAGCCGGCAGTGCGGGTGCCTCGTTATGCTCCACCACATCGGTGGAATGAAAGGCGAGCACCTCTAATTGATGGCTTACTGCAGTGCTGACCAATGCTCCCAATCGGTTTTCCGGCACAAAATCATCGCCGTCCACAAAGAAGATGTAGTGGCCTTGGGCGCGGTCCATTCCGGCATTGCGTGCGGCACCCTGTCCGCCATTGGCTTGATGAATGACACTCACCTGCGGATACTGTGCGGCATAGCGGTCACAAATTTCGACGGTGGCATCGGTGGAGCCATCGTTGATGAGCAGTATTTCGTAATCTTCAGCGTTGATATCTTGATGCAATAGTGAGTCGACGCAGCGCGGTAAATATCCTTCCACATTATAGCATGGCACTATCACGGACAGTTGCTTGGTTTGCATTTTGGTAATAAAATATATACTGATTGCAAAGTTAACACTTTTTTTGCCAATCTGCACATATTTATGCGAAAATATTATTTATTTTTACACTTACATTTAAAGATGAAAAAGTTTGATAGCGGGTGCTTGGCTTGGAGGTATGGAAAAGAACAAAAATCCGGCTTCGCAGAAGAAAAACTGCGCCAGCCGGATTTTTGATGAGGGTTCCATTATATGCTGAAGAACTTCTTTTTTATTTCAGCCAAAGGTAGGTGGATAGAGATTCGTGGCCTAAATGATAGGCTTTCACTTTAATCAATTTCACCTTCGCACCCACTGCCACGGGGCCGGTCCACACGGGTGAAGCGGTGGTGGGTTCGCTGCCATCGAGGGTGTAGCGCACCACCTCGCCGGGGTATTGGGTGTTGACCAGCAGTTTACCGCCTTCCACTTTTGCTCCGGGCAATCCTAAGCGGAAGTTGTAGCCTTTGGTATGGAGCACTTGCAATTCTTTGTGCACCTTTGCATTATAGGCTGCGCGTGCGGCAATAAAGGAGGCTTGGTTGGCATCGTTCCATTCGGGTTTGGCATTCCATCCGCGCAGAGCCAATCCCATCATTTTTGGCAACATAAAATATTGCACTTGGTTGAAATTGCGGATGGTTTCAGCCCATATTTGACCTTGCACACCGATAATATTGGCGGGTTTTTCGAGTTGGAGTTTGCCTTCAGCGGCTTTTGTTACGTCGAGCGGTTCGCCATTATAGTTGGAGCGCTCGGAGCGATACACATCGTAGGGCTGTGCAAACCAAGAAGCATATTCGTCGCAATAGCCACCCCAGTGCAAACCTTGGTCGTACTGATGCCAGCTGTAAGCCATATCAAGATAGAAATTGGTTACGTTCGACAGCACGGTAGGATAGCCGGCATTTGCCAATCGATAAGGCACGTTGGCGCGGCTGCCCACGGTGCTCCAAGCATTCACCATCGCAAAGCGGGGTGCCACAGTGGCATTGTGTTCATCGGGGTGGTCCAAGCCCACTTCTTGCCAACCGCCGGCTTTTATGCCCTTTTGTGCCAGATAATCGGTTGCTCGGCGAATGTAGTATTCGCTCACTTCGTGTGCATTTTTCAGTCCTTTTTCTTTCATTAGGGCTTGAATGTCGGGCGAGCCGTCCCACGAGCCTTTGGGCACTTCGTCGCCGCCAAGGTGTATCACCTCGAGCTTCAATCCGGCTTCGTTCCACATTTTCTCCAGCTCGTCGACCACCTTAAACACAAAGCGGAACACGCCTTCTTGTGCCACATTCAACACATTGTCGTGATAGGATTGGGCTGAGGTGTATACGCTGGTGTCGCGGTCGTCCCAAATTTTATATTCTTCGGCTTTGGCTTTGTCGGTGTTAATATATTTTTTGTAGCGAGCCTTCATTGCCACTAAAGCAGCGCGGGCATGCGCCGGGGTTTCCACTTCGGGAATCACTCTGATGCCGCGCGCGTGTGCATACTTCAGCAAATCGATCATTTGGCTGCGGGTGTAGAAGCCGTTTGCGCTTTGGCTCAAGTCGTTGGGGTTGCCATTGCCGTCGTAAATGGAAACGATAAATTCGTCTTCGGTGAGTGTGCATCCGCGACGCGAAGCCACTTCGGTGAGTTCGGGCAATCCCGGGATTTCCAATCGCCATGCTTCGTCGTCGGAAAAGTGGAAGTGCAGCGTGTTGAGTTTGTAGTAAGCCAGCAAGTCAATCACTCGCTTCATATTTTCGAAAGAGGTGAAATTGCGGGCAATATCAAGCATTAATCCACGGTATCCAAAGTCGGGTGCGTCGCTAATTTTGGCGTTTTCCAATTGGTACGCCGTGCTGTGGTCGAGGGCTGCCACCAGAGTTTTCACGCCGTTCATGGCTCCGATTTCGGTGCCGGCAGTAATCACGATGCTGCCATTATCCACGCTCATTTCGTAGGCTTCGCCTGCTAATGCGGCTGATTTTTTTAATTCGATGTTGGTTTTCGTATTTCCTGTGGCATAGATGCCGCGCCGTTGCAATTCGCTGATTAGATAGCGTTTGGCATCTTTCAGATTTCCCTTCACATTCACCACATTGCCCACCTTGGTGAAGCCTCCTGTGAGGTTCACACTCTTGGGAGTGGGGAAAATGTCGTAGCAATGTGCCGGTGCAGGGGCGTCCTGCAGGGTTTCGTTGAATGCCCACATGCGGTTGCCGTCGGGATAATCGTTGGGGCGGCTTTGAAATTGCTCGGGCTGGTCGAGCGGTGCAATTTCGATGTTCACCGCAATGGGTTGGGAAAGTTTGCCGTCCATCACCACGTGTCCGCCCATCGGTGTGTAGCAACTATTCACCATGGTGCCGCGCATCAGCAAGTCCACCACCATCGAATCGCCCGGTGCGAGTGTGCGGTAGCGGCTGTTGGGCGTCACTTGATAATAAGTGGTGCTCACTTCTTTCACGTCCACCGGCAGTGTTTCGCTCAATTTCAAGCGGCGCGAGAATTGGTTGAAATAGAATTGCCAATTTTTTTCCAGTGGAGCCTTGCTCACATTTTTGATGATGAAGCGTGAACTGTAGTAGCCTTTTTCGGCTTCGTTTCGCCCCATTTCCCATCTCACGGCGATGGGAGAGGATTGTGCCACGGCACAGAGTGCCATTGTGAGAGTAGTTGCAAGCAGGAGTAATTTTCTCATTTCAGATAGATTCTTATGTTAATAGTTGTTTTAGTTTCGTTGGTTAATCATTTCTTCAATGTGGTCGAGCAGATGGGAGCAGGCATCTTCCAGCAAATCGAGCACCAATTCAAAGCCCTCTGCACCTTCGTAGTAGGGGTCAGGCACGTAGTCGTAGTGAGGGAAACGCGTAATGTAGCGCCCCATCATATCCACTTTTGCCATTTCTTCGATGGTGGTAGCCATCCGTCGCAAATCTGCCACATTTCCGCCATCCATACCCACAATGAGGTCGAATTCCGCAAAATCGGCATAGCTCACGCGCCGTGCGCGATGCGTGAGTTGGTAGCCGCGCTTGCTTGCCGCCCGGCGCATGCGAGGGTCGGGCAAATCGCCCGCGTGCCCGCCGTAGGTACCCGCCGAATCCACTTCTATCACATCAGCCAGCCGGCGCTGCGCAATCAGATGTTCCATCACATGATGTGCCGCCGGCGAGCGGCAAATATTGCCAAGGCACACCATCAGTACTCTGAATTTTCGTTCTCTATCGGTATGAATATCAAAAGTTGTCATATATTCTCTACAAAAATAACACTTTTTGTTGACATACACCCGCTATACCGCGCTATTTTTAAGAATCTTAATAAGGTTTTTAAGGTAATTAACAAGTCGGCAGCCTTACACCTGCCGTGGCTGCCCCCTTACTCCAATTCTTTTTGCAGAAATAAATTTTTTGTATATATTTGCATCATATTCACCTTATTAACCCCTTCTATTATGAAAAAAATATTATTTTTTCTTAGCCTTATGATGGTGGCTTTTTTTACCGCCAATGCTCAACTGAAAGATGATGTGAATGGCGACGGCGTGGTGGATTTGAGCGATGCCACCACCCTCATCGACCATGTGCTCAACGGAGTTAACAATGGTTCCTCCCACACTTTTATTGCCAACAATGTGATGTTTGAAATGGTGCGTGTGGAAGGCGGCACTTTCACCATGGGCGCCACCGCTGAGCAGGCGAGCGATGCTTTCAGCGATGAGCTTCCCACCCACAAAGTAACCCTGTCGCCGTTTTTGATAGGAAAATACGAGGTGTCGCAAACGCTATGGCTTGCGGTGATGGGCGAAAATCCCAGCGTAAACACCGGAATCAACCTGCCGGTGGATAATGTGACGTGGAACGAATGTCAAACCTTTATCACCAAGCTCAATGAGCTCACCGGAAAGAATTTCCGCTTGCTCACCGAAGCCGAATGGGAGTACGCCGCTCGCGGGGGTAACAAAAGCAAAGGATACAAATATAGCGGTAGCAACAACCTTGGCGATGTGGCGTGGTACATCGATAATAGCAACAACACCTCACATGCCATGGGCACGAAAGCCCCCAACGAGCTGGGTATCTACGATATGACCGGCAATGTGATGGAATGGGTTAGCGACTGGAAGGGTAGCTACTCTTCCGGGGCTCAAACCAATCCCACCGGACCCGATTCCGGCACCTATAGAGTGAACCGAGGTGGCTCCTATGGCAATGTGGAACGACTCAGTCGAATAACAAACCGCAACTCAATCGATCCCAACATGTCCTCCAAAACCATGGGCCTTCGCCTTTGCCTGGCCGAATAGTAGTCCCAATCATCTACACAACACCGACTTGCGGGAACAAGAACCGTCCCTTTGTTCACACCGGCTCTTTGTTTCCGTAATAAAGCATTGTTTAGTAAATTATTTGATTTTTAAATCGCTGATTTTAAAACGATTATATCAGCGGCATGTGGCGTGCTGATGTGTTACACATGGGTTTCTAATGAAAATTCAAATTTGGTAAAGAAACGTGCGCATCATGGGAATGGTGGTTAAAAAGTGAAAAACAGTGGTAAAAACTACGAAAACTTTTTAAGTTTTGAAAGTTTTCATGTATTTTTGCATCGTCTATTAAGGCGTTGATAGTATTTTTTTTAGAGTATGACGATGCGGTCGATTTTTTGCATCTGAACAAGATGGTTTGATTGCAAACGTGAATGGTGGAATCAATTCCAATAATTTTTTTTGTAAAAAATGAAGAAAACAGACTAATATATGGATTTAAAGCAACGCATATTACACGAATCCTCACAAATGCTGTTTGCCATAGGTCCGTCGGCTATGACGATGGACATGGTGGCTCGGAGTTGCGGCATTTCGAAGCGTACGCTTTATGAGCAGTTTCCCGACAAGAAATCGCTGGTGAAAGAGTGTTTGTTGGCCGATGTGGAGCGCACCGGCCATGATTTGCAATCCATCTATGAGCATTCGAGTAATTGCTTTATGGCGCTATTCAAAACCTTTTATTATATGCGCAAAAAAATGGGGATGATTACTTATAATTTTTTTCCCGAAATTCGGCGGATGTATCCCGATTTGAATCGGATGATATTCACGGCGAATGAGCATAAGCGTGTAGTGGATATGTCGGCAGTGCTTCGAGAAGCCCAACAGCAAGGTTTGGTGGAACAACGAGTGAACACCGATATGGCTGCTTTTTTGTTTTTTGTAACCACATCCAGTTTGAACGGCGTTAATCAATTTTCGGAATACAGCCTGAATAGGCTTTCGGAATTCGGTTTCACTCAAATGGAGGTGATGGAAGGCGCCTTTGTAAACTTTTTGCGCGGTGTAGCCACCCCAAAAGGGTTGGAATTGATAGATTCCTATTTGCAGAAGAATAATTAACAATAAATAATATATAGTAATAGAAGATGAACAAGAAAGCCCTTATCGTGGCAACGGTGCTAATGGCAGTGACCACATTTTTGGGAAAAGCGCAAGGCGCATTAAATTTGTCGCTCGACGAATGTATAAGAATTGCGCTCAACGAAAACCCCACGGTGAAAATCGACAGTATGGAATTGGAGCGTGTGGATTATTCCAAGCGCGAAACGTTGGGTCAATTGTTGCCGGAGGTGAGTTTTGCAGCTCAGTATAGCCGCACCTTGATGAAGCAAACCATGTATATGGACACCGGAGAAGGTGTGGCAGCCATTAAAATGGGTCGCGACAACACCTATTCCACAGCCCTTTCGGCATCCATTCCCATCTATGTGCCGCAATTGTGGAAGTCGCTGAAGCTGAGCGATACCCAAATTCTTCAAAATTTGGAAACAGCTCGCGCTTCGAAGTTGGCGTTGGTGAACCAGGTGAAGAATGCCTACTATGCTTTGCTACTGGCCTACGATTCCTATAAAGTGCTGATGGCAAACTACGAAACCTCGAAGATGAACGCCGATGTGTTTACCAAGAAATTTGAATTGGGCGTGGCTTCGGAATATGATATGCTGCGCGCCAATGTGGCTGTCACCAATTTGGAACCATCCATTATTGATGCAGAAAATAGCATCAACAAATTGAAACTCCAGCTCAAGCTCTTGATGGCGATGGATGCCAATGTGGATATCACTCCGGCAGAAACACTCGATAATTATAAGCAAACCATCTACGGTAGCGCTATGGCTATCGATACCTCGTTGGTGAACAACACCAACTTGAAGCAATTGGATTTGCAAACCGATATGCTCCGCCAATCGCTTGAAGTGCAAAAGGCTTCGTGGTTGCCCACTGTGGCGGCAAGTGCTAATTTGAGCTATTCGTCGATGAGCAACGGCAATCCGCTCACCAATTTTAAATGGATGGGCTCGTCGTCGGTAGGACTTTCGGTATCGATTCCCATTTTCCAAGGTGGTCGCCGACTTTATAAGCAAAAGCAAGCCGAAATTCAGGTGCGCGAAATGAAGTGGCAACGCGAAAACTTGGAGCGCTCGCTCAACATACAGGTGCAAAACGAACTCGACAACATTACCAAGAGCCTCAAGCAAGTGGACGCCAACACCAAAGGCGTGCAACAAGCCGAAAAAGCCCACGAAATTATGCAAAACTCGTTTAAGATTGGTTCGGGCACTTTCCTGCAATTGCGCGACACCGAAGATGCACTCATGGCAGCCCGCTTGAGCTACTACCAATCTATCTACAACTATTTGGTGGCTGAAAGCGATTTGGAATATGTGTTGGGTAATGCCCCGATTTATAAGTACACGAGAAATTAGACGTTAGACGAAAGACGTTAGAAATTGTTCTTTTTCACGACAAGCTATCGGAGGGTGGCTTAGTGAAATTAAATGCGCTAAAATAATAATAAAAAGAAATATACGTATATGAAAACTACATTCAATTACCTGATGGTGTCGGCATTGGCTACATTAATGCTTGCATCTTGTTCGAAGAAAGAAGGTGGAGAAAGTTCTGCTCAGGAGGAAGAATTGCCCTTGGTGGAAGTGGAAACCGCCAACAATGAGATTGTGGACCAAATCAGTGAGTATTCTGCCACTGTGGAGCCCTATAAAAGCAATGACATTATGTCGAATAACGGTTGCCGCATTAAGCGATTGCTGGTGGATGTGGGTAGCCATGTGAGTGCCGGACAAACGCTCGTGATTCTCGATGATGTGAATATTGCCACTCAAAAATCGGCTATCGACCAACAACAAATCCAGCTCGCCAACGCCAAGCGCGATTTGGAACGCGCTAAGCAATTGGTGAAAGTGGGCGGCGGTACCCAACAGAGCGTTGACCAGCTTCAAGCTGCCTACGACACGCAGGTGAGAGCCATTGAAAGCAGCCGTCGCACCTTGAGCACGATGGGCGAAAACACGGTGCTCACCAGCCCTATCAGCGGCGTGGTGACCGTGCGCAATTACCAAGCCGGCGACCTTCCTTCCGGTTTGCCCATTTTGGTCATCGAGCAGCAAAATCCCCTCAAAGTGGTGGTGGCTGTCAACGAGTCGGAGATGGCAAATGTGAAGCAAGGCATGAGTGTGAGCGTAACATTCGACACCTATCCGGGTGAAACCTTCAATGGACACGTGAGCCTGATTCACCCCACAGTGGATGTGAACACCCGCACTTTCCAAGTGGAAGTAACCATCGAAAATCGGAACAACAAGGTGCATAGCGGTATGTTTGCCCGCGTGAGCTTCAACTTCGGACGAAACACCGGTGTGGTGATTAGCGATTTGGCAGTGCAAAAGCAAATCGGTTCGGGAGTGCGCTATGTTTACACCCTCGAAAGCGATGGCACAGTGAAATACCGCGAAGTGGAAGTGGGACGCCGCATGGGCAAGCGCTACGAAATTAAATCCGGCTTGTCGGCAGGTATGCGCGTAGTGACCAAGGGACAAAGCCGCTTAACCAATGGTGCGAAGGTGAAATTGGCAAAATAAGCCGCACCGCTTCTTTTAGAGCAAATAAACATCCATTCATAGAAATTATATCAATTATCACTTATGAGTTTATATTCAAGTGCAGTAAAAAAACCGGTAACCACAGTCTTGGTGTTTGTGGCTGTGGTGATTATCGGTTTGTTTTCGCTGCTAAAACTGCCTATCGACCTCTATCCCGATATCGATACCAACACCATTATGGTGATGACTACATATTCGGGTGCGAGCTCACAAGATATCGAACAAAATGTGACGCGACCGCTTGAAAACTCGCTCAACTCGGTGGAGCACCTCAAGCATATCACCAGTAATTCGAAGGAAAACATTTCCATTATCACCCTTGAATTTGAGTATGGCTACGATATCGACGTGCTCACCAACAATGTGCGTGATAAATTGGATATGGTGTCGAACTATCTGCCCGATAATGCCGAAACCCCGATTATCTTTAAGTTTAGCACCGATATGATTCCTATCGTGCTCATCTCTGCTGAAGCAGAAGAGAGTTTGCCGGGCTTGTATAAGATTCTCGACGAAAGCGTTGCCAACCCCTTGGCGCGTGTCGACGGAGTGGGAACGGTGTCGGTGACCGGTGCGCCGAAGCGAGAAATACATATCTACCTCGACCCGGCTCGATTGGAAGCCTACAATTTGAGTGTGGAATCGGTGAACCAGTTGATTGCCAACGAAAACAGAAACGTGCCCGGTGGTACGTTTGATATCGGTTCCGACACGTATTCAATTCGTGTGCAAGGCGAATTTAAAGACCCGCAAGAAATGCGCAATTTGGTGGTGGGCTCTAAAGATGGCGCCGTGGTGCGCTTGAGTGATGTGGCACGCATCGACGATTCTTTGGAAGAACGTGCCCAGGAAACCTACACCAATGGCAAGAAAGGTGCTATGATTGTGGTGCAAAAGCAATCCGGTGCCAATTCGGTGGATATTTCCAACAAAATTAAGAAAGCCTTGCCCGGTATTCAGAAAAACCTGCCTTCCGATGTGAAGCTCGACTACATTGTGGATACCAGCGACAACATTCGCAACACCATCGCTTCGCTGGAAGAAACGGTGATGTATGCCTTGATATTCGTGGTGCTTGTGGTGTTTGTGTTCTTGGGACGCTGGCGTGCCACCATCATCATTGCCATCACCATTCCTATCTCTTTGATTGCTTCGTTTATCTACTTGTTTGCCACCGGCAATACGCTCAACATTGTGTCGCTCTCCGCTTTGTCGATCTCAATCGGTATGGTGGTGGACGACGCCATTGTGGTGCTCGAAAACGTGACCACCCACATTGAGCGCGGTGCCGATCCAAAGCAAGCCGCCGTGCACGGCACCAACGAAGTGGCTATTTCGGTGGTGGCTTCCACCCTCACCCTGATTGCGGTGTTCTTCCCATTGACGCTCGTAACCGGTATGACCGGTGTGCTCTTCCGTCAGTTGGGTTGGATGGTAACCATTATGATGGTGATTTCCACCACAGCCGCCCTTTCGCTCACCCCGATGCTGTGTAGCCAATTGCTTCGCTTAAATCCGAAAAAAGGCAAATGGTTTACGAAAATTTATGGTCCCATTGAGCATGCCCTCGACAAACTTGATGATGGTTTCCACTCCTTGCTCGGCGTGGTGGTAAAGCACCGCTGGATTACCACCGTTAGTGCATTAGCCATCTTCTTTGCCTCAATGCAGCTCACCGGTTTCATTGGCTCGGAATTCTTCCCCGTGAGCGATAACGGTCGCTTGGGTGTGACCTTGGAATTGCCTATCGGCACCCGCGTGGATATCGCTAAGGATGTGTCGGCACGCCTCTTCAAGGAATGGAAAGAAAAATATCCGGAAATCAGTAAATTCAACTTCACCGTGGGTCAAGCCAGCACCGACAACACCTTCGCTTCGATGCAGAGCAATGGTTCGCACATTATTAGTATGAACATCAAACTCACTTCTGTAGAGGAGCGCGAACGCGGTATTGTGGAAATTGCCGGCTTAATGCGTAAAGACCTTGAAAAGTATCCCGAACTGGTGAAATATCAGGTGAATGTGGGTGGTAACCGTGGCGGTAGCATGAGCGGACAGTCGACCCTCGACTACGAAATCTATGGCTACGACTTGGAAAAAACCGACAGTGTGGCACAGCAATTGAAGCGATTGCTGGCTTCGGTGAAAGGAACTGCCGATATTCGCATCAGCCGCGAAGACTACCAACCGGAATATCAAGTGGACTTCGATAGAGAAAAACTTGCCATCTATGGCTTGAACCTCACCACTGCCGCCTCGGCATTGCGCAACCGCATTAATGGCTCCACGGCTTCCTATTTCCGCGAAGATGGCGACGAATATGATATCAAGGTGATGTACACGCCAGAGCATCGCGAATCGATTGAAGATATTGAAAACATTCTCATTTTCAACAACCAAGGTAAAGGTATTCGCTTGAAAGAAGTGGGTACCGTGGTGGAACGCTTCAATCCGCCCACCATCGAGCGCAAAGACCGTGAGCGTATCGTAACCGTTTCGGCGGTGGTGCAAGACCGCCCGATGAGCGAAATTGTGGCTGACGTGCAACCTGAGCTCGATAAGATGGACATTCCTGCCGGTATTACGGTGAACTTGAGCGGTTCGTTTGAAGACCAACAAGATTCATTCTCCGATTTGGGTATGCTGGCAGTGCTCATCATCATCTTGGTGTACATTGTGATGGCATCGCAGTTTGAATCGTTCACCTATCCCGGCATTATCATGACCTCCATCATGTTTGCCTTCTCGGGTGTGGTATTGATATTGTGGATTACGGGCACCAACCTCAACATTATGTCGATGATTGGTGGTATTATGTTGATTGGTATTGTGGTGAAAAACGGTATCGTGCTCATCGACTACATTACCCTTAACCGCGAGCGCGGATTGAGCATCACTAAAGCAGTGCTCAATGCCGGTAAGAGCCGTATGCGTCCTGTGCTTATGACATCGCTCACCACCATCTTGGGTATGGTGCCGATGGCTGTGGGCACCGGCGAAGGTGCCGAAATGTGGCGACCTATGGGTATAGCTGTGATTGGCGGTCTCACCTTCTCCACCATCCTCACCTTGCTCTTTGTGCCCACGCTCTACACCATCTTTGCCTTCAATGGCGTGCGACGTCAGCGCCGCAAACTTAAAAAGGCTCTTAAGTTGAACTCTCAAAAACAAACACAAGCATGAAAGCAATATTTATAGCATTCGACCAAGCCTACTATGAGCGAATAGTGGAAAAACTGAAGCAAATGGGTTGCCGTGGCTTCACGGCATGGGAGCAAGTGTTTGGCCGTGGTAGTGTGGACGGTGACCCCCACTATGGCACCCACGCATGGCCCTCTATGTGCTCCGCCATGATGGTGATGGTGGAAGACGATCACTTGCAGCGCGTGCTCGATTATCTACACGAAGAAGACCTCAAGACACCCAAATTGGGGCTAAGAGCCTTCGTGTGGGACATTATCCAATCCATTTAATGTAGATACTTTTCATTTTACTTTTCTTTGCTAAGGCTGTGTGGCTGATGATAGCCACGCAGCCTTTTGCTTCAACGCCCCCTTCCCAAATGCCAAAATTTTTTGACAAGGGACTGTCCCTCTGTTCAAAAATTGCATTTGAGGAGCGCCCCTATTTCTATTGACCATTTTTTGGGACTATGCGCCCTCACCACTTGGTGTGATTGTGGATAAATTGTGGATAAATTATGAGGTGGGATAGTGGTTTTTTCGTAGTAAAATTTTAACTTTGCACCCAATATCGCATTTTGCACCCATTAACTCATTCATTTGCGCTATGGAATTTGAATTAGCAAAACAATCGGCACATCGGCAGCAATACCGCCAAAAGCCCACTCACCAAAGTGAGCCGGGTGCGGAATTAGGCAAAACCCAACCGCAAGACATTGAATTTGAAGAAGCAGTGCTCGGAGCAATTATGCTCGAAAAAGATGCTTACGCTGCTGTGAGCGAATTGCTCATTCCGGAAAGTTTTTATTTGAGAGCCAACCAACTGATATATGCTGCTATTCGCGATTTGAGTATCCAACAGCAACCTATCGACTTGCTCACCGTTACGCAGCAATTGCGCACCAACGGCACTTTGGAGGAAGCCGGAGGCGCTGTCCACATCTCCGAACTCACCACTCGCGTGGCTTCGGCTGCTAATATTGAATACCATGCTCAAATTGTGGCACAAAAATATTTGGCGCGCGAATTAATCAGTTTTAGTTCGCAAATTGGCACGCTGGCATTCGATGAATCGCTCGATGTGTATGATTTGATGCAAGAAGCCGAAGGCAAACTCTTTGAGCTCTCTCGCAACACACTCAAGCGCGAAGTGGTGCAAATCGACCCTATCATTAATGAGGCGCTCAATAAGATGCAGGAAGCCGGACAGCAAAACAATGGTTTGAGTGGCTTGCCTTCCGGATTCCGCGATCTCGATAAAATCACCTCGGGATGGCAACGCAGCGACTTGATTATCATTGCGGCGCGCCCGGCAATGGGTAAAACGGCACTTGTGCTGTCGATGGCGAAAAATATGACCGTGGATTTCAACGTGCCGGTGGCTATTTTTTCGCTTGAAATGTCGAACCTCCAGCTAGTGAACCGCTTGATTAGTAATGTGTGTAATGTGAGGAGCGAAAAAATTAAGAACGGCGATTTTCGCGACGACGAATGGCAGGATTTGATGAAGCGTATACGCGCACTCTATAGTGCTCCGCTTTACGTCGACGACACGCCATCGCTCTCGGTGTTTGAACTTCGCACCAAAGCACGCCGTTTGGTGAAGGAGCACAATGTGCAGATGATTATCATCGACTATTTGCAGCTGATGAATGCTTCGGGTATGAAATTCGGTAGCCGCGAACAGGAAGTGAGCACCATTTCGCGCTCGCTTAAGCAATTGGCAAAGGAATTGAATATCCCGATTATCGCACTTTCGCAGCTCAACCGTAATGTGGAATCGCGTGGCGCCGACGACAAGAATGGCAAGCGACCCCAATTGAGCGACCTTCGCGAATCGGGTTCTATCGAGCAAGATGCCGACATTGTGTGCTTTATTCACCGACCTGCCTACTACACCAAGTCGGCATTCGACAAAGACAACAAAGATATTCGCGACTTGGCCGAATTTATCATTGCCAAGCACAGAAGTGGCTCGGTGGGCGATGTTAACCTGCGTTTTGTGGGGCAATATGCTCGATTTGAAAATCGCGACGATAATGCCAACTTTGGTTCGCAAACCTACGAATCGAAAATCACCGGCGACGACGATGGCGCTGCCCCCAAGCCGGTAGCCGATATGAGTCCCGATGGCTTCACACCTCCGCCACCCAATGCCGAATTTTTGGCACCGTCGTCAGAAGAAAAGCCGCCATTCTAATCAGGAAATGGAGGACGAGAGGCTATAGGCGGCCGTTGTCGAGGTAACTGTAGTAGTTGCCGCCTTGGCAGACAATGATGTGGTCGAGGAAATTCACATCCACGGCTTTGCATGCACTTTTCACGCGTTGGGTAAGGTTGTCGTCTTGCGGGCTGGGGCGGGTGTTGTTGCTGGGATGATTATGTGCCAGAATCACACTATCGGCGAGGTTTTCAATCAGTTCGCGCAGAATCAATTTCACATCGCCCACTGCAGAGGTGGTGCCTCCCACACTCATTCGCTTGGCGCCAATCACCTTTTTGGCACGATTGAGCATCAAAATCCATATTTCTTCGTGCTCCAGCTGTCCCATTCTGTCGCACAAGCAATGGTAGGCATCGGCGCTGGAGCGAATCGGCTTTTGCTCCACATCTTCCATGTGGCAACGGTGCGACAGTTCCAGCGAAGCCATCAGTTCAATAGCTTTCACCGGTCCGATTCCCTTATATTTTGTGAGGCCTTTCACGCCACCTTTAATGATGCGATTGAGCTTTTGGTCGTAGTCGTTGAGGATGCGTTGACACAAATCCACCACACTCTCGCCCGGGGTGCCGCTCCCAATCACAATCGCCATCAATTCGGCATCGCTCAGTGCCTCAAAGCCCAAGCGCATCGCCTTTTCGCGCGGGCGATCCTCTTGATTGGTGTGCAATTTCAGCGAGCGCGTGCCTGCCAAATTCTGTTTATCTTCTTCCATTATCAAAGCATTCCTCTTAAATCCTGTAAGAACAAGACATTCGTGTTAACTTCTTAACTTCTTAACATCTAAATAAAATTCCTTCCAACCCAATTCGCTCATTTTCCTTTGCGAATGGCAATTTCTTCTTCAATATTGCGCCCATGGCGGAGCAAAATTTTCCATACAAACGCCTTGATAAAGCCGCAACCGTAGCTGCCCAATTGAATGAAACTCGTGAGGATTGCCAAGCAGGCGATAGGCAGGCTGCGTGTTGAGGCTAAAGCACTCAGCCATAGCAGCACCACATAGAGCACCAAAGGCAAAATCGCCCACCAGTGCCAAAAAATGGCGAGCAAAATGAGGGTGAGGCAGCCTATGACAAACACTGCCGGGAGCGTGTGCACCAATTTTAGCGAATCGGGGTAGAGCAATTTGAGGGTGATGCGCGACATACCGAACACGTAGGTTTGGCGTGAGAAGGAGCGCAAGGTGTTGCGGCGCTTGTGATACACATACGCCTCGCGGAAGAGCGTGATGCTAAAGCCGGCTTTGCGGATTCGCGTGCTCATGTCGATGTCTTCGCTAAACATTTCGCGGAAGCCACCCACCGCTTCCCACACCCGGCGGCTGTAGCCCATATTAAAAGAGCGTGGCACAAATTTTTCGAGTTGCACCTTGCCCCCGCGTATGCCACCTGTGGTGAGGAATGCCGTCATTGAGAAGGAAATCGCTTTTTGGGTGCGATTGAAATCTTCGCTTGCTGCATCCGGTCCCCCAAAGCAGTCCACCGGATGCTCCTTCAGCGCCTTTTTCAGCACCTCGAAATAGCGCGGAGGTATCACGCAATCGCTGTCGAAGAAAATGAAATAAGACCCTTGGGCGCGCTCAATGCCATAGTTGCGAGCAATGCTACGCCCTTCATTCTCTTTCCAAAAATATTGCACGCGGAGCTGATTGGCGTAGGCAGCTGCAATGTCGTCGCAACGCTCTGTGGAACCGTCCTCCACCAAAAGCAGTTCAAAATCGTCGTCGGTTTGCTTTGCCAAACTCTCCAACAAATCACGCACTTCGCCGCGCCGATTATACACCGGCACAATCACCGAAAAATAAGGAGCACCTTTATCAGTAGCCATCATAGTCTGAGTTTCATAAGTAATTTAATTGCAAATATAGCAATTATTCCCCATCCATCCAACACGAGAACTGCTCCCACCCACAGTTTATTCTTCCACTTCCAATTTTTTTCTGCACGATTATCCTGAGTGAATTGTTACGAATTCAAGGGAAAAATGCTATCTTTGTGGGTAGATTTTTAAGTGTTACGACGATGAAGAATTTGCGTTTATGGCTTTATGTGGTGCTTTTGGCGGCAGCCGTGTGTGCAATGGTGGCGCTGAGGCATTGCGATGGCGGTGCTATTCCGCTGCAACCTCAAACCTCCTCACCACAAAAAAGCGGCGGCGACACCATTGATGTGGCTATTGAATATTCTCCCGGTAGCTACTATACCTACGCCGACACGTTGGGCGGACTCAACTACGATTTGCTGCGATTGGTGGCGAAGCGTATGCACCGACCTATCAAATTTCATTCGGTAGTGACGCTCAGCAAGGCTCTTTCCCAGCTCAATGCGGGCACCTACGATTTGCTCGCCGGACAATTCCCGCTCACCGCTGAAGACCAACAACAATACCTTTTCACTGACGAAGTGACGCTCGATAAGCAGGTGCTGGTGCAGCGTATCGACCCTAAAGGCAAGGTGAAAGTGCACACCCAACTCGATTTGGCGAAGAAAACGGTGTGGATTGTGAACGGTTCACCGATGCGGCGGCGTGTGGAAGCACTCAGTAGAGAAATAGGCGACACCATCTTTATCAAAACAGAAAATAGCTACGGCCCTGAACAACTTTTCCTCAAGGTGGTGACCGGTGAAATTGAATTTGCTGTAATTAATAGCCACATTGCTCGCAGTCTTGCCAAAAAATATAAAGGCAAGGTGGATGTGAGCCGCGACATCAGTTTCTCACAATTCCAAGCATGGGTGCTCAAAAAAACGAACACCCGGCTCTGCCACCAAATCAATGCCCAAATCAAAGCCATCAAAGCCGACTCCATCGCCTACCAAGCCCTCCTCCGCCGCTATTCCTAAGTTTTTTACCACCTCATCGGCTCTATAACCAATTTCTCTCTTTTTTCTTTTTTCTCTCGAGGATTTGGGTGGTTTGAAATTATTTCGCTAAATTTGTAGGTTAAGTAGGAATTGGGAGATTTTTCCACGTTCCACCAATTTTTTTATGCGATATGATGAAACATTTATTTAAATACATTCTTCTTTCTCTGATGGTGGGCGCAATGGTGCTGCCTGTGAGCGCTGCTAAAAAATCGTCGAAAACTGATGCTGCCTTGCAAAAGCGAGTGGAAGCCACTTTGGCGAAAATGACACTTGAGGAGAAAATGGATTTGCTCGGAGAATATAAAGGAGGCTTTAGCACTTACCCCATTCAGCGATTGGGAATTCCTTCGGTGAAAATGGCAGATGCCTCGATAGGGGTACGCAATTACGGACCCTCTACGCAATACCCGGCATCGGTGGTGGTGGCGTCTACTTGGAGCCGCCGTATGATGGCAGCCCTCGCCACGTCGCTCGCTATCGACTGCAAGGCGCGCGGAGTGGGTATTCTGCTGGGCCCCGGCGTGAATATTATGCGTTCGCCCCTTTGTGGTAGAAATTTTGAATACTATAGCGAAGACCCTTATCTCACGGCTGAAATGGCGGTGCCTTTTATTAAAGGTGTCCAAAATAATGGCGTGGCAACTGTGGTGAAGCATTTTGCGCTCAATAATATGGAGTGGGGCAGAACCACTATCGATTCGCGTGCCGATGATCGCACGTGCCACGAAATCTATTTCCCGGCTTTCCGCGCTGCTGTGGAGCAAGCCGATGTGGCCGGCGTGATGGATGCCTACAATTTGGTGAATGGATTCTACGCCACCGAAAATTCGTGGCTCAATACACGCGTGCTTCGACAAATGTGGGGATTTGATGGCGTGGTGATGAGCGACTGGGGTGCCACCCACCAAACGGGTAAGGCGATGCGCGCCGGCTTGGATTTGGATATGGATGGCGCCGACAAATCAAAGCATTTTAATCGCGATTCTTTGAAAGCGGCGCTGCAAAACGAAGGTATTACCCTAAAAATGATTGACGATAAGGTGCGCCACATATTGCGCCTGATTTATCGCTTCAATTTTGATAAGCAACTCAATGCCGACAAAGCGCCCTTGGACAACGAAAACAATGCTCTTGTGGCACAAAAGGTGGCGGAAGAAGGAATTGTGTTGCTCAAAAATCAAGGCAGCCTGTTGCCTTTGGATAATGTGAAATCGGTGATGGTGCTCGGACCCTTTGCCGACCATATTCCATGCGGCGGCGGCAGTTCGCAAGTTACGCCTTTCCGTAGCACTTCGCTCACCGGTGGGCTGAAAGTGGTGAAAAAGAATATCGACATCAAAGGCCATGAAGTTTACGATGAAGAGCCTTGCACCCACCTTTATCGCGATAGAGGAGGAAGAAATGCGGGCTTGAAGGCGGAGTATTTCAACAATCCGAATTTGGGCGGCTTACCGCTGATGAACGATGAGGTGGATGGCTTGAATTTCTATTGGGGCACCGGCACACCACATCCCGAATTTTTGGGCACCGACAATTTCTCGGTGCGCTACACGGGCTTTTTGCGTGTGCCCGCCTCGGGAGAATACACCTTGGTGCTTTCCAGCGACGATGCCTCGCGGATGTGGATTGATGATGCTATGGTGCTCGACAACTGGGGCGACCACTCGTTTAAGGGCAATGAACTCACCATCAATCTGCAAGCCAATCGCGACTATGCCATCCGAATCGACTACACCGAATCGGAGGGCGAAGCGGGCATCAGGTTGGGCTATCGCATCGCTCAAGTGGACAATCTTGCCACCGATGCTGCGCTCTGTGATGCGCTGATTGTGACAGCCGGATTTGGCGAAGAAATTGAAAAAGAAGGCACCGACCGTCCGTGGCAATTGCCTGCCGAACAGGTGAGAATGATTAAAGAAGCCGCCGCTGCCAATGCCAATGTGGTGGTGGTGCTGTTCACCGGCGGCGCGGTGGATGTGAGCAGTTGGGCCAACGATGTGCGCAGCATTATCTGGGCCGGCTATCCCGGACAAGGCGGAGGTACTGCGCTCGCCAATATCATCACCGGCAAGGTGAACCCGAGCGGCAAACTCACCGCCACTTGGGCAAACCAGTGGGACGATTATTCGTGCAGCAACAATTTCTTTGAAAGGAAAGGCGAAAAATATTTAAACTATGAAGAAGGGCTTTTTGTGGGCTATCGGTCCTTTGATAAAGACAATGTGGAACCCGCATTTCCCTTCGGCTTTGGCATGAGTTATACGCGCTTTTCTTATAGCAATTTGAAGGTGAAGCACACCGGCAAGCAGTGCCAAGTGAAAGTGGATGTGACCAACACCGGCAAGGTGGCAGGCGCCGAAGTGGTGCAAGTGTATGTGGAGCCGCTCAATGTGGCAGACACCGACCCTGTGCAAACACTCCGCGGCTTTGAAAAGGTGAATATCAAACCCGGCGAAAAGCGCACCGTCACCATTATGCTCGACGAAAATGCTTTCTCTACCTACAAGGTGCAGAAAAAAGATTTCACCCTCGACCCCGGGCAATACAAAATTAAAGTGGGAGCCTCATCGCGCGACATTCGCCAATCTTTCCTCTTGAAAGTGGACCGCACGCGCAAATAATCTTCCCACTCCAAAAATTAATGAAAGGCACCGATTTCGCTTGCGAAATCGGTGCCTTCACAATTTCTTAATATGAAATGCTTCTTATCTCACGCGACCCACATAGCTGCCATCGCGAGTGTCGATTTCAATTTTTTCGCCCACGTTGATAAACAAAGGCACACGCACTTCTGCGCCCGATTCCACAGTGGCAGGTTTGAGCGTGTTGGTAGCGGTGTCGCCCTTCACACCGGGTTCGGTGTAAGTCACCTCAAGCACGGTTTTGATAGGCATTTCGGCATAGAGCACCGATTCGGTGGAAGCATCAGTCACCACATCCACCACGTCGCCTTCCTTCATGAAAGCAGAGCCGCTCACGATTTCCTTATTGATGGGCACTTGGTCGAATGTTTCTTGATTCATAAAAATAGCGTCGGTACCGTCCATGTAGAGGAACTGATACGGACGGCGCTCCACGCGCACGTCTTCCAATTTCTCTCCAATGTTGAATCGGCGTTCAATCACGCGACCATCCACCACATTTTTCAATTTGGTGCGCATAAAGGTGTTGCCTTTACCGGGTTTCACATGCAAGAATTCAATGCAAAAATAAAGTTGATTTTCTAAACGGATGCAAACCCCGTTTTTAATGTCTTGAGCGTTAATCATAAAATTTTTTTGTCTATATTTTAGTTTGAAAATTTTTGTTCTTTTCGAAATTCTCTGCAAAATTACGCTAATTGTGTAAAAAGTGCAAAAAGTTTGCATTAAAAATCACTCACTTATTTGTTTATTTTCAAAAAAGTGACTAATTTTGCAGTCGCAAATTATTCCAAGCAAATAAATAAATTTAAATAAAGATGAAAAGAACATTCCAACCGTCAAACCGTAAGAAAGCTAACAAGCATGGTTTCCGTCACCGTATGAAAACTGCTGATGGCCGCAAGGTCCTCGCACGTCGTCGTGCTAAAGGTCGTTACAGCCTCACCGTTAGCGACAGCGTCTACAAGTAATTTCTTGTAAGAAGCGCTATTGATTTTACACAACAACGCATAGCCGTTATCTCCGCACCAAGGAGCTGACGGCATTTGTTGTGTATATACCCCTTGTCAATCCGCCGTCGTTGACGGCGAATCTTGGCAGAATCCCCGGGTAGCTACATACCTTTGGCATGTGATGGGGGGGAATCGCTTGAATTTGCCACACCATCCCCCATCTCCGAGGTTCACTTCTTCACTTCTGCTGTTTCCAAGCAACGCCTTCGCTTGCATGGAGATTCATCCACACTCTATATGCGCTGCTTGCGCTTAGGTGGATTTAAGTGGGTGAGGTGTAGGGGGTGTTGGTGAGGAGCGCCATGTAGGTGGAGTAGGGGATGTGGGTGCCACCCATGGCTTTGAGGTGGGGTGTTTCGAATTGGCAGTCGATGATTTTTATGCCTTCGGCTTCCATTTTTCGTGCGAGGAAAATAAGTGCCAATTTGGATGCTGAGGGCACGAGCGAAAACATACTTTCTCCGCAGAAGGCATAGCCGATTTTTACGCCGTAGAGCCCACCCACCAGTGTGTCGGCGTCCCACACTTCCACGCTGTGTGCCACGCCCATAGCGTGCAGCTCGGAGTAAGCCTTTATCATATCCGGCCCGAGCCAAGCGCCCTTTTCGCTGTTGCGATTATTGACGGTGGCGCATCCCTGTATCACCCCGGCGAAATCCTTGTCCCACGTGATGCGGTAGCGCTGCTTATTCATTAGCGAGCGCATAGAGTGGGAGATGTGGATTTCGTGGGGAAAAATCACGAAGCGCTCCATCGGGCAATACCATTGGATAATCGGTTCGTAGAAGGGAAAGTCATTTTCTTGAAAAGGATACCAGGGGAAGATGCCATTGCTATATGCCATCAGCAATCTTTCGGTGGATAAATCACCGCCCTCAGCCAAAAGTCCGTTGTCTTCGCCCCATTCCGGTAGTGGAAACCAAAGTTCTTCGTCGAGTTCGTAAATCATTGTTCTATAAAATGATGGTTAGATGTTCGTTCTCCAAATCGATAGTAGCCTTGCCGCCCTTTTTCAGGCGTCCGAAGAGGATTTCTCGGCTGAGCATGGTTTTGAGTTGCTGTTGAATCACGCGGTCCATTTCTCGTGCGCCGTATTGCTTCGAGAATCCCTCCCGGAGCAAATGCTGATGGGCTGCTTTGGAGAGCGAGATGGTCACCTCTTTGGCTTGGAGTTTGGCTTGGAGTTCGCGCAACTTTTTGTTGAGGATGAGTTCTGCCATGTTTTTGTCCATGTCGTTGAACACCACGATTTCGTTGAGTCGGTTGATAAATTCCGGTTTAAAGGTGTTTTTCACCTGCTTGAGCATTGCTCCTCCGGCAGTGGCAGTGGAAGCGAATCCCAAGCGGGCTTGTTCGGCGAATTGTGCACCGGCATTGCTCGTCATAATCAGCACCACATTTTTGAAGAAAGCCTTGCGCCCCTTGTTGTCGGTGAGCACGCCATAGTCCATCACTTGTAGGAGGATATTGAAAATGTCGGCGTGTGCTTTTTCAATTTCGTCGAGCAAGAGCACGCAATCGGGGCTGTTGAGCACCGCATCGGTGAGCAGTCCGCCCTCATCGTATCCCACATAGCCGGCGGGTGCGCCGATGAGTTTAGCCACGGTGTGCTTTTCCACATACTCGCTCATATCGAAGCGCACGAGTTTCACGCCCAGTTCGAGGGCAAGTGTTTTTGCCACCTCGGTTTTGCCCACTCCTGTGGGACCCACGAAGAGTAAACTTGCCAGCGGCTTGTTTTCGTCGTTGAGTCCGGCTTTAGCCAATTGCACGGCTTCCACCACGGTTTGCACGGCGCGGTCTTGCCCGTAAATCACCGCCTTGATGTTGCGCTCCAGGTTTGCCAAATTTTTGTTATCGTTTTGCCTGATAGCGAGGGCATTGATATGGGTAACCTTCGCCAGGACATTGGCAATATCTTTTTTTGAAATTTTCTTGTATTTCTTTTGCTCCAATTCTGCTTGTGCACCCGCCTCATCAATCAGGTCGATAGCCTTGTCGGGCAGGAAGCGCTGCGTGATAAACTTTCGGCTCACTTCCACGGCATATTCCAGCGTGGGGTCGGGATATTTCACATGGTGGTATTTCTCATACACATGCTTGATGCTCTTTAGAATGTGGAGGGTTTCTTCCGGTGAGGGTTCCTTCACGTCGATGGTTTGGAATCGGCGAATCATTCCCTTTCTGCCGGCGAGTTGTCGGTTGTATTCCTCATAGGTGGTGGCGCCAATCACCCTCACATCTCCTCCATCGAGGAAAGGTTTCATCAGGTTCGATACATCGTTGGCATTGCCTCCGCTTGCGCCTGCACCCACAATGTTGTGTATTTCATCAATGTAGAGGATGGCGTTACCCTCTTGAATCACACCGTCCATAATGAGTTTGAGTCGCTTTTCCATATCGCCACGGAATTGACTGCCCGCCAAAAGCGTGCCCATATCGAGTTGGTAGATACGGAAGCCCTTCAATCGCTCGGGCACATCGCCCGATTCGATGCGTGCTGCCACGCCAAACACCAGCGCCGTTTTTCCCACGCCCGGTTCGCCGAGGTGTAGCGGATTGTTTTTCTCCTTTCGGCAGAGCACTTGAATGGTTCTACTGATTTCTTCTTCGCGTCCGATGAGCGGATTATGTGAGTGTAAATGGTCGTTGATACACGTCACAAAACTCTTCCACTGTGCTTTATCTCGTTTCGGTTCGTCGATATCGGGGATAGGGAAGTCGAAATCATCGGGAATACCATCCTCAAAATCATCCTCCAATTCGGTGTCGGTGTCGTCAGGATGTTTTAAAATATTGTATAAAGTTTCCAACAACTCCAAATCGTCGACCTCAATGTGCTTTCTGATGACGTAGGCTGCCCACGATTCCTTTTGGTGAAGGATGGCATTGACCAGCATGTGTATCTCCACTTCGTTTTTGTTGGAATCAATAGCGGTAGACAGGGCATAACTCATCACACTTTCAAACTGTGATGAGGGTATGGGTGCCGAAAACTTTTTATCAGAATTGCCACTTCCTCCGGTTCTGCTGATGGCATCATCCAAATCGTTCAAAAATGAGGTTTCATCAAATATGCCGCAATCGTTCATCGCGTAGAGAAACTCTTCACATTTTGCAAGTCCCCACAGCAAGTGTTCGGGTGTGATAAATTCGTGATTGCATGCCATTGCATAGTTGGTGGCAGTGACCATTACGGTTTGCAGTTTGTCGCTGAGGTGCAATTTATTATTTCCCATATAAATTGTTGATTTAGAGAGCGTGTGTGTTGTTATTCGGGTTTGATAGTGATTTTTAGCGGAAAACCTTCGGCTTGAGCCATCTCGATGGCTATTTGCCGTCGGGTGATAGCCATATCGTAGGTGTAGGTGCCCACCACGGCAGCGCCTTTATGGTGCACGGTGAGCATAATGGCTTCTGCATCGGAAGCCGATTTGTGGAAAACGCTGATGAGCACCTGCACCACGAAATCCATTGTGGTGACATCGTCGTTGTGGAAAATCACATGATACATGTTGGGCAATTTTACACGGGTTCGGGTGATTTCTTTCACCGAAGCGCCGCCGGAGGTGTTTGGCATAATTGTGGTAATTGAATAAGAAATGAAAGAATTTAATGACTCACATACCAATTGAAGAGCGCCTTCACGCCATCTTCAATTTCCATTTTGTGGGTCCACCCGAGGCTGTGCAATTTTTCCACATCGCATAATTTGCGCGGTGTGCCGTCGGGCTTAGAGGGGTCGAACGCAATGGTGCCGGTGAACCCCACCGCTTGCGCCACCAATTCAGCCAATTGCTTGATGGTGATTTCTTTGCCGGTGCCCACATTGATGTGGCAGTTGCGAATTTCGCCCAGCGAAGGGATGGCTCCGCCTCTGCCCGCGCTGCTGTTGCGGTCCACCTTGCCATCGGCAAGGGTGCCAAAGTGCACCGATGAATACTTCTCGATGCCAATGATGTCGCTAAAATTCACATTCAGCAGCACATGCACACTGGCATCTGCCATGTCTTCGCTCCAAAGAAATTCGCGCAGCGGAGTGCCGGTGCCCCAAAGGTTTACCTTATTGTTTTCGATACCGTAGCGCTCAAGCACTTTTAAGATATCCGCTTCTGATGCCTTACCGTCTACGCCATTCACCGGGCGCTTATCCATATCGGCACGAATGGCTGCCCAATCGTTTTCGGCAATCAATCGAGCGAGATACACCTTGCGCATCATAGCCGGCATCACGTGGCTGTTTTCGAGGTGGAAATTATCGTTGGGACCATAAAGGTTGGTAGGCATCACGGCAATATAGTTGGTGCCATATTGCAGATTGTAGCTTTCGCACATTTTCAATCCCGAAATTTTTGCCAGTGCATATTCCTCATTGGTGTATTCCAGGGGCGAGGTGAGCAAGGCGTCTTCTTTGATGGGTTGTGGAGCATTTTTGGGATAGATGCAAGTGGAGCCCAGAAAGAGGAGTTTTTTCACCCCGTGGGCATAACTTTCGCTAATCACATTGCACTGCATCATCATGTTTTGCATAATGAAGTCGGCACGATAGAGCGAATTTGCCATAATGCCTCCCACATAAGCGGCGGCGAGCACCACAGCATCGGGTCGCTCTTGGTCGAAAAAAGCTCTCACCGCCTGCTGGTTGGTGAGGTCGAGCTCGGCGTGGGTGCGTCCTACGAGATTGTGGTAACCTCTTTGTTCCAAATTTTTCCAAATGGCAGAGCCCACCAATCCGCGATGCCCTGCAATATAAATTTTATCCGACTTTTTCATTTTTTTTTTT
>SAMEA3663025__coassemble_472_pt1 | contig 28697 bp, 24 predicted proteins | sample SAMEA3663025__metabat2_low_PE_039 | metagenome-assembled genome bin SAMEA3663025 (sample SAMEA3663025) | pig gut metagenome | biome: pig gut; feature: pig-associated habitat; material: faeces | place: France | collected 2012
CGCTATCAAAAATAGCCGTAAATGAAAGAGCCGAGCCTATTGAATTTATTTTTTGTGCTTTTGTGGAATGTTTTGTAAAATTTTGCTACCTTTGGAAAAAATTAGGATTTAGTGAATAGAATACTCACTTTATAGTTTGCTATAATCACTATCCGTCTACATTGCATATCACGGTGCTCACATCCGATAACCGCGAGATGGTAGATGCATTATACGCCATTTTTGAAAAGTAATTTATGATAAAAAAAATCATTTTCCTACTCGGATCTACCCTTTTGGCTTGCACGGTGGCAATTGCGCAACCGTCTGCTTATCAGCGCTCGAAAATGAAGCCAACCACGCCGCAAGTTTTCTCCTTTTATGCCAATGGCGTAACCTTTGAAATGGTGCGCGTGGAAGGCGGTACCTTCACCATGGGTGCCACCGCTGAGCAAGGCGGCGATGTCTACGCCGATGAAATGCCCGCGCATGAAGTAACCCTGTCTTCCTACTGCATTGGCAAAACGGAAGTGACCCAAGCGCTCTGGCAGGCGGTGATGGGTGTCAACCCAAGCGGTTTTAAGGGCGCAAATCTGCCTGTTGAGCAAGTTTCTTGGAACGATTGTCAAGAGTTTATCGCCAAATTGAATGCCCTCACCGGCAAAGCCTTCCGCTTGCCCACCGAAGCCGAATGGGAGTTCGCCGCTCGCGGTGGCAACTTTAGCCGTGGCTACAAATATAGCGGTAGCAACACCCTTAGCCATGTGGCATGGTATGCAGATAACAGTGCCGACAAGACGCACCCCGTAGCCACCAAAGCGCCCAACGAGTTAGGCATCTACGATATGAGCGGCAATGTGTATGAATGGTGCATCGATTGGTATGGAGATTATAGCAGCTCCGTCCAATGCAATCCCACAGGTCCCGATAGCGGGTCCGACCGCGTGCACCGTGGCGGTAGTTGGTTCAGCCTTCCGAGAAACTGTTGCGTCTCGTTTCGTTTCAGCAACACCCCTTCGGATGGTAGCGATTGCATCGGGCTCCGCCTCGCCTTCTAAGTTTGCCGTGTTTTTCCTATGGAGCAGGAAGCCGTTTTCTTCTGCTTCTTGGGGTGGGGGATTTTAAAAAAAATCAGCGGAAATGGAGAAAAATAGTCCATTTTCGCTGATTTTTGTGTTATCGTTTCGGACTTTGCCGAGGCGATTCGGGGCTTAGAGGATGAGGTTCACGAGGGCTGTTACGTCGCTCACGTTCACTTCGCCGTCGGCGTTTACGTCGCAGATGGATACCGAGTAGGATTCAGCGCCGAGAATGTGGTTCACCAAGGCTGTCACATCGCTCACATTCACCACCCCGTCGGCATTGATGTCGCCGATGGTGGGTTTGGCGGTGCGATACACGAAGGTGATGACCGGTCCCCAGTCGGTGGTGTGGGTTGTTTCATCGAGTCCGCTATAGGTGGATTTCACGCGTGCATAGTAGGTGGTGCCGTCCACAAGGGTTTTGCTGCTCACTTTCATGGCATCGGCGGTGATGGAAGAGCGTGTGGCGCCATCAGCGAGGGTTTCCACATAGCGCGTGCGCCCCCAAACGGTGGCAGAGTTGCTGATTTCCAACACATAAGTATTTGCCCAACTTTGTCCTTTCACTTCCACATATTCACCGGCGTAGATTTCGCCGCCATCCACCGGGCGGATGAATTGCGGTGCTCCGTGTGCCACGGTGAAGCGCACGGTGGAGGATTCCATGTTGTAGCCGTCCACAGTTAGCTTCACGCGCATGTAGCAGGTGTTGCCGGGCTCCAGGGCGTCGGCAGGGATGGCGAGCTCGCCGGTGGCGGAGGTGCCGCTATAGGCGATGGTGGAGAAATTGGCTTGGTAGGAGATTTCCACGGTGGCTGCCACGCCGGGATGTGCATGATACCACTTTGCGGTGAAATCGGGTGCCACTTCTTCCTCGTTGTCGGTAGGATAAGTGATGGCGAGTTTCATGGGCACGATGCTACGCATTTCGCTCACGCCATTATATTTATTGTTGGCACACGCCTGCACACGCCAGTATTGTGTGGCTTGGTGTTGCAGCACCGAAAAGTCGGTGGCAGGCACTTGTGTGGCGGTGGTGTTGATGCGTTGTGCCACATTGCTGAAGTCGGCATCGTTGCTGATTTCCACGCTGTAGAATTCGGCATTTTCCACTGCTTTCCATTTAAAAATGAAAGGCAAATCCACTTGCGCACCATTGGCGGGCGAAATGAGTTGCGGGTTGTTGAGTTTTTCAAGGTTTCTGCCGAGGAACACGGGGTCGTATTCATTGCCCACGCGGTCCACCACACACACCGCATATTGCCATTCGTTGCCTTGGTATTCCGCCGGGATGGTGTAGGATGGTGTGTAGGTCATCCCCAGCAGGTAGTCTACTTCCTTGGTGAAGGTGGCGGGATTCATGGTGGCAGGCACGGCATACACTGAGTAGCGCACATTGTCGTAGCCGTTCCAGGTGAGGGCGCCATTGCTGCCCAAAGCGAGGTTGGTCACCGGTCCCGGGTTGTTGCCTGCTTTCCAGGGCAATGCCGGCACCAGTGCCGGGCGGGTGTAGACGGTGGAGCGTAGGTAGGATGCCAGCGAGTTGGCGTTGCGCATATACAGGTATTTGCACGAATAGTAGATGGAGCCGAATGCACCTTCCTGCGATGCCGTGCGGTTGATTTCCGCTTGGTTGGCATATTCCACATAGTTGCTGGCATTGCTGGAATTGTTGATGCTTGAAATGGAGGTGGAAATGTAGGAGTGGCGTCCGAATTTGTAAGCCACTTTAGCCCACCAGGGTGAGATTTTGGAATAGTCGGCTGTGGCACCGATTTTCCAGTACACCTGCGGTGAAATGTAGTCGATGGTTTGGCTCGAAATCCACGCTAATGGGTCGGAGAAGATGCCATTGTATTGCCAATCGGTGCTACCCGATGGGCAGGGCTCTACGCCATATTTCGCAGCCACACTGCTGCTGGTGGCAGCCACGCCTGCCGGCGAGATACCAAAGCGCACCCATGGCTTCACTTGCTGAATCATATCGTACACCGATTTCACCATGCGGTTCACATTGTCGCGGCGCCAGTCGCCGATGCTCATCGATGTGCCCGATTCCTTCCATTCGGTGTAGTCTTCTGCCGTGCTGTTGGTGGGAATGCCGTTGGGGTAGAAGTAGTCGTCAAACACCAAGCCGTCCACATCGTAGTTTGTCACAATTTCTCGGCACACATTGGTGATGCGGTCGATGGTCCATTGTTGACCGGGGTCGAGGATGATGGTGGAGCCGTAGGTGAGCAGGTGACCGCTCGATTTCAGTTCTTGGTCGGCGGCGGTGTTCCAGTCGGTGCCGGTGGAGAAACGATAGGGGTTGACCCATGCATGACATTCCATGCCGCGCTTATGACATTCTTCCACGGCAAATGCCAGCGGGTCGTAGCTCGGTGTTTTGCCACGAGTGCCGGTCAGATAACTCGACCAGGGTTCGTAGCTGGATTTATACATAGCATCGCACATGGAGCGCACTTGAAAGCAAACATTGTTGAAATTGTTGCGCTTGAGCGAATCGAGCATGCGTTTCAGCGATTCTTTTTGCACGGTGGCATTGGTGCCGTTGGCTTCGTTGTCGTTGGCATCGCGTGGCCAGTCGAGTGCCCACACGGTAGCCACCCAAGCCGAGCGGAATTCGCGTTTGGGCACACTGTAGGTGGCGGCTTGCGCCACGAGTGCCGAAAGCATCACGATTGCCAAAAATTTGTTACGTAGTTTCATTGTTTTTTTTAAGTGATATAGTTAATAGTAATAGAATTGTGCGATTAGTTGGAAAATGTGGGAGGATATTCGTTGCCGTAGCGGTCGTAGGGACACACAGCAAATTGATAGCCTGTGCGCAGATGTGCCGGGATGGTGAATGTCACCTCGTCGACTTGTGACTCGGGGTTGTAGACCACGGATACCAAATATTTGGCTTCGGTGCGGAATTGCTCTTTACTCATTTGCTTGGGGAAGGCATACACTGTGTAGCGCAAGCGCGGAATAAGTTGCCATTTGAGGTGGGCATTTTCGCGTTTCAAGAAATTCACCACCGGAGCCTTGCGCGCAATTTGGTTGCGCCAGGTGGCTATCGGCACGAGCGATGGTGTGGTGTACACCGTGCGCTTCAGATAGTGGCAGAGTTGTTCGCTCAAGCCGGGTTTGTTGTAGAGGTTGCGTACCGACCAAAATATGGTGCCGCCTTGGTCGGGCGCACAGTTTTTGCGCAGTATTTCGGTTTGCTGCACCCATTCGGGAAATTCGCTCGTGCTCACCAGTTTGTCCACGCCCATCGACACGAATGCCGGGCGGCTGAAATGCCGGGCGGTTTTGCACCACCATGGCGCCAAGATGCTGAAGTCGGCGCGCTTGAAACCAATGCGCCAATACACTTGCGGGGCAATGTAGTCAATCATTTTGCCTTGCAGCCAAGCCAATGGGTCGGAGAAGATGCCGTTGTATTGCCAGTCGCTTCCCGAAGTGCATCGGTCCACCCCATATTTATCTGCCAATTGCTGACTGGTGCACGCCACACCGGCCGGCGAAATGCCATACCGCACCCACGGCTTCACTTGCTGAATCATGGCGTACACTGCCTTTATCATGCGGTTCACATTATTGCGGCGCCAGTCGCCAAAACTCATCGTGGTGCCGGAATTTTGCCACGTTTTGTAGTCGGGGGCGGAAATCGACGAGGATATGCCTTCCGGATAGAAGTAATCGTCGTAAAGAATGCCGTCCACATCATATTTGGTGACCACTTCGCGACACACACTCACGATGCGATTGATGGTCCACTGTTGCGAAGGGTCGAGAATGTAGAATTTGCCCCAGTGCAGCAGGTGCTTTTTGGCTTCGGCATCAAGCGGATGGCGCCAAGTGGTGCTGATGCTGAAGCGGTAGGGATTAATCCAAGCATGGATTTCCATACCTCGCTTATGACATTCGCTCACGGCAAATGCCAGCGGGTCGTAGCCCGGATATTTGCCGCGGGTGCCGGTCAGATAGCTCGACCATGGCTCGAGGCTTGATTCATACAAGGCGTCGCTCATGGAGCGCACTTGCAGGTTGATGGCATTGAAATTGTTGGCTTTCAGCGAATCGAGCATGCGCACCAATTCCGCTTTTTGGCTCGCAGGTGATGCGCCTTGTTTGGGCCAGTCGATGCCCCACACGGTCGACACCCATGCCGAACGCAATTCGCGCTTGGGTGGTATGCTTCGTTGCGGTAAGCGCTGTGCCACCACTTGCGTGGCAAGCAGTAGCAGTAGCAAGTATGTAATGCTTCGTTTCATATCGATATTAATTTGATGATGTGAGAGTTAGTCTAAACAAATCGCAGGCATTGCTGTCGGTGATGCGTGCCACTTCTTCTGAGGACATTTGCATTTCTTTTGCCACAAAATCGCACACATAGGTTGTGAAGGCGCTTTCGTTGCGCTTGCCGCGCTTGGGCACCGGGGCTAAATAGGGGGAATCCGTTTCTAAAAGCAGGCGATTGATGCCGATGAGCGGCAACAATTCTTTGATGTGGCTTTTCTTGAACGTTACGATGCCGTTCACCCCGAAGTAGAAGTCGCCGCGCTTGCGGATGGCTTCTATTTCAGCAGCCGTGCCGGTGAATGAGTGAAACACGCCCTTCGGTAGCGGTTCGCCAAAATGGTCCATCACCTCTAAGCATTCCTTCACGCCTTCGCGGCAATGGATAATGAAGGGTAAATCAAATTCCTTACACCATTGCAATTGCGTGTGGAGCGCCTCCATTTGCTCTTCGCGGCGGTTTTGCTCCCAATAGAGGTCGATGCCTATTTCGCCGATGGCCACAAAGGGGAGGGTGGCACCGGCAAGCATGTGGTGCATGGCTTGCAATTGACTGCGGAAATCGTCGGCAATCTCCTCCGGATGCAGCCCGATGGTCATCGACACCAAATCGGGATGCGCTTGCCACACCGCTTTTTGCAAGTCGATGCTGGCGCAATTCTCGTTGGGCATCACGATATGGCGCACGCCGGCGTCTTGGGCGCGCACGAGCATTTGCTCGCGGTCGTCGTCAAATGCGTTGCAATAGATATGACTGTGGCTATCAATCATTCCAATTCTGTATGCCTTCTAATCGGAGTTGTTATGTTGTTGTTTTTTTTAAAAATTTATTATTTCCCTTAAAATAAGTATGGTGGATACGTGGGTGTCCCATCCGGTGGATGCGTTATTTCACGCGTCCCACCAAACCGTTGATAAACCGTTCGAATGCGCTATGTGCCTCTTTCGGCAAATCCGCCTTGCTCAGCGATTCCAAAGCCAGCGCGTTGTAATGCTCGATGGCGGCGTTGGCGGCTTGGCGAACGCCCAATCGCTCGTAGAGGGCTCTCACGGCAGGCACTTTTTTATCGCGAATGGCGTAGGAGTCGTTGAGCCAGCGGCGCAGTTCAATGGCATCGTCGCCTTGCGCACGCTGCATAGCGCCGATGAGCAAGTACGTTTTTTTATTGTTCATGATGTCGCCACCAATTTCTTTGCCAAACGAGGCTTCGTCGCCCCACACATCGAGCACGTCGTCTTGCAATTGGAAGGCGAGACCCAACGAGAGCCCCATATCGTAGAGCGCTTGCGCCTTTTCGGCTGAGGCGCCGGCAATGATAGCGCCCAATTTGCAGGCACAGCCAATGAGCACCGACGTTTTTAAGCGTATCATTTCTATGTATTCGTTGATGGTCACATTGTTGCGCACCTCAAAATCCATATCGTATTGCTGTCCTTCGTATATTTCCATCGCCGTGCGGTGGAAAAGTTCGTTCACCCGGGGCAGTATGTCGGGGTCCACTTGCCCGATGTATTGTGCACTCATGCTGAGCATGGCATCGCCGCTGAGGATGGCGGTGTTGGCATTCCATCGCTTGTGAACGGTGGGCATGCCGCGGCGCACGTCGGCGTTGTCCATCACATCATCGTGCAAGAGGGTGAAATTGTGAAAAAGTTCCAATCCCACTGCAGGCCGGAGTGCGCGCTCCACGTTGCCGCCAAAGGCATCGCAAGCCATCAGCACTAAAGCCGGGCGTAAGCGTTTGCCTCCCAATTGCATGGTGTAGGCAATGGGGCTGTATAAGCCCGACGGGGCGGAGGGATATGCTATGGCATTGATTTCATCGTTTGCCATCTTTATGTATTCTTCCAGAGTAAGCATAGTTCTATTGTTGAGTTATTGAGTTTTAGCAAAAAGTGTCTTTGCCATTTGTGGCGATTTGGCGAGGAGGGTTTCGCGAAATGTTTCGTCGAATTGCTCCATCGCCACACTGTCGCTATCTAAAGCGAATGCACTGCGCATGGCTTCTGCTTTGAGCAATTCGTTTTGCAGCGACATGGTGTCGGTGGGGTCGATTTGAGCCAACCGAATGGCTGCTTCCATGGCTTGTGTTTGCGCCTTCACGCTATTGGGCGATTCTTTCTTGCTGCAAGCTCCGGCACACATCACCACTATCACAGCCCATGCAATATGTAGTAAGACCTTCATCTCTTGATGGTTTAATGTTGGTTAACTCCGAATCTCAACACTCGCCTTTGCTCAGCAATTTTTGGTCGGTAGCCTCAATGGCTTTCACCGCTTTAGAATCCAGCACGCGTGTGGGGTCGTAGTCTAAATCAGGATTTGATTTGAGGCTATCGGCGGCGAGATTCATTCCCGTCACTTGGCAAATGAAATTAAACAGCGTCAGTTCTTTCTCGTTGATGTCGCTATCGCTGGTCATCATTTGCAGGAGCATTTTCTTCACGTCGGCTTTCTTTTGGTTGTCCATTTTTGAAAGCACGATAAGCCCGAGGAGCGAAAAGTCGTTGTCCACAGTAGCAGTCACGCTGCGCAATTCGGCTTGGCTAATGTGGAGCAACTCTTGAAGCTGCTCAAAGTAAGCAAGTTCGTTGGGGTCTACCACGCCATCGGCTTGAGCCATAGCAATCACCACCGATATAATGGCTTGTTTCTCTTTAAAATTATAGTTCATATTCCAATCGCTTTTTTTTGAAGTCTGTTGTTAATGATATCAATTGGCACGCTATAAAGTGAATAATGGCATTGCCAATCACAAATATCCTACAAATATAAGCAAAAATCCATTTCGCACCATCTAATCCACCTTTATTTTTTGTTAAACCGCACATTAGCAATGCACTTTTCGCTACTCCATAGCCCGGCTCTTACATTTTTTTGACCACTGAGCAGTGGCTGACGATTCTCTCTCCCAATTCCTCCACTATTGGGCGTGTGAGGATTTTTTTATACCTTTGTCAACACTTATTCATTTAGCACCATTATTCCAAATTTTTCCGGCTTATGGCTCTTCAACGTCCGAAAATTCTGATTATCTACACCGGTGGCACTATCGGGATGATTGAAAACCCTGTGACGCACGCGTTGCAACCGTTCGATTTTTCACATTTGATTGAAAATGTGCCGAAAGTGCAGCTGCTCGACTACGACATCCACAATATCCAGTTCAATCCGCCCATCGATAGCAGCAACATGAGCCCGCAGCATTGGAGCGACATGGCGCATGCCATTGAAGACAACTACGATGCCTACGATGGATTTGTGGTGCTTCACGGCACCGACACGATGGCGTTTACGGCGTCGGCACTGAGTTTTATGCTCGAAAATTTGAGTAAACCCGTGATTATCACCGGCTCGCAGTTGCCTATTGGCGAGGTGCGAACCGATGGCGAAGAAAACCTGATTACGGCACTCCAAGTGGCTGCCGCCACCGATGCCTCGGGCAATGCAATGGTGCAAGAGGTGGCGATACTCTTTGAAAACTATCTGTGGCGCGGCAATCGCAGCACCAAAATGAGCGCCGACAATTTCAATGCCTTCCGGAGCAACAACTATCCGGAGCTGGCAAAAATTGGCTTGGGCATCTTTTTCCATGAGGAAGCTCTCTATCGATTGCCTTCAAAGCGACCGCTGAAGGTGCGCTACGAAATGGACCCGCATGTAATGTTTGTGAATTTGTATCCGGGCATCACGCCCGAAATTTTGAGCCATCAGCTTCACACGCCGGGCATTAAAGGAATCGTGCTCAAAACCTACGGCGCCGGCAATAGCCCGAGCGAACCCTGGTTCACTTGCCTCATTAGCGATGCCAATGAGCGTGGCATCGTGATATTAAATGTGACCCAATGTGTGAACGGAGGAGTGAAGCAATCGCTCTACGAAACAGGCAACTGCCTCAGCCAAGCGGGTGTGGTGAGCGGACACGACATCACCAGTGAGGCCGCTATCACCAAGTTAATGTACCTGTTCGGACTCGGACTGCCACCCGAAACGGTGAAAAAATACCTGCAAAGCGCCATCTGCGGCGAAGTCACTATCCAGCAATAGAATCCCGTGCCGAGGCTGCAATCAGAAACTGTAGCTTTTGCCCTCTTTCCATTCGGGCAGAAGAAGTCCGTGGTCGTCGGTGCAATGGTCGTGAACACGCTGTTTCACTTCCTCACTCACTTCATTCCACACCTTCGTGCATTCCGGATAATGCACCTTTACCTCCTTTCCGGTTGCTTTCGATTTGATTTTTGAGGCGATGCGTTCCTTCTCGGCAACGGTCAAACTCGACCACCATTCGCCTAATGCTTCGTTTGTCTTCATTCGTAAAAATTTTTGTATTTTCCACAAAGTTAAGCAAAATCCCCATATCCACACACACCCACCTCATAAAAAAGTGCCTCACAACCCACAGCTCTTGCCTTTAAACTATCCCCTCACACACAGTTTTTTCTACAGAGCCGTTTCTCGCCCGGTTTTGTGCCGCGTAGCGCTTTTTTTTAATGCGGGGAGGGTAATCTCGGGAATTTTTGCTATTTTTGTACAGAATTTTTCACCTTCATATTTGCAATGAACGAAAAAAGAATAAATGTGGCTATCGACGGCACTTCGTCGAGCGGCAAGAGCACAATGGCAAAAGCCCTTGCCAAAGCCGTGGGCTACACCTATATCGACACCGGCGCCATGTATCGCTGTGTAGCTCTATTTTGTATGCGCCATCACCTCATTGTTAACGGCAAAGTGGATGAGCACCAACTCCTTCCGCTGTTGCCCAACATCCACATCCAATTCCGCATCGAAGATGGAAAGCAAGTGGCTTACCTTAATGGCGAAAATGTGGAAAGCGAAATCCGTGGACTTGAGGTGTCTAACAATGTGAGTCCGGTGGCTGCCATTGCCGGAGTGCGCCATGCCATGGTGCGCCTGCAGCAAGAAATGGGCAAAAATAAGGGTGTGGTGATGGACGGACGCGACATTGGCACCGTGGTGCTCCCCGACGCCGAAATCAAGCTCTTCGTGACCACTTCGCCTGAAATTCGTGCGCAGCGTCGCTTCATCGAAATGCGCGCTAAAGGCGACTCTAATGTCACACTCGATGAAATTATCGCCAATGTGAAAATGCGCGACCACCTCGACACCACTCGCAAAGAAAGCCCTCTGCGCAAAGCCGACGATGCTGTGGAAGTGGATAGCGGAAAATTTGCTTCCGCTGAAGAGCAAATAGCATGGGCAGTTGACTATTTCCACCAATTCATGCAAGGAAAATAAATATTTAAGGAGTTAAGAAGTTAAAGAAGTTAAGATGATACTTTTGCCTTTTGGCGAAATATTCTTAGACCATTTGACTTTTTTATCTGTGAGATCCGTGAAATCTGTATGAGGAGAAAATGATATGGCTATCATTGAAATAGATAAAAATTCGGGATTTTGCTTTGGGGTGACCAGAGCCATCAATAAAGCGGAGGAGCAGTTGGCGAAAACCGACCACCTCTATTGCTTGGGCGACATTGTGCACAATAGCAACGAGGTGGAGCGACTCAAGCAGGAAGGATTGCGCACCATCACACACGAGCATTTGGCTGAACTTCACCACGAGAGTGTGCTTCTGCGCGCCCATGGTGAGCCGCCAAGCACCTACGAATTGGCTCAACGCAACGATATTCGTATCATCGATGCCACATGCCCGGTGGTGCTACAATTGCAAAAGCGCATCAAGCACACCTACGACAATGAGTCGAAAGATTCGCAAATCGTGATTTATGGCAAGCGTGGACACGCCGAAGTGAATGGCTTGGTGGGGCAAACCAACGGCAAGGCGCTGGTGATAGAAAACATTCACGAAATCAATAAAATCGATTTTTCGCACGATGTGTATCTCTATAGCCAAACCACCAAAAGTGTGCACGAACTGAAGCAAATCATTGAGGCGGTGACACAACGCATGACAAATGGCGCGCAACTGCGCTATTTCGACACCATTTGCCGTGCCGTGGCAAATCGTATTCCACAAATCAGGGAGTTCGCACGACAGCACGACCTCATTCTGTTTGTGTGCGGTAGCAAGAGTAGCAATGGGAAAATACTTTTCAGCGAATGTGTTCAAGCCAACCCTAATGCACACCTCATTAGCAACGAATCGGAAATCGACCCCAATTGGCTCGTTGGAATGAATTCTATCGGCATTTGCGGCGCCACTTCTACCCCTATGTGGCTGATGAACAATGTGAAAAAGGCAGCAGAAATCATTACCTCTCAGCAAAAGTAAGCACAGTATAGATATGAGCAAGCGAAATTATTTCATCATCATCGCCATTCTGGTGGCTGTAGATATCGCCACCGCTTTCTGGTATTTGGCAGGACACATCAATAGCGATGGAAAAAATGATTTTTTTAGCGCAGGTAGCGAATTGGCTACCGAAGCCGACACGCTCAACGAAAACTTTGTCCCCGACAAATACCAAACCATTGAATATAATGCGTTTTTCGTTTCGAAAGCGCCAGTCATACCATCCGACCAAAGAACCTACTACACCAGCATCAAACGACTGAAAACCAATATCCCTACCTCCATCAATGGCGAAACCAACACCGACCGACTGCTCGCCGAAGTGGCAAGAAAAGCATTCCCCAATAGCCATGGCGGACTCGATAATGGGGTGCAAAATTTTTTAAAATCACCCGCTTTCAATGTGCCGAATGTCGACTATAAAGTAATCAACAGCGCACCCACCATTTTTGCAAAATACGGCAATGTGCAAGGTGTGAAAATCTATCCTATCTTCACCAGCAAAAACTATTTGGTGATGGCTATCAACCGTTCTTCCTATAAGGGCGTAGTTACACAAAACACAGCCTATTACGTCAACTATAATCGCTACAGCCACAGCATCATCAGCAAAGAGGATATCTTTATCGACGACGTTGACAACAAACTGCTCAGCATCGTGAACGATAAAATTGAGAAATTAAACGAGGACCAACCCAATTTGGAATTGCACCAAGTCAACACTTTGTCGCAAGAAATATATTTGCGCAAAAACGGCTTGTTCTTCGTCTATCAAGCCGGCGCGATTGCCAATGAGGAAGAAGGCGTGATAGAAATCTACATTCCTTTTAGCTCCCTCAATCGCTATCTCAAACCCGAATTTAGTTCCCTCATCACCACCAACTCTCACTGCCAAGAACTAAAGCCACTCGCCTTCGCCAAATAACGTTCCCCCATCTCCCACGGAATTGCATCCTATTCCGGCTATAGTGTCTATAGTGTCTATAGTGTCTATAGTGTCTATAGTGTCTATAGTGTCTATAGTCACTATCCCCCCTCCCTAATCTTCATTCAAAACACAAACCACGTGCTCGTGGTGAGGCGGGGTAGGGCATAGAGCTGCACATCGCATTGGGCTTGGTCGGGCGCAAAACTGGCGTCGCCCACCGTGATGCCTTTCTGCTCTAATGCAGAGCGTGTTTCGTGCAAAGCGATTTCGGGTGTGTTGTTGTCGTTGCTCAAATGGTTGAGAAACACGAATTTCAATTCCGGTGTCCAAATGTCGGCAACAAACTTTGCCGTCACTTTATTGTCGAGGTGCCCCCGACTTCCCTCCACGCGTGCCTTCAGATAGGCGGGATATTTGCCGGTGAGCAGCATGTGGCGGTCGTAGTTGCTCTCAATCATCAAGTATTGGGCTTTGCGCATGTAGAAATCTGCGCGCGAGGTGATTTCGCCTTGGTCGGGCGACACCACAAACCGATGTCCACCGCCTTCCACCATAAAACCGCTACAGTCTTCGCTATCGTGCGACTGTTTGAATGCGGTGATGGTCATACCTGCTACCGTGAACGGAATTTCGTGGAAAATGGCTTTGTGATATTCTTTAATGCGATTCGAGATGCTATGCTTGCGCAGCATGCCATTGAGGCATCGATTGGTGCACCACACACAAATGCGCGGCGCCTTATATTTGCGCAATAGTTTGTACACAAATCTCACATGGTCGGCGTGGTCGTGCGTGAGCAAGATGCCTTTTATTTTGTGCATCTTGATGCCATTTGCCTCCAATTCTTTCATCACGATGTCGGGGTTCACGCCGCAATCCACCAATATGCCCTCATGCTCATTGCCAATGTAGGAACAATTGCCGCTTGAGCCGCTTCCAAAACTGGCAAAATGCATGCGCCATGCCTTGGCTTCCGCCTGTGGCTGTGGCTTGGGTTGCGGTTGTTGCGGCTCCGGCTCAAGCAGGTCGTCGTCGTCAAAGAAAATCGACTGCTGACCGAATCGTTTTGCTGATTTATCGTAAATTTTCTTGCTCATCGTAGATTACTGATTACCCTCTCACTTGTAGAGGAGGAAAATGGTGGGCACCTTGTTGAGGTCGATGGGGTGTTTCGCCCATTCTTTCACGCCCCGGGTGATGATTTGCTCGCGCTCGCCGGTGATGTCGCTCGCCACGCAGAGTTTCAAATGCGCCGGCAAACTCTTTGTGAGGTCTGCCAATAGCGCATTGTTGCGATAAGGTGTCTCGATGAAAATCTGTGTTTGATGCTCTTTCACGATGCGCTGCTCCATCACTTTCAGTTGCTTGGCGCGCGCGCCGGCATCGATAGGCAAATAGCCGAGAAATGCAAAGCTCTGCCCGTTGAATCCGCTGCCCATCAGCCCCATCAATATGCTCGATGGCCCCACCAATGGCTTCACCTTCAGCCCCTTGCGCTGCGCAATGCCCACCACATCGGCGCCCGGGTCGGCAATGGCAGGACACCCCGCCTCGCTAATCACGCCCATAGGTTCGCCTTGCTCTAAGGCTTGCAAATAGGTGCTCACTTGTTGCGCATCGGTGTGCCGATTCAGCTCGTAGAAGGTGAGGTCGTTGATGTTGATTTCCCGATTGCATTTTTTGAGGAAGCGACGCGCCGAGCGCACATTCTCCACGATAAAATGATGAATGTGGCTCACCAACTCTATGTTGGCTGCCGGCAGCACTCCGGGCAAAGCTCCTTCGCTCAGCGGCACGGGTATCAAATACAATGCGGGCTCTATCATAGCTGGATGGTTGAATTCAAACACAAATGCAAAGTTACAAAATTCCCCTCACATTCCATTCTTAAATCTTGTCAAATTGCTGCGATGCACAGCTCTTTCATTTAAAAACGGATATGATTGCAAAAATCTGCTATCTCCGATGGCGGGTTTGAGGGTGGGGCACGGTTGTATGTAGTGTACTGAATTATGTACGTGATGGCTACCCCCGCCCGGAATTCGGCAGGCGCAGTTTTTTTTCGGCGAAGCCGACTTTTTGTTCTCTTTCATCCATCAAAACCCATCCCACCCAAGTCACCATCCCTCCATCCCTCCAAATTCAAAAATAGCCGTAAATGAAAGAGCCGTGGCTGCGATGCACTTGGCTTGGGTGCAAATTGCTGAATTTTCAAAATATTTTTCTATCTTTGCATATTATTATTCACTTTATTTAATAATTATTGTATGAAGAAGTTATTTACCTTAGTATTGGCATCGCTGGCTGTGTGCGCATTGAATGCGCAAGAGCTCTTCAAGGCTGACCTTAACACCGAAGAGGGCTTCCGCCAATGGACAGTGGTTGACAACAACAATGATGAAAAAACGTGGCTCTTCTCGCCCGACAACGATGAGGGCTCACGAGTGTATTACCAGTATCATAGCTCCAACATTGGAGACGATTGGCTGATTTCGCCGGAGATAGCAATTCCGACAGATTCGTATGCGGTGATTCGCTACACGCTTAAGGGTAGCTCCTACAAGGAAGCTGCAGAGGTGCGCGTCTTCCGTAGTAATAATCATTCCGAACAAATTGATGTGTCGAAATTCACAGAAGTGGTGAACACGCTCACCGATCTTGATGATTCCGACCATTCGTATGCCGACATTATTCAAGTTCGAGCAGGGGAGGTTATTCGCCTGGCTGTTCGAGCCACTTCCAACCCCGACCGCTGGCGTCTCTATCTCAAATCGTTCTCCTTTGAGCTGTCCAACGATTTGTGCGACTTGGTGATCAAAGACGTTGTTTCGCCCGTGAGTGGTGAAAATCTGGGCCAAGAAACCGTGCGCGCTTTCATCGCAAACAATGGAAAAACGCCCGCATCTGAATTTGATGCACACCTTATCGTGAATGGCGACACCATCGCCACCGAACATATTGAGTATGCACTGAACGGAGGTGATTCACTCGACTACACTTTTAAAGCCAAAGCCGACCTCTCCAAACCGCGCGAACTCTACAATGTGACCGTGGCGGTGACTTATCCCGGCGATATTCAGCCCGGCAACAATTCCTTCACGGTGCAAGTGCGCCACAAAGCGCCTGCCACAGCGCCCTATTTCACCGGTTTTGAACCCACTGAATACCTCGATGAATGTAAATCATTTAACCTCAACGAAGACTCCGGCGACTGGGAAATCGGTGTCGGCTCGGGATGGTTCTCTATGGCACGCAACGGCGTTGGATTCTTGGGATACAACTACGACAAAACCAACAATGCCAACGACTGGTTTATTCTCGAACCCATCAAGGTGGACGCCGGTTACTATGCGCTCAAATTCTGGTACTCGGGCGACGATAATCACCCTGAAAAGTTCTCGGTACACTATGGCAACGCTTGCGACCCGGAAGCAATGACCAACAAAATCGTGGAATATGCGCCTTTTGCACGAGGTGCGTATGATGAATCTATCAATATTCTCCACTTCGATGAGCCCCAAACCATCTACCTCGGCTTCTATGCGTTCTCCGACAAGGATGAAAACTGGATTACCATCGATGATTTGAGCCTCGAAAAAATTGAAGCTACCGATATCGATGTTGCTGCCATTTCGCTCATCAATCCCACCGACTACCTCCCGGTGAAGGCTCCACAAGATATCACTTTCGTGGCTAAAAACCTCGGTATCACCGACCAAAACGTGACCGTGAGCCTTAAGGTGGACGATACCACGATTCCGCCAACAACCGTTAAATTTGCCGCTCAAGAAGAGAAAAACCTCAATTTCAGCGGAGCACTCAACGGACTTGAACCCGGCAAACACACCGTGGAAGTGGCATTAACTTGCGATGGCGACATCAATACCGCCAACGACACCATCCGCCACTCTTTCTTCTATGTAGGTACACCCGACATTATCTACGACTTTGAAGATGGTAAGGTGCCTGCCGACTTCACTTTCGAAGTTAACGATGAAGGCACCCTCAATGCTTCCGCAGCAGAAGAATTTGGAGAAAACGGATGGGGTATCGTTTCTATCGGCGAACATCCCTACTACGGCACCAAAATGTTTGCCGGCTCGTCGTGGATAGATGGCGTGGATGCCATTAATCGCTCTTGCATCCTTCCCAAAGTGATGGTGGACACCGACAGCGCTTGCTTCGTGTGGAACGCAGGCTCTATCAGCGCATTCTTCTACGAATCTTATCAAGTGCGCGTGCGCTACATCGACCCGGTGTGGGGCAACGACTATAGCAAACTCGCTGAAATCACGCTCGAAGGTTCCGACCGCCACTATCGCGGCGTAAGCCTCGCCAAATTCAAAGGCCAAGAAGTGCAAGTGGAACTCCGCATGACTTCCAAACCCGGCGACGCACTCACCTTCGACAACCTACAATTCGCAGGATGCTCTTTGATTCAACCCTCAGGCATCCAAGAATCTCTGGCAAGCAACGCACTGAAGATGGTTGTAGCTAACAATTTCGTGACCGTTAGCGCCCCCGCCACCATCTCCGTAGCCGACATGAGCGGCCGCATCGTGGCTTCAGGCAACGGCGCATCACTTAACATCAGCCACCTCTCGGCTGGCATCTACGTAGTGACCGCTCGCACCGCCACCGGCACCGCCACCACCAAATTCATCAAATAATCTCCCGCCCACATAGCTCCCCCCAAGAGCTATCCCCCCAAAAAAAGGTCACCCTCCACCACCGAGGGTGACCTTTTTCTATCCCATCCACACCCCCATCCAGTGCTATCCCCCTCCATAGCCTCTATATCTTCTATATCTTCTATAGCCTCTATAGCCTCTATAGCCTCTATCCACCCCAAAAATAGCAACATTCCCTATTGGTATTGCCTACAGTGCACACCATCCTTAACTTTGCCACCAAGTTCTTTGAAATGTTTACAAAAAAGCAATCCCGGCATCCACAGAAAGTGTTTCAGGTGTTTCAAGTGTTTCGGGTGTTTCAGGTGTTTCATGTTCGCTTTTGGACCATAAAACCGCCCGATTTTGGTCCAAATCCGAACAAACCCGAAAAATCGGCACCCACCCGCCTCCCCCATCTAATGGCTACGTAAAACACCCAAAAAGGCAATTCACTCACTTGTTTGGGCGCAAAATACGTCACCCCCACAGTTAATGCGCTGTTCCCAAACAATATGTGAAAAAATTGGGGAGATTCTTTGGTAGTGTAGCGCCTTTGGTGTAAATTTGCATAGGATTTTGTCCTGATTCCACACTATGATTGAACGACACGTAATTATCGATAACGTTGACCCCGTGGTTTTCTATGGTGTCAATAATTCCAATATTCAGCTGATTCGTAACCTCTTTCCCAAGTTGCGCATGGCTGCTCGCGGCAATGTGATTAAGGTGATTGGAGAGGAGGAAGAAACGGCTTTCTTTGAGCAAAAAATCAAGGAACTTGCCGAGTTTTGCAACCACTACAATCAGCTCACCGACGATGTGATTATCAACACCATTAAAGGTACGCCGCCCAAAGAATTGAAAATGGACGACGCCATTATTTTCGGTGTGAATGGCAAGCCTATCAAGGCGCGCACGCCGAATCAGCAATTGCTGGTGAAAACCATCAGCGAAAGCGACCTTACCTTTGCCCTCGGTCCGGCGGGCACCGGCAAAACCTACTTGGCGGTGGCTATGGCGGTGAGAGCACTCAAAAATCGCGAGGTGAGGAAAATTATCCTCTCGCGTCCTGCCGTGGAAGCCGGCGAAAAACTCGGATTTCTTCCGGGAGATATGAAGGACAAAATCGACCCTTATTTGCAGCCGCTCTACGATGCCCTCGAAGATATGATTCCGCCCATGAAACTGAAGGAATATATGGAAACGAATGTGATTCAAATTGCCCCGCTGGCGTTTATGCGCGGTCGCACGCTCAACGACGCCATGGTGGTGCTTGATGAAGCGCAAAACACCACCACCCACCAAATTAAAATGTTTCTCACCCGCTTGGGCATGGGTAGCAAAATGATAGTGACCGGCGACGTGACCCAAATCGACTTGCCGCGCACCACCTCTTCGGGACTGATTCAAGCACTGAAAATTTTGCGCAATGTGAAGGGCATCGGCAAGGTGGAATTTGAAAAAGCCGACATCGTGCGCCACCACTTGGTGCAGCGCATTGTGGAGGCCTACGAGCGCTTCGATAAAGAAGAACAACAGCCTCATAATGAGTGACATTTATTCGAGTAAAACATTATCAATCAATACATCTTTTCACAATGGCTAAAACTTTAGTTCACACCGACTTTAATTTTGAAGGACAAACTGCAGTGTATCACGGCAAAGTGCGCGATGTGTACAGCATTGGCAACGACATTCTGGTGATGGTTGCCACCGACCGCATCTCGGCTTTCGATGTGGTGCTCCCGAAAGGTATCCCATCCAAGGGACAAGTGCTCAACCAAATCGCGGCTTCGTTTTTGGATGCCACTTCCCACATTGTGCCCAACTGGAAATTGGCTACGCCCGACCCCATGGTGACCGTGGGAAGGAAATGTGAACCCTTTGCCGTGGAAATGATTATTCGCGGCTACCTCACCGGCAGTGCTTGGCGCGCCTACAAAAATGGCTGCCGAGAAATTTGCGGCGTGAAATTGCCCGACGGCATGCGCGAAAATGAGCGTTTCCCCGAACCGATTATTACCCCCACCACCAAGGCTGAAGCCGGCCACGATGAAGACATCTCGCGTGAAGAAATCATTGCCCAAGGCATTGTGAGCGCTGAAGACTATGCCGTGGTGGAGCAATACACCCGCGCCCTGTTTGCTCGCGGCACCGAAATTGCCGCTGCCAAGGGACTGATTTTGGTGGACACCAAATATGAGTTTGGTAAAGCCGACGGTAAGGTGATTTTGATGGACGAAATCCACACGCCCGACAGTAGCCGCTATTTCTATGCCGAGGGCTACGAAGAAAAATTCGAGAAGGGCGAGCCGCAAAAGCAATTGAGCAAAGAATTTGTGCGCCAATGGCTTATCGACCATGATTTTATGGGCAAAGCCGGACAAACCGTTCCGGAAATGACCGACGAATATTGCCAAGAGGTGTCGCAGCGCTACATTGAACTCTACGAAGAAATCACCGGCAATAAATTTGTGCCTTGCAACGAAGACAACCTTGCCGCACGTATCGAAAAAAACGTGAGCGAATATCTCAAAACGCTCTAATGCACCATCGTGAACAAAGTAGAACAAATAAAACCCTATAGCGAAAGCGACGGAAAAACCGAGCAGGTGAAAGCCATGTTCGACGCCATAGCGCCTGCCTACGACTTCATGAATCGAGCCATGACGATGGGCATCGATAAATGGTGGCGCAAGGTGGCACGAAAGCAGGTGGCAGCCGTTGCCCCTAAGCATTTGCTTGATGTGGCTACCGGTACGGGCGATTTTGCCATCCAGCTCCACAACCATCTCCACTGCCAAGTGACGGGCATCGACCTGAGCGAAGGCATGCTCAAGGTGGCACGGAAAAAGGTGGCTGAAAAGCAGCTCCATGAGCACATCACCTTTGAGCAAGGCGATTGCTTGAAGATGCGCTTCAGCGATGAGCAATTCGATGCTGTGACGGTGGCTTTCGGCGTGCGCAATTTTGAGCACATCCATCAAGGCTATGCCGAAATGTGGCGCGTGCTCAAGCCCGGGGCTATGCTCTGCGTGCTCGAACTCTCCACACCGCAAAATCCCGTCATCCGCTTTTTCTACGACCTCTACGCCCTCCACATCATACCCTTCGTGGGCTCTTTGAAAAGTGGCGACAAGAGCGCCTATCGCTATCTGCCCGAAAGCATTGCAGCCGTGCCCCAAGGCGAAGATATGCTCCGCATTATGCGCGAGGCAGGCTTCACGCAATGCCGTGTGAAGCGCCTCACGCTTGGCGTGTGTAGCATCTACATCGGCATCAAACCCTAAGCACCATTTTCCGCGCTAATACGAGAATTTGGGTGCATCTTTTATAAAAGTTAACAAAAAATGGTGTCATTTTGTGAGCCGAATCCGCCGTTTTTAGGGTAATTATTACTAAATTTGTGACTCCAAAAAAAGATTTTCAAGTATAAACATTTCAATTTGTATTCATTATGGCAGAGATCAAAACTATCGGTATTCTCACTTCCGGAGGCGATGCGCCAGGCATGAACGCCGCCATTCGCTCCGTGACCCGCTCTGCAATTTTCGGCGGATTTAAAGTGAAAGGTATTTACCGTGGATATAAAGGACTTATCGACGATGATATAGTGGAATTCAAAACCCAAAATGTGTCGAATATCATTCAGCAAGGCGGCACCATTCTCAAAACCGCACGATGCAAGGAATTTACCACCATCGAAGGACGCCAACGTGCCTACGAGGTGATTAAGCGCCATGGTATCGACGCACTGGTGGTGATTGGTGGCGATGGCTCGCTCACAGGAGCACGCCAGTTTGCCAGCGATTTCGACTTCCCGATTATCGGCCTTCCGGGCACCATCGACAACGACCTCTACGGCACCGACCACACCATCGGCTACGACACTGCGCTCAACACCATCATGTGGTGCGTGGACCGCATTCGCGACACTGCCACCTCCCACGAACGCCTCTTCTTCATTGAAGTGATGGGTCGCAATGCCGGCTTCCTTGCCCTCAACGGTGCCATTGCTACCGGTGCCGAAGCTGCCATTATCCCGGAAATCTCTACCGAGGTCGACCAATTGGCAGAACTCATTCAAAACGGATTCCGCAAGAGTAAAAACTCCTCCATCGTGCTCGTGGCAGAAAGCCCTATCACCGGCGGTGCTATGGGATTGGCTGAGCGCGTGCGAAAGGAATATCCCGAATATGATGTGCGTGTCACCATTCTCGGCCATTTGCAGCGCGGCGGTTCGCCCACAGCGCAAGACCGCATCCTCGCATCGCGCATGGGCGCAGCAGCAGTGGATGCCCTGCTCGAAGGCCAACGCAACGTGATGATTGGCGACGACGAAGAAGAAATCGTTTACGTTCCCTTTAGCAAGGCCATCAAAAACGATAAGCCCATCGACCGCGAGTTGCTCAACACGCTCCGTCGCCTCTCCATCTAAAAGAATCCTTCATCCCCACACCACAAGCGCTTGGCACCTCGCTAAGCGTTTATATCAGTTCTATAGTAGGGTGGGGGATAGGCAACACAAAAAAGGTGCAATCGGCAGGGAGAACGGTGGTTTTTCGGGCGCCCGAGAGGGCGGCGCATGTGGCGGAATTTTGCAGAAAGTAATAATTTTGCTAATTTTGCAATAGATATGGATAGCGCGCTTGCGCAATTTTTCCCTTCACATGATGCATTGCTATGAGTAATCTTTCCGACACCACCTCACATATTGATATTCGGCAACCGGAATTCTGGACGCTGCAGTTGGCGCTTTGCCCCAAGGTGATTCAATATACGCTATTCGATGTGGATGAAGAAAATTCGCTAATTGCCGGCGAGGTGCCCCTCGATTTATCCGGTGGTAGCTATTTGAAAGCGGTGGAGAATGCCATCTACGATAATCCCGCCTTACTCCAGGATTATAAGCAGGTGCGGGTGTTGATATTCTCGCAGCATTTCATGATTTTGCCGCCCGAATACTCGGCCGAAACAGATGCAGAGGAAGCCTTCCGGGCAATGTATGCCGATGCCAAAGGCGATGTGGCAACGTGCTTTTTGCCGCGATGTCATGCCCACATTGCTTTTGAAGTGGAAAAAGGACTGATTGGCTTTTTGCACCGCACCTTCAACATTCCGCCCATTGTGCACCACTTGTATCCGCTGATGGAGCATTTTAAATGGCAAGACGAGCACCGCACCGGGGCTTGTATGCATCTGAATTTGCGTCAAGAGGGCATCGATATGTTGATTGTGCGCGACAAGCAACTGCTGATGGCAAATTCCATTGCGTGCACTGCGCCCGACGATGTGGTGTATTATGCACTTCATGCTTGGCAGAGCTTCAATCTTGAAGCCACACGCCACGAACTCTTTATCACCGGGGAGAAAGCGCTGCGCGACGCCGTAATCCCCACCCTTAGAAAGTATGTAAGTTATGTGATGCCTTCCATCTTTCCTGCCGCAGCGCTGAAAATCGGGCAAGATGCCGTGAAGGCTCCTTTTGAACTCATTTTATTGGCATTATGCGAATAATTAGCGGAAAATACGGACGTAGGCGCTTTCAAGTGCCGCCCAACATCACCGCTCGCCCCACCACCGATATGGCGCGCGAAAATATTTTTAATGTGCTCACCAATTGGGTAGACTTTGACGGACTCACCGCCCTTGACCTTTTTTCCGGCACCGGAGCAATGAGTTTTGAATTTCTATCGCGCGGCTGTGCGCAAGTCACCAGTGTGGAAAAAGCCGCCACGCAATATCAATTTATTCGCAAAGTGAAGGATTTGCTCCACGAGAAAAATCTGATTCAAGTGAAGGGTGATGCTTTCAAATTTATGGAAACGTGCACCAAAAAGTTTGACATCATTTTTGCCGACCCGCCCTACGATTTGCCCAACTTTGCCACCATTCCCGAGCTGGTGCTCCAAAGCCAAATGCTGCTGCCCGACACCATTTTTATTATTGAACACAGCAAGGCACACGATTTCAGCCACTTGCCCCACTTCTATCAGCAGCGCACCTATGGCAAAGTGAATTTCTCCATTTTCCGTCTCGACGACCCTGAATAGGTTAGCCGCTCGCTGTGCTCGCTTGGTTAGCCGTGCTTCGCACTCGGTTAGGTATTTCGGTTGTTGTTACGAATTTTTACGAATGAAGCTAATTCTCTACTGAGATTCAAAATCGATTTTTGAACAGAGGGACAGTCCCTTGTTCAAAAATTTGGCAATTGAGGAGGGTTGAGGGCAGTAGATATAATAAAAACAGCGGCTCCTTGTGGGGAGTCGCCACGACTGCGTTTATTCACTATCAGTGTTGCTTGAAAAAAAGTGATGGTTATAGGCGGAAGGCGATGGGGAGGATGCACCGCACATTCACTTTGGCGTCCCACATGCGTCCGGCTTCCCATCTGGGCATTCGCTTAATCACGCGCACAGCCTCTTTGTCGAGCGCTTGGCATCCCGAGCTGCGGAGCACTTCCACATGCGACACTTGCCCATCGGCGAGGATGATAAAGCTGCAAAGCACACGCCCTTGTCGCCCTGCCATATATTCATCGTAGGGATACTCGCGAGTGTTGTTTACAAATTTCACCAATCCACGTTCACCGCCCGGAAATTTGGGTTGCACATCCACTTGCTCAAATTCGTAGAATTCAATATAGGCAGCATGGTCGCGCGAAGTGGGATTCACCACTCCGATGCGCTTGGCACGGGGTCGCGTTTGCGCATCAGCCGATGCAGCAGCGAGCAGTAGTGTGGAGCACACAAGGAGTAATGAAATTTGTAATTCGTTTCGCATCTTATTGATTAACAAATACATTGCGTAGCATTCCGCTATTGGGAGCGTAGTTTATGTATAAAAATCCGATGCAAATATAATTTTGTTTTTTCAAATTTCCATATCCTAACTCCCGAATTTGGAAATGATTAATAATGTTTTGTGAATTTTTACAGATTCAATAGAAAATGCCTATTTGTTGTAAAAAAAAATTAAAACGGTATACGAATTGCAGGTGTTTACTCGTTAATTATACTGATGATAATCGGCTTATTGCTATTATTTCACTAACCCAATCGCAAACATTTCACGAATGAAGTCATACATAGTTCGACATATTTTATTACTTGCCGCCGTGGTGCCGGGCATCATTGCTTGGGCACAAGACGGCACCACTGCCTACGAATTTCTCCAAATCACCCCCTCAGCCCACGTGTACGGGCTCGGTGGGCATAATATTGCCCTTATCGACGATGATATCAACCTCGTGGAGCAGAACCCGGCACTCTTAGGTCCGGAATTTAACAAACAAGTGGGTGTGAACTATATGAAATACATCGGTTCTACCAATTTTATGGGCTTGCGATATGGTCAGGGGCTCACCGAACACAGCGCATTGGCAGTGGGCATTCAGTACTACGGCTACGGTAGTATGACTGAAGCCGATGCTTCCGGCGCCATTTTGGGCTCATTTAATGCCAGCGACATCAATTTCAACGTGACTTATTCGCACGACATTTCCGAGAATGCCCGCGGCGGTATCACCCTCAAATATCTCTATTCGAAATATGGCGACTATTCTGCCGGCGCCATTGCAGCCGATTTAGGTATCAATTTCTATAACCCCGACAATGAACTATCGCTGTCGGTGGTGGCAAAGAATTTGGGTGGTCAGGTGAAGAAATTCGATGGCACCTACGATTCGAAAGATCACTTGCCGTGGGATATTCAAATCGGCTTTTCAAAAATAATGGGTACCTCGCCATTCCGCCTCTCTATCACCGCCTACAACCTCCGCAAATGGAGCCTCCCTTACTATGAGCCCGAAGACAAAAACAATGTGAATAGCGATTTGATTAAGAAAGAGAACTTTGGGTCAAACTTGATGCGCCACTTGGTGCTCGGATTAGAATTTCTGCCCACCAGCAATGTGTGGGTGGGTATGGGCTACAACCACAAAACACGCACCGACATGAGCACCTACCAGCGCAATTTCTTCTCCGGTATCTCGTTGGGTGCCGGTATGAAAGTGAAATCGTTTGGCTTCAACGTGGCTTTCGCTCAACCCCACACCGGCGCCACCACCTTCATGCTCAACCTCACCACCTCCCTGGGCGAACTCCTCAAATAGCAAGATACCCATTTTTTGAAGGATGGGATAGGGCAGGTTGAACTTTTTCGGACTTTTCGAACGAGGTTGGGTCGGCAGGAATCTTTTTTTGAAAAAGGAAAAAAATCGGTGATAAATTTTCTTTGGTGGGTCTTTTATTGTATTTTTGTAAGTTGATAACTGTCAGAAATCAAAAACATGGATTTTCGCACCACCATACATATAGCCGACAATATGGGACTGCTTCATCACAGCGATAAGGTGATGATGCTCGGCTCGTGTTTTTCCGACAATATTGGCGGCAAACTTCGTCAATCGCTCATCAATGTGAATATCAATCCCTTCGGCACCCTCTACAATCCGATGAGCATTGCCGATAGTGTGGACCGCATCATAGATGCCAAGCCCGAATGTGGCATGCATTTATTTCAGAGTAGCGGGGTGTGGAATAGTTATCACTTCCATTCGCGCTACTCATACCCCGACAAAGCAGCCACGCTTGACAAGATGAATGCGCAAATTAGTGCGGCGCACCGGCATTTGCAATCGTGCCAAGCGCTTATCGTGACATTAGGCACCGCCGTGGTGTATAGGTTAAAAGACACCAACCAAGTGGTGGCAAACTGCCATAAAGTGCCTCAGCACAATTTCACGCGTCGCATGGCTACCACCGACGAAATCACAGCCACACTCTCGCGCATGGTGGAGCGCTTGCAGGAATTCAACCCCTCGCTCCGCATCATTTTCACCGTGAGCCCTATTCGCCACATTGCCGACGGGCTGGAGGTGAATTCGCTGAGCAAAGCCTCGCTGCGCGTGGCTATTGCAAATGTGAATCGGGCTTATCGCCATGCCACTTGCTATTTTCCCGCCTTTGAAATTGTGAACGATGATTTGCGCGACTATCGCTTCTATGCCGCCGATATGGTGCATCCCAGCGAAGTGGCGATTCAATACATTTGGCAAACTTTCCAAGCAGCCTATTTCGATGACGCCTCATCGCAAGCCATAGCGCGCTGCGAACGGGTGATGAAGCGATTGGCACACAAGCCGCTCACCGCCAACCGAGAAATCATTGAACGCTTCTATGCCGACACCAAAACGGTGGTTGAAAATTTGGTAAAGGAATATCCCTACATTTCAAGTATTAAAGAAATCAACGATTTAATTTCCGAACAATGAAATACCCTATCGTAGAAATAGCCGACATTCTGGGTGTTGACTACCATAGCATTAGCAACAAAAACGCCACCGTGAGCCAATTGCTCACCGATTCGCGTTCGCTCACCGACCCGGAAGAAACTATATTTTTTGCACTGAAAACCGCCAACAACGACGGTCACAACTATATTGCTTCGCTCTATCAACGAGGCGTGCGCTCCTTTGTGGTGAACCACATCGACAATGTGACGCGCGAAATGCGTGAAGCCAACTTTTTGGTGGTGCCCGACACCCTCGAAGCGCTCCAAACCCTCGCCACCAATCATCGCCGACGCTTCCACATTCCCGTGATTGGAATCACCGGCAGCCGAGGCAAAACCACCGTGAAAGAGTGGCTCAATCATTTGCTCGCCGACGACTACAAAATCGTGCGCTCGCCGCGGAGCTACAATTCGCAAATCGGTGTGCCGCTCTCGCTGTGGGACATCGACGACCATACCTCGCTTGCCATTATTGAAGCCGGCATCTCCACCACCGGAGAAATGGACAATTTGCAAGCCATGATTCGCCCCACCATAGGCGTGATTACCAACATCGGCAGCGAGCACAATGAAGGCTTTGCTTCGATGGACGAAAAAGCGCGCGAAAAAGCCAAGATACTCAACAGTTGCGAAAGCATTGTGTATTGCGCCGACGACCCATTGGTGACCGCCACCATCGCCCCGCTTTTGGAGGTGGATGTGGCACATGCCTATGCGTGGTCGACCATCGACAAAAAGCAAGCCCTGCTGGTGGAAAAGGTGGAAAAAGAGGGCAAAGAAAGCCTGATTACCTATTGCCACGGAGGAGCACACCACACATTTAAGGTGCCATTCACCGCTGCCCGCGATGTGGAAAATGTGATTACATGTTTGGTGGTGATGACGATTTTGGACATTGCCCCCGATGTGATAGCCTCACGCATGGCAACCCTCACCCCGGTGGGCACCCGCATTAATGTGATAGAAGGTGTGAACAATTGCACGCTCATTGCCGACGGCTACACCAGCGACTATAATTCGCTCACTCCGGCGCTCGACTTTATGATGCGACGTAGTAATCCGGACCGAAACAACACCGTGATTCTTAGCGATTTGATTCCGGATGTGTTTAGCCCCGACGAACTCTACATTCGGGTGAGTGAACTGCTAAAAAGCAAGCACATCAAGCACCTGATTGGCATCGGGCGGGAAATGTGTGCCTACAGTAGATATTTCAATAGCATCCACGCCGAATTCTATGAAAGTGTGGCGCAATTCCTCGACAAAAAATCGGCAGGCGATTTCGAAAACGAAACCATCTTGGTGAAAGGTGCTCCCGATTTTGAATTTAGCCAAATTATCCACTTGCTTTCTGCCAAGCAACACCAAACCGTGGAAGAAGTAAACCTCAATGCCTTGGCGCACAACTTCAAATTTTTCCGTTCTTTCCTCCGCCCCGACACCAAGGCAGTGGCAATGGTGAAGGCCGGCGGCTATGGCACAGGTAGCTACGAAATCGCAAAAACCCTGCAAGATGCCGGTTGCGACTACCTTGCCGTGGCAGTGCAAGACGAAGGCGTGGATTTGCGCAAAGCAGGCATCGTGATGCCGATAATCGTGCTCAATCCATCGGTGGTGAACTATAAATCCATTTTCAAGCACCACCTCGAACCGGAGGTTTACAGCATTGAAGAATGTAGGTCACTCATCAAAGAGGGTGCCAAATATAGTGCCCACGATTTTCCCGTGCACATCAAAATCGACACCGGTATGCATCGCCTCGGATTCACCAAAGAACAATTGCCCGCCCTCATCGAATTGCTGAAAAGTCAGGATGTAATTAAGCCGGCATCTATGTTCTCCCACCTTTGCGTGGCAGATGAGCCGGCGCAAGATGCCTACACCATGCGGCAATTCGCCTATTTCGAAGAATGTACGGCAATGGTGCAAGCCGCATTCAACCACTACATTCTTTGCCACATTCTCAACACCACCGGCATCGTGCGCTTCCCCGAAAAGCAATTCGATATGGTGCGCATCGGTATCGGGCTCTACGGCATTAAAACCGTGACCGACCACACAGAAGATGCCCTCAAGCCTGTGGCATCGCTCCATTCGGTGATTATCTCCATCAAAGAATGGGAAGCCGGCACCACCATCGGCTACGGGCGCCACGGCGTGCTCACACGCCCAT
>SAMEA3663025__coassemble_483_pt1 | contig 28166 bp, 23 predicted proteins | sample SAMEA3663025__metabat2_low_PE_039 | metagenome-assembled genome bin SAMEA3663025 (sample SAMEA3663025) | pig gut metagenome | biome: pig gut; feature: pig-associated habitat; material: faeces | place: France | collected 2012
CTATGCCGCCAAACCGCCGATTTTGGGTTTTGACTTTAGCGATAACTCGGTTTTTTTCCTATTTTGTGAGCAGGGATGTGATGATGGTGGTGATGTCGGTCACATCAATTTCGGCGTCGGGGTAGGCGTTGGCTTCGTTGTGGTTGAAGGGATAGGTGTCGGAGCCGAGAATGTGGTTCACAAGTGTGGTGATGTCCGACACATTGGCTTCGCCATCCACATTCACATCGAATGCCACCGGAGCCGACAGCGTGAACGACACCCCGGCTTTCCAAATATTGTAGGAGGTGGAGTATTTCGGGTTGCGCAAATATGCCCAATAGGCTTGCCCCACCTCGCCACGCGTGAAGCTCCCCGCGAAGTGCACCTCTTTCGATTCGCCGGTTTTGATGGTCACAAAATCGCTGTAGATGAAGCCCAAAATTGAATTCGAAGTTTTGGGCACAATCATCAATTCCAATCGCCCGGCAAATGCGCCCCCACGATTATGGAGGGTGACTTTGCCCTCAAGATGGGTGGTGGGCATTACTTCTTTGGCAAGGGAGAAAGGAGTGGTAATTTCCATATCGAAGGCTGTGGGAGAATTGCCAATGGAGAGGGAGGGTTGCTGACCTGCCACCACGGTGCTATCGGAAGCGTAGATAATGGCTAAGGTGTAGGTGCCCGAAGCTGTGGGCTTTACGGTGCTTTCCAGCACCGCTTCGCCTCCGGTGAGCACGTCGATGCGCTTAGGCACGCCGGTGGCAGCCACTGAGCCGTCGGCTTTGAGCAGTGCCACACACAAATTATCCACAAATTCGCCGCCGCTATTGCTGATGGTGGCTTTCACATTGATGTCGCGATTGGCAGCCAGCACATCGGAATAGGAGAGGGCGGCAACTTTCAATTTTTCGGGTTGGCTATAGCCGGAAAAATAGGCGTAATTGCCTTGGAGTGTCATTTTGATGCGGCTATTGGAACTGCGGTCCACGCCCAGGGTTTGAAAATTGGAAGTACCTATGGGGGCAATGAGCGGCACCACATAGTAGTCGCCATCGGCAAGGTCGGTGGGAATGGCCATTGTCCACGAAGTTGAATAATTATAGTAAGGCACAAATCCGTTGTAGTTTCGGCTGGTAGCCACACGGAGCAAATTGCCTGCTGCATCGGTAATGCCTAATGCCAAAGTGGCTTGTGCCTCGCCGTCGGCAGAACTCAGCACGTAGTAACTTTTAAAGCGCAGGCCGGCAGTGGCACCACGACTTACTTGCTCATTGTCGTATAGAAATTGCCCGATATGCCCCACCACATTAGCCGAACTGCCTCTGTTGGGCATAATGTTGCAAATCATGCCTTGTCGCAGATTATAGCCACCTTCGCTCGAACCGATGCCTTGGTCGGTGGGCGTCAGGTCGGTGAGCAGGAAGTAGCCGTTCGACTTGCCGTTCCAACCCCAATTCACGTGGTAGTAGCCCGATGCATTACAGCCGTCAATCACGAAAGCGTGTCCGCCATTCACACTGGCGCCGGAATGAATCACCGGGCGAGCATTATCTAATTCGCCATTCAAGATAGCGAGCCATTTATCAAAGGGATAGGCGTCGCGAGTGAGGAATTTGATGCTACGGTCGTAGCCGAAATGCTGTGGCATGCGGTTCATCGCTATTCGCGTAACGGCGCCACTCGACGCGCCATAGCCCATATTCATTGCCACACCGCAATCGCTCATTAGGCGTGCCACGGCATTGTTTTGCGCAGTGGTTTCGCTGCCGGAATAGTAGGGGAGCATATTGCTCCAATCGTAGCGGCTTTGGCTAAAATCGGTGGAGAGCGTCACGGTTTGCGCCTCATCGCCATTGAGTTTGCAACTGTAAGAATTGCTTCCCGAGCCCACTTTAGGCCATTGGTGATAATACATTACTTGCGCCATAGCGGTCGCCACACAGCCGGTAACGGCACGCTTGGTTTCGCCATTGCTGTCTGTATAGGTAGGACACAGATTATTGTAAGGCGCACTTTGATTCCACTTGGTGTTGCCCAATAGCGGATACACATTCCCCACAGTGTGGTTGGCAGAAGCCGACACCTTTACAGAGGGGTGCGATTGCACATAGCGCACCTGATCGGCATATTGTTCGAGCCAACTGCGCATATTTTCGGGCATATTCAGTTCGCTGAATTCGCCCTCTTCGCTATAGCCAATCACCGAGGGAAAACGGTCGTCGCCCGCCACCACCACATAGCCCTCGCCCGGCAGTGCATTGAAGGCATACCATTCTTGAGCCGGTGCCGTGCAAGCCAATTGCAAATCGGTGGCTGAGCGCAACAGATGCTGACTCCCACTATGGGTATTCAAAAACTGCAGCGCCACTTCGCGCGCCCGAGTGGCATCGATGCCGGCTGCCCAAGCCGCGTGGCAGGCAAGCACAGCCATCGCCACAGCCATTATGTTTTGAGTAGGTTTCATTATATCATTATGCTGTTGATTACCAAATGTTTTGCAAAAAAAATCGTCATCCTCCCACAAAGATACTACAAATTCAGAAAACCACCAACACCACCCCAAACCACCAAACAATATCCCAAATTTTTGAACAGGGGGACAGTCCCTTGTCAAAAAAATGGGCTATTGGAGGTGGTGGCTGTTGGGGTCCATTAAAAATTGTAGCAGTGAGATGGTGAGGATGCCATTTTCGTCGCGCCACGGTTTGATATTTCCTTTCACGACAATTATTTTTTGGAAAGCATCCTTGATGCGCATCAGCGAGTTGGTTTCTTGTTGTCGCTTCTCAGCGTCGGGCATTTCGAGCGCCGATTGTATGTAGCACATCCGATTGCCATCATTCACCACAAAATCCACTTCCAACTGTTTGCGCATCCACTTCCCGTTAGCATCCACTTCCCGATGCGACACCATCCCCACATCCACCTTGCATCCACGTCGGCGCAACTCATTATATATGATATTTTCCATGATATGGGATTCTTCTTGTTGTTGCAATCCCAAAATGGCATTCCTCAGTCCCAAATCGCTGAAATAATATTTGGCAAGACTTCCGATGTGCTTTTTGCCTTTCACATCATACCTAACCGCTTTTTCCACGATGAAAGCATCTTGCATATAGCCCATATATTTATTGATAGTGGAGGAATCAATGTTCACTCTTTTTACGCTTTTAAACGTGTTTTCCAGCTTTGTAGGGTTTAGCGGTGCTCCGATTGCGGATGCCATCACCCTCACCAATTCTTCCAATTCCGCCGTTTGCTTCACCCTATGTCGCTCCACAATATCCTTCAGATACACGCTTTCAAACAAATGTGAGAGATAATCGAGTTTCTTTTGGTCGGTTTTAAGCGAGAGCACTTGTGGAAGTCCGCCGAAGGTGTAATAATCGGGCCAGGCATCTTCCGGCTTTTGTTGTGTCCCCTCACAAAATTCCGCTAAAGAAAGCGGAAAAAGGTGGATTTGGTCGCCGCGTCCACGAAACTCCGTCACGATGTCGCTTGAAAGAAATTTCGAATTGCTACCGGTAACATACACATCAGCATTTGCGAGATGGAGCAGGCTGTTGAGCACCTCTTCGAAGTGAGGCACAAGTTGCACCTCATCGAGCAAAATATAGTACAAATCCTTATCCGCTATCCTCTGCTTGATGTGATGATATAGGGCAAGTGGTTCACGTAAAGTTCTGTTTTCGATATCGTCGAGTGCAATTTCAATGATATGGTCGAACTCAACCCCCGATTGGAGCAAATGCTGCTTAAACAATTTGAAGAGCAAATACGACTTGCCACAGCGGCGAATGCCGGTCACAATCTTAATCAGCCCATTTTGTTTGCCATCAATCAACTGTTGCAGATAGAAATCTCTTTTGATGAGCATAAATATTCGAATTTTGTACGGAATTTTTGGCAATATTGCCACTTTTTCCGTGCAAAAATAGTGATTTGAGGCAAGAAATGCAAATTCTACGCGGAATTTTTGGCAATATTGCCACTTTTTCCGTGTAGAAGAAGCAGCGCGATGGGAGACGCTCACATGTGAAAGAGATGTTGAGAAATTTGAGGTGGTGGTTGGCAGAGGCGCGGAATTTTTGTTATCTTTGCAGTGAGTAAACCCAAATATGCATTTTAAATCAGATGACAAATAGTGATATGAGAAAAATTGTGATTATCTTTGCGCTCTGCCTGTTTTGCGCATCGGCGGCGCTGGCTCAGAAAGCCAAATATGTGTTTTATTTCATCGGCGACGGTATGGGGCTGAATCCGCTTCACACCACAGAACTCTACCTTGCCTCCCTTGAGGGCAACGTGGGCATCAAGCATTTGCCCTTTATGGATTTTCCGTATTCCACTTTTGCCACTTCGTATTCGGCGAATAGCGATGTTACCGACTCTGCTGCTGCCGGTACGGCATTAGCCACCGGCCATAAAACCAAAAACGCGATGCTGGGCATGAATGCCGATTCGGTGGCGGTGAACAGCATTGCGGTATGGGCAAAGAATAGTGGCAAAAAGGTGGGCGTGTGCACCAATGTGTGTATCGACGACGCCACCCCGGCGGCTTTTTATGCGCATCAAGTGAATCGCAAATACTACCACGCCATCGGCGAGCAGTTGGCGGCATCCGGTTTCCACTACTTTGCCGGCAGCGATTTCCGCAAACCGGACGAGAACGGCGTGGAACTGCACGCGCTGTGCGCCCAAAACGGCTACACGTGGGCTTACGGCTACCAAGATGCAGTGGAGAAAATGAAAACAGCGGAAAAACTGATGATGGTGCAGCGCAAAGACCGTCCGGCGCACATTCCCTATACCATCGACCGCACAGCCGACGACCTTACGCTGGGTCAAATTGTGGAAACAGGCATTAAAATGCTCACCAAAAACAATAAAAACGGGTTCTTCTTGATGGTGGAAGGAGGTGCCATCGACCACGCCCTCCACGGCAAAGATGCCCGCACTGCCATCGACGATATTCTCGACTTTGATGCCGCCATTCAAGTGGCGATTGACTTCTACAAACAGCACCCCAACGAAACCCTTATTGTGGTGACAGCCGACCACGACACGGGCGGTATGGTGCCGGGCAACGGTCGCTATATGCTCAATTTGGAATGGCTACAATATCAATCGTGTAGCACCGATGCTGTGACGGAACGCCTGAATGCACTCAAGAAAAACAAAATGAAGAAATCGTGGGACGACGTGAAGCAAGTGTTGAGCGAATGCTATGGCTTATTTACGAAAGTGAAGGTGAATTGGCGCGAAGAATATGAGCTCCGCGAAGCCTATGAGGCGGCTTTTGAAGGCAATGCCTCGGAAGAAAACCTCTACAGCAAAAACTCCGCACTTGCTGCCAAGGCACGCGACATCCTCAATCGCGCCGTGGGCATTTCGTGGGCAAGCCGTTCGCACTCCGGCAGTTATGTGCCGGTGTTTGCCATAGGCGTGGGTGCCAACCAATTCCACGGACGGCTCAACAACACCGATCTCCCGCTCATCACGGCAAAGATTGCAGGTTACCGCCGATAAAGAAATTTTTTCACTCGCCTATGTAGTAAATCGGTATGGGCGTGCGTCTATAGAGTAGCAAATGCCTCGAAAAGCAGCACATTTGCTACTTATTTTTTACCAACATATATAAATAATTATTCTCCAAAACAATGGCATTTATTGAAATCAACGATGTGGTGAAGCAGTATAAAGGGCACATGGCGCTCAACCATGTGAGCCTGAGTGTGCCGCAAGGGTGCATCTATGGCTTGCTCGGACCCAACGGCGCCGGCAAAACCACGCTCATCCGCATCATCAACATGATTACCGCGCCCGATAGCGGCACGGTGATGCTTGATGGCAAACCCATCACCGCTGAAGATGTGGCAAAAATCGGGTACCTGCCCGAAGAACGCGGACTCTATAAGAAAATGAAAGTGGGCGAAGAAATTGTGTATTTGGCTCGCCTGAAAGGGATGACCAAAGCCGATGCCACCGAAAAGATGAAATTTTGGCTCAATCGCTTCAACCTCACCGATTGGCGCGACAAAAAAGTGGAAACCCTCTCAAAGGGTATGCAGCAAAAGGTGCAATTCATTGCCACCGTAATCCACGAGCCCAAGTTGCTCATTTTCGATGAACCGTTTTCCGGTTTCGACCCCGTGAATGCCGAGCAATTAAAGCAGGAAATTTTGGAATTGCAAAAGCAAGGCGCCACCATCCTATTCTCTACCCACAATATGGAAAGTGTGGAGGAAGTGTGTCAGCAAATTTCGCTCATCAATCATTCGCAAGTGGTGCTCCAAGGCAATGTGGCAGACATTAAACAGCGCTACAAAAAGCATCTCTACGAAATTAATCTCGCCGGCGGCGAAATGCTGAAGCCCTGCCCCGAACTCTACACCATTGAGCAGGCACAAGGTGCCGGCACCCTCATTCGCTTGGCACCGGAAGTGGCCATTCGAGAGGTGATTACTCATTTGAATCAGCAATACAGCCTTCAAGGCTTCCACGAACTATTGCCCGGTATGCACGAAATATTTATTGAAACGGTAAAAACATCTTCTCACAATGAATAAATTATTGCTCATCATACAGCGCGAATACACCACCTTGGTGGCGCGCAAATCGTTTATCGTCATCACATTGCTCATCCCCTTTCTGTTTGTAGCCATTGGCGCCGTGCCGGTGCTTATTTCGGAGTGGAACAATTCCGGCTCGGCGGAAGCCGTGACCGTAATCGACGAAACCGGATGCTTAGCCGGCGTGATACCCGACACCGAATCGTTTCGTTTTATTCCGCTCAAAGGAGAAGCCGGTAGCACCGATGTGAAAGGTTTTTTCGACCAAGCCGGCAATAGCATGAGTGCGTTGGTGGTGATTCCTGCCAATGTGCTCGATTCGGCAAAAGTGAACATCTATAGCAAAAGCACCGTGAATATGGCACTGGTGAGCCATGTGACCGAGAGCCTTAACGACACGCTCACGGCAGTGAAAATTGCCTCGATGGGCGTGCCCAACCTCGACAAAATGGTGAAAGAAGCGCAGGTCGACATTGATGTGAACAGTGTGAAACTCAGCGACGATGGCACCGAATCGGAGGCTTCCACCACAGCCGCTATGGTGCTGGGCATGGTGCTCGCCTTCATCACCTATATGTTTGTGCTCACTTATGGCGCTATGATTATGAATAGCGTGATTGAGGAAAAAACCAACCGCATCGTGGAGGTGATTGTGAGCAGTTGCAAGCCCTTCCAATTGATGATGGGTAAAATTATAGGCGTGGCATTGGTGGGGCTCACCCAATTCTTGATTTGGGCGATACTGATTTCGGTGGCAGTGGGCGGCTTGGGCATCAGCCTTGCCAACGACTCGATGTCGGACCTCGCGGTGGTGTTTAATGCCATTCAGAGTGTGAATTTGGTGAGCATTTTCACCTGCTTCGTGGTGTATTTCTTGGGCGGCTATCTGCTCTATGCCTCGCTCTTTGCCGGCTTTGGTTCGGCAGTGGACCAAGCCAGCGACGCCTCTCAATTCACCTCACCCATCATCATCGTGATGGTGGTGGCGCTCTATGCCGGCATCGGCTGTATGGAAAACCCCAACGGCTCGATGGCGATGTGGTGCTCCATGATACCCTTCACCTCGCCCATCGTGATGATGGTGCGCCTGCCCTACGACGTGCCCTTCTGGCAAATCGCCGTGAGTGTGGCATTGCTCTACGGCACTGCCTTCGGTTTGGTGTGGGTGAGTAGCCGCATTTATCGCATCGGCATCTTGCGCTACGGCAAGAAATTTACCTTCAAAGAAATTATGGGTTGGGTGAAAATGTAAGCCACCCAATCAATATCAGTTGTTTCCCTCGGAATCGATGGCGCATTCACCTGCCGACTCCGAGGTTTTTTTTTCGCTCGCCGATTTTACTTTTCAGCCTTTGGGCGGTCGTAGATAATGAACAGAGAAAGCAATACGAATGATTCACGACGAAAACATCCTCCAAGCAATGCGCCTACAGCCGGAAACAGGTTTCCGGATGCTATTGGCTAAATACAAAGAGCCGATATATTGGCACATTCGCCGCATGGTGGTGAATCACGACGATGCGCAAGATGCCACACAAGAAGCCTTTGTGCGCGTTTTTCGTCACTTTCGCCAATGCAAAAGCAGCAACACTCTGCGAGGCTGGCTCTTCACCATTGCCACACGTGAGGCGCTGCGGATGCTCGACCAACGCAAAACCGACATGCTCTCGCTCAACGATAGCATCGCCCTTTTTGCCGACGATTATTTCAACCACGCCGACCAAGTGGCGGTGCAACTGCAAAAAGCCATCTTGGCGCTGCCACACAAACAGCAATTGGCTTTCAATTTGCGCTACTACGACGAATTGACTTATGCCGAAATTGCTACCGTGGCGGGCTGCTCGGAGGCTGCAGCCAAGGTTAACTATCATATCGCTAAAGAAAAAATTGTGAAATATATCCAATCCAATGATTGATAACACGATGAATAAAGAATTTGATTTCAGCCAAGTGGGCAAACGAATGCCTTACAGCGTGCCGGATGACTTTTTCGGCGAATTGGAAGAAAATGTGATGCGCCAAGCCTCTATCATTGCGGCAGAGCCCAAACCGTCGCCTTGGCGTAAACGCATCGCTTGGGGCACTTGCATCAGCGCAGCCGCTGCCGTGGCGCTCTTGCTGACGGTGAACGTGAATTCAACGAAGGCTACAGCTGATGTGTCGGAAGAAGCCGTGAATGTGGCATTCGCCCAACTCGCCCCGGAAGATCAAGCATTTCTGCTGGAGGTGTGGGAAGATAGCGAGATGATGGATGAACAAACTGAATGGTATTAACAATTAATTGATATTGAACATGATGAAACACTTAATGAAAATTGTGCTGGTGGCGATATTGAGCATCGCATCAAGCACTATGGCAATGGCACAAAAGCAAGATGGCGACAAAAAACGCCTCTCGCGTGAACAATTAGCAGAAAAAATGGCACGGCACATTGCCAAAAAAATGGCATTTACCGATGCGCAAACCCAAAAATTTGTGGATGCTTACAGCCGTCAACAAAAAGAGATTTGGGCATTGGGCGAAAACAAGCATCCGCAGAATGTGCAAGAACGACTCGACAGAAGCGAAAAAATTCTCTCCATCCGCAAAAAATACTACAAGGAATACGCCACCTTCCTTAGCCAAGAGCAAGTCAACCGCGTGTATGAACTGGAACAACGCCAAATGAAGCAAATGCTACAGCGTAACAAAAAGCAAGCTAAAGAACAACGCAAAAAAGCAAAGAAAGAACGGGCGAAGAAGTGCCCAAATCAGCATACCGGCATCGAATAATCCTAATCCCACCCATTTGCCTTTCAATGAGGCTTTGCGGTGGGATTATTTGATGGTGCCGCCTTGGGCACGGTGGCTTTTGAAGTGGCCGCCGGGCGACACCGGCACCGGCGCCGACGCCCCGGACGGAACGCAGTAATTGTAGGACCGCGCATTATCAATGATGGCTTCCACTATATTGTAGAGCAGTCCGCCCACATCCACACTCACCGGGGCGCCAAATAAACGGAAAGTGGGCGCCACAATGGGGACGGTTTTCCACGTGCGGGTATAAGCATCGTAGTAGCGCTGGGCACCGAGTGCCAAACTAAAAGTGTCGGAAAACCGGTAATTCATCGATCCACCGTACACGGCACTCTGCATCAGCCCCATGCCCGCCACGGAATGGTAGCGCTCATCGAAATAATATTGCCCGAAAGCATCGATGCTGAGGCGGTCGGTGATCTGATAGGAGCCTTGCAAATAGAAGCCGTAGTCGTTCCACGCCGAGCGCCCCATGTGATATTTCACGGCATTGGCGCCTAAGCCGATGGTGAGGCGGTCGGTGGCATTGGCTTGAAAACCGATGCTTCCGGTGGCAATATTGCCCAATGCCGGATACGATGTGCGGCTCCCGCTGCCCACCACGCTCAAATTCGGTGCCAAGCGCACGATTTCGCCGCCGGCGCTCCAATCGCGACTGAATGGATTGGCACGAAAATCAAACTCATTTTCAGAGGGATACACTTGCGGGGCAATGCTCAATTCGGGCGCCGATTTCAGGCTGTCGGGCAGCATAGAGTGGCGGTCGAAGATTTGCAACGGTTCGGGCGGGCTGTAATTCGAGAGCGACGGCGCCACTATGTTGGGCATGATGGCAGCAAACTGCGGGCGTAGCATAGCCGATTCCACCACCGGTGGCTTGAAGGTGATACGCAATAGCGAATCGCTCTGAGCCGAGGCACTCAAAGCCACCGCCGCCGCAAAGGCAAGATATGTGGTCCGCATCTTCATCGCTATGGCAAATTTACGTCTTTTTCGCCACACATCCGCCACAATGGGCATAAAAAATGTTAACCCCGCAAATAATATTTCAATCCGCACCTACCCAACCGCCTTACCCCCACAAATATCCAATTTTTTTCAAAAATGTCAAGTTTTTACATGCAAAAACTTGACATTTTAGGTGCACGACTCTTTCATTTATAATGCCGAAAGTCGTCCACACACTTTTCTCCTACCATTTTCTGCAGGCGCAGTTTTTTTCGGCGAAGCCGACTTTTTTTTCGCGAAGCGACTTTTTTCTTCGGGTGGTGGGGATGTGAGTGGGGAGCGCCGGCTCACCACCATGGCTGAGAGTGGAGATAAATGACGAAAACTTGTTTTCAGGCATTTATCTCCACTCTCTGACCACGATAGGGCGCCAGCCCTCACATCCCCGCCGCACGACTTTTTTTGTTCGTTTCATGCCACAAAGCAAATGCATTCTAACCAAAAGCAGAATTCGCATCCTTAAATGAAAGATTCATGACGTGTCTATGCGATTGCGGTGATTGGATGGTGATAAAATGGCAAAAAATTGCTACTTTTGCGGATGCAAGTAAACTGACAGCAGATGAAGACCGGACAGCAACGCGAGGCATGGCTCGATTATGTGCGCTTTTTTAGCATTTTCTTGGTGATTGTGTTTCACACGCCGCCAAGGTTGGCGCTATTTGATGATGCGGTGATTTTAAATCTTCGCGTGCCGGTGTTTTTTTGCATTTCGGGTTTTCTTTACAGTTTCGACCGTAGACCTCGTTTCCTCGATTATGTAAAGCATCGCGCCAAGCAAATTTTGGTGCCTTATTGCACCTTTTTCGTGGCATTTTATGCGCTGTGGCTGATGGTGGGTCGCAGCATGGTGGGTGCTGAAGAAGAAGCCATCAGTGTGTGGGCGCCCGTGGTGGAATTCATTAGTGGCAATCCGCAAACGGTGGTGGCGCCATTTTGGTATATAGCTTGCCTTTTCACCATTCAAATGCTGTATCGCGGCATTGAGTGCTTGGTGAAGCGCACTTGGGTGCTTCCCACCTGTGTGGTGCTGGCACTTGCCACCTACTTCATTCCCTACGAAATCTCCGTGGTGGCAGCCATCGGCAAGATTTGGAACATTGGCAATGCGCTGCTGTTTTTGCCCTTTTATGCCTTAGGTAATTGCTGTAAGGGGCTGCTTTCGCGCCTTGAATTTCGCACGCCACCGGGTGCTGCCATTTGGGTGGCGATGGCGGCGGCATCCATCGTGGTGATGGTGCAAGCGGCGAGCCTCAGAGAGAGCGACCCCCAAATGTATCACATCGTGCGCATTGGCGCCGGACTGATGGTCATCCCTTGCTATTTTTGTTTGGCAAAATGGATAGCCGGCAGGTGCGGGCATCGGCGCGTGATAGAATTTGTGGTGGTGAGCGGCACGGTGTATTTAGGCTTGCAAAACTACTGCATCGGCATTGCCAAAATGGTGCTCAACCGCGTGTTTTACGACGGCGTGCTTCTCGACCACATTTGGCTCAAATTCGTGATAGCCTTAGCAGTGATGATAGCCATCTATCCCATAGCATGGGCTATCGACCGTTATGCCCCCTGGCTCATCGGCAAAGGCAAATATTTTGAAAATTGAGTCCTGAATTGCTTAAAAGCATCGCCGCCAGTGCAGTTGTATTCACAGCGAAGGGGTGGGGGATTAGTCGTCTTCGCCCACGAGGTCGCGCAGGATGCGTAGTTCGCTGTAGGCGAGTTTCAGGATATCATTGTCGATGCTGATGTATTCTTCCACGGGTCGCCCTTCATCGTTGAGGGTGTGTGCGAAGAGCCAGTCGTAGGTGTCTTTCAAATAAAAAGCGCGCGCCAAAGCCCCGTGCGAAGCGCCCGGAAGCCAATCGAAGCGAAGTCGGGAGGTGAGGTTTTGCTCTTGCAGCCCTGCCACCACCTTTTTCGATTCGCTGATGCCCACTGCTCGGTCGGCAGTGCCGTGAATAATCCAGAATGGGAGTTCGCCCAATCCGGTTTGGTCTTTCAAGTAGCAACCGCCGCATAATGCGATGCCGGCGGCAATTTTATTGGGGTAAGTGCCGGCGAAATCCATAGTGCCGTATCCCCCCAAACTCATGCCCAGCACATAGATGCGCGATGCATCGATGCTATAGTTTTGCTCCATCCATTCAATGATGTCCATCAGTTTCGACGGCTTCCACGCCTCGCCCGGATTTTGAGGAGCCACCACAAAGGCAGGCATATTCATTCCCTTTTTAATGGCGTCGAGCGTGCCATAGCGGAGCACTTGGTTGAGGTTATGGCCGCAGAGCGAGCGTCCGTGAAGAAACATCACGATGGCTTGCGGTTGCGTATCGGAGTAGCCTTCCGGGGTGTAAATCCAGAAAGGATAGCCATTTGGAGCGATGCGTTCGTGGGTTTTCATCACGCCCTGGGCTTGGGCGCTCATAGCGAGCGTGAGAGCGGCAATTATGGTAAGAATCAATCGTGTCATAGTGTTTTCTTCTTGGGTTTCCAACCGCAAAGGTAGTAATAAAACTCAAAATCGAGCACGCTAATTAGTGAATTTCAACAAATTTGACAATATTTATTGCAGAGCAACACCCAAACCGGAACGAAACAATTTTGCATCCCCCTGTAGTGGCGCAAGCAAAAACTCATCAGCGCGTTGTGGAAAAGATGTGGTTTTTGGGTTATAGATTTCGCGGTTAGGATTATTTTGATTACCTTTGCAGTCGCAAACAAAAAATAGATATTAACCAAGGTGGAAAAATTTGGCTGCTTGCAACCACTTTAAAAAATGCTAAAACTGCGAATCTTCACTCCCACATTCACAGCATGATTAGCATTTTTCCGCCATTAAAAATGATGGAAAAATGAATTATTTATTCACGTCAGAATCCGTTTCTGAAGGGCATCCCGATAAGGTTGCCGATCAAATTAGCGATGCTATTCTCGACCAATTTCTCGCTTTCGACCCACAGTCGAAAGTGGCTTGCGAAACCCTCGTTACCACCGGACAAGTGGTGCTTGCCGGCGAAGTGAAATCGTCGGCTTACATCGATTTGCCCGAAGTGGCAAGGAAGGTGATTGATGGCATTGGCTACAACAAAAGCGAATACCAATTCGATGCCAGTTCGTGCGGCGTGCTCACTGCCATCCATGAGCAATCGGGCGACATTAACCGCGGTGTGGACCGCGAACAGCGTGCCCTGCAAGGTGCCGGCGACCAAGGCATGATGTTTGGCTACGCGTGCACCGAAACGGCAAGTTATTTGCCGCTCACCCTCGATTTGGCTCACCTTTTGCTCATTAAATTGGCAAAACTCCGCAAGGGGCACGTGCTTCCTTATCTGCGCCCCGACGCCAAGAGCCAAGTGACGGTGGAATACGATAGCACCACCCACCGCCCGGTGCGCGTGCACACCATCGTAATCAGCACGCAGCACGACGAATTTGTGAATGCAAAAAAAGAGGGCATCTCGCAAGAAGAAGCCGACGCACGGATGCAAGAGCGCATCTACCACGATGTGAAAACGGTGCTCTTGCCCATGCTTGTAGAATCGCTTCCGCCTGCCACACAAGCGCTTTTCGACAACGAATTAAATTTGCTCGTGAATCCTACGGGCAAATTCGTGATTGGCGGACCTCACGGCGACACCGGGCTCACCGGCAGGAAAATCATTGTGGACACCTATGGCGGACGCGGCGCACACGGCGGCGGCGCTTTCTCGGGCAAGGACCCCAGCAAGGTGGACCGCAGCGCTGCCTATGCCGCACGCCACATTGCTAAAAATGCCGTGGCTGCCGGCATTGCCGAGGAAATGCTGGTGCAAATCAGTTATGCTATCGGCAAGGCGGAACCGGTGAACTTTTTCGTAAACACCTATGGCACAAGCAAAGTGAAAGAAAGCGATGCCGAAATCGCGGAAAAGTTGCTCAATCTGTTCCCGCTCACGCCATTTGCCATTGAGGAACGCTTGAAATTGCGCCAACCCATCTACACCGAAACAGCCGCCTACGGACACATGGGCAGAACGCCTAAGGTGGTGACCAAGCACTTCGCTTCCAAATACGAACACAAGGAGTTTGACCTTGAAGTGGAACTCTTCACGTGGGAAAAACTCGACCAAGTGGAAGCCATCAAAGCCGCTTTCAAATTGTAGAGCCACCACACTGCGCCTCTACAATTAATTTGCTGTCCTACAGTGAGTTTTGCATAAATGAGAGCGTGTAACCGCGCGCGGTACAGCCTCAAAAGTTAATTTTTGATTTTCAGGTGGCGCCAAAGGGCTTTGGGGATGCGGCGCCAAAGCGCGGTGAGCAGGCGGTAGCGCCAATCAATCACCACGGTGTGTTTGCGGCATTTTATGGCTTTAACGATGCTTTTTGCCACTCGCTTCGGGTCCATCAGCATCGGGTAAGTGTGTTGGTCGGAGAGTAGGGCAGTTGCCACAAAGCCCGGGCGAATGTCGGTGAATCGGATGGGCAGCCGGCGTATGTTTGCCAATTGTTCAAGCGCTTGCAGATACACATTTTGATACGCCTTCGAAGCGCTGTAGGCAGCCGCCACGCCCAAACCTTTGGTGCCCGCTATCGATGTGAGCGCGGCAATGTGTCCGCCTCCGTGGACTGCCATATAGGCAAAGGCGGCATCAATCATTCGGGTAAATCCGTCCACATTGGTGGCGGCGGTACGCAGGTTGATTTCGGGCGAAAGATTCGGATTTTGCTTGCCGATGCCCGAAGCATGGAAATAGAGGTCCATTCCGCCCATTTCATCGGCTAAATTCGCCAATTTTTTACCTGCGGAACAATCACAGATATCCAGCACTGCCATGGTGGCTTGGAGGGGATATTGGTCGCAAATTTCCTGCAGCAAATCGGCACGCCTCGCCGCCACTCCCACTTGCCAGCCATCGGCAAGCAGCAAGAGCGCCACTTCGCGCCCCATGCCCGAGGAGGCCCCCACCACTATGGCTTTACGCTTACTCATCTACTTGGGGTTGGGGAGAGGGCTTAGGGGCTTCGGCTTCTTCGCCGGTGTATGCCACGCCATTCACCACAATGGCTGTGGCAAACCGATTCGATTCGCCGCGCCACGGGAGCATTCCCTTAAATTCTTCATATTTCACGGTAAGACGGCGTCCGGTGGACTGAAATTGCGAAATTTTTGCTGCCAACGAATCGTTGCGCACGGTGAATTGAAAATCCGCCTTAAAGGCGCGCGTGGTGTCGGTGATAAATTTTTCGCTAATCATCATCACCTCGTAGGTTTTGATAAAAGTGCCTTCGCTTTTCACCTTCAAAATCACGCCCGATTCTTCGCTCACGATGTAGGGATGGAAATAGCGAAGCCACAGCGCCGTGACCACTCCCACCACCAGCAGCGATATGCCGCCAATAATGAACCAGCGTTTTTTATTAGTGGAGCGCTCATAGGTGAGTTCACGCATTTCGCGTTCTTCGCGTTCTTCCGGCGTTTCCACTTCTTCCTGCTTCTCCGGCTTTTGGGGTTCGGATTCCTTGGAGGAGTAGAAATGGTCGTCGTATTCTTCGCTAAACAGACTTTTCATATTTCATTTTCTTTTCAAAATTCAAACTTACACCGTCATGCCCTCGGCATCGCTAACGGTGTGCACGATGGTTTTGCCCTCTTTGATGCGCTTGCGGTCGATAGCCATCGCCACAAAAGCATAGATGCCCAGCACCACCAACAGCGCTTGTTGCACCAGCCACACGGTCCAAGCAAAGGCGCTGGCTTGCGGATTGTAGGGGTCGCCTAAGGGTAATTCGCCCACGCCGTAGATGGCGAGGCCAAACATGATGGCATACTGCCAAGCGCCCACGCCGCCATTGGTGGGCACCGCCATGCCCAAACTGCTAAACACAAACAGCACCAAGATGGGCACGATGCCAAAATCTTTGGTGTAGGAAAACGCCATCGAGGCGATGTAGAGTTGGAAAAAGTAGCAACCCCAAATCAAGAAGGTGTAGAGCAAAAACCACCATTTGCCTTTCATTTTGGCAATCGATAGCAGGCCTTCCCACAGGTTGGTGAGCATGAGTCGCACCTTGGCAATCAAGGCATTTTCGCTCGTGGTTTTGAATATCCACACAATGAGCGCCACCATTGCCACGCCAATAGCCACTAATGCCCAAAACCACCAGGTGGTGAACATACTTTCGCTTTGGGCAGCACCTTTTTGTGCCAAAAATTTCATAAACGCACCTTGCGCCAAGAAGAAGGTTACCACCGTGAGCAGGAGCACCGTGAGGGTGTCGCTCAAGCGGTCGCCCACCATCGAACCCACCACCTTCGAAAATGAGGTGCGTTCGCGCGAAGCAATGTAGCCACTGCGCCACACTTCGCCCAAGCGGGGCACCAACAAATTCACAAAGTAGGTGCCGAAAATGCTGTTGACCAGCGCACTGAGCGGGGCTTCAATGCCCAAAGCACGCAATTGCAACCGCCAGCGGCAAGCCCGGAAAATGTGGCTAAACACGCTCACTATCACCACCGGCACAAACCACCAGAAGTTGACATCCTCGCGCAGACACTGCCGGATGGCGTCCATATCCATATTTTTATAAAAAAACCACACCAGCAGCACACTCAAAGCCACCGGTATGCCATATTTCAGCAAAGGAGAAATAATTTTTTTCACTGTGATAAATGTTTTGTTATCCTAAACGGGCTATCAGTCTCAAAAATTGCAGCCCAACCACAAAGTTACAAAAAAAACCGAATACACCTACATCTATCCACGTGGATTTCGGTGGTGTGGAAAAAAATTGTATCTTTGTGCGTAGAAATTTGATTTAGCGCAAACGAATATGCAACAAGTGAAAGCGAAAAAGGCATTGAGCCAGCATTTTCTTACCGATTTAACTGTGGCACAACGCATTGCCGACACGGTGAGCGAATATCGGGGTACACCGGTGCTGGAGGTGGGACCGGGTATGGGTGTGCTCACCCAATTTTTGCTCCAAGCACACCACGACCTTACCGTGGTGGAACTCGACTCGGAGAGCGTGGACTACCTGAAAGCCGCATATACCGATGAGCTGCACAACCGCATTGTGGCTGCCGATTTCCTTAAACTCGACCTGAAGCAAACCCTTGGCGATGGCAAAATGGTGATTATCGGCAATTATCCCTACAATATTTCGTCGCAAATTTTCTTTAAGGTGCTCGAACATAAAGACCAAGTGGTGTGCTGCAGCGGTATGCTTCAGCGCGAGGTGGCACAACGCATTGCCGCCGGACCGGGCAGCAAAACCTACGGTATCCTGTCGGTGTTGCTGCAGGCATGGTATGATATTGAATACCTTTTCACGGTGGATGAAAATGTGTTTAACCCACCGCCTAAGGTGAAGTCGGGCGTGATAAAACTGGTGCGCAACAATGTGACCGACCTGGGCTGCGATGAACGCTTGTTTAAAACCGTGGTGAAAACCGCCTTTGGCATGCGCCGAAAAATGCTGCGTAGTTCGCTCAAGAGTATGTTCCCGCCCGGTAGCCCCACCCTCAGCACCGAACTCTTTACCAAGCGCCCCGAGCAACTGAGTGTGCAGCAGTTTGTGGATATCACCAATATGGTGCAAGCGGAAAGAGAGATTAGAAATTAGAGGGTTAGATAGTTTGATGTTAGAGATTAGAGTTTATGGGTTTGAAAATAATTTTCTTCTAAATATATGGCAATGAACAAAAACAAAGTATTGATTATTGGATGCGGAGGCGTGGGCACCGTGGCAGCAGTGAAGTGCGCACAGCACCCTGAAGTGTTTCACGAAATAGTGATTGCGTCACGCCGCAAAGAAAAGTGCGATGAGGTGGCTAAGGCTATCGGTGCACCGAATATCACCACCGACCAAGTGGATGCCGACGATGTGCAACAACTCGTGGCTTTGCTCAAAAAACACCAACCACAATTGGTGGTGAACTTGGCTTTGCCTTACCAAGACTTGACCATTATGGACGCTTGCTTGGAATGTGGGGTCAACTACTTAGATACCGCCAACTATGAACCGCGCGATGAGGCACATTTTGAATATAGCTGGCAATGGGCGTATCGCGAGCGCTTTGAGAAAGCCGGGCTGTGCGCCATTCTGGGATGCGGTTTCGACCCCGGCGTGAGCGGTGTGTACACGGCTTATGCCGCTAAGCATTATTTCAAAGAAATGCACACGCTCGACATTGTGGACTGCAATGCCGGTAACCACGGCAAGGCGTTTGCCACGAATTTCAACCCGGAAATCAATATCCGCGAAATCACCCAAAAAGGTCGCTACTACGAAAACGGCAAATGGGTGCAAACCGGTGCGCTCGAAATCCACAAACCTCTCACTTATCCCGAAATCGGACCGCGAGAGAGCTATTTGATGTATCACGAAGAACTCGAATCGCTTGTGCTTAACTTCCCAACTATCAAGCGTGCTCGATTCTGGATGACCTTCGGCGAAGAATACCTCACCCACTTGCGCGTGATTCAAAACATTGGTATGGCGCGCATCGACCCGGTGATGTATAATGGCATGGAAATTATTCCGCTTCAGTTCCTCAAGGCAGTGTTGCCTAACCCCAAAGAATTGGGCGAAAACTACACCGGCAAAACGTCAATCGGGTGCCGCATCAGCGGTATTGACCACGATGGCAAACCCCTCACTTGCTACATCTACAACAACTGTGACCACCATCAAGCATACGTGGAAACCGGTATGCAAGCGGTGAGTTACACCACCGGCGTGCCTGCCATGACCGGCGCCATGATGTTCTTCAAAGGACTGTGGAACAAGCCCGGCGTGCACAATGTGGAAGAATTCGACCCGGACCCATTCCTCGAACAAGTGGCAGCCTCAGGCCTCCCCTGGCACGTAATCCTCAACTCCGACCTGGAACTGTAAGAACAAAATAAGAGGCTGTGAAGCCTCTTTTTTTATTTTCTATTCTCTTACTTTGTCGTAGTCAACGTGGTCGTAGAGGATACGGGGGCGGGGACGGAAAGATGGTGAAATGAGGTCGCGCTCGGGGCGGTAGTAGCCGGTGCGGATGGCACCGAGATGGAATAGGAGTTGGCCCACATTGTCGGTCATAAAGGGGCGATGGAGTGCGGCTTTGATGTTTCGGATGGTGGCGGGATGGAGCTGCTTGTAGCGGTCGGAGCACCAAATGATGAACGGCACCTCGTTTTGGTGGCGGAGCATATTGCGCGATGGCGTGTACGACACGTGGCGTCCGCGTTCGTCGCGATAATCGTAAACTTCCTCACCGTGGTCGCTGAAATACACCACCACGGCATTTTTATTGCGGTACAGGTCGAAGATGTGCCCCATCACGGCATCGTTGTAGAGGGTGGCATTGTCGTAGGTGGCGATGCACCATTTTTTGGTTTTGTTCATCCATTTCTCAGTTCGCTTAATGTCGGAGGAATGGTATTTTTCGTAGATGCTCTTGCGCGGATAGCGTTTGCTAAACGACACATGCTGTCCCATCAAGTGAAACACCACCAAATTGTGCTTCTTCTTGATTTTTGCCTTCCGCTGAAAGTCGTCGATGAGTTGCATATCGTAGGTAAAGGTGGTGTCGTTGCACGCGGTGTAGGAAAGTCGCTCTATTTCCGGGTTGTAGATATAGGCGTTCACGGTGATGGTGTAGAGGCGCTTACTCATGTAGGTGCGCTGCATATCCCACATCCACACATCGTAGCCGCTTCGCTTGAAGATGGTGGTGAAATTGGGGTGGTCGAACCAGTTTTCGCCATCGCTCACACTATTGATGCTGAAGGTGTTTTTCTCCACCACCGAGGTTACGTTTTCTTGCGACACCACATCGGTGAATGCAAACAAATTTCCTTTGGCTTGCTCGCGCTCCATACACGGGGTGGTGAGATGGGGATAGCCGTAGAGGCTGGCATGGTGCTTGTTGTAACTTTCGCCCAGCACATAAATCACCGTGAGCGAATCCTGCTCCTCCACCACGGGCGAGGTGGTGTACACCTTTTTTGCCACCTCAATGGCAAAGTCTACATCATTGTTGAATGCGCGTAGCGAATTTATGGCGTGCAAACTTTGCGACCACGGGTCGAGCGAATCGTAGGGGAAATAGTGGCGCCAAGCGTAGATTTTCGACGAATTATTGCAACACAAAAGCCACGTGTGGCACACCACCATCAGCACCAAGCCAAAGGCGGCACACACCCCGGTGAGCCACGTGAGAAAGCGCAACTTCCACCGCCGGCGCATCCAGCGCTCTATGGCACGGTGCTTCCATTCACACACCACTATGAGCACCAGCACCACAAAATCGATAATGTAACTCAATTGGCTGGCGTTGGTCCAAAGGTAGGTGTCGATAAATTCCGAACTCTCCTTCGGGTTGGTTTCCACCAGCACGGTGAGTGTTTGCTGCGAGATGCACATTTCAAAGTTGAGCACCAGAAAGTAGGAAATGCCCATCAAGAGCCAAAATGCGAAGTAGAACAGCGATTTCACCGCCATTTTCGCCCACGTGCTTTTCACCAAACTCATCAGCCATGCCGCCACCCACACCACGGCAAACTCAATGAGCAAGCCCTGGAAGAAGCGTAGCGTTTGCCCCAAGCGGTCGTCGAGCGTGTAGCACATCCACTGGATAGGCTGCTGAATGCACATCAAAAACACCAAGATGAAAAACACCGGTTGCTGTGCCACAGGCTTAGCCAAAGCCCTTACGTAGGGGAATATGGTTTTGAAAAGTTGCTTCATGATTGGAGTAGCGGCAGTTTTGCTTTGCCCCGGGCACAAAAAGCCCGCATTGCCGAAATCGCCCACAAAATTACAAAAAAAATCCTGCGGAAAAGGACACCGCAGGAATTTTTCAATTGAAATTGTTGTGATTCGTTACACGATAGCGTGGCTTAGTTTTGGGTCCAAGTCACCTGACTTTATCACTTTTCTGTGATTTCCCTGTGTGCATGCCCTACAGGGGGCTGTGGTCGGCATCAACACCTGCAGTTCGAATTCCTTGAAAATATCTTGAATCAGAGTGTAACTTCGTGTCAATTCAGCATTTATTTCCGATGAAGAAACTTTCAACTTATTGGTGCAACCATTTTTTACTCTTTGTTTAGTGGCATCCCACTTAGCTGCATCAATACGATAGGGCATCGTAAACTCAATACGTTGTCCAGAATAATTCACCCTCATGCGGATAGGTACATTCTCAGTGATGTGCCACCCTTGAAACTTGTATGTTCAGCACTTGAGAGTTTGTATAGTGCAGCAAGTACATGGCATATCCACCAATCTTTCTCAGCCAGGTTGACGTTGATACCCGTCTGAGCTGAAGCCTGCGTAAAAACAATCCTTTGCTGCTCCTGCGATAATTCTGTAAATTTCATAGTGCTATTAGTTCCTTTCTCACCCATGCAGGTGCAAGTTTAATATCTTCATTATAATCTCCTTCTTCCACATTTTTAATATGCTCTTTCAAAATCCGTTTTTGTTCATCGGTTATCTTACCTTTTCCAATCGCTCTCATTGCAGATACAATACGCATCATTAAGTCAGAGCGGAAACTTAGGGCTTTCAACTCCGAGGTGTGCTTGAACATGATGCCATGTCCTTTGCCGACACTTATTCTTCGAGGTGAGCCATCAGTAAGATAAACGGCGTTTGCCGGAACTTGTGTACTTAGTCCAAGACTATTGAGAGCGTAGTCTCCTGTTGGAACAATACGTGAATGATCACGCCTTGCTATAGCCTGGGCAATATCGTCCAGGCTTGGCAACAGCATTCCAAAGCCAAGTTCTTTGTCGAATTTAGGTTTGTAATATATCCCGTGGGCCAGTCTTACAATAACATTACGTTCACATAGTCTGATTAGTGACTTCTTGATGGCCTCTGGCGTACCAAGCTCGGCATAGTCTGTGGAAAAGACTATTTTCCCTTCCTGTTCCGAACCGATGGCTGTCTCAATTCTTTTTGCTGTACTATCAACCATACTAATTTGTATTTTGGCACAAAATTATAATAAATTTGGGACAAAACAATACTTTTGCACCAAAAAGTTAGTGATGTCCTGACTTTATCATTGCGTTATCCAAAAATTACGAAAAACGGCGCCACAGCCCCCTGTAGGGCATGCACATAGAAAAATCACAAAAAAGTGACGAAGTCAGGAAAATTACAAAAAAATTCCTGCGTAAAAGGATACCGCAGGAATTTTTCAATTGAAATTGTTGTGATTCGTTACACGATAGCGTGGCTTAGTTTTGGGTCCAAGTCATATTCCAAATGGCCACACGGTCTTTATTAGAAGTGCTGTTCGATGGGCTGAGGTTGGTCACTTCGATGGTGAATTCGCCCTTCAGGTTCACTTCTTCGCTAAATTCGTAGGCAGTGTATTTCACTGCATCGGCTTTGGTTACGGTAAATGATTTCACCACAGCGCCGCCTTGCTTGATATCCACTCTAAACGACACGCCATTGCTTTCGGTGTAGGCCACACCATAGTTGAAGGTGAGTTTGCCCAAACCGCCTTCCAGCACCGGCGAAACGAGCTTGCCCACGGCAGAGTTCTTGCCATTGAGGTTGCAAGCCATTGCATATTCTGTGGTGGAATTATTTTTAAAACCGATGAAGGTGAACACCGGGTTGGCATCGGAAGCACCGCCCTTGAGAATGCTCACATTGGTGCCCTTCCAGCCTGCGCGGGTTTCATAGTTGCCGAAAGTGGCAGTGGCAGTGCCATTGTTGAAGGTTTCAAAGTCGCCACGAGTGGCTGCAGCCGAAGCCACACCAAAGGTCACATCGTCGATACACCAAGTTTGATAGTTGGAAGCCGACCCTGCCGTGTAGCGGAAACCGATATAGTAGGTGCCGTCGGCATACTTCGAGAGGTCGATGTCGCCCGATTCCACGAAGCCGCTATAGCCCGAGGAGGGTGCCACGGCGAGGGTGCAGTTGAGCTTGTCGGTCACGGTGCCTGCGAATGGCACTTGTCCGTTGAAGATATACACTTCGAATTTGTCGGTAGGTCCTTGATAGCCCACTTGGCTCTTAAATGAGAGTTTGCGGTTTTTCGCCTTCTTGATGTCGATAGCGGGGCTGATGAGCCATGCTTCGTAAGGCGGCTTGGTGCCCTTAAAGCCGGTGATACAAGCATAGGTGTTTTCGTCGAAGGTAGCGGTGTACCACTTTTTGTCGCCCGACGGGGTGTAGATGGTCCATTCGGAAGGAATACCGTTTTCAAAGTTTTCTTCCACCGAAGTCACGCCGCCGGTGGTTACCGAGAGTCGGAATTCATCTTTCGAACCGCTATTATTGAGAATGGCGTGCATACCCATGAATTTGCCGAATTTGCCCTTGATGAGGATTTTGGTGTGGAGCACTTCAGGCCAGCTGGCGAGGTTGGCATTCTGGCGGAACGGAGTGCCTTGCGGCAAGGAAACCACCATACATTTGCTCAAATCGCGGCAGTCGGCAGAGGGTGCAATCACGAGGGTGTTGTCGAGGGTGGTAGGAGCTCTCCATTCAATGTCGTCGGCGGTTTTCACTTCGTTCACTTCAGGAGCCACGGCACCCACCACGATACCGCTCACCCAACCCGATTTATCTTCGGCTTCGGCATCGATAGCTTCTTCCACGGTGTAGGGGTCGGAGATTAAGCCCTTGGTAGAGGTTGAGAAACCGATACAGTCGTCGGCAGTGCGGATATAGATTTGCCAAGTGCCGCCATCGAGTTTGGAAGCGCTGGTGTTGTAGTAGCTGAGCACGCCCACCACCGAGCCATTGCCCATAGGCAACATATTGGCGCGGAATGTGGCATAGTTGCTGTTGCGCATCATCAAGGTGTTGCCGTTGGCATCTTCAATGTTGCGATTAGTGGTAGCATCGGCATTTGCGAAGGTGTTCACTCCATCAGCATCGGGGAAATGCACATCGTCGATGCGCACGAGGCGTCCTTGCCATTTTTTCAGCGATTCGGCGTCGGTCTTCAGGTCGCTGATATTCAGCGGCACGGTGTCCACCTTAGCCGGGTCGGGCAGTCCGTTGATTTCGGCAATGCTTTGGAAAGTGGCGAGCGGGAGGAAAGTGGCTTCCCACACACCGCCGCTTTCATAGTATTGCGGATAGCCCACTTGTTGCTGACCATTGTATTTGCCCACGAAGCAGTCTTTCATATTAATCACCACTTCTTGGCCCACACGGTAAGTGTTGTAGAGGCTATTACCATTAATCGACATGGCAAAACCGGCGGTGCCGTCGGAAATGTAGAGGCATTTGTAGATGTTGCCGCTCACATCGTTGGCAGTCACCCAACCGTGAATCACGATATCTTCTTTCACGGTGTCGATGTAGTTGTTTTTGTCTTGCCAATATTTTGCTTTAAATTCGGCGAGGGTCATATTGGGCACATGAGTTGCTTGCGGCACCACCATAGGCGGAGTGTCGAACTCTTCGTTACAACTCGAGAAGAAGCCCACCCCGAGAAGCAGAACGCTCAAATATACAAATATACGTTTCATAATGTATGTGATTGTTTTTTATTGTCAATATTTATTAATGTAAAAACTGTAGAAGTGAAAAATTTGCTTAGAACCTCACACCGGCATTCAAGAAGATGCGAATACCCTGTGCATAATAGTATTTGTTAGGATATTTGGAGGTGGTGAAGTTGGTGTAGTCGAAGCGTCCCTGTTGGTAACCGCCGGTTTGGATGTTGCGGTTGTCGAGCAGGTTGTTGATGCTCAGGTTGAGGTTGAGCGAAGCCGTGCGGTTGAGGTAAATCAATTTACCGAGGCTCATATTTATCACGAGCGCTTCGTTGAGCTTGTCTTGCGTACTGATTTCTCTGATGCGTTGTTGCAATTCTTCTTCGCTGTTGCACACTTTCCAGAGGTCGGGCATAGCTTCGTGACGCACCGGTGAGAGGTCGACGTAGGCGCGATTCATCCACGAGCCATTCACTTCAAAGAACCACATGTGCGGCCCGGTGTAGTTGAAGGCAAGGCAGTAGGCTTCTTGCGGTGTGCCGCTCACGTAGAAGTTTTTGAGATACACGGTTTGTGTTTCGTCGGGTTGCGAGCCGTTTTCGTAGCTGCGGGTGCCGATGGGGCGGTTTTTGTATTGATAGCGACCGATGTTGGCGGCAGCCGAAACGGTGAGGTTGGGAGTGAGTTTGTAGCTCACGCCCACTTCCACGCCTTTAAACACTTTGTGCACATTGGTGAGTGCATAGTTCATAAAGGTGCTGGCGAGGTCGTCGTAGAAGGAAGTGCGTTCGGTGCCCTTTCTCATATCGGTGTAGAAGCCGGTTACCACGCCTTTAAAATTGCGGAAGTTCCAGTTGTAGGAAATGTCGCCTGAAGCGATGATTTCGCTATTGAGGTTGGAAATCACATCGTCTTTAATGCGCGGCGACACGTAGGCATTGTAGCTCAGCGGAGCGCGTGTGCCATAATAGCCGTGAGCCACGATGCTGTTGCGACCATCGATTTTAAACATCACAGCGGCTTTAGCGCCATAATTAAAGAAGGAGTGTGATTTGCCTTTGCCGTAGGAATTTTCAGGTGCGCGACCATTGCGCATAAAGCCGTCGCGCTGGTATTGGGTGAAGCTTCCCTTCACACCGTAGGAGATATCCCATTTGGCAAAATTCCAAGAGTTTTGCACCCACAAGTCGGTACTGATTTGGTTGATATTGTAGTCGTAACCGAAGCGGTCGTCCACGCCCACTTTGCGGTTAGGATTGTTGAGGTCGTTTTGCGCCATATCGGGATTGTCGGGGAAGTCGCGTTCGGAGTATTGGTCGTAGTCGCTCCAGTAAGTGCCGCCGAGCAAGTCTTTGATGGTTTTGTAGTACGACGAACAAGTGTAGTTGGCGCCCACGCCACCTTGCAACGAAAGGTTGTTGTTGATTCGCATATTAAGGTTGCTGTTGAGTTGCCAGCTGGCTTGATTGCTGTGGCGGTTTTCGAGGATATAGCTCGAGCCCTTACCTTCCATCTCGTTGAGGTAGTTCACCTGATAGAAACTGTCCCAATTCAGTTGGCGATAAGTATCGTCGTCGCCGGTCCAGCGTTCGTCGTAGATGGCGGCGATGTTGGGGTCGGTCCAGTAGCTGGGCAGATAGCGATAGTAGTCGGGACGCGGGTCTGCCGCATTATACCAGTTGAGCGCGCTGGAAGCGTAAAACGACTTATGAAATGCCACGCCGGTATTGAGCGAGGTGTTGTTGTTGGGCTTCCAGAGCCAGTTGAGAATCACGGTTGGGTCGAAGGCTTCCACTTCGCGAGCGTTGCGTTTTTTGCCTTCTTGCCAGCCCCAGTTGCTATTATAGAGTGTGTTGCCGGTGAGGCGATAGCATTCTTCGAAGGTGGCGGAATTGCTGGCACGGCGGGTGGGGGCGCCCCATGTGGTGAGGGCTATGCTGTGCTTGGTGTTGATATCTTTTTGCACGGCGAGGAAGTAGCCCCAGCTCTTATAAAACGAGCCCGGCACCACGCCTTCGGAGGCATAGCGTCCGATAGCGCTGAGTGTTACCGCCCATCCGCTGGGCATCAACCCGGTGCTATAGGTGGCCATACCACGCCAGCGGTAGTTGCTGTTGGTGTATGCCACGCTACCTCTAAAGCCCGGAGCATAGTTTTTGGCAAGGGTGCTGATATTGTTGGCACCGCCCACTTCGCCCAAGGCATAACTACGCGTGTCGAGACCCAAACCAATAGCTTTGCTCTTGAAGGCTTGATTCAAACCGCCAAGCATTGAAAAATTGAAGCGACCACGAGCGGCATCGTTGAAATACACACCATTAATATATTGCTGGGTGTACTCCGAATTGTAGCCGCGAATGCGGAAACGCATCACGCTGAAATTGTAGCTTGCCGACTGATAGAAGGGGTTGTCGGAGGCACCGGAGAGGGTGGCCACGGCTTGCTGGTTGCCTTCTTCATCTTCCAGCTGCGATTCAGAGATAATCACATCGTTTTGGTCATCGCCCGAGCTTTGCGCCATGGGGTTGAAAGCCGAAACGGTAAGTTGGATTGTGCCCACATTAAAAATCCCTTTGGCAGGAATTTCTACTGCAGTTTCACAGTCCTTGTAACCATAGCCAATCACGAGCAGCACGTCGCTTCCCGGTTGTGCATCGTTAATCAGGAAGTCGCCCGAAGGACCGGTTGTTACGGTATTGCCCTGGTTGTCGAGCATTACCGTAGCACCCGCCACGGGAAGTCCGCTCTTGGCATCAATCACCGTGCCTTGCACTCCGGTTTGCGCAAAGCCGCCGGAGGCACTCAAAAGCAGGGTGAGTAGCAAAAACAGTTTTAGTTTCATAAATGAATATATTAGTGTTAATGTTGAAATTCTTATGATGGCATTGAAAATTTGTTAGCAAGTTTCAAAATTACTAAAATTTTTGAAACTACATCATATAACCCCCGAAATAAATGCCGCATTTTTACATTTTTGTCAAAATATTGTCACCATTATTTCAACCCCAAACCACGCTGCGCACGCGGTTTGGGGTTATTGTTAGTGTGTAAAACAGTTGGGATTGGTTGGGAATTGCCACCAACCGACCCTCTCGAGGCTCTTTTTTTTGCTTTGCTTTCTCCAAGCTGCGCTTCAGGTTTCGCCTTCGCTTGCCCACAATACAATACGCCATCTCCGAAGGCGATTTGGTGGTGGGGTGCATAACCAGCTAATGGTACTCCGAGAAATCAAAGGGACGGTTCTTTTGGTTTGTTATTTGTTTTGCTGGAAATCAAAGGGACGGTTCTTTTGGTTTGTTGTTTGTTTTGCTGTATGATTTTCTGCGCAGTACACCGATTGCTCCATAGCTT
>SAMEA3663025__coassemble_487_pt1 | contig 28011 bp, 19 predicted proteins | sample SAMEA3663025__metabat2_low_PE_039 | metagenome-assembled genome bin SAMEA3663025 (sample SAMEA3663025) | pig gut metagenome | biome: pig gut; feature: pig-associated habitat; material: faeces | place: France | collected 2012
GCCGGAGGGGAAGTTGGCGGGCAAATTTTCTTTTGTGCGGCTAAACATATACACTGTGTCCACTTTTATTTCCAGCGGGTCGAGCACGGGTTCCACATCGTCCCAATTGATGTCGGTCAGTTCCGGCATTTCGCTTGGCATCAGGTAGTCGCAAGTCATCATCGTCACGCCCATTGCGCCCACGCTCTTGTAGGTAGCGAGGCTGTTCACCGTCCAAGCAGCCACTTCCATACCCAGGTCCACGTAGCTCTTCACGGCGTAGATGTCGAAGTCGCCCACTTGAATGCTTGGGCTCAAGTTCCACGTCTTGCACCATTCTTGTGCGCCGTTCCAACCGGAGGTGCAGAGGAATTGGCATTTGAAAGCGGGATAGTGGGTTTTCACATATTCGAGCGATGCCTTCATACTGGTGAGGATAATCACCTTGTCGGCAAGCCCTTTATTGATAATGATTTGTGCCAACCCCGGAAAATTGGTCATGTCGTTGCTATTGATGCCGGTAGCCCATTTGAGTTCAATCACGGGGAACACATTCTTTTCGATGCAAATGTCGAGATATTCCTCAATGGTGCAAATGTGGCCGGTGTAGGTGATGCCGCCGCGCGTTTGGGTATAGCTTTCGGCTTGCAATTGTTCGAGGGTGGCATTTGCCACGGTGAGGTTGCCGCCCACGGCATTGGTGGTTTCGTCGTGCGAAATCACATATTTGCCATCGGCAGTGACGCGCACGTCGCATTCCAGCCCATCGTAGCCATAATAGTCAACGCCATTGCGGAAGGCTTCTTCTGTGTTCATCACACCCTTGTAACTTCCGCGGTGGCCCACAAATTTGGGTTTCCATGCCCATGCTTGCCCCACGATGAGCAGCATAGCCATCACGATAATTGCCTTTTTCATATCTTCTTAATTGGTTGGTTTAGTGATAAAATAGGGTTAATAATTAGTCACCTGTAAAGTTACATATTTTTCCCCACACCACCAAAATCTTTTGCCGATGGGGGTGGGTGTTTTGTTTTGATAAACTATAATCTGAGTACTATTAAGCCAAATGTAAGGGCTGTTGCTAAAGAAAGTAGAGTTCCAGTCAATACATACTCTGATTTTTCATTTCCTGATGATGCTTCGTTGAAGCGAAGGATGGACTTTGCTGCGATAAGGAAGCCTATAGCTTCGTATTGGGCCATGATTACAAATAATAGCATGAGCCCACGTTCTAACCATCCAATTAGTTCTCCTGAATGGAAATTGCCATCGTTGTTATTTTTAGTAGGGGTGATAGCTACTTTGCAAGCTCCAAGGATGAGTAATATTAAGATGTTTGCTGGTTTCAAAACAATCATCATTGCGATTATTGTTTTCACACGAAGTGGATGGTTAATCAAGAAATTTTGAACCCATTCGAGTGGACACCAATCACTATTTACTATTAGCCAAATATGGGCAAAAACAGTGATTATAGAGATGTGGAGAATTTGGTCAATCAAAAACACCCATAAATCATATCGTTTGTTATGGCCATCAACCAATTTCTTGTGTTTAGAATTCTCAATCTTGAAGATATGGCATGTTATTTGGATATATGATTTCAGCCAGTCAATCAGAAAATGTAATATCATTATACACAGGGCAAGCCACCATCCTCTTAAATCCCAGATGGCTATCCATGATAGCATTCCGATTATCAAAGAATGTAACCACAAATCCTTCCCTCTTACAGAAGATAGGATTTTGTTTTTGCAAGAAGAGTCCCATTGTAAATAAAAATCGCCCAAAATGTGAGCAACGATAAGAATTAAAACCAGAATAGTGATCATAGCTTGGATGTTATTTTTCGATAATATATTATAGCTTGCTCTATACCACTCCAACCAAGATCTTTCAATGTTTGATTGACACCAGATACGGAGATTCCCATTTTTTCGGCTGTTTTACTCGTGTCGGACGTGAGGATTCTTTCGCAGAGAGTTTCGCATTTGCGGGCAGTCGCATTGTTCAATAGTTGATTGACCAGTGTTGATATGACTTGTAAAGCTTGTTCATGTTCACTATTAGCCATAGAAATGGTAAACGAGTATTTTGCTCGTCCAACAAGCTTACTGATTGCTCGTCCAGAGCGATAGATAGCGTCTCCGTCCATCATGTCTAATGCACGATCAATGGTTTTCATTTCACCAATTCCTATAGCGATTCTTAGGCCATACCTGTTAAATCGCTTTGCATCATGCGCATCACTTGGTTCAAATGATTTAACCCATGTTTTCAATATCAATGCTACTTCAAAAGCGTCTTCTGGTTGGCTCATAATACATTCAATAAAGTCGCCTCTAACGATACGTCCCCAAAAGCCCTGGTAACGTCTTTCAAGAATCGAAAGGCATTTTTTCAACTTTTCATTAAGTTCTATCATCGATTCTCGCGAGAGGGAGGTTGATGACACTACGTCAGCGGATATTGCAGCATACATAATGTTTCTTATTTTTTACAAGTTTTTTGGCTTGTTTGTTTAAAATACAAGTATTTTCACTTGTATTTGTAAAATGCAAGCTATTTCACTTGCAAATATAGAAAATAAAGTTCTTTTGAAAGCAAAATGAATGTGGTTTTTTGCAAAAGTGGGGTAAAAAAAGAGAGCCGCTTGGTTTTGCGGCCCTCTTATGGGGATTCTTGGAGCACTCGGAGTGATTGGGGCACTTTGAGGCTCTAACTTCTAATTTCTTGGGAAATTATTTTTTGAGCCATTGGTCGAGCCAACGGAAATATTCGCGTTGCCAAAGGATGCTGTTTTGTGGCTTGGTCACCCAGTGACATTCGCTGGGGAAGAGCACCATTCGTGCGGGGATGCCCCGCATTTTGGCAGCATTAAAGGCTTGCATGGTTTGGCTATAAGAGATGCGGAAATCGTTTTCGCCGGTCACCACCAAAATGGGGGTATCCCAGTTTTGTACGAAATTTTTGGGGTCGGCGTCGCGATAGCTGCGCATAGCCACCTCATTGTCTTTTTCCCAGGGAGCGCCCCCGAGGTCCCAATTCACGAACCACATTTCTTCGGTTTCGCAATATTGTGCGCGAAGGTCGAAGATGCCTGCGTGCGACAGGAAGCAAGCAAATCGCTTATTGTGGTTGCCTGCGAGCCAGTAAACGGAATATCCGCCAAAACTTGCTCCCACGGCGCCCATGCACTCGCCATCGATGTAGGGTTGCTGTTTCATATAGTCGGCTGCGCTAAGGTAGTCGTTCATACATTGTCCGGCATAATCGCCCGAGATTTGTGCATTCCATTCGGTGCCGAAACCGGGCAATCCGCGGCGGTTGGGTGCGATTACCACATAGCCGTTTTCCGCCATGATGCGCAAATTCCATCGATAACTCCAGAATTGGCTCACCGGCGATTGCGGTCCTCCTTCACAGAAGAGTAGCGAAGGATACTTTTTGTTGGGGTCGAAGTTAGGCGGGAGGAGCACCCAGGTGGTCATCATTTTGCCATCGGTGGTGGGCACCATCACCTTTTGGCATTTCACATCGCCGAGAGAGTCCATAATGGGCGCAGTGATGTGGGAGAGCCTTACCGGTTCTTTGCCGGCCTTAAAGCTGTATACCTCGTTGGGTTCGAGGAAAGAGTGTCGGCACGTAATCATCAAGTCTTTTCCGGCAAATTGAAGGCCATCGTAGTCGTATTGTCCGCCAGCCACTTGTTCCACTTTTTGGGTAGCAACATTCAAACGGAAAATGGGCAGCGTGCCTTGGTAGGCGCAGATAAAGTAGATGTATTTTTCATCGGGCGACCAAGTGATGAAATCCACGCTGTAGTCCCAATTGGCGGTGAGGTCGGTTTTCTTGCCATTGTCGAGCAAGAAGATGCGGTTTTTGTCGGCTTCATATCCATCGTGTTCCATCGAAAGCCAAGCGATTTTTCCGCTTTTCGACACGATAGGATTATTGTCGTAGCCCATCATTCCTTCGGTGAGATTTTTGGTGGTTCCGGTGGCGATATCGTATTGATAGATGTCGCTATTGGTGGACACGGCATAGTCTTTTCCGGTTTTTTTGCGGCACACATAGAGTATGCTCTTGCCGTCGGGAAGCCAAGCCAATTGCTCCACGCCGCCCCAAGGGCGCATAGGCGATTCGAATTGTGTGCCTTCGAGCACATCTTTCACATTGCTCACTTCATCTCCATTAAAGTCAGCCACAAAGGGATGGGGAATTTCGGCAGTCCATTCATTCCAATGGCGATACATTAAATCGTCGATGATGCGTCCGTCGGATTTGGGCAAGTCGGGGTAGCGGTCTTGTGTGGTTTCGCCATATTTCACGGTGGAAATGATAATCACCTTTTTCTCATCCGGACTCAACACGAATCCCTCAATGTCTTTTTCCAAATTGGATACGCATTTGCGGTTGGAGCCATCGGCATCCATCACCCACATTTGGTTCACGCCATCGGCATTGGGATAGGCGAAGGCAATTTTTTTGCCCCCATCCATCCACACGGCATTGGTTTCGCTTTTAGCGGTGTGTGTGATTTGTACGGCATTTTTGCCGTCAATGTCCATCACCCACAATTCGCGGTTGCTGTTATTGTTCTCAATATTGGGTGTGCTCACGCCATAGAGCACCTTCTTGGCATCGGGCGACACTTGTGCATCGCTCACACGGCCGAGGCTATTGAGCAGCTCCGGTGTGAACTTTGCAGCTGAAGCGCCGAGCGAGGCGGTAGCCATTAATGAAGCCATCAGTAGAGGTTTTACAAAATTCATAAATTGTAGCGTTTTTTTATTTGTTGTTATTATTCTTTGTTGGGTTTCGGATATAAAAATGTGATGCAAAGTTAGCAAAAACATTTTAAATGAAAGCGCAGCGTGCACGATTTGTGTAGCATCCGCAGTTGCTTTAGTTGAGGATAAGGTTAACCAGGGCGGTTACGTCGGTTACATTGATTTCTGCATCGGCATTGATATCGCAGTCGGCATCGGAGAAATCGGCAGAGCCTAAAATTTTGTTTACCAATGCGGTTACGTCGCTCACATTCACCTCACCGTCGGCGTTCACGTCGCCCAGTAGTTCGGAAGGCAGCGGTTCGCCCACATAGAGTAGGTATTTGGCATAGCCGTTCCCCATGGTGTAGGCATAGAGATAGCAGTGGTTATCGTCGATAGGCTCAATGTGGTAGAAGCTCCCCGTGGAGAGGTTGGATGCCAGCCCGCCATTGCCAAAGTCGCCCACATTCAGCACGTCTATTTGGTCGGAGGTAAGGTCTTTGATGGTGAATCCGCCATTGTAGTTGTTGCTTGATGGGTGCACAAAGAGCGTGTGTCCGGCAAGCGAGAATTGCATACTTCCCACACTGGTGTTGCGTGCCGGGGGATAGGTGCCGCTATTGCCGGTGATATACACCCCGCTATCGCCTTGCTCGTAGCGATAAATGCCCGAGGTGCGCACTTGGTAGATGAAATGGTTGGGGTCGTTGTTGAGGGGCACAATGAGGCTCGTGTTCATGCCGGTGGCGCTCAGTGATTCGCTGGCAGTGGTGCCTGCAAAGGTGCCCGCTGAGATTTTTACCACATTGGCACGCGTTTGCCCTTTCGAAAGGAAATACACATATCCTCCAGCTTGGCTCATCACGTCACCGCTGGCGCTGATGAAATAGGTTTGTCCGTTGTGGAGCAACGAGAAATCCACTTCGGTGGCAGTGGTGCTGCCCTTGGGGTAGATGACCAAGCGAGAAGGGGTGGTGGTCATGCTGTCGGCACGCACAATCAGATTGCCGGCATCGTCGGTGCAGATGCCCGTGCCATTGGTGCCGTTAAATTTGCTATCCACCTGTCCATGCGGTCCGAAAGCCAGCATGGTGTGGGTTTTGCAGTCGTTGGTGTAGAGCAATCCATCCACCAAGGCAGTTTGCATGGCAGTGTTGTAGGCACTATTTTTGGCATTGCGATGGGGGAAATTTTCGGGTAAATTTCCTTTGTATTGCGAAAAGCTATATATGGTGTCGCATTTCAGTGGCAAAGGGTCGGGCGTGTTGCCCACATTGCTCCAATCAATGCTGTCGAGCTCTTGCATTTGTTCGGGTCGCAAATAGTTGCACGTCATCATATACACGCCCATGTTGCCGTATTTCTTATAGTTCGCTTCCGAGTCGACGGTCCACACTGCCACCTTCAAGCCATAGCGGCGAAAGGTGTTCACCGTTTCTATATCAAAGTAGCCCGCTTGAATGCTCGGATTGGCTTTGAATGCTCGGCACCATCCCTCATTGCTTGCCCAATTGGCTGCGCAGAGCCACTGGCATTGAAATTGGGGATAATTTTTGCTCACATATTCCACCGACTTTTGCATACTGGTGAGAATCACCACTTTATCGGCGAGACCCTTTTCGGTGATAAGCGCTGCAAGGCGAGGGAAATTGCTCATATCGCTGTTGTTGAGCCCCGTGGCCCACTTGAGTTCAATCACCGGGAACGCATTTTTCTCAACGCAAATATCAAGGTACTCCTCCATGGTGCAAATGGTGCCCGTGTAGGTGATGCCACCGCGCGTTTGCGTATAGGTTTCGGCTTGCAGTTCAGCCAAAGTGGCATTAGCCACAGTGAGGTTGCCGCCTAAGCGGTTGGTGGTTTCGTCGTGTGAAATCACGAAATGTCCATCCTTTGTGACACGCACATCGCATTCCAGACCGGTGTAGCCGTATTCGTCAACACCCAGGCGGAAAGCCTCGGCAGTGTTTTCCACACCGCGATAGCATCCGCGATGTCCCACAAAAATCGGTTTCCATGCCAGCGCCTGTTCTGCCATGCATAGCAAAGCGAAAATCAAAAATAAATTTCTCATAGTAGATTGTTGTTAGATTCTGTATTTAGCTTTTAGGCTTCACAAAAATACAAATAAATTATTGATTTGCAAAAAATCGCATCCATCGCTATGGACCTTCATAGTGTGCGGATTGATTCCCAAAAGGCGGGTGGAATGGCGAAATAAGGTGAATAATTTGTCCAAATCTCCCTCCGTATGGTTGATATTTAACGGAGGGCTATAATTCTGCGTGTTTTTTTATACTTTTGCACCAGTTGTGAAAATTTCGCAACCATTTGCCGTGTGATGCCGCCCACTGCTTGAGAAAGAAAGAGAGCTGCCGACGCCCGCAAATGAATCATCAATTGATAATATTGTAACAGAGAAAAGGAAATGAAATTTGTAGTTTATTTATGTTTGGCTTTCGGCGCTGTTACTTCACTTGCAGCACAAGAAACACTCACCTTGAGCCAATGCTTGCAGATGGCTGTGGACAATAACCTGTCGCTGCAGAAGAGCCGCAACGAGATGGCAAAAGGGAAAATCACCATTAGTGAGAATCAAGCAAAATTGTTGCCTCAAATTAATGCAGTGGCACAGGTGAACGATAATTTTGCTCCACCGGTGTCGGTGACCGATGGCACTGCCTACGGCAAGCAGTATAATGTGACGAAAACACTTCAGTATAATGCCGCCATTGGGCTCCAATTGCAAATGCCACTCTATAATCAGATGGCGCGCACGGCGATTGAAGTGGCGAAAATTGCCGACCGACTCAATGAACTATCGTATGAGAAAGCGCGCGAAGACATTATGGTGCAAACCGCTCAAACCTATTATTTGGCGCAAAACACCTTAGAGCAAATTCGCTTGGTGAACGATAATATCAAGCGCATGGAGGAACTGAGGGATATCAGCCAAGCGTTCTACGACAATCAGATGAGCCTTGAGGTGGATGTGAAGCGCGTGAGTTTCAATATTGAAGAACTCACCGTGCAGCGCGACAATGCCCTCGCTATGCTGGAGCAGCAATACACGATGCTCAAATTTATCATCGATTATCCGGCAGAAAAGGCTATCCGAGTAACGGAAGTGAATCCCGGGCAGATTGAAGATGTGAATGCCACCGGGCTGAACACCAACCTGTATGAACTCCAACTTTTGGAGCAAAAGCAAGCACTTGCCGAAAAGCAAACCAAGCTCACCAAAGATAGCTATCTGCCCACCGTGAGTCTCACCGGCAATTTGATGTATTCGTCCTACACCGATAAGTTTGAAAATTGGTTCCGCTCAAGCGAATCCAACCATTGGTATGGTTCCAATGGCATTGGCATTCAGGTGAGAGTACCTATTTTTGATGGGTTCGGAAAGCGTGCAAAAATCAAAAAGGCGAAAGCAGAAGAAGAAACCGCACGACTCGACTATGAAAATGCGCTCAAAAATTTTCAAGCCAATTATGCCAACGCTCTGAGCGAACTCACCAACTGCCGGCGCAATTATAAAAAGCAATTCGACAACTATGCACTCGCTCAAGAGGTGTATAGTGTTACCGCCTATCAATATAAAGAAGGCGTGACCTCTATGAGCGTGGTGCTACAAGACGAAATGCGCATTAGCGAGGCGATGAACAACTACCTTACCGCATTCTATAAATATAAAGTGGCGAATCTCTCGCTGCTCAAACTCACCGGGCAATTACACCAACTGAAATAGCCGTTGGATGGCTGCTACAAGCGAATGCCATTATTTTTTGCGGAAATGATGGCGATATAAATCATTGACTAAAATAAAATATATTGATATATGGAAAGCAAAGAAAAGAAAAGTGCTCAAGAAGCACCTGAACAAAAAGAGAATCAGCAAGAAGCACCTGAAGTGCTGGATAATCAGAAAGATACACCGACAGAAGAAACTGCCGCCGGTGATGCCGGTGCGCCAGTAGTAACGAAAAAAGATATCAAGCCCTTGCGCGGAAGGCGCTTGGTGGTGAGCTTGGTGGGTATCGCTATTTTGGCTTACGGCTTGTGGAAATTGGTGGGCGTGTTTCGCGACTACACCGCTACCGAAACTTGCAACGATGCCCAAGTGGAGCAATACATCGCTCCGGTGAACTTGCGCGCTTCGGGCTACATCGCTAAGGTGTGCTTTAAGGAGCACCAACAAGTGCACAAGGGCGACACTCTGCTCATTCTCGACGACCGTGAATATCGCATTCGACTGATGGAAGCGGAAGCTGCCCTGAAAGATGCCAAGGCGAGCGGCAATGTGATTAGTGCCTCTGAGCAAACCACACAAACCTCCGCTTCGGTGTACTCGGCTTCCATCGATGAAATTGAAGTGCGACTTGCCAAACTTGCCAAAGATATAGAGCGCTATCGCAACCTCGTGGCTAACAAGGCTGCCACTCCCATCCAATTGGAGCAATTGGAAGTGGAATATGAAGCCACTCAGAAAAAACTTGAAGCCACCAAAAAACAACAAGAAGCCGCCTACAAGGGCGTGAACGAGGTGAGCACCCGCCGTGGCAGTGTGGCTGCCGCCATTCAGCGTGCCGAGGCTGCCGTGGAAATGGCAAAACTCAATCTTTCCTATTGCGTGGTGGTGGCTCCTTGCGATGGCAAACTCGGGCGACGCACCATTGAAGAAGGACAAATGGTGAATTCAGGCACCACCATCACCTACATCATCCCCAACAATCAGAAGTGGGTGATTGCCAATTATAAAGAAACACAGGTGGAAAACCTACATGTGGGACAAAAGGTGAGAATGACGGTCGACGCCTTGGGCAATAAGGTGTTTGAAGGTACAGTGACCGCCATTTCAGGTGCCACCGGCTCCAAATATTCGCTCGTGCCTACCGATAATTCTGCCGGCAACTTTGTAAAGATTCAGCAGCGTGTGCCGGTGAGAATCGATTTTTCCAACCTCAGTGCAGAAGACAACAATCGCTTGGCTGCCGGTATGATGGTGGTGGTGAAAGCGGAGAAAACCTATAGGCGGAAATAGCCATGGCAGAAGATTATAGCAACTATCCGTTTTTTAAATGGGTGCCCAAACCCATCGGCATCATCTTTATGATTGTGCTCTTTGTGCCGATGATATCGATGAGCGGCGTGTATTCCGCCAATAGCGGCGAAATGATAGGCGGGCTGGGCATCCAGTCGGAATACATCGTGTTTGCCGGCTTTTGCACCTCGATAGGCATGGCGGCTTTTTCGCCTTTCTTCTATCAGCTGGTGTGCATCCGCCGCGAAAAGATGATGTTGCTCATGGGCTTTGCCATCCTCTTTGTGCTGAGCAACATTTGTGCCCAAACCGATTCGCTCTTTGTGCTCGGGTTGTGCAGTTTGCTCATGGGCTTTGTGAGGCAAACGCTCATGATGGCTCACCTGTTTGTGTTCATCCGATATGCTTTCGGCATAGAAGCCACCAAGAATATCACCCCCGGCAACGAACCCACCACCGATGAGGGTTGGGATGCTATGGACGCCGAAAAAACCGTGTCGCAGCCGGTGATTTACTGCTTTTTTATGATTATCGGGCAATTGAGCACTTGGCTCACCGCATGGCTGGCGTATGCCTACGAGTGGCAATACGTTTACTATTTTATGATGGCATTTATGCTGGCAGGCATCATCATCGTGTTTTTCACCATGCCGTATCACCCTTATGCCATGCCCAAATTCCCCATCACCTTCTCCAAACTTGCCAATGTGATGGTGTTTAGCACCATGATGTGCTCGTTTGCCTATGTGATGGTGTTTGGCAACACCCTCGATTGGTTCGACAACGAGTCGATCCGCATCTCTGCCATTGTGTGCGGTTTGTTTACCTTGCTATTCATCTACTTGGAAATGTCGCGCAAATCGCCGTATTTCATCATGGAGGTGTTTAGGCTGAGGGTTATTAATTTCGGCATTTTGCTCTTTTTGCTGCTGATGATTACCAATTCCAGTGCCATGTTTGTGAACGTGTTCACCGGATTGGGTATGAAAATCGACAATTGGCAAAATGCCACTTTAGGCAACTGGGTGATGGTGGGCTACTTCACGGGTGTAATTTTTGCGGTGATAGCCGCCAAAAAGAAAATTCACCTGAAGTGGATGTATGCCTTGGGATTCCTCTTCATTGGGGCGTATGCGCTGTTTATGTTCTTTGAGGTGCAAACCGATGGTATGTATGAACGCATGAAGTGGCCGGTGATGATTCGTTCCATAGGCATGATGCTACTCTATTCGCTCATCTCCACCATGGCAAACCAGCGTATGCCGTATCGCATGCTATCCACTTGGGTGTGCATCATGCTCACCGTGCGGATGGTGATCGGACCTTGCATCGGCTCTGCCCTCTACACCAAAGTGCTCCAGCAGCGCCAGCAAACCTATATCACTCGCTTGGCACAAGACTACGACCGCACCAACATAGAAGTGGCGAACACCTACGACCAAACCGTGCGCGGTATGCAGTATCAAGGCAAAACCGAAACCGAAGCGCAGAATATGGCTGCCATGTCGGTGAAAGGAAAAATACAGGTGCAAGCCACCATCGTTTCGCTGAAAGAAATGGCGGCATGGACACTGTATCTCTGCATAGCCTGCGCCATTCTGGTGGTGATTTTGCCGTGGCGAAAACGAAATCTGAAATACCTCACACGCGACTATTTCCTTAAAAATGTTGACACCTCCAAGTTAGGACTCAAATAGCGGTATTGCATAACTATCACTTTCTAACCACTTACATCAATCAAAGCGAAGAAGCTACCCCCTTTATATCGGTAACTTCTCCGCTTGTGTTTCATATCCCCCGCTTGCCGCAATTCACAGCTTCTGAACCATTTGGTTTAGAGCTTATTTCACGAATTTTTGGGATTGGGTGGTGCCGTCGGTGAAGTGGGTTACTTCGATGTTGAAGCCGGAGAATGGCGTGGCGCTTTCGTGGCCTTGGAGGTCGTAGTAGCGCACGGTGCTCACCGTTTTCGTAGTGTTTACATCATCCACCCCGGAAGGCACTTGGTAGGCTGTGATTCCAACTTTGCTAACATTTTCCCATATATGAAGTGACGGACAATTTGTTTTGTAATAATAGTAGAAAGGGCAAACCAGAAAGCCACCCGGTCCATAAACTTTTTTTATCTGGTTAGAATATATTGAAAATCTCAGTATTCCATTTTCATCATAAAATTTATGTCCATGAGCATCCACCCTTGATGTTCCATCACTTAAATAAGCTCCTCCAACGGTGTATATTTTCAAAAAGCAAGAGGGTATGCAGATAATTCGCACGCCCTCTTTGTAAGTAAGTGTTTTTTAGTATCGATTTAAAGCAAATTCAAGTATTGGTTGACAAATGTCATTCATTCGTTCCAAAATTTTGGTCTATCGGGTGTTCGTTAGAGGAACATATTTGAACATTTTCAATCGGATAATCGGGGCAAATATTACCCCAGATATTGTCGAAAATATGAGACTATCTTGAACGCGTTTTTTCGTTAATGGTATTTCTATTAAACTGAACATGAGCGTTTTCCACATTCAACACGATATGCTCTTCATTTGCTTTGTTTTCATACACCATAAACGGGAATGCCTTACTTTCGATGGTGTTGCCTTCAATGCGGATGGGGTCGAGGCACATTTTGTTGGATCCTTCAAGATTGGTTCCGGCTTCCCAATCCGGGTTTTTGTCGAACACGATTTTGAAATCTTGTGACACTGAGGATTTGTATAGAATATATCAAAAGGGGGCGAGTTGAATCGAAACAATTTGAATATTTGGTTGTTTCTGCCACGCCCCTCTAAATAGCCGGGATTGAAGAGAAATACGATTAAATTTATTCGAGGAGGGCGGTGAATAGTGGGGCGATGTGGCCGGGGGCTATTACGTGGTGGTTGCCGATGGGTGATTTGAGGAAATAGTCGGTCTGTCTGGGGTTGATCACTTGGAGCACTTGCTGGGTGCGGCAGAGGTTGGGTTCGCTGAGGTTCTTTTTTAATGTGGCTTCTAATGCCACGAAGCGGGAGAGGTCGCCGCTTGCTTTGCAAATGGTGACGGGTCCTTCCTCCATATAGCCGCGAATGCCTATGCCAATGCCGCTTTCGAAATGGGTGTCGAGCTCGTAGCGCTGCACCATATTGAGGGGTATGGTGCAATGTGCCAATAAGAGTTCGCCTGTGGCGGGATTAATGCGCGAAGGATTGGCTTGGAAGCCCGACACGTCGGTGAGTTCGCGCACAATAGCCATCGTAATCATCGTGGGCACATCGCCTTCGCATCCGGCGATGATGCCTTCTGCATTGAGTTGCGCCAAGGCATAGCAGCCGGTGTTGTGCACGGCACCAAGCAGGTCGAAGCACCGGATGGTGAAACCGCTCAGTTGGTGGCGTGTTGCCACTTCTTTCAGGGCATGGTAGAGCTTTATGGCACCCGGCACAGCGTTTTTTATTTCGCTGCAAGGTGCCAGTTGTGCCAAGGTTTCACATTCGGCAGGCTGCTGATGCACGGTTTCGAGTGAGGTGAGCACCTCTTGAATTTCAATGTTCACCAATTCTATTCCGAGTTTGCTTTTCAATGCCACCGAACTTGCCATGCTGGCGATGAGCCAATCGCTGGGTGCTCCAATCACACCGAAACGCTTGCCATGAAGCGCCTTACGTGCGCTTTCCACTCGGTGGAGCTCGTGGATGCGTGAATTGATATAAGTCTTATCGCCGTGAATGATTTCGCCCTTCAGTTTGTTTTGCTGCAAATAGGAGAGGATTTCCATCGATGCCGCCAGCGAATTGCTTTTGCCGGAGGTGAGCAGATAGAAGGGGCGGTTGCTTTGATTGAGCATGGTGGGTAGCAGTGCTTTCATCAAACCTTCGGTGCCGCCGGTGCGCACGTAGATAAGATGGAGGTCGGCTTCGCCGTAGTGGGTGAAATCTTCTTCGTAGCAAGTGAATTGGAAATTGAAATCAGCAAAAAAATCTGCGGTTTCTTTTTTGATGGCTGCTTCGTGGTGCAGCGAAGAGGTGAGGGTATGGATGGAAATGCTCATAATGGTAATCGTTTTCAAGAAATAGAAATCATTACCACAAAAGTAGGTGTTTTGGAGCAAAATTGAAAAGAATCACCGATTTTTTTCAGTGATTCCTTTTGATTTGAGAGCGTCAGGAAATAAGATAGCGCCACTATTGGGCGCCATCAGCCACTATTTGGTGCCATCAAAAGAATCAGCACCGCATTTCATTTTTTGGGGTTTGAATTTGCTCTTGGGAGCATCGCATTTCGGACATTTCCAATCGTCGGGAAGTTGGGAGAATGGGGTTTGGGGTTCCACACCGTGTTCGGGGTCTCCACACTTGGGGTCGTAAACATACCCGCATACACAACATACAAATTTTTCCATACTGATTACGATTTTTTAGGGTTAATAACTACATCACAAAGTTACGCCCAAAATGCGCGTTTGATATCTCTGCTTTAGATAAATTACCAATTATTGTGATGCGTTAATCAAAAAAATCTTAATTCCGGTCTTTGCCGCGGCGGGGTGGGCGCTGCTTGCGTTGCTGCGGTGTGGCGGAGCTGCCGGGATAGAGTTGTGCGATGATGTCGGTGCGGTGTAGGCGTCGCAGCGAGGCGATGATGTCGGGCTTGTTGGCTTTGTCGTACCAAAAGAAATACTTGCGTTGTGCCAGTTTTTCGCCTTTGGTTTTAGCCGAATCCACCGGCTGTAGGGTATAGGGATGGAAGCCGGTGTAGAAAGTTTCGGTGCTCACGGTCATGGGTGTGGGCGTGAAATCCTGCACTTGCTCTAAGTGGAAGTCCATACTCTTGGTGATAGCTGCCAATTCTGCCATATCTTCTTCGGTGCAACCCGGGTGCGACGAAATGAAATAGGGTATGATTTGCTGCTTTAAGCCGTAGCGCTCATTGAGGCGGTCGAAGATGGCTTTAAAGCGATGAAAGAGGCTGAACGAGGGCTTACGCATCAAATTCAGCACCGCATCGGAGGTGTGCTCCGGCGCCACCTTCAATCTGCCCGACACGTGAAAGCGAATCAATTCTTCGTTGTATTGCCGGTTGGTGCGGTCCACTGCTTCATCGCCGGTGGGGTGCATCGAGAGGTCGTAGCGTACGCCACTGCCGATAAACGATTTTTTCACTTCCGGCAAGGCGTCCACAGCGTGGTAAATATCGAGCAAAGCGCTGTGGTTGGTGTTAAGATTGGGGCAAGGCTTGGGGTGCAGGCATGACGGACGCGTGCATTTTTTGCACCGCTCCAAATCCTTGCCGTGCATGCCATACATATTGGCACTGGGTCCGCCCAAGTCGCTGATATAGCCTTTGAAATCGTCCATTTTCACCACTTGGCGCACTTCGCGCATGATGCTCTCTTTGCTCCGTGAAGCGATGAATTTGCCTTGGTGGGCACTGATGGTGCAGAAGGCGCAGCCGCCAAAGCATCCGCGGTGCATATTCACCGAATGGCGTATCATCTCGTAGGCGGGGATGCGTTTGCCTTGGTAGCGAGGGTGGGGCAAACGGGTGTAAGGCAAATCGAAGGTGGCATCAATCTCCTCGGTGGTCATGGGTGGATTGGTGCGATTCACCTTAATTGCCACATCGCCACAGGCTTGCCATAGGGTGTGGCCATTCCATTTATTGGATTCTATTTCAATGATTTTGAAATTTTCGGCTTGTTTTTTCTTGTCGGCGAGGCATGCTTCAAAACTATGGAGCACCACATCATCGCCCGCTGAAGGAATTTCCTCAATGGGACGCCTCACCACGGTTTGGGGAATATCGAGCAACGCCTCCACCGGCATACCCTCATGGAGCGAATCGGCAATTTCCACCATAGGTTTTTCGCCCATGCCATACACCAACAAATCGGCAGGGCTATCCATCAGAATGGAAGGCACGAGTCGGTCTTTCCAATAGTCGTAGTGCGCCACACGGCGTAGTGAAGCCTCAATGCCGCCCACCACCACCGGCACATCGGGGAATAGACGCTTCAGAATTTCGCTATACACGATGGTGGGGTAGTCGGGGCGCTGACCGGGGCGTGCGTCGGGGGTGTAGGCATCGTCGCTACGGCGTCGGCGATTGGCAGTGTAGTGGTTCACCATCGAATCCATCGCACCGGCGGAAACCCCGAAAAACAACCGGGGCTTGCCCAATTTTTTAAAATCGCGCAAATCGTCGCGCCAGTTGGGCTGCGGAACAATCGCCACACGATAGCCATGCGCTTCGAGCACGCGCCCAATCACGGCTGCACCCATCGAAGGGTGGTCGATATAAGCATCGCCTGAAAAAATGATTACATCAATGTAATCCCATCCCAAATGGTCCACCTCCTTTTTTGTGGTCGGCAACCATTGTCCTTGAATGCGATGGTCGTGTGTGTGATGCTGCCCTTTCATTCCGTTTGTTGTTCGATTTTCTGTTTGAGTTTGATGATTTCGTCGCGGTATTGTGCGGCTTCAATGAAGCGCATTTCTTTTGCCGCTTTCACCATTTCGGCATTGAGCCGGTCGATAGCCTTTTGCAAATCGTGTTTGCCCATGTATTGCATCACCGGGTCGGCAGCGATGCCCGCAGTGGTGTTGAATTCGGCGTAGGTTTGCTGTTGCAAGGGCGTGAAGTCCACCACATTGTTTTCGTATTTTCTGGCGTGTTTAGCCACTGCTTCGTTGGGCTGAAGTTCGGTATCCACCCCAATGATGGCATTTCTTGCCTTGATAATGGCTTGTGGCGTGATGCCGTGCTCCTCGTTGTATTTTAATTGGAGCGTGCGTCGGCGTTCGGTTTCATCGATGGTTTTCTTCATAGATGCCGTGATGGTATCGGCATACATGATTACTTCGCCATTGAGGTTGCGCGCGGCACGACCGGCAGTTTGGGTGAGCGACCGGTGGCTCCGGAGGAAACCCTCTTTGTCGGCATCGATAATCGCCACGAGCGACACTTCCGGTAGGTCGAGACCCTCGCGCAGGAGGTTCACCCCGATGAGCACATCGAGTGCCCCGGCGCGCAAGTCGTCGAGAATTTGTATGCGGTCCATTGTTTCCACATCGCTGTGCATATAAGCGCATCTGATGCCGATTCTGCCCATATAGGCGCTCAATTCTTCCGCCATACGCTTGGTGAGGGTGGTGACCAAGGTGCGTTCGTGGCGCTCAATGCGAAGTTGAATTTCTTCGAGTAAATCGTCGATTTGTCCGCGCGAGGGTCGAACGGTGATTTTGGGGTCGAGCAAGCCCGTGGGGCGGATAATTTGCTCCGTCACCACACCACCGCTTTGCATCAGTTCGTAGTCGGCAGGGGTGGCACTCACGTAGATGGTTTGTCCGGTGATGGCTTCAAATTCCTCGAAGCGCAGCGGGCGGTTGTCGATGGCAGCCTCCAATCGGAAACCATAGTTCACGAGGTTGGTTTTTCGGCTCAAGTCGCCGCCATACATAGCTCTGATTTGCGGTACCGTTACATGGCTCTCGTCGATGATGGTGAGAAAATCGTCGGGCATACAGTCGAGCAGACAGAAGGGTCGCTGACCGGCTTCTCTGCCGTCGAAGTAGCGCGAATAGTTTTCGATGCCGGAGCAGTAGCCCACTTCGCGAATCATTTCCAAATCGTATTCCACCCGCTCTTTCAGGCGCTTGGCTTCCACGGGTCGTGCTTCGCGATAGAATGCATCCACCTGATTTGCCAAATCCACGCGAATGTGCTCAATCAGTTGTGGCAACTGCGATTTTTCAGCCACAAACACATTGGCGGGGAAAATTTTGAATTGATTCATGGTGCGCCCGGTGGGCAACTGTGTGGTTTTGTCTAATTCGTCGATGCTTTCAATTTCGTTGCCCCAAAAAATCACGCGCAGAATGATTTCCTCGCTTGCCAAAAACACATCCACGGTGTCGCCTTTCACCCTGAAGTTGCCCATGGCGGGCTCCATTTCGTTGCGTGAATAGAGCGCATCCACCAATTGCCGGAGAAATTCGTCGCGTCCGATTTGCTGCCCCACGGCAATGTCGATGGCATTGTTTTTGATATTGTCGGGATTGCCCATGCCATAGATGCAACTCACCGTTGCCACCACAACCACATCTCTGCGGCCTGAGAGCAGCGAAGTGACCGTGCTGAGGCGCAGGCGGTCGATTTCCTCGTTGATTTGCAGGTCTTTTTCTATATATTTGTCGGAGGAGGGAATGTAGGCTTCGGGCTGATAATAGTCGTAGTACGACACAAAATAGTGCACCGAGTTTTCGGGGAAAAAGGTTTTGAATTCACTATAGAGCTGGGCGGCAAGCGTTTTGTTGTGCGACAAAATGAGCGTAGGTTTTTTCGTACGCTCAATAATGTTCGCCATAGTGAACGTCTTGCCGGAGCCCGTCACCCCGAGCAGCGTTTGGTAGGGCACCCCTGCCATCACGCCGTTGGTTAATTCTTCAATGGCGTTGGGCTGGTCGCCTGTGGGGGCATATTCTGAATGAAGTTTGAAATCCATCGCAGCAACTATAAATGAAATGAATCGCAAATTTACGATTTTTTCCTCACTCCGCCATCACGCAAGGCTCACAAATTACGGTTTCACCATCACTTTCATTGCTTGGGTGGGGGTTCGCAGGATGTAGATGCCGGGGTTAAGCGCTTTGTTGTGGCTGCCTTTGGGCAAGGTGGCGTGGCATCTGCCATCGATGCTGAATATGCTCACCGGCTCTTCGCTGCAGATGGTGAGGCATTCACCCACTTGACTCACCTCCAACCGAAGCGCAGTGGGTGCGGTGATAGCTACCACTGCGGAGGGCTCAAAGCACTCAATTTTCAGGCAGTCGAAATGCCATGGTCCGCATAGCGAAGTCAGTCGCAGCGTGTGGTGTCCGGCGCTGATGTGGATGTTGCGATAATCGGGCTCTTCGCTATAATAGGCGCTACCGGTGTTGTTGCCACCTGCCAAGGGCCACGTCCACAGTGTGTCGGTTTGAAGTGCACCATCGTGTAGGGTAGAGGTCCAGTTTTCCGGTTTGGTGAGCACCTTGTTGAAATTGGTGCCGCGAGCTTGATATGCTTCGGGTGCTATGGGGCGTGCCACTTGCGTGGTGGGCAAATTCTCGCCATCGAGGGCAAGCACCATGGCGCCGGCATATTGGCGAGGCCAATTGAGATTGGGCTCTTCGGCAATGATATAGTGCTCGCTTCCGGGGGCATAACCGGTGCCGGCTGCCACACCCCATTCGCTCCACACTGCTCCGTGGTGCACCGAAATGTTCACTTCGAGTGGAGTTTGGGCTTCGAACGAATAATTCAGCCAGCAACCCCAGTTTTCTTCCGCCATTTCACGGCTGATGGTTTTTGCCGATTCATCCAGCCACTTGTTGAGGATGTAACTGTTCCAATCCGCGCCCATATTTGCGATGCCTATGCCACCGCTGTAGCTGGCTCCTTGCCAGAAGGAAAGCTGTTCGCTGTCGGGGCGATAATCGCCTGCAGATGTGCCTTGGCGTGCGCTGTAGCCCACACCCAAACCGCCTTCGTCGTAGTCTTCCGCTTCAAACACATACACCTTGTTCGACGTTAGCGAGCGTCCTTCCCCTTCGGCAAGCATAAAAATGTCGCGCCAATCGGTGATGCCCAAAATGCTCTTGTAGGGGTTCATCACTTCGTCTTCTCTTTCCGATGCCGCCGCTTCCCACACATACCACACCGGCTTTTTGCCGCCCGGATTGTCGGCATCGTCGGGGAAGAAGTGCAACCCTATGCGCAATCCATCTTCCACACGGTTGTCCATCCAGTTGTGCCACATAAAGGCATCGATGCCTTCCAGGGCATTGGCTTTTTTCCACGCCCAACAGCCGCCGGCAGCTTGATGTGCCAAATCGGTTTCGCTATAGGAAGGAGAATTGGTGCCGTTTTCCGAGAGAAACAGGTTGCGCTTCACACTGCCTTGGTATCGATTTTCGTCAGCCAAAATCCAATCGTTGATTACTTCAAGGTTTTTGAAGGTCACATAGGAGGACTTTTGGTTGTAGGTGGATTGGGTATCGTTGATCCAAAAATCAGGTTTGGAGAGATTTTGAGGGTAGGGGTGATGTGCCACTCCCCACCAGAAATCGCCTTCCACTTGGCTGTAGCGCACCGTTTGCTCCAGCATATTTTTGGTGGAATAGCCATCTGCGCCGTAAGTCCAGCTGTGGGTGTAGGAGCCCAGCACCGAGGCATTTTGGTCGTATTGGCGCACGATATTGTAGCACATTCGCATCGATTTCAAGTATTCATCGATATACACCATTTCGGGTGGATTTCCCATATTGGTCCATGTGGTGGCCATATCCACCTCGTTGTGCATAATCCAGTGTTCAATGCGACCGTGTCCGCTGCCATTGTATCGACTTGCCAAATAGTTGAGGATGGCGGCATAGGCGTTCACACTCTCCATGGTGGTCATATTGGGCATACTGTAGTAGCCGCCGTTGTTGTCGGGATGCACCAGCACCGGTGTCATCGATGCGTCGGATGCCCAAATCGGGATGAGCACGATGGCGCTCACCGCTATCCCGTGTTGCTCGTAGAAGGTGAGGTGATGGTCCCAAGCGTCGATTTCGCCGCCATTGATATAGTATTGCTTGCCGCCGTAGATGTATGGAATATTGTTGCCGAAAATCGGGTTTTGTGCAATGAATTGGTTGAACACCCAGTTGCAAGTTATGTTTTTGGCATTGAGGTCCACCAAATCTTGCATATACGTTTCGCCCAATCCGGCGCCCACGCCTTTCTTATTAGCCGGCACCAGGCGCTCCGGCGATGAAATGGCTACCACTTCGTCGGCATAGCGTGCGTGACTGAGCAAGGTGTCGGTTTCGCCCAAATTGCCCACAATTGCCCACTTCGAGAGCAAGCGGTCGTAGGTGAAACCATCGTACGAGGCGTAGCGGTCGAGGCTAACGGAGAATTCGCCATTACTCACGGTGGTGCGGTGTGCGAATTTTTTGCACTCCGTTACGTCGATATTGGGCGTTACTTCCACCAATGCAAAATCGGCTATGCCGTCGCATTTGCCGCTGATGGTCACCTGTTCGGTATCCACTTTCACATGGCTCACTTTCGAAGCGTAAGCATTGGTGTAGAGATAGTTTTGCAGGTGTTCGGCTTTGCGTTGACGCATGGCTTCCTTATTGCCGGTAATGTCGTAGTTGTTTTTCTCTTCTTCGTTCATTTCTCTGAAACGCAGGTTTTTCACTTGGATGGTCACATCGCTGCGATTACCCCAATCCAAGCGCATCACGCTTCCCGAAGCACCCCAGCCGAAATTGGAAATGGCATTTTTCATTTCTATGCTGTAGGTGGTCCATTCGGAGGTGTTCGCCAAATCGTCGCATCGCAGCGAACGCGTTTCGCTGTAGGTGGGACCGAAAAACACTTGCAATCCGCCGGTGGTTTCGGGCATACACTTATAATCGAAGGTGAGCACGCATTGGTTGGTGGGCAAAGCACTTGAGAGTGCGGTGATGCTCACAAAGGGGTCGCCACCGGTGGTGTGGATGGTGTAGATGCCCGATGTGGCATCGTAGCTGATTTCGGCTTGGTTGGCACTGCCGGTGTTGAGTTGCAGACTGAAGTCTTCACCACAAACCACACAAAAATGGCTCAGGCATAGCAATAGTGTAAAGATTTTGGTTTTCATATATATTATAACAATGTAATGGTTGATGTTAAATAGCGTCACAAATTTAAGCATTTCCCTCCAAAATCCAAAACCAATCATCGGAAAATCACCTCTGGGGCACGGCTCTTTCATTTACGGCTATTTTTGATAGCGGCTGCTTGATTTGGTGAGGCTAGGGTGGGATGGGAGAGAACAAAAAGTCGGGGAGGATGTGTTTTAAATGAAAGAGTTTTGTGAGTAAGCCAAATGTGCAGAAAGCTAAACCCTTTGTTTGTGACTGTTGGTATGGAGTCAGCATTCCCGCCACCCGACCACTCATCCAAGATATTTTGAGTTCTGCGAGTTCCGTGTGGGGCTATCTGTCAATCCGATTCGTGTAAATTCGTTGGATTTGTGGTCTGAATTTGCAATGTCATTTTTCCTTTGATGGCACCTTGCCTAATCACCGAGCACCGAAAAACGCAATGGCAACAAAATTGCTTCAATCTGTAATCAAAATAATTGCACAAAAAAGCGATAAATGTTCAATTTGAAATCCTTTTTGGATAAAATTGTAACGTAATGATAATTTTTATTTCTCTTTTTTTGTCTGTTTTTGAATATAATTTCGTAAATTTGCAACCTGCTTTTGAGAAAGCAGAGAATTTATTATCCAATAAAATCTTTACAAACCATAGACAATGAAGCTATTACAAGCTAAGTTAGCGCAATATCAAGAGCCTCAAAAAGCAAAGGCTTTGGGTATTTATCCTTATTTCCGCGAAATTGAGAGTGAACAAGACACCGAAGTATACATGAAAGGTAAAAAGGTGCTGATGTTCGGTTCCAACTGCTACACCGGATTGGTGAACGATAAGCGCGTTCACGAAGCCGCCATTAAGGCGATTGAAAAATACGGTACAGGCTGTGCAGGCTCTCCGTTCCTCAATGGTACGCTCGACATTCACAAAGACCTCGAACGCCGATTGGCTGCCTACGTGGGTAAGGAAGATGCCATGGTTTATTCCACCGGCTTTGGTGTGAACTTGGGTGTGGTGTCCACACTCACCGGACGCGGCGATTATGTGATTTGCGATGAGCAAGACCACGCTTCCATTATTGAAGGACGCCGCCTCTCTTTCTCCAACTATTTGAAATATAAGCACAACGATATGGCTTCGCTCGAAGAGCAATTGAAAAAATGCGAACCCGACCGATTGAAACTCATCGTTACCGACGGCGTGTTCTCGATGGAAGGCGACGTGTGCAACTTGCCCGAAATTTGCGACCTCGCTCGCAAATACAAGGCTTCGGTGATGGTGGACGAAGCCCACAGTATCGGCGTGTTTGGTAAAGGCGGACGCGGCGTGTGCGACCACTTCGGACTCACCGATGAGGTGGACTTGATTATGGGCACCTTCAGCAAGTCGTTTGCCTCGTTGGGCGGATTTATCGCCTGCGACGAGGTGATTACTAACTTCTTGCGTCACCACTCTCGCTCCTACATTTTCACTGCAAGTATCACTCCGGCTTCCACTGCAGCCGTGGGTGCCGCACTTGATATCATGCTCAATGAGCCCGAACGCCAAGAGCATTTGTGGAAACTCACCCACTACGCGCTCGATGGCTTCCGCAATATGGGATGCGAAATCGGTAACACTTCCACACCCATCATTCCGCTCTATATTCGCGACCAAAACAAAACATTCGCCATCACCGCCGATTTGCTCAATGAAGGCATCTTCGTGAATCCCGTGGTTTCGCCCGCTGTGGCTCCGCAAGACACTCTGATTCGCTACAGCCTGATGGCAACACACACCAAAGAACAAGTGGACTTCTCACTTGAAAAAATTGAAAAGGTGTTTAAGAAATACGGCGTGATTGAATAATAGCAAAAGCAGGGTATCACTCTGCTTTTTTTCTTCTTATAAGCCAACATGTTCCCCCATCAAAAATCAATTGAGATGAAACACGGCATATTCTTTTTCGTATTCACTACCCTCTTGGTGGCATCAGCCTCTGCTTGCTCGCCAAAGCCGGTAGCACAAAAGCAAGTGAGAATAGCCGCCACTTCCGTCAACTCCCATACTCACCACGATAGCGTGGCACAGGAATTGGCGCAATTGCGCGAGCAATGCCAAGCCGTTGTCGATGCACGCAAAGCGCAATCGCACAACTATGCTCCTCATGCCAAATCTAAAAATGCCGCCGACCCGGCAGGCTTTGTGGTTATCACCGACTATGTGGACGCCATTGTGGAACTGCGCTATTACAGCAACTACAATTTCGTGGGCTGTAGGGTAGACGGCTATCAGCAACCCGTGGCGCTTGCCACTCGTGAAGCCACTATGGCTTTGGCAAAAGTGGCAAAAGATTTGCGAAAAAAAGGCTATATCATCAAAATCTACGATTCCTACCGCCCGCAAATGGCAGTAGACCATTTCGTGAGGTGGTCGAAGGATATGAACGATATGAAAATGAAGGCGGATTTCTATCCCGAGTTTACCGACAAAACCACCCTTTTCCCCACCTACATTGCCCGCCATTCCGGTCACTCCAAAGGCAGCACCATCGATTTAACCATCGTGGACGCATCCACACTACAAGATGTGGATATGGGCGGTACATTCGACTACTTCGGCAATCGCTCCCACTATATCACCCGCGGGCTCACACCGCAGCAAAAAGCCAATCGCAAAATCCTGCACGACGCGATGATGAAGCACGGATTTGACTACTACCCCGAAGAATGGTGGCATTTCACCCTCAAAAATCAGCCGTATCCCAAAACCTACTTCACCTTCCCCGTGTCGACCACACTTTTCCCATAAGGAAAATTATCCACCAATAAAAGCATACGCATGCACCCCAACAAATCACTTCGGGATGCATGCGTCATTTTTTTTGTTGCTTTTTCTCTATTCGAGCGAAAAAATAATGCACAAAATAGTTGCATAGAAAAAAAATAATTATAGCCCGCAAAAAATTATCCATGAAATGTTTGTGAGATTGTTTTTTGTTACTAAATTCGCACCGTGATTATGATTAAGTTTACACTACTAAAACTAAAATACACTTTTTTATATGGTTTATAAATTTCTTGTAGGTTCAGAAGAGGTAGATAATTTCAAACTCGAAATTATGATTGACTCTGAAGATACATTCATGAGATTGAGAAATACGATTCTTGAAGCAGTGGGTTACGACAAAGACCAAATCGACTCCTTCCACATTTGCGACGACGAATGGAACAAAGAAAAGGAGGTGATGGTGATTGATATGGACGTTGACTCCGACGACGATATCTGGCTGATGGACGACACCCACCTCGACGAACTCCTCGAAGATGAAGGACAACGCATGAAATTTATGTTCGACATCATGAACGAACGCTATTTCTTTATGCGATTGAAAGAAACCATCCCCGGACGTTCGCTTCACGACCCTCTGTGCACGCGCAAAGAAGGAAAAGCACCCAAGCAGGTGAATATCCCCGATGAAATCGTGGCTACTCCTAAGGTGGTGAACACCAACATTGAGGAAATTGAAGAAGATTTCTACGGTGAAGACGCCTACAACGAAGACGAACTCACCGACCTCGACGCTTTTGAAGGCGAAAACATCGACTAATCAACATTTCTTTTCTTACAGCATAAGCGCGGCTATTGCTCCTCTCAAGCAATAGCCGCGCCTAATTCATTCTTCTAAAACTCCGAAATACCACAAGCCCTAATGACCGATTTGGGTTAAAAGATTACGGACACGCCGTCGGTAATCTCCCCAACGGCACACTTCCCCCCGACCTTTGCCACGATGGCAGGGGAATTTTTTTTATTGGTTTTTGCGGGTGAGGGTGGTTTTTTGCAGGCGAATCACGGTTTCTCCCTCATTGTTGACCAATTCCATATCGCTACTAATATTGCCGGCCTTTTTGCACGACACGGTTTCTTCCAATTTAATCAGCAGCTGGGTTTCGATTTCACTGTCATCGCAATCAGTGTTGTAGGCTTTCAGGTCTTCAAATTGCACATCGTTTTCTTTAAGCGCATCAATGTGCACTTTCCCCCTGATAATGTGGCATTTGGTGAGTGCGTGGATGGTGCGCATATCAATGTCGATCACCATTTGAATTTCTTTGTCGAGCACATTCACTCCTTCAATTTCCTTCACGAGCCAAGGTCCGTTGAGCAGGTCGAAGTTGAGTTGGCGCAAGCGCATCACTTCCTGATTTCGGGCATTTTTCAGCACCATATAATTGATGCCATACACCGATTGCAAATCCATTTTTGCCACTTCAGCCAGCGCATGCATCACCTCGCTTTCGTCGGTGATGCTATTGCACTCGGCGCCGCCCTGAATCATTTGCGAAAACGATAGGTTGTTGCCTTTGAGCGTGAATCGCCCATTAATGGCATTGCAGCCATTGCATCCATACACCTGGTTGCCATTATTGAAATCGAGGTAAATGTAGGCACGCTCATCGGTGTCGATGTCGATTTTGTTCACACTTAGGATGGTCCATTCGCCGTAGAGCTGCTTTTCCGGAGCCGTGATAGCCACGGATTGAGCGCCCTGCTTGTTCGCCATTTGTGCCACCATCGGCACTCTTACAGCTTCCTTCCCGTAAGGAGATGGTTTGCCGGTGGATTGGGCGTTGGCAACCATGCCACAAAATGCGGTGCAAGCACATAGTGCCGCTATCATGTATTTCTTCATATAATAGGCGAGAAATTTGAGTATTAATTTTTTATTGATTTTCAAATTTCGTAATTTTTCGCCAATTACACAAACCTTTTAGTAATATTAACACGATTCTTCCTTGAAGCGAGGCTTGCCAATCGGTTGGAGCGAAGCCATTGGGCGCAGCACCCAAGGAGGGTTTCCTACTAAAAATCTTTAAAAACTCGGTGCAGGCAATCGTTATGTGGGGCGAAAACGTTACTTTTGTAGAATAATTCAGAAATATTGAAACGCTTTCGTTACATATTATTACAGTGCATTGTGGTGCAGGCTTTGCTTGCCGGTGCGCAAATCAACACCGACCAGGTGATGCGCATTGGTAGAAATTCGCTTGCCTTCGATGATTATGTGCTTGCCATCCAGTATTTTAATCAAGTGATTCAAGTGAAGCCCTATTTGGCAAAGCCCTATTTCTATCGCGGCGTGGCAAAATATAATCTCGATGACTTTAGAGGTGCCGAAACCGATGCTTCGCTCTGCATTGAGCGCAATCCCTTTATCGTCGACGCCTATCGCTTGCGAGGCGTGTCGCGCCAAAATAGCGCAAAATATGCCGATGCTATCGGCGATTACGACAAGGTGTTGGTGAGTTTGCCTCACGACAAATCTATTTTGTTCAATAAAGCGCTGTGTCAGCTCCAGCTCAAGCAATACGCAGCCGGCGATTCCACCTTTCGCTATTTGCTCCAATTCGATAAAAAAAACGAGCGAATCTACTTGGGAATGGCACAAATATGTATCGACACCGGCGACACCACACAGGCTTTGCAACACATAGCCAAGAGTTTGGAAATTTCCAAAAATTCGCCCTATGCCTATGCCGTGAGGGCGCAAATATCTGCCAATAGGGGCAATTTTAAAGCCGCTTCCGCCGATATGGATTCCCTCATCAAGTTGGAACCGAAAGAGGCGAAACACTTTATCAACCGTGCCTATTTCCGCTACAGAGCCGACGATTACTACGGTTGCTTTAGCGACTACGACTATGCTATCACCCTCAATCCCGACAACACCACCGCTATCTACAATCGTGCCCAACTCAATGCCGAAGTAGGGGAGTACGACAAAGCCATCAGCGACTTTAGCACCGTGCTCAGCAAAGACCCGCAGAATTTTCTCGCCCTCTATAATCGCCTCCAGCTCTATCTTGCCACCGAGCAATACCGCAAGGCGCTGGGCGATTGCAACCGTGTGCTCCAAAAGTATCCCAATTTTGAGTCGGGCTATTTGCAGCGCGCCATCATTAAGCAGCAAATAGGCGATATGAAAGGCGCACAGCGCGACAACGAAAAAGCCATTGCCATTTTCAAGAAAAAGGGCATCACCGTATCCACCTACGACCCGGCGGCGCTTGAAGTGAAAATGGCGGAGAAAAAGGTGGCGCAAGAAATAGAAGATGCCAAAAAGGGCATTGAGCAGGCGGAAAGCGAAACTGACATTATCAATAAATTCAACCAGCTGCTCACCGTGGACAACGACAATTCGCTCAAACCGGAGTACGACAACCGTTCGCGCGGACATATCCAAAATCAAAATGTGGAAATCGAACCGATGCCGATGTTTTTCCTCTCCTATTATGCTGAGCTGAATAAGCTCAATGGCAAAACACACTATATGAAGGAAATGACTGAGGCAAACGATAGCCGATTGCTTCCCAAAATGCTGGTGCTCACCACCCAAGAAGTACAGCTCGATTCTGCCGCCATTCAATCGCATTTCGAGAGTGTGGACTATTATAATGGAATGCTGGCTGTGTCGAAGCCCAGAACCATCGACTATCTGGGACGTGCCATCGACTATGTGATGCTCAAAAACTTCGACAATGCTATCGCCGACATTAATCGTGCCATCGG
>SAMEA3663025__coassemble_489_pt1 | contig 27885 bp, 19 predicted proteins | sample SAMEA3663025__metabat2_low_PE_039 | metagenome-assembled genome bin SAMEA3663025 (sample SAMEA3663025) | pig gut metagenome | biome: pig gut; feature: pig-associated habitat; material: faeces | place: France | collected 2012
TGTGAGCCAATCAGTTCGGCGTAGCGCGCCACATCCACTTCGTTGACTTTATCCAAGCCATTGAGCAGCACCATCACGGTTTTACCCTCGTGGCGTCGAGCAATCACGTAGGAGCCCTTGTGGGGGCAGAATTGAGTTTGTGAGCCCTTCACAATCACGTCGTTGCCTTTGCGCCAGTGCAGCAAACGGCTCAGCCAATTAAACATTTCATTTTCTTCTGCGGTGCGACCGGCTTCTGTAAAGCAATTGCGCGCATCACCCGGGAAACCACCCATAAAGTCTTTCCGCACATTTCCATCGGTCACCTTCTTCACGCCATTCATCAGCACCTCAGTGCCATAATAGAGTTGGGGAATGCGTTTGATGGTGAGCAGCAGCGCCAAGCCCTGCTTCAGTCGGTCCACATCCTTCCCCTCTCCCAGGAAGCGGTCGGTGTCGTGGTTTTCGAGAAACGCCATCACGTGGTTCACATCGGTATAGAGGAAATCATACACAAAAGTGTTGTACACCCGGTTGAAACCCTTCCACCAGTCGTCGGTGGTTTCTCGTTTGCAGGAATCCATTGCTTCAAAGAAAGCGAAATCCATCACGGTCTTCAAATGACTATTTTCCTTCGCCAAGCGCGAATCCTTTTGCCACGATGCGGTGTAGGCAGGATGGGTGACCCAAGTTTCGCCCACGGTGTTGAAATTCGGGTATTCCAAATTAATTTCCTTCATCCATTGCGCCATGGGTGCGGCATAGGCATAGGGATAGGTGTCCATACGAATGCCATCGATACCCACGGTTTCCACCCACCACTTACTATTTTGAATGAGGTAGGTGATTACATGCGGATTATTTTGGTTGAGGTCAGGCATAGAGCGCACAAACCATCCCTCCACAGTTTCGCGTTTATCGATTTCGCTGGCGTAGGGGTCCACGCACGGAGTGAGTTTATAGCTGGTTTGTAAGCCATAGTTAGGCTGATTAAACCAATCATTTGATGGCGGATTGCTCATCCAGGGATGGCTCGAGCCACAGTGGTTGAAAATCATATCCATCACCACCTTCAATCCCTTGGCATGTGCCTCGTCGACGAATTTGCGGTAATCATCGTTAGAGCCAAAGCGCGGGTCCACCTTATAGTAGTTGGTGGTGGCATATCCGTGGTAGCAACTGTGAGTGATTTGGCTCGGCATATCATTTTCGAGCACCGGCGTAAACCACAGTGCGGTCACGCCCAATTGGTTGAAATAATCGATATGCTGACGAATGCCTTCCAGGTCGCCCCCATGTCGCAGCGAAGGCGCCGTGCGGTCGCATTGTTGGTCGAGCATACCCGGCACCACATTGTTGGCAGGATTGCCATCGGCAAAGCGGTCAGGCATCAGCATATAGAGCACATCGGCATTGGTAAAGCCCCGGCGCGCCTCGCCCGGCAAATCGCGCTTTTTCAGTTCATATTTCAGCGACTTCTGATCGCCGGCTTGTTCAAATTGGAGATTGATGGTGCCCGGTTTTGCCTCTTTCACATTCAGGTAAACGAGCAAATAGTCGGGGCTATCGAGGCGCACCACGCTATCCACCTTCACCCCGGCGTAGGAAGTGGAAACATTGGCATGCTTCACATCCTTGCCATACACCATGATTTGGAGCGACGGGTTCTTCATTCCGGCATACCAAAAGGCAGGTTCCACACGGTGGATATTTACGGCTGCATGGGATGCGAAAACAGCTAGCAGCGCAATGATTAACAGTTTGAATTTCATAGTTATACACACTTAAAGATTAATTATGAACAATCAGTGCACTTTGTGCAGGCACCTCCAAGCGCGAAGTGATGGTGGTGCGAATGCCATTGAGGTCAACCTTACCTGCTGCCACCACCGAAGTGTAGGATGCTTGTGGCACATCAATCAGGGCGGCATATTTGTTGGCGTTGAGCACCACATAGATATCCTTCCAGGCATCGCCTCCGGCGTGGTCTTTCAGGCGGAAAGCCACCAAACCTTCGCCCACGGGCAAAAATTCGAGATGCTTACGTACGAGGTCGGCATCGCCAAGGCGGAACGCCGGGTGAGCCTTACGCAAGGCAATCAATCCCTTATAGTATGCCATCACTTGCGGGTATTTTTGCAAATTCTCCCAAGGCAGTTGGTTGATGCTATCAGGGGAATTGTAACTATTGTGTACTCCCTTCTTATCGCGCAGCATTTCCTCGCCGCTGAGCATGAACGGCACACCTTGCGAGGTGAACACGGCGGTTTGCGCAAGCAAATCGAGGCGAATCAGTTCCTCCTCGGTAATGCCCGGAATGCTTGCTTTCAGTCGGTCGACCAAGCACATATCATCGTGGCAGCTCACGTACGCCATCATTTGGGTGGGTTGGAGCGTCCAAGGCGCTTTGCTGTAGTTCACCTTCGTGTAATCCACTTGCGGGTGCTCAATGCAGCCCACAATACCCGCTTTAATGCTTTCCTGATGTCCGGGCTTGGCGGCGAGGAAAGCACTCTCGTTGTTGTTGTTGAAGGGTCCGCGGAGTGCATCGCGCATATCGTCGCAGAAAGCGGCAATGCCCGGCATCTGATAGGTGTTGACCTTCATCGCCAATTTTTCGATAGGATAAGCGCAAGTGCCGCCACTCCATCCTTCGCCATAGATAAACACATCTTTAGGGAGCGATTGACGGATGAGATTCATGGTTTCAATATCGTGAATACCCATCAAATCCACACGGAATCCATCGAGGTGGTATTCTTTAGCCCAATAGTTGAAACTCTCAATCATGTATTGGCGCATGAGCGGTTGGTCGCTGGCTGTTTCGTTGTTGCAAGCGGAGCCGTCGCTATAAGAGCCATCGGGATTCTTGCGATAGAAAGCGTCGGGGTTGGTGCGTTGGAAATTGCTGTGCTCAATGTCCATGGTGTGGTTATACACCACGTCGAGAATCACGGCGATACCGGCATCGTGCAGTGCTTTCACCATCTGCTTAAACTCCTTCACACGCACCTCTGGCTTGAATGGATTGGTGGAGTAAGAACCTTCTGGCACGTTGTAGTTCAGTGGGTCGTAGCCCCAGTTGAATTGCGGGCGTTCGAGGTGTTCTTCATCCACCGAAGCATAGTCGAACGACGGGAGCAAGTGGATAGCCGTGATACCCAAATTCTTCAGGTGCTCAATCGCCCACGGCTCCGTGAGCGCCAAGAATTTGCCCGGATAGCGAGCCTCCTTACGGCTCACCGAAAAATCGCGGTTATGGGATTCATACACAATGATGTCGGTGGGAGCGTAACCCAGCGCCTTATCTTTTTCCCAACCTTCGGGATTAGTGGCAGCGAGGTCGATTACGGCGGCGCGCTTGCCATTCACCCCCACCGCCTTGGCAAAGAGTCCCGGTGTTTCGCCCAATTGTTTGCCGTCTTGGGTCACATTAAAGGTATAGAACTTACCCTTCAGGTCGCCTTTCACCACAGCAGTCCAATTGCCATCACCGGCTTTCGTCATTGCCACTTGTTTCACGGGTTTTCCCCCGGTGCCATCAGTGTAGATATTGAGTTGCACCGACTGCGCTTTTTGAGCCACCAAAGAGAACGTGGTGCTCTTTTTGCTATAGGTCATCTCGTTGTAGAGCTCGGCATTCATGCCCAGCCACGAAACCATTGCCATAAATAAAAAAATTACGGATTTTTTCATGTGTAGTTTAGTATTTATTTTTGAAAAAAGGACCGAATTGACATCGGAGTGGAATTCGGTCCTTCAAAAGATGTAATATATTACAATCTATCAATCGTTATTTCGCCATAACCGACATCACAAAGCCACCGCCGGGAGCCTCAACCATATTGATTTTGTCGCCCTTCTTCACGGTTTTTTTGGTAATGACATACGCTTTGGGGTTGGTAGCATAGTGTGCATCTTTAGCGTCGGCATAAATGGTACATTCATATTTGCGACCGGCATCGAGGAAGTCGAAATTCACGGTCACCTTGTGTCCATCTTCATTGCACTTACCGCCCACAAACCAGTTGTCGGTGCCCTTCGCCTTACGCGCCACGGTGATGTAGGCGCCCGGTTCGGCATCAATGTATCTACTGTCGTCCCAGTCGATAGCCATATCGCGAATGAATTGGAAGGCATCGCTATATTTTTCGTAGTTTTCCGGCAGGTCGGCAGCCATTTGTAGGGGTCCCCACATCACCATATACACGGCGAGTTGTCCCACCAAAGTGGTGTGGACTTTGTGCGGATTGTTGCTCCAAGTGCTCAGGTCGGTTTCCAGCACGCCCGGCGTGTAGTCCATCGGGCCACCTTGCAATCGCGTGAACGGGAGCACCACGGTGTGGTCGGGCTTACTACCGCTAAACGCCTCATATTCGGTGCCACGCGCACTTTCATTTCCCACGAGATTGGGGTAAGTGCGAGCCAAGCCGGTGGGTCGAGTAGCCTCGTGAGCATTCACCATAATTTTATGCTTTGCCGCTTCTGTGATGCAACGCAAGTAGTGGTTGTTCATAAACTGGCCGTAGTGGTGTTCGCCTCGCGGAATGATATCGCCCACATATCCGCTCTTCACGGCATCGTAGCCATATTCATTCATCAAATTGTAGGCAGCCTCCATGTGACGCTCATAATTGATAGCCGACGAGCTGGTTTCGTGGTGCATCATCAATTTCACGCCTTTGCTGTGTGCGTAATCGTTGAGCGCCTTGATATCGAAGTCGGGGTAAGGAGTCACGAAATCGAACACGTCGAATTTCCACATATTCGCCCAATCTTCCCATCCCACATTCCAGCCTTCCACCAGCACTTGGTCGAGGTTGTTGGCAGCCGCGAAGTCGATGTATCGCATCACCTCCTTAGTGTTGGCACGGTGTGTGCCATTGGGCTTGCACTTCGAGAAGTCGGTTTCGCCAAGGCGCACCGAGGGAAGGTCGTTGGTGTAGTGCCAATTACCGTGTCCCACAATCATTTCCCACCACACACCATTATACTTAGTGGGGTGAATCCAAGAAGTGTCTTCAATTTTGCACGGCTCATTGAGGTTGTAGATGAGATAAGAAGAGAGCATGGTGCGCGCATCATCGCTCACCATCACGGTGCGCCAAGGCGATTTGCAAGGCGTTTGCATATAGCACATATTGCCCACGGCATCGGGAGTGAGAGCCGATTCCAGCACCATATTCTTATCATCGAGATCGAGGTGCATGGTGGAATAATCCACACAGGCAGCCTCGTGGATATTGATGTAGAGTCCATCATCGCTCTTCAGCTGGAGTGAAGTTTGCATACCTGTGGGCGACACCAACGATGTGGAAGAATTGCCGGTCACGGGGTCGCACATGCCATCGGGCTTACGTCCGGGAGCGGGGTTCAAACACATATCCATGCGAGAGCGCACTTCCGAAAGGCGGCTGGTTTGTCCGGGGTGTTCCTGCGTGTCGTAGTCGCCGGCAAGCCACCACGCCATGTGGTCGCCTGTGAGGGCAAACTGGGTGTTTTCTTGCTTAATGATGAAGTAGTTAAGATTTTTTTGCTGAGGGAATTCGTAGCGCAATCCCATACCTTCATCATACACACGGAAACGGATAATGATAGTGCGGTCGGCAGAGGCTTGGTGCAAGGTAACCGCCATTTCATTATAGTGGTTGCGCACCTGCTTGTATTGTCCCCACACCGGGGTCCAAGTTTCGTCGAAAGAGGTGGTCCGGGTATCCACAACAGCGAATCCCTCCTTCAAGTCGGTTTCGTGCATACCGGCATTGGCATGCTTGTCTTTAGCGAGAGTCAATCCCAATTTGCTCGGCTTGCACACGGTTTTCCCTTTATAGGAAAGGGTGTAGGTGGGGCATCCCTTCGAGTCGAGAGAGAAATTGACCACCACGTTGCCATCAGGCGATTTCACTTCTTGCGCCTTCATGTCCAAAGGCATACAGGCAAATGCTAAAAGAATCAGTAAGGAAAATAGGGTTTTCATTTTCGTCCGCTATTGGTTAATAAATCGGTTATGGTAGAGTTGAACATTGTGTCAGCTTGGAGTTGGCTGATGGTCATGTGCATGCGATAGCGCCAGTAGTGACGCGGGTTGGCAGGGATGTTGATGCGTTCGGCATCGGGGTCAGCCAATCGAATGCGTTCGTCGATAGAGAGCCAATCTTGTAGCGAGAGCAGGCACAGCATGGATGGTGAGTTGAGATGGTTGACCACCACTTGTCGTGCCACATCGCCGGGGAGCGGATGGGGAGCCGGGCCTTGCTTCCAGAGCACGGCGTTGTAGTATTCCTGCGTTTGTTCCCAATCTTCGTCCCACCATTGGCGAAGGGTGGGCATATCGTGTGTAGAGATGGTGCTCACCGAGCGATAGGGATTGCTTTGGAGCACGCCGAATTTCACATTCACATCTTTCGGCATCGATTGAATTTCGAGGCTGAGAATGCGGAGTTGGTTGATGACCCAAGGCACGCAATCGGGCACCATGCCAAGGTCTTCGGCACACACGAGCATACGAGTGGCTTCCACAAGGCGTGGAAGTTTCTTCATTGCCTCACCATACCAGAAATCATTGTTGCGACGATAGAAGTAGTCGTTGTAGAGGCGGTTGAAGGCTTCCTTATCTGATTGCCAGAGCGCTTCATAAATGAAGTCGTGCTGCACGGAGATGCGTGGGTGGAACTTATTGGCGTCTTTGCGGTCGCGCAGGAAGAGCACATTGCTCACCAGCGACATCAGTGCCTCTGCCACGTTCTTGCCGTCTTGGTCGGCATCTTTAAATGCCGCCTCAATCTTGCGTTGGGTGTCGTATTCGGGTTTGAGGCGATACATGTCGTCGTGGGTGGGGAGCAGGTATTTCTCGCGGATTTCCGATGCGCGCTCACCGAATGTGCGTTCAAGCACCCAGTCGGTAATGAAAGGTTCGAGCATGTAGTCTTGGAAGTTGAAGCCGTAGCCTGCAATTTCCTCGCGTGTCATACCAAGGGCTGGCGAGAACTGGCCGAGTATGCCATACACGGCATCAATCGGAATTTCCCAAATGCGGAAGAAGCCCAACACGTGGTCGATGCGGTAGGCGTCGAAATACTGCGCCATCTTGCTGAAGCGCTTTTCCCACCACAAGCAGCCGTCGGCTATCATCTCTTCCCAGTTGTAGGTGGGGAATCCCCAGTTTTGCCCATTGGCGGAGAAGGCATCGGGTGGTGCGCCGGCTTGACCGTTGAGGTTGAAATAGCGTGGCTCTACCCAAGCCTCCACACCGTCGCGGCTGACGCCGATTGGAATGTCGCCTTTGAGGATTACGCCTTTCTTGCGTGCATATTCGTGCGCACCTCGCATTTGCTGGTCGAGGATAAACTGCACGAAGTACCAGAACGCCACTTTCTTGTATTCGCTTGTGCGGCTGTTTGCCATCGCCTCACGTTCGCTTTCTTCGAAGGTGTGGTGGTCGGGCCAGTCGCCGAATGTGGCTGTGCCGTAAAGGTCGCGATAGTGGCAGAATGCCGCATAAGGCACGAGCCAGTCTTTATTTTCGTCGAAGAATGTCTTAAACGCCTTGGTGCGCATCATCTTTGTGCCGTCTTGCTCAAAGAGCTCACGCAAATAGCCTCGCTTAGCTGCATTCACACGCTCGTAGTCGATTTGAGGAAGTGCGTTGAGTTCGTGTTGGAGTGCGGCGTAATAGCGCGCACGCTCATTGTCCTCAAGTTGTGGAAGCTGGCGAATGTCGGCGAACATTGGGTGCAGCGCATAGATGCTGATGCTCTTGTAGGGATAGGAGTCCAACCATGTGTTGGTGATGGTTGTATCATTGATCGGGAGCACTTGAAGCGCACGCTGACCGGTGGAAACCACCCAGTCGATCATCTGCTTCAAATCGCCAAAGTCGCCCACGCCAAAGCTCCCCTCGCTACGGAGAGAGAAGATGGGCACCACGGTGCCTGCCACACGCCATGCGGGAATGGCAAATCTTGCTTCATCGAGTTCGTAAGCCACGGCATCGCCCTTCTTCAATTCCGGAAGAACGATGGTGCGGTTGCCGTTTTCTTCCCAAAGCACATTTTTGGCATTACCCGACTGCAGTGCCACAAACTTAAATTCGAGCACGCGAGAATGAAGGGCTCGGGCATCAAGTGTTGCCACCCACTCATTGTGTGCGTGTTCCACCATCGGGGTGGCTTTATTCACAGCCCAATTTCCCATGGCGGGACCGCTACCCACCACTGCCAGCACTTGGTCGGCTCGCAATTGCGGAGCACGCACCTTCAGCATCACGGTATAGTCGAAGGTGGTGGCGGGCACCACGAGCAACGGCCTGCGAGCGCCACATTCGGTGAATGCCGAACTATAGAGGTAACTGTTTTCCGGATTATCAATCCAGTGGTCGTAGGTGGTAAGTTTGGTGGATTTGGCTACGGAAAGGTCGAGCATATGGGCTTGCACAAGCCATTCATGGCGCACTACATTGCCACCGCGCACCACACTGTAGTGGTAGTGCATAGCACCGGCGTCGGCACCCGAAGTAGAGATTTCGCAACTCCAGGTGTGACCATCAATAGTGCCCATAGAATATCGCTTCGTTGCGCCGTTCAGTAGCACATTCAGCACGATTTCTTCTCCAAAAATCGTTTGATACTCAAGAACGAATGTTAGTTTCATTGTGAAATTTTATATTGGTTTTGGTTTTGATTTTCAAGTATCTTACAAGTATTGTTAAGCCCTGTGCATTTAAGCTTTTTTCTCTGCGTAAAATTACTAAATCAAACTATTATCACCACCTCCCCACATTAAATATAGCAAATTTATTTATGCAATCGTTTGCATCCCCCTTCCTCCACCCCCACCCCACACACCAAATTTATGCCCCACCCACACAAAAAGGGCGCAACTATCGCCTATACCCACGCCCTTTCTACCCCAAAAACCATAGAAAGGGCGCAACTATCGCTTATACCTACGCCCTTTCTACCAAAAAATCCATAGAAAGGGCGCAACTATCGCTTGTTTTAGCGAAAAATATTACTATCTTTGCAAAAAACAAATTAACCATAACTATTATGACAAGCAACGGATTAATCGGAAGAGCCTATGAGCAAAAACTCATCAACAGCTACATCAACAGCGAAAAGGCTGAATTAATAGCCGTTTATGGCAGAAGAAGAGTGGGTAAAACATTTCTCATCAAACGAATGTTTGACGAAAATTTTGCATTCTCTTTCACCGGAATTTATGATGTGTCAAGAGCTGTGTTGCTTAGTCAATTCAAAAAGCATCTTGAACGCTATTCCGAAAGCACCATTCCTAAAATAAAGAATTGGTTTGAGGCTTTCGATGCGCTACAAAGCTATCTCGAAACTCTAAAAAGCGACAAAATCGTTTTGTTTTTTGACGAACTACCATGGATGGACACGCCAAAAAGCAATTTCCTTGCAGCATTTGGGCAGTTCTGGAACACGTGGGCATCAACACGCCCCAACGTTAAAATAATAGTTTGTGGCTCAGCCACCACTTGGATGTTGTCGAAATTCATTGGCGATAAGGGTGGACTGTATGGGCGAGTTTGTCGCTCAATTTGGCTCAAGCCATTCACCCTTGGCGAAACAGAAGCTTTCATCAAGGAAATAAAAGGCATCGAACTCACACGAAGTCAAATTCTTGAGACCTATATGATTTTTGGAGGCATCCCCTACTACCTCGACATGCTCATCAAAGGCATTCCTCTGAGCAAAAATGTGGACGAACTGCTTTTTAAGCAAGGTGCACCACTGCGAATGGAGTTTAACTTCTTGTTCCGTTCTCTTTTCAATGAAGCCGAAATCTATAGGAAAGTAATTGAGACTTTAGCTTCAAAAATGAAAGGTATGTCACGGCAAGAAATTGCAGATGCATTGAAGTTGAAAAAAGGCGGATTTCTCACAGAAGTGCTTGAAAACCTCATCACATGCGACTTTATACGAAAGTACAACGCTATCGGTAAAACCGGACAGGACGCACAATATCAGATCACCGACTTGTTTTCGTTTTTCCACATTAAATTTGTGGCACACGATAGTGGGCAAGACAGCGAATATTGGAGCAAAATAACTGGCAAGGGGAAAATGACCGCATGGAGCGGATATGCCTTTGAGCAAGTATGTTTGCACCATATCGACCAAATCAAACAGGCTTTAAGCATTGGAGGGGTAATTGGTAACATTTGCTCTTGGGCCTGCAAACCATTTATCGACAAAAACGGCACTCAATGGAAAGGCGGACAAATCGACCTGCTTATCGACCGTGCTGATGATGTAATTAACATCTGCGAAATCAAACATGTGTCAAGTAAATACGTGATAGATGCTGACTACGAGCAAAGGTTACGAGACAGAGCCTCGCTTTTCCGCACCGTCACCAAAACAAAAAAGGCACTCCATCACACTTTCATCACCACTTACGGTGTGGCACAAAACAGCCACAGCGGCATCGTACAATCAGAGGTGACAATGGACGACCTCTTCAACTAATTCGTGGCTAAAAACAACAAACACGGACAGCATAAATCACACAGTTTGTTTTGTTGAATCCATGTAATCATTTCAATCACAAATTAGCACAAATAATTCTTGGTCGAATCCTTTGAAAATACGATAATATTTGTGTAACTTTGCTATGGTATAAAATATGCAGCATAAATTATGCTACACAATTTATGCTATAACGAAATTTGTATGATTATGAAACACGAAAACTATCCGTATAACCCTTTTCTGCTGTCGGGCTATGTGTCGCCTGAATATTTCTGCAACCGTGTGGAAGAAACCCAAAAACTCATCTCCGCCCTGAAAAATGGGCGAAATGTGACGCTTATCAGCCCTCGCCGTATGGGAAAAACGGGGCTTCTGCGCCATGCTTTCCACGAAATCCAAAGCGCAAAGGCAGGCAACTGCTACTATGTGGACCTGTACCAAACCGATAGCCTGTCGTCGCTGGTGAAGAAGTTGGGCGAGGCCGTGCTCGGCACTTTAGACACTTCGGAAACAAAGGTGGTGAAGCAAATCAGCAAATTTTTCGCATCGCTACGCCCAGTATTCAGTTTCGACGCTATCAGTGGCGAGCCCAACATTATGCTTGATGTGCAACCAGTGAACGCCGAAAAATCGCTCTCCGAAATTTTTGCCTATATGGAAGATTCGGGGAAGCAGTGCTATGTGGCGTTCGATGAGTTTCAGGTGGTGGACGGCTATGCCGATAAGCAAGTGGAGGCACTGCTTCGCGCCCACATTCAGCACCTGAACAATGTGCGGTTCGTGTTCTCCGGAAGCCAACGCCATGTGCTTGAAAATATGTTTGTCTCTGCCAACCGTCCATTTTTCCAAAGCACGCAAATCATGAATCTTGGATGCATCGACGAAGCGGCATACTACGAATTTGCCCACAAAAAACTGGAGCAGAATGGTCAAATCCTAAACAGCACCGCCTTCAATCATCTTTACAGTTCTTTGTTTGGCCACACCTGGTATGTGCAGATGATTCTCAACCGCTTGTTCGAAACCGCACAAAAGAATATCACCGAAGAATTTATCGATGCCACTATCGCAAACGTGATTGCCGAAAACGAGGCTACATATCAAACATTCGTCCGCCTCATCACGCCAGCCCAACGCAAACTGCTCCGTGCAGTGGCAAGCGAAGGCACGGCCAGAGAAATCACAGGGAAAAACTTTGTGGCGAAATATCAACTTGGAGCCATCAGCACCATACGCCTCAGCGCAAAAACCCTCGTAGAGAAAGAACTCCTACTGGACCAAAACAACCACTACGAAGTTTACGACCGCTTCTTCGGCATCTGGCTAAAATTTGCGTAAGCATGCCCGATGGGCAATGGTTGTGGTCAGCGAGGGAGCGAGGGAGAAGGGGGGTGATAAAAGGAGGCATCGGTTGCAAGGTGCGCTACGAAGCGTGCGCCCTGCAACCGATGCCGTTATGCGTGGATAGTGGTTAGTCTATTCGTGCTTTTTGGTTTTCACCACAAACACGAAGGCTGCTGCCACCACGAGGAAAGCACCTGCCAAGATGAGCATATTGGGTTGGGAACTGCCCACGAGGTGCATCACGAAGCCACCGGAGGCTGCTGCCACGATTTGCGGCAAGCAGATGGTGCAATTGAACAAGCCCAGCACAGTGCCCATACGCGAACTGCCTTCAAAGGCATTGGTTACAAAGGTGAAAGGCATGGCGAGCATGGCAGCCCAAGCACAACCGATGAGGAAGTAAGGCACGAAAAGCATATATTGATTGGTGCAGAAAGGCACGAGCGCAAAGCCCACAGCGCCAATCACCAAACTCAAAGCATATGCCAATTTTGGGCTCTTGAATTGCGGAAGCACCACAGCCCAAATCACACTGCCCACTGCCTGAACGGCGAAAATCACGCCCACCCAGTTGCCGGCAGTTTGATAAGCGGCACTGGCAGTGTCGGTTGTGTTCCACACGGTTTCGGCAATTGAGCCGTTGGTGTAGGTCCACATGTAGAGGAAAGCAGCCCAGCAGAAGAATTGCACGATACCTACTTGGAAGAACACCGCCCAAGCGCCTTCGGGCTCTTTGGATTTTGCCTTACCGGTGGCAGCATCTTCTTCCTTGATTTGATATTGTGCAAATTCGGCGGGCGGCATTTCGCGCACATTCATCATGGTGTAAATCACGCAGATAATGAGGATGGCGGCACCAATGTAGAACGACCAAATCACGGAATCGGGCACCTGACCCTTGGGCGCAATATTGGAAATGCCAATAGCGGTAAAGAGCAGAGGGAACACATAGCCCACGATGGAGCCGGCATTACAGAGAAACGACTGAATGCTGTAGGCTTTGGTTTTTTGCTTTTCGTTCACCAAGTCGCCCACCATCATTTTAAAGGGCTGCATCGCCATATTGATGCTGGTGTCGAGAAACATAAGTGCAATCAAGCCAAACACCATAGCGCCACTCACAGCCAATCCGAACGAGCCGGCGTTGGGCAGCAAGCACATCACCACCACCGCCACGAAGGCGCCCACAAACAGGTAGGGAATGCGGCGGCCGAAGCGACACCAAGTTTTGTCGCTAAAGTAGCCCACCAAAGGCTGCACGAGCATACCCATGAGCGGTGGAAGAATCCAAAAGAAACTCAAATCGTGTGGGTCTGCTCCAAGGGTGGCAAATATGCGGCTGATGTTGGCGCTTTGCAGCGCGTAGGCAATTTGCACACCAAAGAAACCGAAACTGATGTTAAACAGTTTCCAAAAACTTAAATCCGGTTTTGTTTTTAGCATAATATAATGATATTTTAAAGATTATTTCGTGGAAAAACGGAAGATAATGGTGTGGGCATATTGCTCACCCGGGGCGAGTTGCTGCGACGGAAAATGGGGATGATTGGGCGCGTCGGGCATTCCTTGGCACTCGATTGCCACGCCATCGTAGTCGAAATAGGTGCGGTTGCCGCTCTTGGTGGCGGGGCAGCCCGAGAGCCAATTGCCGGTGTAGATTTGCACGGCAGGCTGGGTGGTGAGCACCTCGAGGGTGCGTCCGCTATGGGCATCTTCGAGCACGGCAGCGAGCGCCAATTCACCTTTTTTGTAAGCATCGATGGCGTAGCAATTGTCGTAGCCCTTGCCGAAAGCCAAAGCCGGGAAGGGTTTGCGAATATCTTCGCCCAGGGGTTTGGCTTGTGTAAAGTCCATGGGCGTGCCTTGCACGGGAGCGATTTCGCCGGTGGGCGTAAGGTTTTCGTCGGTCACCAAATATTTCGAGCAATTCAGGCGGAGCAAATGGCGCAGCACCGAACCGCTACCCTCTCCGGCAAGGTTGAAATAGGTGTGATTGGTGAGATTGAGCACCGTGGTTTTATCGGTGGTGGCAGTGATATGGAGCGAAAGTTGGCAATCGTCGCTCCAAGTGTAGGCGGCTTTCACCGTGAGGGTGCCGGGATAGCCCGCATCGCCGTCGGGGCTCACGAGGGTGAACGTCACCCCGCTTTCGGTGGGCTCACTGTCCCAAATCTTATTGTAAAATCCCTCGCTACCGCCATGCAGCGCATTGGGTCCATTGTTGATTTCGAGTTGATAGTCCACCCCATCGATAGTGAATTTTCCGCCTGCTATGCGGTTGGCATATCGCCCGGGGATTTTGCCCATACAGGGACCATCGCTAATGTAGTGAGCGGCATTGGCATAGCCGAGTGCCACATTTTCAAGATTTCCGGCAGAGTCGGGCACCACAATGGCATTGATACCGGCACCCAAAGCCGACAGTTCTACCCATGCTCCGGAAGCATTGGTAAGGGTGTAGATGGCGATTTCGCCTCTGGGCGAGGCAGCCACAGTTTTCGTAATTTTCATCCGTTTATATCAGAGGTTTGATGTTAAACACTTGGTCATCATGAAGGGCGCACAGCGCAAAAAAAAGTGCAAAGCGGTTCATGTTATGGCAAATGTAATCAAAAAAAATTTTCCTCCGCCACATTCTCTTGGAGCCATCTTCAAAAAAAATATGCAAACGATTGCGTAACGCCTACCCCAGCGCCACGAAAACAGGGGTTAGGATGTTACTGTTGGGAGACGAAAATCGCCTGTAAACTTTTGATTTACAGGCGACATGTTGATTAACTCGGTACTCGGAGCGGGACTTGAACCCGCACAGCCTAAAGGCCAAGGGATTTTAAGTCCCTCGTGTCTACCGATTCCACCATCCGAGCAGCTCTTGCGGTAGGCAATGCGGTGCAAAGTTAATGCTTTTTTTTATTATGGCAAATATTTTTTAAAAATTAATAAGAAGTGATGGTGTAGCCGCCGTTGGCATTTTGGCGGCATTTATAGGTGGTTAAGCCCAATTTTTGGGAAAGCGCTTCGCCCGATGAAGGTCCTCCGGCACCGTTGAGCACATTGTAGTGGGAGCCACATGAGGGGCACACGGCATCGAGCGTGGAGGGGTCGATAGTGAGGGTGATGTCGGCGCGGCGCTCCACAGGGCATGCCGCATCGAAAGCCAACGGCGCATACGATGCCGTGGCGGCATCCAATCCCATCACCAAAAGCACCCCGCCAAACCCCGTGAAAGTGTTGGCATTGTAAGGGAAATTGGCGGGCAAGCGTTTTTCTCGGCTAAAAATGCGATAGTCGCCCACCCCGCTCACGCCGTAGGTGTTCCACAAAGCCGCGGTGCTCAAATCAAGGCGCACGGTGTAGGATGGCAGCGCTTTATTATCTATGCTGTCGCACGCGGTAAGCAGGCAAAGTGTCGCTGCTAAAACAACAATTAGTTTTTTCATATTCAATTGGTTAAGAGTTTCTGCCCAACAATTTTGCAAAGGCTTGGTGATAGGTTTGGAAATCGAAAGCGGCGAGGGTGGCTTCGTAGAGGGCAGCGATGCGGTCGTTGCACAAATTGCCGATAGAGCCCTCGTGGGTGTGGTTCACCTGCTTGACCGGGGTGAATTTTCCGGCTTCAATATCAAGTCCCACCTTCTTGTAGGCATCGCGGAAAGGCATTCCGGCAGCAGCGAGACGGTTCACCTCCTCCACAGAGAACATCAAATCGTAGCGCGAATCGTCGAGAATGTGTTCGTTCACCTCCACTTGGCTCATCATGGCATTCACCATGGTGAGGATGGCTTTCATTTCATCAAACGCCGGGAGGAAGTCCTCTTTGGTGAGTTGCAAATCGCGGAAATAGCCCACCGGCAGATTGTTGGTAACCATCGTGATTTGGAACGGCAGCGCCTCCAAGCGATTGCAGCGCGCCCGAGTGAGTTCAAACACATCAGGGTTCTTTTTATGCGGCATAATCGACGAGCCGGTGGTAAACTCATCGGGCAATTTGATAAAGGCAAAATTTTGCGAATTAAACATACAGGCATCAAAGGCGAGTTTCGACAGCGTGGCGGCAATATTCGCCAGGGCGGCAGCCACGATGCGCTCCGTTTTGCCTCTGCCCATTTGGGCATACACCACATTGTAGTCGACGGAAGCAAAGCCCAGCAGCTCGGTGGTGAGTTCGCGATTCAAGGGAAACGACGAGCCGTAGCCTGCGGCAGAGCCCAAGGGGTTGCGATTATTCACCTCGTAGGCGGCGCGCAGCACCGTCAAATCGTCGGCAAGCGACTCGGCATAGGCGCCAAACCACAGTCCGAACGACGATGGCATTGCCACTTGCAGGTGGGTGTAGCCCGGCATCAGCACATGCTTATAGCGCTCACTTTGGGCTTGGAGGGTGCGAAACAGCGCGGTGAGGTGATGCACCACCTCTTCAATTTCGCTTCGAATAAAGAGACGAAGGTCGACCAGCACCTGGTCGTTGCGCGAGCGTCCGGAGTGAATTTTCTTGCCCACATCGCCCAGACGGCGGGTGAGCATCAGTTCCACTTGCGAATGCACGTCTTCAATACCCTCTTCTATCACAAATTTTCCCGCTTCAATTTCCGCATAAATGTCGCGAAGGGCAGCGGTGAGCGTAGCCAATTCGTCGGCAGAGAGGAGATTAATGGTTTGAAGCATGGTGATGTGGGCGATGGAGCCCAGCACATCGTAGCGCGCCAAATAGAGGTCCATTTCGCGGTCGCGACCCACGGTGTAGGTTTCCACATCGTGGTCCACCGTCACATTCTTTTCCCAAAGTTTTGATGCCATAGTCAATGATTTTTTGCTATAATTTTTCACAAAATTACAACATTATTTCCATCTGCCGACCAATATCATTAATTTTGCACAAATTTTTAAATGAAATTATGACTCCCACGTTTTCAATCATCACCGTTACGTGGAACGCCGCCAAGGTGATTCCACCCACACTGAAAAGCGTGAAAGCGCAATCGTGCACCGATTATGAATACTTGGTGGTGGACGGCGCATCCACCGACCAAACCCTGCAATTGGTGAACGAAGCCGGCATAGCGGGCACGCGCATCGTGAGCGAGCGCGACAACGGGCTCTACGATGCCATGAACAAAGCCATTCGCCTTGCCAAAGGCAAATACTTGATATGGATGAATGCGGGCGATGCTTTTGCCGATGCCGATTCGCTGGCACGCCTCGCCGATGCCGCCAAGAGCAACCCGGGGGTGATATACGGGCAAACACAGGTGGTGAACGCCGAGCGACAAGTGGTGGGCATGCGGCATCTCACGGCGCCGGCACAACTCAGCGCCGACGATTTCAAACACGGTATGCTGGTGTGCCACCAGGCATTTGTGGCGCGGCGCGACATTGCCCCTACTTACGACCTTGCCTACCGCTTCAGCGCCGACTATGACTGGTGCATCCGCGTGCTCCGGCAGTCGGACCACAACGCCTACGTGGGTGAAAAGCCCATCGTGAGTTTTCTCACCGACGGCCTCACCAACAAGCACCACAAAGCATCGCTAAAAGAGCGCTACCACATCATGTGCCGATACTATGGCACCTGCGCCACCACCCTGCGCCACATAGGATTCGCCTTCCGCGCCCTCGCCCGAAAACTAAAAAAGTGACCTTTCGGCAACAAAAGAACCGGCCCTTTGCTACCGCCGCCGATTTAAAAAGGTGTGGATTTTTTCCATTATTTGTTTGGATTTTTTAAAAAATAGGCGATTTATTTGTTTGGATTTTTTAAAAAATGGCTGAATTATTTGTTTGGATTTTTTAAATTTCATACTTTTGTAATCTCAAAAACAGGAGGTTAAGTATGTACATCAAAAGAATCATCGACCAATACTTAGAAGAATGGACGAAAAGAGCAGACCACAAGCCCATTCTTCTTCGCGGTGCACGGCAAGTTGGGAAGTCAAGTTCGGTTAGACATTTAGGGCGTCTTTTTCAAAATTTTGTAGAAATAAATTTTGAAAAAAACGAAATTTACAAACAAGTGTTTGAAGCCGACCTCGATGCACATCGGATTGTGAATCAGCTATCTGCTGTGAGTGGAAAAAAAATCATTGCCGGCAAAACACTTTTATTTCTCGACGAAGTGCAAGAGTGCCCTCGTGCCATTATGTCGCTTCGATTTTTTAAAGAAGATTTGCCGGAACTCCATGTGATTGCTGCCGGATCGCTACTTGAATTTGCCCTCAGAGAGCTCCCCACATTTGGAGTGGGACGCATTCACTCCCTTTTCATGCGCCCATTAAGTTTTGATGAATTTGAATCGGCTTACGGTTTTGACACACTGTTGAAAGCCCGCAACGAAGCCTCTGCCTTGCATCCATTGCCGGAGGCGCTCTATCAAACCCTGCTTGAGCACTTGCGCACCTATATCATGATTGGAGGAATGCCTGAAGTGGTGGTAAAATGGATTGAAACTCAAAACTATGCGCTATGCCAAGAGGTTCAAGACGATATTATCGTATCGTACGAAAGCGACTTCCCCAAATACAAACACAAAGTGGATAGCGAACTGCTGCGCCATGTGCTACATAGCGCTGCTTTGCAATGTGGAAAAAAATTCGTTTATTCGAAAGTGGGAGAATATAAAACCTATGCCGTGAAGCAAGCGCTCAACTTGCTTTTTCAAGCCGGTATTCTTATCCCCATCACCCACACATCGGCTAATGGTTTGCCATTAGGGAGCGAAGCCGATGAAAATAAACGAAAGGTGATATTTTTAGACTGTGGCCTTTTGCTCCGCACGCTAAATATGGCTATGGGCGACATTTCTGCTATCACAGTGCAAATACTCACAGCCAATGCCTCTGATTTAGCGAATAAGGGAGCCATTGCAGAGCAGGTGGCCGGCACGGAACTTCTCGCCTACAAAACGCCAAATCTGCGCCACGAAATTTTTTATTGGACAAAAGAAGCCAAAAATTCTTTGGCTGAAGTGGACTATGTGGATACATTTGCACAAAAAGTGCTACCCATAGAGGTAAAAGCCAATGTGCAAGGGGGAATGAAAAGCCTGTGGACAATGATGCGCGAAAAGAAACTGAATTTTGCTGTGAGATGCTCAGCCGAAAATTTTGGAGAAATCACTTATGTGGATAAAGGAGACAACGATGAAGAACGGCATGTGAGAATTGTTCCGCTCTTTGCCATCAGCACGCTACGGTGAAAGGGTGCGCTGTTTGGGTCATTATTTCCGTGGAATTGTGTGGAATTGTGGGTGGAGGATTTGCAATATTAGTGGAAAAAGGGTAAATTTGTAGGTTATAACGTGTAGAATTCACTCAATCTGAATATATGGGAAAGAAAAATGCAACCGGCATTGGCACCAGAATAGAACAGAAGCAAATGGCTATCTCTATTCCTAATGTGGAACTTGCCCCCTACTTGGAGAAAACGAGTAAGGAGTTGGAAGAGGAAGTGCAGAATGAGGTGAGCGAAAATCCGCTGTTGGAAATTAAGGAATCCGACACTCAGCCCGTGAAGGCTGCTGATGCCAACGCTATGGCACACATGCGCGATTACGATAGAATTCCGCTTTCTAAAAACCGTGGCGCCGACAGCGACTATTTTGTGCCCGACGCTGTGGCGGAGGAAACGCTGGAAGAGCATTTAATGAATCAAATTAATGAGCGCGACCTTTCGGAAGTGGACCAAGTGATAGCAGAATACATTGTGGGCAATCTCGACACCAACGGGTGGCTGGTGCGCTCAAGTGCAGGCATTGCCGACGACCTCACTTTTAATGCCGATTTGGAGGTGGAGCGCGAAGATGTGGAGCGTGTGCTGAAAATGGTGCAGGCGCTCGACCCGCCGGGCATTGGCGGGCGCACCCTCAAGGAATGCTTGCTGATTCAAGTGCATCAAAAACCCCGCACGCCTGAGAATGAACAACTGGCAATGCTTATCAGCGACTATCTTGAAGATTTGGCTTTGGCACATTTCGACAAGATTTGCACCAAAATGAATATCACCACCGAGCAGTTGCGCTTGCTTAAAGAAGATTTGCATCGGCTCAATCCCAAGCCGGGAAGCGGTTATTCGTCGAGTGCCAATGAGGTGCGACGCAATCAGATTATTCCGGAATTTGAAATCACGGTGGAAGAGGGCGAAATCTATGTGAGCATGCCCAATAGCATTCCGGAACTGGTGCTGAATGAAAAAATGTCGGAAAAGATAGAAACCGGGAAGGAAAAGGATAAAAGTATGAAAAACTTTTACGACAAAGCCAATCGGTTTATCTCCATTTTGCGACGTAGGCAAGAAAAACTGATGCTGGTGATGCAATCCATTATCAAGCATCAAAAGGAATTTTTCCTTACCGGCGATGAAGATGTGCTGGTGCCACTGAAATACGATGATATTAAGAAGGATACCGGGCTGGACCAAACGTCGATTTCGCGCATTTGCGGCGGCGATAGAGGCAAATATGTGAACACGCCGTGGGGCACGTATAAGTTGAAGAATTTTTTCAGCACGGCGATTGCTTCAGGCGCTAATGGCGAAGAGGCGGTGAGCAATAAGGCGGTGAAAAATGCGGTGAAAGACATCGTGGAACACGAGCCTAAAAACAATCCGCTGAGCGACACTGCCATTCAGCAGCTGCTGAAAGAGCGTGGCTACGAGGTGGCACGACGCACAGTGGCGAAATACCGGATTATGCTGGGCATTCCCGATTCGCGCCGGCGAAAGGAACTGTGATTTTTTTTAAGAAATTAGATGTTAGAAATTAGAGATGTTGGAGATTTGAAAATTTGGATTTGAGATGAATGAAAGTGATATGAAACAGGGGCGCATAGTGGTGGGGTTGTCGCGATTTCTTTCGGCAATGCTCACTCCGCTATTGATGCCCACCTATGGTGTGCTGATAGCCTTGTGGTGCTCCTATTTGAGTGCCTATGATATGGGCTTGCGCGTAACGGTGCTGTTGGTGGTGTCAGGCATCACTTTGGTGCTACCCATCTTTTGTATTGCCACCTTGCACCACTTTAAGTGGATTTCCGACAAGCGACTCATCGACCGCAAGGAGCGGCTGGTGCCTTATTTGTTTGCCTTTCTATGCTACGTGGCAGTGGCTTACTATTTGTGGAGCCGTGTGCACATGCCCATGTGGGTGGTGATGTTTTGCGCCGGCGGTGCACTGTCGGTACTCATATCTGCGGTGGTGACACTGTGGTGGAAAATCAGCGCACATATGGCAGGTATGGCAGGCGTGGTGGCACTCATCTATAATATGCACGTGCTCACCACCGAAGCGTTCAATTTGATTTGGGTGCTCACGGTGGCAGTGGTGCTGTGCGGACTATTGGGCTCGGCTCGGATGATACTCGGGCGTCATAGCTTGAATCAAGTGGTGGCAGGTGCCGTGAATGGTGCCGTGTCGGTGACACTGATGATGCAAATTTTTGGGTAATAACGATATATCAACCTTTATAGAATGAAAGCATTAGTGAGCATTATTATGGGCAGCACCAGCGATATGCCCGTGATGGAAAAAGCCTGCAAATGGCTCAACGAAATGGAAATTCCCTTTGAGGTGAATGCGCTTTCGGCGCACCGCACCCCACAAGCCGTGGAAAAATTTGCCTGCGAAGCGCAGGGGCGTGGCATTAAGGTGATTATTGCCGGCGCCGGAATGGCTGCCGCCCTGCCGGGTGTGATTGCGGCAAGCAGCACACTGCCGGTGATTGGTGTGCCTATCAAGGGAATGCTCGATGGCTTGGATGCAATGCTGAGCATCATTCAAATGCCGCCGGGCATACCGGTTGCCACCGTGGGCGTGAACAGCGCGCTCAATGCCGCCATCTTGGCTGCCGAAATGATAGCCCTGGGCGATGAACAGGTGGCACAAAAGGTGGCAGCCTATAAGGCTTCGCTTGGTGAGAAAATTGAGAAAGCCAACCGGGATTTGGCACAAGTGTCGTATGAATTTAAAGTGAACTGATGAATCCGATTTTTAATTATCAACGCCGCGCGACGGTGGAAGTGAATGTGGGGGGCGTGCTGCTGGGGGGCAAACACGCAGTGAGGGTGCAATCGATGACCAACACCAATACCGACGACATTGAAGCCAGTGTGGCACAGTGCCGCGCCATAGCCGAGGCAGGCGGCGAGATTGTGCGACTCACTGCGCAAGGGGTGAAGGAAGCCGACAATATCGGGCGCATTCGCTCGGCATTGCGCAAGCAGGGTTGTCAAGTGCCATTGGTGGCGGATATTCACTTCAATCCCAAAGCCGCTTTTGCCGCCGCAGCCGTAACCGACAAAGTGCGCATCAATCCCGGCAATTTTGTGGACCCGGCTCGCACTTTCAAACAACTCACCTACACCGACGAAGCCTATGAAGCTGAATTGCAACGCATCCACGATGCGCTGGTGCCTTTCATAGCCCTCTGCCGCGAGCACCACACTGCCGTGCGCTTGGGCGTGAACCATGGAAGCCTGAGCGACCGCATTATGAGTCGGTATGGCAACACGGCAAAAGGAATGGTGGAAAGTGTGATGGAATTTTTGCGGGTGATGGTGCAGGAAAAATTCTTCGATGTGGTGATTTCAATGAAAGCCTCCAATGTGGTGGTGATGGTGGAAGCCGTGCGCCGCGTGGTGGCTGCCATGGATGCCGAAAATATGCACTTCCCGCTACATTTGGGCGTGACAGAAGCCGGATTTGGCGAAGACGGACGCATCAAGAGTGCGGTGGGCATCGGTTGCCTGATGGCGGAAGGCTTGGGCGACACCATCCGCGTGTCGCTTAGCGAAGACCCGGAATTGGAAATTCCTGTGGCTCGCAAGTTGGTGGACTACGTCTGCTCACGCCAAGGGCATACCCCTATTGCCGGCGAGTGCTATGCCGGCTACGATGCCTTACTGCCGCAACGCCGCCCCTCGCACACCGTGATGGGGAAAATTGGAGGCGGAAAATTGCCCGTGGTGGTGGCTTCGTGTGCTCCTCAAGCCGTCAGCGGAAAACTCAAGCCCGACTTTTATTTCGCCGATGGCGCAATAACCGACGGCACCCTCACATATCCCCTCACTACGCTTGCCCAATTTGAGCACGAAGCCGATGCGCCTGCGCAATTTGTGCAGGTGGCTGCCGATGCCACCCCGGCACAATTGCAAGTGCTCAAAGGGAAAGACAATGTGGTGGTGGTGGCAGAGCCCGCCAATGTGAATGTGCCGGGCAGCATCCAAGCATTGCTCCACAGCATGGTGCGCGAAGGCGTGGATTGCCCCGCCGTGGTGCGCCTGTGCTACAGCGATTCCGACACCGAATGGCTACAAGTGAAGGCGGGTGCCGACTTGGGCGCCATTTTGCTCAACGGATTTGCCGACGGCATTTGGATAGAAGCCCCGAACTACCCCGCACCGGAAAAAGTGGTGGAATATGCCTTTGCCATTTTGCAAGCAGCACGCCTGCGCACCACCAAAACCGAGTTTATTTCTTGCCCAAGCTGTGGGCGCACAATGTTTGACTTGCAAACCACCGTTCAGCAGGTGAAAGCCGCCACCAATCATCTCACCCACCTGAAAATCGGAGTGATGGGATGTGTGGTGAACGGACCCGGCGAAATGGCAGACGCCGATTATGGCTATGTGGGCGCCGCACGACACAGCATCAGCCTCTACAAAGGGAAAGTGTGCATAGAGCGCAACATCCCCGAGGAGGAGGCCATTCCGCGATTGGTGGCACTCATCAAAGCCAATGGCGATTGGGTGGAACCCTAAAAGACGAGGTGGAAATGTGGGGGATTGCACATTTTTTCCGATAGAAAACGAAAACCAACTTACGCTATATGACAAAATATTGGATTAGAGAAAACGGCCAACAAAGCGGTCCTTTCAGCCTTGAAGAACTGCAATTGCGCACGTTCGCAAAAGGCGATACCTTTGTGTGGCACAAAGGTTTAGAAGGATGGATGCACATCGAAAACGTGCCCGAATTGGCACACCTCATCGCACCCGAGCCCGCGGCTGAGCCGGAACAGAAAGCTGTGGAGAGTGAAGCAGAAGTGAGTGAAACACCCAAAGATATGGAAGAGACTGAGGAAGCAGAAGTGAGTGAAACACCCAAAGATATGGAAGAGGCTGAGGAAGCTGAAGTGATGGAATCCACACCGCCATTGTTCCATTCCATGCCCACTCCCCCACCCTATATGGAGCAACCGCAAGCGACAGCACCGCCGATGCACGAGCAGGCGCCCAAGCCCGAGTGCCCGCCCACCAATTTGGTGGCAGCCATCGTGTGCACCTTGCTGTGCTGCACGCCTTTCGGTGTGGCAGGCATCGTGTGTGCCGTGCTCACCCAAAACCACTACAATGCCGGCAACTACGAAAAAGCCCGGAAATATAGCCAATGGAGCGATTGGATGTGCATCCTTTCGGTGGTGCTATTTTTCTTGAGTTTGCCATTCACTATCCTATTTTTGTAAGCCCCAATGAAGGCAAGCATGAGCAAGAAGCCGGTATGGGTGTTGGTCATCGCCGGAGTAGCGGCGCTGGCGGTGGTGTATTATGTGTTCGACCCCTCCATTTCGCACCTATTCCCTAAATGCGCCTTCCATTCGCTCACCGGATTTCAGTGCCCCGGTTGCGGTTCACAGCGCGCCATCCATGCCCTGCTTCATGGCGATGTGGCAGGCGCAATGGGCTACAATGCCCTGCTCGTGGTGAGTTTGCCCCTCATTGCGCTATTATCCACGATGAAATGGTGGAAACCGCATTTTCCGCGGGTGCATCAATTGCTCACATCCTCCGTGCTTGCCACCTCCTCCCTCATCATCATTTGCCTCTGGTGGCTCCTGCGCAACCTCTTCAACTGGTAGGAAACAGGGTGGTTAGCGGAGTTTGTGGCGGCGGAAGTGGTGCATGGTGTAGGCGAAATAGGCTGCTACGCCGAGGGCATTGACTGCTACGGTGGTCCAAAAGGCGGCAGCATATCCCATTCTGTCGGCTACCACGCCTCCAATCAAGCACCCCACCCCCATGCCAATATCCCACGAAATGAGGAGGGTGGAATTGGCGGTGCCGCGCTGACTGTTGGTGCCGAGGTTGATGGTCATATTTTGGAAGGCAGGCCACAGATGCCCATTGCCCAATCCAATCAAAATGGCAGACCCGTAGTAGCCGATACCATTGGGCAGCACCACAAAGAGCGTGTAGCCCACCAGCGAAATAAGCATTCCGGAGGCGGCATTTTGCTCCAAGCGTCCGTTGCGCAAGGCTTTGGCGCCTTGCAATCGGGATGCAATCAGTCCTATCGCCAAAATCATGAACCATGCGCCGGTGCCGGCGGTGATGTGCATCACTTCTTTGCCATAGATGGCGAGATAATTGCTCAGCACACCGAAGCAAAAGCCGAAACACATCATATTGGATGCCAGTGCCCACCCATTAAGCAAGAAAAAGCGGTCGAGCGAAATGGGGCGGTTGCCGGTTGGGATGGTGCGCTTAGGCAGATGCAACGTGGCATCTACAGCGAGTCCAATGCCCGCTATGAGCATCGACAAAAGGAAAATAAAGTTGAAATCATGGGTGATTTGATAAATGAAAATGCCCACCGAAGGGGCTATTGCCATACCCAAATTGTTGCCTAAGCCATAGTAGCCGATACCCTCATTGCGTCGCGAGGCAGGCAGCACATCAATCGCCACGGTACTGTTTGCCACGGTGATTGCGCCAAAGGGTCCGCCATGGAGCGTGCGAATCACGGCAAACAAAAGTAGAGAGCCGGCGATGATGTAGCCGGCAAAGAAAATGAAAAACAGGAAAAACACCCACATCAGCACGGTTTTGCGCTGAAAATTATCAATCATAAATCCGCTGAAAGGGCGAAAGAGCATCGCCGTGACAGAGTAGCCGCTCAGCACCAGCCCAATCATATCTTTCGTGGCATGGAAATTCTCGCTCAAATAGATAGGCAACAGCGGCATTAGCAAATAGAAGGAGAAAAATAGCGTGAAATTGGCTATCATCACCTTGCAGTAGTTGCTATTCCATAGCTTTTCTTTTTGCGAGTTCATGATGCAGGTGGGAAAGGATTTTGGGAATGAATGAGGATGATAAAGAAGTGGAAACGAAAGGCGGTGGCCATTGGAAAGCGGTGGATTTTTTTCACCTCCATTAGGCTCCTTGCCTTAAAAAACCAACTTCTTAGCCATTCGGCACCTCATCCACACGGTGGCCGATGAGGGTGGCGCTGGTGGCTTTTTCCACCACACACATCACCCGGTCGCCCACCTTGGTGTTGCCTGCCGGAAACACAATCACCTTATTTTGTGGAGTGCGGCCAAACATGTCGGCTTTGGAGCGCTTACTGTAGCCTTCCACCAGCACTTCAAAGGTTTTGCCCACATCGTTACGATTGCTGCAAAGCGAGAGCTCATTTTGCAGTGCAATCATGCGATTGAGGCGGTCGATTTTCACTTCTTCGCTCACATTGTCGGGCAAATGTTTGGCGGCAAATGTGCCGGGGCGCTCGCTGTATTTAAACATAAACGAAGAGTCGAACCCCACTTCGCGCATCAGCGAAAGCGTTTGTTGGAAGTCTTCTTCCGTTTCGTTGTGAAATCCGGTAAACATATCGCTGGAGATGCCGCAGTCGGGCATGGCTTCGCGAATTTTTGCAATGCGGTCGAGATACCACTCGCGGGTGTATTTGCGATTCATCAGCTTAAGCACCTTATTACTACCGCTTTGCACCGGCAGGTGAATGTGGTTACAAATGTTGGGATGCGCAGCCATGGTGGCGATAATTTCGTCGGAAAGGTCTTCGGGATTGCTGGTGGTGAAGCGCACTCGCATTTCGGGGGCGGCTTCAGCCACGATAGCCAGCAATGTAGCCATATCCACGGGGGCGCTACCATCGGCAGGCTTGTAGAGGTAGCTGTTCACATTTTGCCCCAGCAAAATCACCTCCTTAAAGCCCTTGCTCTGCAAATCGCGCAACTCATTGAGGATGCTTTGCGGCTCACGGCTACGTTCACGCCCTCGCGTGTAGGGCACGATGCAATAGGTGCAGAAATTGTTGCAGCCCCGCATAATGCTGATGTAGCCGCTCACCTTATTGCCACTGATGCGGTGTGGAATGATGTCGCGGTAGGTTTCGGTGGTGGAGAGGGTGGTGTCGATAGCCTTTTCGCCGGCTTCGGCAGCGGCGGTGAGGTTGGGCAGTTCGAGATAGGAATCCGGACCTGCCACAATATCCACATCATAATCATTGATGAGCACCTCCTTCAATCGCTCCGCCATACAGCCGATAATGCCCACAATCAAGCGGCGAGGCCGGCGCCGACGCAGCGCATTGATCTGGTTGAGCCGCGAAAAAATTTTCTGCTCGGCATTATCGCGAATGGAGCATGTGTTGATAAAAATGGCATCGGCATCGTCGATGCTTTCGGTGGTGTCGTAGCCCGCCATTTTCATCACCGAAGCCACCACCTCGCTATCCGCCACATTCATTTGGCAGCCATAGGTTTCGATAAAAAGTAGTTTTGAAAATTCGCCTTGGTGGTTGTAACTCAACTCCATATTAGTCTGTATTGATGATAAATGATAAAACAAAAAAAGCATATCGGCTATCGGCAAGCACACACTGCTCGCCAAAGCCACTGCAAAATTACTGCTATTTCTGCTAAAAACGATGCTTTCCGCCCGAAAATGCAACGAAAAAATTGCAATTCCCTACCTGTGGGGAGCTTCATGTCGGGGTTCTTTGATTTTTAATCGCTTAACATTTGGCGAATAGCATCAACCGACTTGCCTGTGGCGCTTGCAATGTCTTCTATGGCAATGCCATTGCTCAGCATACTTTTTGCCATCTTTTTTAGCAAATCACTTTGCTCGGTGATAATGTTGCTTTGCTCCGTGATGGTGTTGCTTTGCTCAGTGATGGTGTTGCTTTGCTCAGTGATGGTGTTGCTTTGCTCAGTGATGGTGTTGCTTTGCTCAGTGATCGTGTTGCTTTGCTCAGTGATCGTGTTGCTTTGCTCCGTGATGGTGTTGCTTTGCTCGGAAATCAGGAAGTCTTGCTCTTGGATTCTTTTGT
>SAMEA3663025__coassemble_492_pt1 | contig 27731 bp, 24 predicted proteins | sample SAMEA3663025__metabat2_low_PE_039 | metagenome-assembled genome bin SAMEA3663025 (sample SAMEA3663025) | pig gut metagenome | biome: pig gut; feature: pig-associated habitat; material: faeces | place: France | collected 2012
TAGCGGAGGATGTTGATGTCGCCGCTGAGTTTGTACACTTTATCGTCGGCGCCTCGGGCTTGAATCACGTAGTAGTATACGCCGGTGGGCACGAGTTTACCTCGATATTTTCCGTCCCAGCCGTCATCGGGATTGGAAAATTCACACACTTTTTTGCCCCAGGTGTTGAAAATCACGCAGTGAAATTCCACGAGCGATTTGTATTTCACCTTCCACACATCGCCCACGCCCTCGGTGGACCCGGGCGAGAACACATTGGCACATTGCAATTCGCTTTCGCCGATGTTTACCGTAAACGTGGGTCCATAGGCTTCGCAGCCACCTTGCAGGTTGGTGCCCACAAATCGCCAATACGAGGTGCCTGTGGTGGTGAAGGTTTGTTCCACTTCATCATCGTTGAAGCGTGCTTCTATGTTTTGGAAATCGGGGTCGAGTGCTTTTTGCCACTCTTTGTGATCCACGGCATCGGTGCAATAGGCTTTAAAGGTGATGGTGGCAGGAGCCGAGCCGCCCAGTTGGTCGCCTTCATCAACCGAATCATCGTCAGCTTCATCATCATCGGAATTGCCGGAATCGCCGATGGAATCGCCGTTTTTTTGTTCCACGGCAGTGGCGCGCACATCCACAGCGGTGGTGGTGTAGGACACCGATTCCATCTCCACTTCTTCGTTCCAAAATTGGAGAAAACGGTCGCCGGCGAGGTGAAACGAGGTGTTGCACAGCGGGGCTTGCACCACAATTTGGGGTTTGATGGAAGATAGAAGCTGCATGGTGTCCACTTGTTGCCAGAGCAGATTCTCTTCATCCCATACGAGGGTGCGATAGGTGAGGCGAATATCGCGGTTGAGCACCTTTCTCACGCCCGTGATGGTGAAATACGGAATTTCGTCGGCAGTGCCGTCGATGTTGAGGGTGGTGGTGCCACAATCCTCGGGTGCGGCAGCAGCGATATTCACGAAGCGCAAGTAGTGGTCGGCATAGTTCACCACCCACACATAGGTGCGCTTGGTGCCTTCTTCAATGATATATCCCTGATTGGCTACCACTTGCGGCAGGGTGGTTTTGCTTCCCTGTGTGCGAATGTCGGTGATTTCTTCGGCGTAGCCGCCGCCTTGGGAGGAATAGGCATACCACACCACGCGTTCGGCTGACGTGGCGGTATATTCCATCGACACGCCTTCCACGCCATACAGCACATAGATGTGATTCAGTCCGGTGCTTTTTTCGGGCACAATGTCGCACACTTGGCGGCTATTGCCGGTAAAGGAGACTTGCGCCTGCGCTGCCTGCGCAGCAAATAGCATCACAAAAAGGAATATATAATTTTTCATTGCGTACAAAGGTAAATATTTCCTTTTATATAACGCACGCCACGCCGGAAAATTGTGCGGGGATCGGAGGCTCTTTCATTTACGGCTATTTTTGATAGCGGCTGCTTGATTTGGTGAGGTTGGGTGGGATGGGTTGAGTGGGATGTCTGGGTTTTGATGGATGGAAGAGAACAAAAAGTCGGGAGGCGGGGTAATGAGCTTAAAAATTGAAATAAATCAATGTAGGATTTGATGCGTATCAGCCTACAGAAAAAGAGAAATTAACCTTAGAGGACAAGGCGGAGCCCGAAGGCGGCGCTGCGGAGCGTCGTCTCGTCGGTATAGCCACGAACCGACACGCGGCAGGCGAACGCGTAGTAGAACCAGCTACCGCCACGGTACACGCGGGACGACCCACTATTAGGACCGGTAGGATTGGTTTGCGATGCGCTTGTGTAATCACCATACCCATCATTACACCATTCCTCCACGTTGCCACTCATATCGTAGATGCCCAACTCGTTGGGCGCCTTGGTGGCTACAGGGTGGGTTGTTGAGGAACTGTTATCCTTATACCAAGCCACGTTGCTAACGGTGTTGCTGCCGCTATATTTGTAGCCACGGCTATTGTTGCCACCGCGAGCGGCGAACTCCCATTCGGCTTCGGTGGGCAGGCGGAAGTTCTTGTCGGTGAGGGCGTTTAGTTTGCGAATAAAGGTTTGGCAATCTTCCCAAGAGACATTCTCCACCGGCAAGTTTGAGCCATTGAATTCGCTTGGGTTGCTGCCCATCACCGCTTCCCACAATTCTTGCGTCACCTCGGTTTTGCCAATCATATAGGAGGATAGTGTGACTTGATGCGCTGGCTTTTCAGCTTTACCCGCATCGCTGCCTTGCTCTGCGGTGGCGCCCATGGTGAAGGTGCCGCCTACGACTTCAACCATATCAAAACTCACCCCGTTCACGGTGAAGGTTTGGTTGACGACGTTGTGCACTGTATCCACTATCGCTGTAGTGCCGGGAGATACGACCGCTGTAGTGTCGGGAGATATGGGCGATGCGTCGCCGCCACTGCTTCTGGCACAGAATTTGATTATCCCTATCAATAGCGCAATCGCAACGGCTCCGCCTATTCCCCATATATAGAGGCTTTTGCTTTTTTTCGCCTTATCGGATTGATTGATTTTGGGAGCGGGCTGCGGCTTTTTGGGCTTCGGCTGTGGCTTTTTGGGCTCTTGATCGTGGAGGTTGACCGTTTCCTCGTTGGATGATTCGGTGAGATGGCGGATGAAAAGTTCTACCGATTGTGTGCGTTCGCTTTTGCCTTTCATTGCCAAGGCAATGGCAAGGCGCACGTGTTGCGACACCTGCTTAGCCATCAGTTCATCCACCGGGAGCCCCTCATCCTGCACGTCCATTGCTTCGGGCGGGGTGACGCCGGTGAGCAACTTATAGAGGGTGGCGGCAAGGGCGTAGACGTCGCTTTGTGGCGAAAAACTCTGCACGCCGTTTTTGCGGTATTGTTCAGCCGGAGAATAGCCGGCGCTGATGCACACGGGCGTGGTGGTGGTGCCTTTCAGCGAAGCCGCATCGTATTGCTTAGCCACGCCAAAGTCGATGAGCAGCACCTTGCCATCGCTGCGGCGGCGAATCATGTTGCCGGGCTTCACATCGAGGTGGTTCACCTTTTTGGAATGGATATAGGTGAGCGCCTGTGCCACATCGCAAATGTAGTCAAGTGCCTCCGCTTCAGGGATGTAGCCACTTCGCGCCACCATTTCGCTCAACGATTCACCCTCTATGTAGTCCATCACATAGTAGGCAGTGCCATTTTCCTCAAACACGTCGAGGATACGCACAATGTTGGGGTGAGGGAGTTTGAATATGGTGCGCGCTTCCTTCACGAATTTTTGCTTAAATCGGTCCACCACATCGCAGTTGCCCGAAGTGGGAACGGTTACGTGGCGGGTGTCAGCATCGCGGTCGCAGTATTCCTTGTAGAAAAACTCCTTGATGGCGACTTTTCCCTCCAGCATAGTGTTCTCCGCCAAATAGGTGATGCCGAAGCCACCTTGACCGAGGGTGGAAATGATGCGATATTTGCCGTGTTGGAGCGTGGTGCCGGCTGATAAAGTGCTCATATCTTACGATAGGGTTTGTTGATAAGGCTTAATGCCTATGTAAAAAATTCTTTCAAATTACAAAATTAATAAAATCCACTTCCATTCCCCAAAAAACCAACAGTTTTTTATAGGCTATAGATACTATAGACACTATAGACACTATAGAAGGCAATAGCGGCAATAGCAATAGCGACCCCACTATTCCTTCTCCCTTCCCTTCAGGGAGGGGCAGGGGGTAGGCTTGGAGGGGCAGGGGGTAGGCTTCTTTTCAAGCCTGGAATTTGGATTTGCACCAGGGGCACTTTTTGTGCTGCAGAATCAGTTTGTAGGGCTGGTTGGGGCCCAAAAAGTGGCGGCACTCGGGATTGGGGCACACGTAGTGGCGCATTAAGCGGTCGTTGGCTTCTTCCTTTTCCTGTATACTATTGTCGTTGAGGCCCTTGAGAAAACTGTACGCCATCAAGCCCAAACCCACGATGGTGAGCACAATGGTCACCTCGAAAATGGCATCACCCCACTCCATCGATTTTGCCAAACCGGCAATGGCGCCGCTGCCAATGGTGAACATGGGCGAGGCACTGCGCAGCAAATTGACGTTGCGCTGGCGGAGTTGGATATCGAGCAGGGTATTGTGGTAAGTGTCCCACACCACCTCCAAGTGGCTGATATCATACGCTTTGGCATCCGGTTTTGGCGGATTGGGCTGCTTGGGTGGCTGTTTGGGCAACGGGAGCAAATCAGCCACACGCACCGAGGTGGTGGGGCTAAGGGTGATGAGGGTGTTGGGGCTGACCTTGGTTTTCAGCACCTGTTTTCCTTCCACAATCGTACCCTGCTTACTGATATTCAGCAGGGTAAAAGTTCCGTCGCCATTGTCGATGAGGTGGCAATGCTCACGGCTCACCGTAGGGTCGGTGATTTCGATACGTTGCGTGGCTTTTGAGCGTCCACGCCCCACAATAATCGTTTTTGGCATCTATTGTTATTTATTGATATAGAGTTCTTTGAGTTTTTTTAATGTTTCCTTGCTCGCATTCACCTTCAGGATGCACGACGAATTCATATTGCAGAGCACCAATTCCTGCTTGGGAAGATGGATGTGCACAATGTGGGACACGCCCACTATCAGGCTCCTGCCGATGCGCACAAAAGGCGCACTCACGCATTGCCCATTGAGCATTTTTTCGAGCGATGCCATGTTGATGGGCAGCGTCACACGATAGCCATTTATGAAATAGACGTCGGTGTAGTTGCGGTCGGCTTTGAAGTAGCCCACCGTTTTCAAGTCCACCCGGATTAATTCGTCGCGCGTGTTGAAATAGAGAATGCCGATTTCTTTGTTATTTTCCATCGTTATGCCTACTGAAAAAATGTTTGAAAAATGCGCAAATGCGGCACCCCTCGCCTTCGGCGGGAGCTTCAAGTTTGGCTTCTACTTCCGTTTCTTCGGAGGGCCGGCAAGTGAGCACGGCGGCATCGTCGGCAGCATCGGGAAGCGTCGGCACGTCGGTTGCTTCGAGTTGCACCTCGGCTATGGGCACGAGCCAGCAGGAGTGATTGTCGCGGGTTTTGCCCTCGCACCATTCTTATGGCTTGCAGTTTTTCCTCATCGGGCACGTTGCGGCGGAGGATTTCGCCGAGCAAATCGTTGGTGAGTTGTTCCAGCACGCCATCGCTGCACAAAAAGAAATAGTCGCCCGGCTTCACATCGGTAATATTGTAGATATCAGCCTTGTGTCGGCGCTCCAAATGGGGCTGCATGGCACGGGTGATCACATTTTTTTGCGGAAAATCGGCTGCCTCTTCTTCGGTGATTTCGCCAATGCGTAGCAGTTGGTTGACCAAGGAGTGGTCTTCCGACTGATAAATGATGCCCGAGCGGCCGGTGTGGGTAGCCAACGAGGGGCGAATGTGATAGATGCGACTGTCGCCAATGTGCGCCGCCAGCACGCCGCCACGGTGAACCACGATGCACGTGAGGGTGGTGCCGGGCTTTTTGGAGGCGCCGGTATCGATTTTGTCGAGCGCATCGTAGGCTACGGCGAGGGCAGCTTCAAACATAGGCTTAGTGAGCACTCCGTCGGGAGCGGGATGCGCCGTGAGATAGGTGCCCAAAGCAGTGGCAGCCGTGTGGCTCGCCACTTCGCCATTGTCGTGCCCGCCCATGCCATCGCATAAAATAAACACCCTGTTGGCCACGGTAACCTGCTCGGGAGAGGGCCAAAGGAAGTCTTCCTGGTTGTCGCGCCAGCCAATTTCTGAAAAGGCTTGCGGTTGAAGGATTGAAATTTTCATACTGTTTTAGTGGCTTCTTCGTCGGTTTCTTCTAAAATGAGTGTGGTGTTGCCTAAGGTGAGTTTGTCGCCAAACTTGAGCACAATCACATCTCCCCTACTGATGTCCTTATCGTTGAGTTTGATAATATTTTTGGAGCCGATTTCCACGAGTTGGTGCTGAAGGCCGGAGGCAGTGTTCACCACATTGATTTTCATGTGTTGGCGGCTCATGTAGGGGTCGTTGTAATCGTCGCTGCCAATTTGCAAATCGGCGGTACTCGTTTTGGCGAGCCTGCCCAGCACTTGGCTCCCTTCGCGGAGTTCCAGAATTTGCCCGGTTTGAATTACCTTCATTTGTCCGGGATCGGAATTCTTTTTCTTATAGTCATACGGGTTCTTCGTAGGATCATCGGTGGACCCTTGACCGCCCTGCCCTGCTCGCCCTAATTGAAACAGACTCACTTTCGCCTTGTATTTGCAAATGGGGCAAGTGAGCATTTTGTCGTGAACGCCGGGCACATTTTCTATGGAAAGGCGCGAGCGGCAATTCGGGCATACTACAGAAAGAATATTCATAACTTTTGCACAAATGTATTAAAAAATGGGTTGAAGTTTCGCAAGCTACGGCTTCTTGGAAAGGCGTTTCGCTTGCGAAACTTGAGAATCAAGTGAATTAAGCGTCGTAAGTGGCGGAATCGGATTCTACGAAATCGACGGTGTCATCGGAGCAATCGGTGAAACCGGGATCCACATCTTCCGGCACGGGCTCGTGGTCAGCCACCGGTTGGTAATCATCAGCACCATCGCCGGAGTGGGATGCATAAATGTTGTCATCGCCCGGGTTGGTGTTGAGGGCGAATCTTTCGCCGGTGCTCAAATTCACCACCGTAGCCACTTCCCCATTATTTTGAGCATCTTCCACATAGGAAGCCACCACTTGCTCGGTCGACAGATTATCACCCGACACATCGTGGATTTCGTTGCCTTCGATTTGTCCGTCTTGGTTGTCGTCGTGAATGAGGGCATCCACTCTGCCATCGGTTTCGAAGTCGACCAACAGGGCGGAATCTTCGTCGTTTTGCACGCCAATGATAGTGGCCACACCGCCTTGTCCGTTGTCGGTGATGCCCACACCCACCACGCGCACGTCATCGTCGGCTACTTCTTGCTGTTGCACGGCGGCTTTGTGCTGATGCACTTCCTCTACTTGGTGCACTTCCTCGGGCTGAGTAGCCTCTGCTTTGGGGGCTTCTTCCGCAGGGGCGGCCTTGGGAGCTGCTTGTGCTTGTTCTTGCTGAGGTGCTTGGTTGGCTTCTTCGTTACCTTCTACAAAGGCTTCGTAGGCTTTTTGTCCTGCCATGGCTGCGCCCACGCCGGCTGCCACACCGGCAGCTGCAAAGGCGGCACGGGAGGCATTGCCCGACGATTTCTTTTCTTCCATTTCCGGTTGCGGAGGAGTGGGAGGAGTTGGTTGGTTGAAAGATTTTGTAGCTTCGTTATCCATAGTTGTATATGTTAAATGAGTTAATAATATTTGTTCGTTTTAAGTTTCACGTTGCAAAGTTAATCACTAAATTCTTTGCTGTCAATACCCTAAAAGGCTGAAAGTATGAGTAGCCAAAAAGAAAGGACGAAATCCGCAAAACGAGGGACCACCGCCATGCAATCACCCGCCACCGCGGCAGCAGTGAAATGAAAATAAAATTGCGGTTTTGTTTTGTAGTGCGAGCGGATTGGCGTAACTTTGTAGGAGATTTTTGCAATTATAGTAATCCATCACCGATTATCTTTATGATTACATTCTTTAAAAAAGGAGCAAGGACGATATATGCCGTAGAGGCTGACCACGCTCTTTCCCCCCACGAGTTAGAGAAAATGGAATGGCTGCTTGGCGGCACCCAAGTAAAGGACCAAACGCTGCGAGGCACATTCATCGGCCCCCGAAAGGAGATGATTACTCCTTGGAGCACCAATGCGGTGGAAATCACGCAAAACATGGATTTGCCGGGCATCAGCCGCATTGAAGAATTCACTACCACAACAGAAAAGGATCCGAAGTACGACAAAATGCTGCAACGAGTGTATCACACTTTAGACAGCAACACATTCACCATCACGCGTACGCCGGATCCTATCGTTTATATCCACGACATAGAAGCCTACAACCGCTCGGAGGGCTTGGCACTGAGCCCCGAAGAAGTGGACTATCTGAAGCAATTAGGCGACCGCTTGGGACGCCCGCTCACCGACAGCGAGGTGTTTGGCTTTTCGCAAGTGAATAGCGAGCACTGTCGCCACAAAATTTTCGGTGGCACCTTCATCATCGATGGCGAAGAAATGCCCACCAGCCTGTTTAGCCTCATCAAAAAGACCACAAAAGACAATCCCAACAAGGTGATTTCGGCATATAAAGATAATGTGGCATTTGTGGACGGACCAACCATCGACCAATTTGCACCCGTTCACCCGGAACAACCCGACTATTTTGAAGTGAAAGAAATAGATTCGGTGATTTCGCTGAAGGCCGAAACCCACAACTTCCCCACCACCGTGGAACCCTTCAATGGCGCAGCCACCGGTTCGGGCGGCGAAATCCGCGACCGACTGGGTGGCGGACGTGCCAGTTTACCATTGGCAGGCACGGCAGTGTATATGACCGGCTATCCGCGCACAGAAGCTGAGCGTGCTTGGGAACGCTGCACCATGCCTCCACGCCCATGGCTTTACCAAACGCCGGAAGAAATCCTCATCAAAGCCTCCAATGGTGCCAGCGATTTCGGTAACAAATTCGGTCAACCCCTCATCTGCGGCTCGCTCCTCACCTTCGAACACGAAGAAGCCAAACGCCAATTGGCATACGATAAGGTGATTATGCTTGCCGGCGGCGTAGGGTTTGCTAACAAGCGCGATGCCATTAAGGGAACGCCGGAAGCCGGTGAAAAAGTGGTGCTGATGGGTGGTGACAACTACCGCATCGGCATGGGCGGCGGCGCCGTATCGAGCGTCAACACCGGGCAATATGACAATGCCATTGAACTCAACGCCGTGCAACGCGCCAACCCCGAAATGCAAAAGCGCGTGGCAAACGTGATTCGCGCCTTGGCAGAAGACGAGCACAACCCCATCGTGTCGATTCACGACCACGGCGCAGGCGGACACCTGAACGCGCTCTCCGAACTGGTGGAAGCCACCGGCGGCTGCATTGATATGGCAGCACTACCAGTGGGCGACCCCACCCTATCGGCAAAGGAAATTATCGGCAACGAAAGCCAAGAACGCATGGGCTTTGTGGCAAAAGAAGGCGATTTGCCTCGCATCAAAAAAATTGCCGAACGCGAACGCGCACCTTTCTATGTGGTGGGCGAAACCACCGGCGACGACCGCTTTGTGTTTCAACAAGCCGACGGCGTGAAACCCATCGACTTGGGCATGAAGGATATGTTTGGCAGTTCGCCCAAAACGGTGATGACCGACAACTCCGTAGTGCGCAAATATAAAGGTGTGAAAACTAACGCCGCCCTGCTCAACGACTACATCGAAACCGTGCTCCAACTCGAAGGCGTGGCTTGCAAAGACTGGCTTACGAACAAGGTGGACCGCTCGGTGACCGGAAAAATTGCACGCCAACAATGCCAAGGCGAAATTCAATTGCCGCTAAGCGACTGCGGCGTGGTGGCACTCGACTTTAAAGGACAAAGCGGTATTGCCACCTCCATCGGTCACGCACCCCAAGCCGGACTGATTGACCCCGCAGCAGGGTCGGTGCTCTCTATCACCGAAGCACTCACCAACATTGTGGGCGCCAACCTCAACGGCGGACTAAAGGCAGTGTCGCTGAGCGCCAACTGGATGTGGCCATGCCGCAACGAAGGCGAAGATGCCAATTTGTATCGTGCCGTGAAGGCTTGTAGCGATTTTGCTTGCGCATTGGGCATCAACATACCCACCGGCAAGGACAGCCTGTCGATGACCCAAAAATATGGCAAGAAAAAAGTGATTGCTCCGGGCACCGTAATCATCTCTGCCGGAGGCGAAGTATCCGATGTAAAGAAAACCGTGAGCCCCGTGCTTCAAGCCAAAAAGAGCGCACTCTACTATATCGACTTTTGCGGCACCGAGTTGCAATTGGGCGGCTCAGCCCTTGCCCAAGCCTTGGGCAGAGTGGGCGACAAAGCTCCCCAAGTGAAGAGTGCCGACTATTTTGCCAACGCATTCAATGCCGTGCAAGAATTGGTTGCCACCGAGCAATTGCTCGCCGCACACGATGTGAGTGCCGGCGGGTTGCTCACCACCATCCTGGAAATGACATTTGCCAACACCAAAGGCGGTGTGAGCCTTGACCTCAACGGAATGGCGGAAAAAGACTTGATAAAGGTGCTCTTCGCCGAAAATCCGGCATTGGTGGTGCAAGTGGCAAGCCATCAGTGCAGCAAGGTGGAACGACTACTCGCCCAAAATGGCGTAAAATTTATCTGCATCGGTGAGCCATCTGCAGAGCGCACCATCAGCATTGAAAAAGACGGCAAAGAATATATGCTCTTCATCGACCATTTGCGCGACCTGTGGTTCAAGAGTTCGTATCTGCTCGACTGCAAACAATCCGGCAACCGTTTGGCAAAAGCGCGCTTCGAAAACTATAAGAAACAACCACTTCGCTGGCGCATGCCAAAGGGATTCACCGGCAAAGCACAGGATTTGGGCATCACCGGCTTTAAGCACGGCACATCGGGCATTAAAGCAGCCATCATTCGCGAAAAAGGCGTGAATGGCGACCGCGAAATGGCATATTCGCTCTATTATGCCGGCTTTGATGTGAAAGACGTGCACATGACCGACTTGATGAGCGGACGCGAAACGCTCGAAGATGTGAATATGATTGTGTTCTGCGGCGGTTTCTCCAATAGCGACGTGCTAGGCTCTGCAAAGGGCTGGGCAAGCGGATTTGTGTGGAACGAAAACGCAAAAAAAGCACTGAAAAATTTCTACAGTCGCCCCGACACCTTGAGCTTAGGCATTTGCAATGGTTGCCAAGTGATGATTGAACTCAATTTGCTCAATCCCGAATACGAAAGCCAACCGCGCATGGAGCATAACGACAGCCACAAATTTGAATCCAATTTTGTGGGGCTCACCATTCCGGCAAACAACTCGGTGATGTTTGGCAACCTTAGTGGCAGCAAACTCGGCATCTGGGTGGCTCATGGTGAAGGAAAATTCCATCTCCCCGAAGGCGCCGACCGCTACCATGTGGTGGCACAATACAGCTATCGCTCCTACCCCGCCAACCCCAACGGCTCGCCACGCGGCATTGCCGGCATCGCCTCTAAGGACGGCCGACACTTGGCTATGATGCCCCACTTGGAACGTGCTATCTTCCCCTGGCAATGCGGCTTCTATCCGCAAGGGCGACGCGCCGACGAAGTAACCCCCTGGATTCAAGCATTCGTCAACGCCAAAAATTGGATTGCCGACCACAAGAAGTAACGCCATCACAGTGCAAGACCACGTAATGGCAACGACATATCATTAGCTGAAAGGGCCGCCTCCATCAAACAGAACCGGCCCTTATTTTATTCATTCTTTTCGTGTTTGGGCTGTGGATGCCAACGGGCTTGCTGGCGGGCTGCCATTTGAGCTTCGGCGGGGTTGTCTTGCGGAGCCCACAGCCGGGTGCCTTGGAGGGAATCGGGCAAATATTGCTGCTGCACGAAATGACCCGGATAATCGTGGGCATACAAATAATCTTTGCCATAGCCTAATTGCTTCATCAGTTTGGTGGGTGCGTTGCGCAAATGCAAAGGCACCGGGGCATTACCGGTTTGTTCCACCAATTGAAGGGCGCTATTAATGGCATTGTAAGCCGAATTGCTTTTTGGTGAAGTGGCCAAATAGATGGCACATTCACTGAGTGGAATTCTGCCTTCAGGCCACCCGATTTTGTTGATGATATCAAAGGTGGCGTTAGCCAAAAGCAAGGCATTTGGGTTCGCCAAACCGATATCTTCGGCAGCCGAGATGCATAGGCGGCGAGCAATGAATTTGGGATCTTCGCCACCGGCAATAAGCCGCGCCAGCCAATACACGGCAGCATCGGGGTCGCTTCCTCGAATAGATTTGATGAAAGCCGAAATAATGTCGTAGTGCATTTCGCCATCTTTGTCGAAAGCCATAGGATTTTGCTGCAATCGCTCAGTCACCACCTTATCATTGAGCACAAAAGGTTCCCCCTCATTAAGCGACTGATGGAGCAAATCCAAGATATTGAGCAATTTGCGAGCATCCCCTCCGCTAAAGCGAAGCAAGGCTTCCGTTTGCTCCACCCTCACCTCTCGGTCTTGGAAAATGGGGTCGGTGTGGATGGCGTGTTCGAGCAATTGGAGCAAATCTTCTTTGTCGAGCGATTGCAGCACATACACCTGTGCGCGCGAAAGCAGTGGACGAATCACTTCAAAAGAAGGATTTTCGGTGGTGGCACCAATGAGGGTAACCGTACCGTTTTCCACAGCGCCGAGTAGCGAATCTTGCTGCGATTTATTGAAGCGGTGAATTTCATCAATAAAAAGAATGGGACGTCCTTTGGTGAAAATGCTTTGTGCATCTTTTTTACATCGCTCAAGCACATCGCGCACATCCTTCACGCCCGAAGTAACAGCCGATAAGGTGTAGAACGGCACCTTCGTTTGCTCCGCAATGATTCGTGCGAGGGTGGTTTTTCCCACTCCGGGAGGCCCCCAAAGGATAAACGAGGCAATGTTGCCACTTTCAATCATGCGGCGAATCACCGCACCCGGTCCCACCAAATGGCGCTGTCCGATATATTCATCGAGCGATTTCGGACGCAATCGCTCTGCCAAAGGTTGGAATGTCATCGTAAGTAGTGCATTATTTTTCAAGTATTGTGTTAACCAGCGATGTTACATCGCTCACATTCGTATTGGAATCACAGTTGATATCGCATAGAGTGGCATCGGCTTCAACCACATTGAGTAGCACATTCACCAAAGTGGTGATATCGCTCACATTCACCAAGCCATCGCCGTTTACATCACCCAAATAGGCTTCTATGCTACCAAAATCTTTCCAAACCGGAGCTTGGCGATAACGCTTCACAGCCTCGCCATTTGGCACATAAAGCGTGCGCAAAGAAAGGTCGGTGAACATGCCAAACGGGGTAGCCACTTCGCGCAAAGGTAGCGGCTCCACGGTTTGGCAAACCACTTTTTTGCAATTGGTGGTGCCATAAAAAGCGTTTGCTCCGATATGGGTCACCGAGGCAGGCAAGGTGATAGATTCCAGAATGGAACAATTGGCAAATGCCCATTCGCCGATGGAAGTGAGTCCTTCGGGAAGAGTGAGCCAGCGCATAGCATCGCAGCCATAGAACGCAAATGGCGAGATATGACCAACGGAAGCCGGAACGGTGTAGTTGCGCCACGAAGCATTTTTGCGACAGAAAGCCACCAAAGTGGTGGAATCTTTGCTCATCAATATGCCATCTATGTCGCAGAAATAGGGGTTGTCGGCATCCACAGTGATGGTTTTCAGCTGAGTGCATCGTTGAAAAGCGCGCTCTCCTATCTCCGCCACGTGCTTCCCTATAGAGATGGCTTTGAGTGCAGTGCACCCAAAAAACGCCTCATCGCCGATATGGCTCACATTCGATGGCAGAGCCACATTGGTGAGGCGCGTGCATCCATGAAATGCCCATTTGCCGATATAGGTGAGCGAATCGGGAAAATTGACCGAAGAGAGCGAATCGCAAGCATTGAAAGCATAATCGCCAACACTCACGATGCTTGAGGGCATTTCCACGGCTTTCAAGCCATGACAGCCATTAAAAGCGCCAAAGCCGATGGAAGTGACCTTAGCGCCATTCACTTCGGCGGGAATCCGTACAATGCCGGAGTAGAAAGTGTCGGCGAGCACCACCTTTGCATCGCCGGAATCGGAGAATTCATAACAGATGCCATCGCAGGAAAACCGCTGCGCATTGATTGCGCTGCAAGCCAGCATTGCAAAAACTCCTAACCCTATCTGCTTCAAAAAATTCATTTCGGCTTCAATCATTATATTTAACCTACGAAGATAATGAGAATGGCGGGAAAAAGCAATAAAAAGTGGATTTTTTGGAATAAAAAAGAAGAAGATTTTGCGAATTTATATTTTTGCAGTAATTTTGCATAGGAATTTTAAGGATTCAAAAAAAATATTAATTGAAATGGGAAACGAATGGACTAAACAACATATTTCCACAGGGAAAGGACTGATGGCGCTCTCGCCCATTGTGGTGTTTTTGCTACTCTACGTAGTGGTGTCGGTAATGATTGGCGACTTCTACAAGATGCCTATGTCGCTGGCATTTATCATTGCATCGATGTGGGCATTGCTCTTGATGCCCAACATAAAGATTAGCGAGCGCATTGAGATTTTTTCGAAAGGTGCAGCCAATAACAATGTGCTCTATATGATATGGATTTTCTTTTTGGCGGGGGCATTTTCTGCTCTTGCCAAAGGAATTGGCGCCATCGACGCCACGGTGCAGCTCACCTTATCGTCGTTGCCGTCGGAATTTATAGTGCCCGGTTTATTCATCACAGCTTGCTTCATATCCATGTCGATAGGCACCTCGGTGGGCACCATTGTGGCGCTCACCCCCTTTGCTTTCCAACTGGCGCAAACCACCGGTGGGGATAGCGCATTTATGGTGTCGGTGGTGCTGGGAGGCTCATTTTTTGGCGACAACCTCTCCTTTATTTCCGACACCACCATCGCCGCCACACGCAGTCAAAAGGTGAAAATGAACGAAAAATTCAAAACCAACCTTTGGATTGCATTGCCGGCAGCCATCATCACCCTATGCGTGTATGCGTGCATTGGCGACATCCACCAAATCAATCAAGCGCCCATCGGCGATAGCTCGTGGTGGAATGTACTCCCCTATTTAATCGTGATTGTGTCGGCAGTGATAGGTGTAAATGTGCTGGTGGTGCTCACCTTAGGCATTCTCACTTGCATTGCTATAGCCCTTTGCGGCTTTGCCGATGTGAGCCTGATAGAAATGTGTGGCTTTATGGGCAACGGCATTAAAGATATGAGCGACCTGATTATCGTAACCCTGCTTGCAGCAGGCATGCTTGGCGTAATCAGCTACAATGGCGGTGTGAAATACATTATCCAAGTGCTCACCCGACGCATTAGCAGTGCGAAAGCCGGGCAAGGAGTGGTGGCGCTATTGGTGGGAATAGTGAACCTCTGCACCGCCAACAACACCATTGCCATCATCACCGTAGGCGACATAGCGCACAAAATTTCGAAGCAATTCAACTTAGACCCGCGCAAAGTGGCAAGCCTTCTCGACACCTGCTCATGCATCGTGCAATGCCTCATCCCCTACGGCGCACAAACCCTTATGGCAGCCGGACTCGCCCAACTCAGCCCCGTGGCGTTCCTCCCCTATCTCTACTACACTTGGGCACTCATCCTCATGGTTATCCTCTCCATCCTCTTCAACTTCCCCCGCAAAAAATAAGATTGGGTGTTAGTTGAGGATGTGGTTGATGACGGTGGTTACGTCGGAAACGTCGATGATGCCGCTTTCGTTTACGTCGGCGATGGGGTTGGTTACATCTGTTTCGAGAATCATATTGATGATAGACGTCACGTCGGTCACGTCGCATACGCCGTCGGCGTTGACATCGCCGAACACTTTACCATCGGTGGCGCTGGCAGAGAGCGTCACCTCACGAACGGCGCCGGTGCTATTCACATCGCCCGATGGCACGGAGATGCGGAAAGAAAGCATTTGAGAGACTTCGGGCACCGGCAGATAGGCTTCAATATTTTGCTCTAAAAGTGCCTCGCTATAGTAGTGAAGCACTGTGGACACCACTGTGCCATTGGCGTCGAGCAATTGGAGAGCGGGCGATGCTTTTAGATAGCTATATTTATCTTGCGCATAATTTTTTGAAACAATTCTGATTTGCGCTTTCACGTATTTCACATTTTGTGCGCTAAAGAGGGGCGACACCAGTGTGTAATCGCCGTAAAGATTGATTTTGTTGGTAGAGATATTGGCGGTGTTAAGATCCACACTTGATCGGGTGTAGGTCCATCCTTCATATCTATTGAGATTAAATTCCGCCAATTTCTGGGCATGTGAGGCGAGGGCAAGCATCACACAAAAAATCACACAAATATTTTTCATATTCAATGGCACTTTAAATCACTTGGAATCAAATATTACCCGCCAATCAATCGCTTAAAATCGCTCACTGTGGTGGATTTCTTTTTCTGAGGTGTGGGCGTTTTCGGTTTTGCTGCGGGAGAGGGATTGTAGCGTTTCTTCGCCTTTTTCACAACCTTTCGCTTGGGTGCAGGCTTAGTGACGGCAGGTTCGGAATCGGTGAATTCTTCCTCTGCATCAGCCTCCTCTTCTTCAGAATTCAATGCTTTGCGGAGCTCTTCAATTTCGTCGGTATACTTATTGTATCGGTTGTTGGCAAGGAACTCATCGTAGGCTTCTTCTGTGCCTTCAGCCATTGCCTTCTTGTAGCGGATGTTGAGGATTCTTTCTTCCACTTCTTTTTTCTTGTTGGCAAAGGCAAAGTCTTCGAGATATTTATTGAGTGCAGCCTCATCGTCGGGCACCTCTTGGTAGGCTAAATCGGCATATTTCATCCACACTTCATTGCACCGTGGAGATTCGGGATGTGCGTCGAGAAACGCCTTACAATCAGCGGCAGAAGCAATTTGGCTAAACTGTCGATCGTGGAGCATGCTTCTCACCTCGTCGGCATAGGGCGATAAGGGATACTTGTTGAGATAGAGGCTGCAATCGGTCCACTTGCTACCCATTCTTTTGTATTCAACACTATATAAACGATTTTCCACGAGTTTTGTATGCTCTTTGTTCACATATCGATATTTGTTGAGATAATTGAGAATAAGGTCCACATTTTCAGAATCACCCAATTTTTTCATCGCAATTTGCTCTTGTTCGCTGCGTGCTTGTGCATAGACAGGCGATTCGTAAAGCACTTCCAGAATTTGGTCGTAGGCCGCTTCAGTGTTCTGAAGTCGTGCTTCTTCAATAAGTTCGTTTTCGATTTTGGTTTTGATAGCTCCGGCAGAGAGGCGTATTTCCGACAAAGCCAGCAAAGTGTTGGCTTCGCTGATGTATTTATCGGTTTTGAACACTTCAGCCACATAATTGTAAGCCTTCATCAAGTCGCGTGGCGGCATCTCCGATTTAGCATAATTGGTGGGATAGCTCAGCATCATTGCTTCTCCCAGTTCCCAAAGCGGATAGGCGTTAAAAGTATCGTTATTCAGATTAGAGTAGATTTCGTTGCGCTTCGCCAAAGCGTCCTTGTATTCGCCTGCTGCCAGACATTTAAAATAATTGCGAAAATCCTTATACATAGAGCCGTTTTGCTTATACACCAACCGGGGTATGGAGCCACCTATGCGCTGAGCATTGGGCAGAGCGCGGTCGGGGAGTCGAGTGGCAGTGTTGCTCACCATATCGTATGCCACATAGAAAGTGGCGCCGGAAGCATCAACACATTCCATTTCGAATTGAGAAGGGTTTTGACCCATCCTCACGTCCTTCACTCCGGCGAACAACACGTAGTAGAAAGAAAACTCGTTTTCGATTTGCTTGTAGACCACCCCGGTGGATTTTTCCAGCATGGCGGTACATTCGTAGAAATTCACGGCATTTCGTGTTACGGGAGCCAATCCTTCTTTTTTTACGGGTGTGAATTTGGCACTTGCGCCCTGTGTGCTATGAATCAAGGCTTCGATTGCCGCTCTATTTGCATCAGCCCAAAGTTGCGAATCGTTGGCAAAAGCGCTCATCGGCAGCCATGCCAAAAGCATAAGCGCTACTATTTTAATAATGGATTTTATCAATTTATTCATAGCGATTTCTTGTTACGATTTAATATTCGGATGGGGAAATGGAAGTGGTGCCCAAAAATTTTCCTGAAGGCGAATAGAATACAATTTTCACGGTTACGCTATTCTTTTTCAGAACTTTCGCCCAGGATTCTTTAGAGAGCTGATCAATCATGGCAGATTTCATCATTGCCAAATAATCCGACACCACATCACTGCCGGCGTAGGTGAAGAGATATTCCATTTGATTTGCATTTTTAAGGTACGAAACCTTGTCGAGCGACATAGCATTGGAGCCTGCCGGGCGGTTGGCATTGATGGAATCAGCAATAGCTTGCACACTCGTGGATACGGTGTCGGCAGGTTGGGGCTCTGCTTTAGAGAGCTGTTCGGTGGTGGATGCCGGCTTAGATTCGGAATGATTGAATGGCCAGAAGAGATATGCCACCACGGCACCAATCGCCAACACTACCACAGCAACAGCCACAAACAGCCACTTCTTGCCCCCTTCCCTTTCTGCATTATCTACAGCCCAAAATTGAGTATCAGAATCGGCTTCATCGGTGTCCATATCCATAGTGATATCCTCCTCGATGGAATTATCCGGCATATCGTGAGCCACTTGCTCGGCGATGTAACGAGACGAATTCTCGTGGATAGTAGGCGAAGAATCGACTTCAAGGAGCGTATGATTATTGCATGCGCAAGGTTCAGGCTCGGGCTTAGGCTCGGGCTCAGGCTCAGGCTCGAGCTCGGGTTCAGACTCAGGTTCGGGTTCGGGCTCGGGCTCGGGTTCGGGCTCGGGGTCGGGTTCGTTAATTACTATAGGTTCATCCGAGGAAGACGGAGCGGGGATTTCCGAAGGAAGACTTTCATCGGCGTTGACATCCTTTTCAAAATCCTCTACATCAGGTACTTTTCCCAATACAGGAGCTTCTGTATCGGTAGATTCTGCCACGGGAGTCGGTTCTGCCGCCTTAGGCAGGGGAGGCACCGGTATGGGAGGTATGGGAGGCATCGGAGGTAATTCCGACTTGCCGAGAGAAGGAACATTATCTGGGATAGGTGCTTCAGTATGAGCAAATTCTGCCACGGGAGTCGGTTCTGGCGTCTTAGGCAGGGGAGGCACCGGTATGGGCGGCACCGGAGGCAATCCCATCTTGCCGGGAATCGGTGGCAACACCGGCGGCTGTGCCGAGGTGGGTGGAATTGGGGGCAGCAAGTCCATATTTGCTACAGGTGCTTCATCGAAGGTTACAGCGGCAGCTTCTTCCTTATAGATGTCCGCAATGTATCGCTCCGATTCTTTGCCGGAAGCGGCATAAGTATCAACCCTCGGAATGGGTTTTCCACAATTAGAACAAAATTTTTCTGTTCCCGAAAGGGGATAATCGCAATATGGACATTTATTCATCATATCTTCATGTTTTAAATCGTTGGAATTCTATATATTTAGAGCCTTACCAGTCGGCTTTTGTGCAGATAGCCCCAATAGCACTTATCGCTATCAAAAATTTTGTACCAATTGGAGCCCTTCACCACTTGATAATAAATGATATCGCCCTCAAACACCTTCCCCACAATCTGATGGCTCGTAGATGGGCCGGAGCGCACATTGGTCCATCCATCAGGATCGCTAATAGTGGCGCGAATGAGGTTGAGAGAAGCGTTAGCCACAGGCACCATCACCGGCACAGTTTTGGTCACTACCACGGTATCTTTAGTAGTGACCTCTGTATCAGCAATGGTAGAAATTTCAGGCTTTTGGGAGCCATCCTTTATCACAAGCAAACCTATCAGTGCCGCTATCACCAAAACGAGTATTACCACGAGAGCCCAAACAGCGGGATGCAAGCCTTTTTTGGGGGATTGCACCGGATTAGACACGTGAAGAGCATCGATATTGCCCCCCACATAAGGACCCTCGTGATCAACAAAAGGGGGCTGTGAAGGATGGCTTGAAATGCCAAGCGCCTTTGCTATTTCGGGAATGGTGCCGGCGGGTGCCCATTGCGCCATACCTTCGGTCCACACCAAAGTGTGGGGAGCAATAAATGTGACCAACACTTGGAGTGCATACGGTCCACGGCGCTGCATATTGGCATCCATAAAAAAATACATTTTCATAATTTATCTCATTTTTAAGTAAGAATTTGCAAGAAATCACTACCTCCACACCAAAATCTAATAAGATTAACAAAAATACAAATAATAGTGTGTAACCATTCCTTTTTGTTTGTTAATTTTTGCAAAATCCCAAAATAATGGATGTGGGAAGACAACTACGATGACTTGTGTAAAGAGATGCTATAATGCGATAGATGCGATAATGCTATAATGCTATAGATGCGTGCGATAGATTTAATAGGATGGATTGGGTGGGGATTGCCACGACCGACCTTCTTCGGGGTTTGGCGATTTGATAATCCCACATTTTTACCGCCTACCCACCGAAATAATCCGCAGAGCCGGAATAATCGCTGATCCGCTTTTAGGCTGATGGGTAAGACTTGTGGGAAAAAAATTAGTGGCAAGAGCTGTTTGTATTGCTCTTGCCACTATTTGGTGTCCAAGATGAGACTCGAACTCACACGAACCATTGTTCACTACCCCCTCAAAGTAGCGCGTCTACCAATTCCGCCACCTGGACATCTTGTGAGCGAAAAACGGGACTCGAACCCGCGACCCCGACCTTGGCAAGGTCGTGCTCTACCAACTGAGCTATTTTCGCAAATTTGCTTTCCCTAAAAGGATTGCTATTTTAAAGAACTTGGAGCGAAAAACGGGACTCGAACCCGCGACCCCGACCTTGGCAAGGTCGTGCTCTACCAACTGAGCTATTTTCGCGATTGCGAGAGGTTGTCTCTCGTTTGCGGGTACAAAATTAGTAACTTTTCTTGAACTGACAAAATTTTTAGCGAAAAACTTTAGAAAAAATTTATTTATGGGTTAATTTTTCACTTAATGAGGTCGAAAAACTCGTTTCTGAGGTTCACGTCATGAAAATTGCCGGTGTATTCTAAGGTGACGGTGGTGGATTGTTGCTTTTCCACTCCTCTCATTTTCATGCAGAGGTGCTGTGCTTGGCAGCGTACGATTACACCTTTATTGGGTAATGCTTCGTCGAGTGTGGTGCAAATATCTTTTGTGAGGCGTTCTTGCACTTGTAGCCGTCGGGCATACACATCAACCATGCGTGCGAGTTTGCTGAGTCCCACGATTTTTCCGTCGGGAATGTATCCGATCGACACTGTTCCAAAAAATGGGAGGATGTGGTGTTCGCATTGTGAATAAAATTCAATGTCTTTCACCACCACCATTTGTGAGCCGGGGTGTTGAAAGATGGCAGTGGTGATGATATCATGTCCGCTTTTTTGATAGCCCAGGGTGTTTTCGAGCAGTGCTTTCGCGGCTCGTTGTGGTGTTTTGAGCAGTCCTTCGCGCATGGGGTCTTCTCCTATGAGCTGAAGGATTGCTTTGTAGTGCTCGGCTATTTGGTTGATTAATTCCGGATTTGATAATTTGCTATTGTTATCCATCGTAAAATGTTGGGGTTTTGCTCAGCGCCTTGTAGGTGCTTTTCATCCCCCTAAATTAGAGCAAAAGAATTATTTGTAGATTTTGATTTTGTCGCCCACTATTGCCACATCAGCTCTCATTTCGGGGAAATTGCGCTTGATGAGGTTGGCCACGGAGCGTGCTTGATCGTATTTTTTAAAATCGCCGATGCGTAATCGCCATCGTGGTGCCACGTAGGTCATATAGGAACGATATTGCGGATATTTGAGTGCGATTTTTCGAGCTCTTTGTTGTGCCAAGGCTCTGCCATTTTTTGCGGAGGTAAAGAGCACTTGCACGCGGTATCCCGACACCACTCCGGTGGCTACGGTGCCATTTACCGAGCCATTTGGTGCCACTGCCACACCGTCGTTATGGCTTTGTGGCTTAGCCCTATTCCCCTGTGGATGTGGTTTTTCCGCAGGCTTGCTTTCTTGCTTTTGGCTTGCGGGAGCGTTGGAGCGTTTTTTAAGCGCATTGGGAGCGTTCACATTCACTTGCGCCACCATAGCGGTTGCAAACAATGCTATGAGCATTGCCAAAGCGAGAGAGAGGAACGAGTGTTGGTTTCGAAATCTTTTCATAGCTAAGCTTGATTAATCCACATTTGGTGCAATCTCCATCATTGGGCTGAAGCTGTAAGAATCAGGGGGTTGCGATGATTAATAATAAAATCGGTTACAAAGATAAGAAAAAATATCTTTGTAACCAATTTTGCTGTAAGGTATTGCTAATTGCTCCGTTTAGAAAGCAGTAACGATGCCCATGAAGTCGGCAGCTTTGAGAGATGCGCCGCCAATGAGTCCGCCGTCGATGTTCGGCTTAGCGAAGAGTTCGGGAGCGTTGCTCGGCTTGCAGCTACCGCCATAGAGGATGGTGGTGTCGTTAGCCACGGTTTCGCCATATTTTTCGGCGAGGAAGGAGCGAATGAATGCGTGCACTTCTTCAGCTTGGTCGCTGGTGGCAGTTTTGCCGGTACCGATAGCCCAGATGGGTTCGTAAGCGATTACAATGTTGGCAAATTGTTCGGCCGAGAGGTGGAAGAGCGAATCTTTCAATTCAGCTTTGATAAAGTCTTCGTAGGTGCCGGCTTCGCGGAGCTCGAGGCTTTCACCGCAGCAGAAAATCACCTTCAGCCCGTTGGCGAGCGCCAAATCCACTTTTTCTTTGAGGATTTCGGGTGTTTCGTTATAATATTCACGGCGTTCGCTGTGTCCGAGAATCACATAGTTGGCACCAGTGGAAGCCACCATAGCTGCGCTCACTTCGCCAGTGTAGGCACCTTTTTCTTTGTTGGCGCAGTTTTCTGCAGAGAGTCCCACTTTTTCAATGTTGATTACATTTTTCACAGCGGTGAGGTGTGTGAAAGGCACGCCAATCACCACGTCGCATTTCAATTCGCCTGCTGCTGCCACTGCTTCATTCACTTCTTTTGCGAGCTGTACGCCTTCGGCAACGGTGGTGTTCATTTTCCAGTTGCCTGCTACAAGATTTTTTCTCATTGATTAAGTAATTAAAATATGTTGATTATAGATGTTTTGTAATTTTTTTGCAAAGTTACTTGAGGTTGGGTAATTAACCAAAATTTTTAGGAATCTTTATCACAATTTTCTGCTCCGGCAGGCGAGTTTTGCGATTGAGGCTCTTCTGCAGGTTGTTCTGCGGATTGCTCTGCGGGCTCTTCGGTTTGGGAGGTGGATTTTGCATTCTTTTTGCGGAACAATCTGTAGAAGAGATAGGCACGGTTCACTATCAGCAGCAAAAGGAGTGCCAGCAAGAAGTAGCGCACGGCTTTTGCGAGCACATTTTGGGGATGATAGTCGGCATTGTATTGGTTCACGGGGTATCCCGGGTGGCGCACTTTATCGTCGTTGAGCGAGGCGAGGGTTTGCTTCCAAAGAAGTTTGCCATGTTCCACCACCACCACTGCGGGATTTCCACGGGCGATAGATTTGAGTTGGCTATCGTCGATGTGATAGGTGCGGTAGGCAGCCATCGAGATATCGTTCCACCACTTGATGTGGCTATCCTCCGCCGAGGTGAGGGCTATCACATCGTAGCCTTGCTCGGTGGCATGGGCATAAATTTCGTTGAGGTTAAACGAATAACTGATGTTCACGCCCTTGAGGTCGGGGAAAAGAAATAGCACCACGGGGCGGGTGGCGGGAAGCACATCGGATGTAACGTCGACGCCCTCATCAAAGATGGAGATGGCTTGTGACGCACGCGCTGCTTGGGGCTCTTTGCCGGCTTTATAGTATCGCTCCACGAATTGCCAGCCGTCGGCTTCGTCGGGCACGCTATCGAGGGCAAACGATTTTCTTACGCCGTTTTTCTCGTACACAAACACCATATCGGTGGAAGCATTGGTGGCTGTGCTATCAGCAGTATCGACAAGGGCACTCCCCACCGGGAATGCGCCGAAATCGATGAGCGGCTGCTTAAAGTAGCCGTTATACGCCACCGTGGCCACAAAGGCAAAGGATATTACGCCCACCACCCAGTTCACCGCCGGGCCGTAGATGCCGTGCACGCGTCGGTTGAAGAAGGTGAGATACACCAAAGCCATGGTGAGTGCCACATTTTTCCAAAACGAAGCCCAATTGCTCACCACTATTGCCTCGCCAAAGCATCCACAATGCGGCACTCTGTTGGTGATAGCCAAATCGAGGGTGAGCGGCAGCATCACTGCCATCATGCCTATGAGTAGCGCGGTGGCGCCGCGGCGATAGGCACCAGTGAGCACAAACATACCAAACATAAATTCGATGGCAGCAAGTGCAAATGATAGGGCAAGTGCCACCGAAGTGAGGCTTTGGAAGCCGTAGGCGTGGCAGTATTCAATAATTTTGTAGTATCCGCCCCATGGGTCAATGGCTTTTGTGAAGCCGGAGAAGATGAAAACGGCACCCAAAACCAACCTTAGGCACCACACCAAAGCATGGTTCCATTTTTTGTTGGCAATTTTTTCAGCCCAATTGGGGAGTTTGAAAATGGTCATAGGCGGATGAAGTTTATTCCTTATTCTGAGCCCTCGTTGTGGCGTATGAGAGCAAACACGGCATAATTAATCATGTCTTGATAGTTGGCGGCAATGCCCTCGCTCACCAGTGTTTTGCCATTGTGGTTTTCAATCGACTTGGTGCGCGCCACCTTCGTGAGAATGAAATCGGCATAGCTATCGGGTCGCATATCGCGCCACGCCTCACCATAGTCAGCATTTTTGTTCATCATCAAATGCTTTGTTTCGGATATATGCTTATCGTAGAGAGCGATGGCATCGTCGCTCGAAATATCGATGGTGTCGGCAAATCCCTTTTCCAATTGAATCAAACCAATCACGCCATAGTTCACGATGCCGATATATTCAGAATAAATATCATCGGCAATTTTTGCTTCGCCATTGATTTGAATGGTGCGAATGCGCTTGGCATTGATAAAAATTTGGTCGGTGATGGTTTGTGGGCGAGATATTCTCCACGACGGTCCGTAGTCTGCCATCTTTTTCACAAACAGATTGCGGCATGTGGCAATCACCTCGTCGTATTGGCTATTTGTGTTGCACATATTGAGATGAGTTTTAAAAAAACAATTCAGTGAGGCAAATTTACGATTTTTTCTTGTAATCCACACATTCTCGGGGCTATAATCTTTGATTTGGCGCTGCTATAAGCGTTGCATTCTGTAGCCCATGGCATAGAGCTGAGTGGCAGCACCCATGGCATAGAGGGCGTGCAAAGCATCCACATACGCCACAAACGCCTGCGGTGTGGAAGGCTCGATAGCAGAATGTGTGATTACATCGTGGGCAATTTGAGCACAGTGCATCACCACCTTGGCGAGGCCTTCTTGTTCAGGCTTGCCCACGCGGAGCACTTGGTCGGCAATCGCCTCATCCATTGCATCGTAGCCCCGCATATCGCGCAGCATTTGGTAGAGATTGGGCGCTTGAGAATAGCGCTGCCAATCAGCATCCCAAAATTTCGCTACAGCCATGCCCACATACATCATCCATCCCAGCGAAGCCAAAGGATAGGCGGCAAATTCGCGCACGCCATCGGGCAAATAGGCATCGGCAATGGTTTGCCAACACGATTCCAAATCGGTGATGTCGGGCATTTTCACGGGGTCGAAGCGCTTTTGCTCCAACAAATATTTTTCAATTTGGTTTTCGATTGAAATCCGAATCACACTGCTTTGCATCTCCATCATAGCAATATATTAATAGGTGTCGCCATGGGCTCGCATTGCCTGTGGCTAAACACATGATTTGCAAAAAAAAGCGATAGCTCGTGGCTTTTGGTGCCATACGCGAGCCATCGCTTCTATAAAAAAGCCACACCAAAGGGATGTGATGAAACTCCGATAAATACAGGATTTGAGGGCACCCACACCTTTGTAATCCTCCGGTATCCGCAGATACACCTTTCGGTTGAGGCCCGCCATTGGCAAAATGGGTTGCTTACTCGGGATTTCATAAAAATTTGAAGAGTATCCCAATCAGCTTTGATGCGGCACATATTTTTAAAGAACTTTTCTTGTTGCAAATTTACTACTTCAGCCACCCATATCCAAATTTTTCAGCACAAAAAATATTAAATGAAACCGAAATCTGATTTTGAGGAAGATTTGGTGCGAAGAAAAAAAATGGACCGGAGTGCTTGGTTGAGAAGCACCGTCGGTCCATTTTGTTACCCTTAGAGTGTGCCTTGTGAGGCACTATCCCCTATTGCTTAGGCGTTCTTGGCTTTTTCTACAATAGCCTTGAATGCTTCAGGGTTGTTCATTGCGAGGTCGGCAAGCACCTTACGGTTGATTTCGATACCGGCCTTGTGAAGCAGGCCCATGAGTTTGGAATAAGAAAGGTCTTCCAAACGAGCAGCTGCGTTGATACGTTGAATCCAAAGAGCGCGGAAGTTGCGCTTTTTGTTCTTACGATCGCGGTAAGCATAGGTTAAGCCCTTTTCCCAAGTGTTTTTGGCAACGGTCCAAACATTTTTGCGCGCGCCGAAATAGCCTCTTGTAAGTTTAAGAATCTTTTTACGTTTTGCTCTTGAAGCAACGTGATTTACTGATCTTGGCATTTTTTTAAATTGATTTTGAATGTTAGCGGCATCATTTGTATGCTCTTATGTGCTAATCACTCGGTTAATAAAAATGTGAAAAAATCTCTTTTGATTAAAAATGAAAACTCTGAATTCAAAAATTATTTCTTAACGAGAAGTTGACGTACAGAGTCGAGGTTAGCCTTATCCACGATAGAGATGTGGGTGAGGTTTCTCTTTTGCTTTTTGGTCTTCTTAGTCAAGATGTGACTTTTGTAAGCATGTTTTCTTTTAATCTTTCCTGTTCCGGTAAAGGTAAACCTTTTTTTGGCACCGGAATTAGTCTTAACTTTTGGCATTTTTTGTTGTTATTTAAAAAAAGTTATTAATAATCGGGGTCAGGCACTTACCAAGCCTGAGCCCCATTTTCTTACATTGGTGTGGAGTGGGATTAAAATCATCACTCATCTGCCGGGCTTTCGGGAGCTTTTTCAGCTTTGGGTTTGTCTTTTTTAGGCGCATCTTTTGCTTTTTTGGGCGAGAGCATAATGGTCATGCGCTTTCCTTCGAGCACAGGCATTTGGTCGAGTTTGCCATATTCCTCAAGGTCGTTGGCAAATCGGAGCAGAAGCACTTCTCCTTGCTCTTTAAAGAGAATAGAACGTCCTTTAAAGAACACATAGCTTTTCACCTTGGCACCTTCTTTAAGGAAGCCGATGGCGTGCTTCAGTTTAAAGTCGTAGTCGTGAGCATCGGTTTGAGGTCCGAATCTAATTTCTTTCACCACCACCTTTGTGGACTTCGCTTTTTGCTCTTTCAATCGCTTGCGTTGCTGGTATTGAAATTTTTGATAGTCCATCACGCGGCACACCGGCGGCTTCGCCATGGGCGCGATTTCAATAAGGTCGAGCTCCAATTCATCGGCAATTTGAATTGCTTTAGCAATGGGATAAATACCTTCTTCCACGTTATCGCCCACCAATCGCACTTCTTGTGCTCGGATTTGGTCGTTGATGGCATGTTCGTCTTTATCCTTTTTTTGATTGCCACGAAATTTGTTTCGGCCTCCTTGAGGACGAGGGGCGGGTCCGCCTGTAGCGGGTTTGCGAGGCCCGTTCCAAAATGGTTTTTTCTCCATTAAATGATTTTAATCGTTATTATTTTTTTTCAATACTGATGCAAAATCGGTTTGTTCAGCAACTTTTGCATTGATTTCGGCTGCAAAGGTAAGAATTTTTTCCGAACCTTTATCACCTTCTCCTTGTTTTCTTACTGCCACTTCTTCATTTGTGGCTTCTTTTTCGCCCACAATCAGCAAATAAGGGATGCGTTTGAGCTCGTTGTCACGAATTTTGCGTCCAATTTTTTCGTTACGCAGGTCGATGGCAGCTCTCACGCCTTGTTGGTCGAGCACATCAACCACGTGTTGCGCATATTCGTTGTATTTTTCGCTGATGGGGAGCACCACGCATTGCTCCGATGCGAGCCACAAGGGCAGGTGTCCGGCGGTGTGCTCAAGGA
>SAMEA3663025__coassemble_503_pt1 | contig 27307 bp, 21 predicted proteins | sample SAMEA3663025__metabat2_low_PE_039 | metagenome-assembled genome bin SAMEA3663025 (sample SAMEA3663025) | pig gut metagenome | biome: pig gut; feature: pig-associated habitat; material: faeces | place: France | collected 2012
CACAGGGCTTCGGACAGGGTTATTATGCTCGTTTAAGTTTTACCGGACAGCAATAATTTTTTTTCTGCAGGTTAATTTCGGGCATGATCCTCGCTGTTTCAATCTTTCGCTTCGGTTAGGGTTTCTTGTTGTAGCGGAACACCTGAAACACCTGAAACACCTGAAACACCTGAAACACTTAATGTGGATGTTCGGATTGCTTTTTTGTCAACATATCAAAGAACTTGGTGGCAAAGTTAATGATGACGTTCACAGAAGGCAAGACCAATAGGGAATGTCCCTTTTTTGGGGTGGGGGCTGGTGTTTAGCGTTTGATTACATTTCAAGGGTATGTCCCTACCGATGCGGGGTGTGCATCCATTACATGCCAAAGGTTTCGTTCTTATCGGTTGAAATTTTTTTTAATTGTGCTTTGGTTATTTTTTATTTTTGAGATTTTGCTCGTCCTCTTCGGTCCAGAGGGGATTTTCGTCGTCCCAATCATCAAAACCAAAAAAAGTTTCTTCCACGAATTCTTTCATTTCTCTGCCATCTTTTTTTGTGGGTCGTCCGAGTCCCTTTTGTCGGCTAATGAATCCACTGATACGTGCCATTTCAAGCAATTCGTATTGGTCAGGGGACGTGATATTCTTGAGATAGTTGGGCACGAGCTTAGCACCCACTCTATTGTTGAGTAGCGCCAACACTTCAAAAGTGAAAGTGATGGGCGGCTTTTTTACTGAAATCTTTTCACCCACTTTCACAGCTCTTGAAGGCTTCACATTCATGCCATCAATGGTGACTCTGCCCAATTTGCAAGCATCGGTGGCAAGTGTTCTGGTTTTAAACACCCTTGTTGCCCAAAGCCATTTGTCGATTCTTACTTCACTCATTATTTATTATTGAAATTAGTCATGGCAAAACTAAGTCCGGAGAGGCAAAAAGCTTTAATTGCTTCAACGGCTATATTTGCTCTTTCGGGCAGGATTTGCAATTCTTCTTCAGAGGGATAGCCCAGCACATAGTCGATTTGCATTCCTTTTGGAAAATCGGAGCCAATCCCGAAGCGCAGGCGTGCAAAATTTGAAGTGCCGATGCATTGCGTGATATTTTTCAATCCATTGTGTCCACCGTCGGCACCTTTTCCACGTAGTCGGATAGCCCCGAAAGGTAGAGCGATATCGTCGACCACCACCAAGAGGTTTTCCAATTCAATGTTTTCTTTTTGCATCCAATATCGCACAGCTTCTCCGCTCAAGTTCATATAGGTGGACGGCTTGAGCAAAACGAGTAGCTTATTTTTCAATCTCATTTGTGCCACATCGCCATAGCGCTGTGTTGAGAAAGAAATATTGGATGCCTTAGCTAAGGCATCCAATACGTTAAATCCAATGTTGTGGCGGGTGCCTTGGTATTCGCTACCAATGTTGCCCAAACCAACAATGAGATACTTCATCAAACTAATTTTCAGATTGTTATTCTTCTTCAGCTTGAGCCTTAGCAGCAGAACCGCGAGTAGCGCGCACGCCTGTGATAACGAGGTCTTTAGCGCTAACGAGTTCGTAGTTGTCGAATTTGAGTTGACCCACCTTGATAGCTTGGCCAATGTTGACTTGTTCAACGTTCACCACGAGGCGTTCGGGAATGTTGGTGTACAGACCTTTCACCTTAACCTTCTTAAGGTTGAGATACAATTTACCACCACCTTTCACACCAATAGCAAATCCTTCGAGCTTCACAGGCACTTCCATCACTACGGGCTTATCTTCATAAACTTGGAGAAGGTCGATGTGGAGAATGGCATCGGTGAGCGGGTGGAATTGGATGTCTTTCAACACAGCTTTGCAAGTTTTGCCATTGAAATTGAGGTCAATCACATAGATTTCCGGAGTGTAGATCAACTTTCTAACGTCGGCTTGAGTAACAACGAGGTCGGTAGCAATTACGCCCTTACCTTCTTTAGTGGTAACGATGGCTTTTTGTCCGGGTTCAAGTGGTTCGTTATACACCCATTCACCAGCTTCGTTTTTCTCGAATTGGATGAGTTTGCCACCATTGAGCACTACGGGGATTTTGTTTTCCTTACGGATAGCCTTTGCGGCTTTTTTGCCAAGGTCGGTTCTTGGCTCAGCGTTTAATACAAAAGTTTTCATTATAAAAAATGTGTTACTAAAAATTAAGATGTTTCTTAATTTCCCATCACACGGGATTTTAAGCGGTGCAAAATTACTCAATTTTTGTGAGTTAACCAAATTATCAGGTTATTATCTTCTACAGATGTCGATAAACTTGCAGTATTTGCAGGTGTTTTCGTCGGGCTTTTGCTTAAACGAGGTGTTAGGATCGAACAAATCATTGATAATATCGCCTAATTTTTCCATAAATTCTTGGTTGAGCTTGCCGTTTAAGTCGTAGTTTTCCACCATCTTATTTTTATATTTTATGCCCGTGGCGTTCATCTCCTTGATTTTGTAGATGATGGGAGTGAGCCCCATGGTCACGTCATGGGTTTCGGCTTCGTAGGCATTGCAATAAAGGAATAGTTGCATTATAGCCGTGTTAGATTTAAACAGGCTGTCAATTTGTTGGAATGCTACGTTGTCTTTACCCGTTTTGTAATCAATGATTCTCATAGGCCCTTCATTATTGATACGGTCTAATCGATCGATGATATATTCAAAATTCACGCAATGTTTTCCGATTTGCAATTCCACTTGTTTCTTAACTTCACAGCGGTAGATTTCAAAGAAATCGGTGTCGTGCTGAAGTAGATTGAAGTCATAGTCGAGCACTTGCTCAGCGTAATATTTTAGTGCTTCGAAAGTGATAGCAGTTTCGCCGATGAGTGGTGCCTTTGCATCCTTGTTGTGGAGGTAGTCGGTGTTGATGTGCTTGATGAGGGTGGCTTCTAATTGATTTTTTTTGAAATGCTGAATGTCGGTTTTGAACACCCTATGGTGAGCTCCCTCGTTGATTCCTTCCGGGTAATAGAAATCTTTAAGAGTGTCGTGCACTATGCTTCCAAAAGTGGCATAGTCCATAAAGGGGTCTTTATCCATATCGTCGGGCATTCTTTCTATATATTTGATATAGAACCGGAGCGGGCACTTCATGAGTGTTTTCAAGGAGCTTGCCGAGAAGTATAATTTTTGCGGATTATCGGAGCGATAATGTGCGAGCTGCTCCATGATTTTGTCTGTTTTGGGTACGGAAATCACGGGGATAATGGCAGGAACCAATTGTTGTGCTATTTTTCGTGCGTGTATATTGCATCCATACACCAATTTAAGTTGGCTAATGAATCGAGAATATTCATTACTGCCAATTTTTTCAGGGTTAGTGCTGTAGAGCAGGTACACATTTTCGGTTCTTGAAATCAGTCGATAGAAATAATATGCGCTAATTGATTCTTGCTCGTCGATGGTCGACATACCGTATGCGCGTCGGAAGTTGGGAGGGATGAAAGAATTTTTGAAATGCTTTTTTGGAAAAATTCTTTCATTCATGGATAAGATAATTAAATTTTTGAAATCCAGGTTTCGGGTTTCGAGCATACCCATGATTTGTATACCCGCCAGCGGTTCGCCTTCAAACGGTATGGTGTATAGTGATGTGAGTTTGTCGAAGAGGAAGAACACGGATGATTCGCACATAGGAATGCCATATTCTTTAATCAAGATTTTGGTGTCTTCGAGGATGTCGATATACTGCAAGCAGAAATTGCTTTGCAGTGATGGTTGCGAATGTGGATTCGAGTCCACCACTTTTTGGCAGAGTTTGATTAATCGATCAATAAAATCCAGCACTTGCGCCTTATCTTCTGTGTTGGTGATGGTGGTAAAAATATCTTTTAATCCGGTGTTACTGAACACTGTTTCGCTGATGTAGGAGCTATCGGAAGTGTTGATGAGTTTGTTGAGGGCTACGACATCATCGGGGAAAATGCTTGTGATAATGGGGTGTGAGATGATGCTTTTCACAAACTCCTTATAATAGCTGAAATGCTCATCTCCGCCCTTTCGATAGGCATTTTTATGCACTTTGGAAATGTTTCTGATAAGGAAAGCAATATCGCTGTTGCGCAGCAAAATACCCAAAGTGGCATTCACATTTTTGATGTGAGAAGGCACAGAATTGACCAAACTTGGGAATAGCATTTCATCGGGTAGAACGATAGCAGTGTCGAGCGCATCCATTTGATTGATGGCATGTCCATCGCTAATTAATTTGTCGACCAACGTGAAAGCGAATTTGGTTTGCCCGATATTGGAAGCAATTCCAAGCACTTGAACGTGAGGAAATTCAGAAATAGGTTCCAACTCGATAGGCGATTCAAAATCTTTGGCATAGGCGTTGACATAACGCTGTCCGATGTTGGTATGGTTTTTGAATGCGGGAGAAGCATTGTCGAAAAAGAAATCGGCTTTGCCGGATTTTTTAAAAGCTTTAAAGAGACTAAATTCTGCAATTGAAAGCATGTTGAAGCCCACGAACACATATCTATCATAGGGGAGCTCAACGCGTCCATCAGAAAAAGCGCTCACCAAATCTCTAATCATTTTTCCGGGATAGGACAATTGGTGTTGGTCGAGCTGTTGATGATATATGGTGTAGACATTGTATAGAATCGACCAGAGATTTTTGAAATTGTTTTGCACTTCCGGATTTTGGTTGCTATCCGTTCGTTGTTTCCATAGCGAATCGCTATCGGTGTGGTCGAATCTGATATTGAAATATTTTTTCAGCTCGGTTTTTAGTTCCTCGGGCAGGTAGTCGGTAGAGATATTTTTTATGTCGGCTATATTGGTGAAAATTTGTTTAGCATCCACCAAATAGAGGTCGATATCGTTGAAATCAGAAATAAGCGTGTTTCCCCAATGCACGAATTTGTCGAAGGGGTAATCCGTTCGGTGTGCTGCTATGCAAAATGCTTGGTAGAGATTAAAGATTAATTCTACCGGGGTTGCCACTGTAGCCTCATGGTTATCGGAGATAAAGTCCGCAATGGTGGTGATGTGAGGCTGAAGTGAAACATTGGTGCACACTTCTTGATAATATTTCAAAAAGAATTGTCCGCTTCTTCGGTTGGGGAAGATAAAGCAGAAATTTTCCACATTTTGGTTGCGATAATGGTTTGCAACTTGCTGAAGGAAGGGCGTGTGTTTTAGATTGCTTTGAGATGTGTTCATTATACTTTAATTAATATGGTGATTTTAATTGTCATATCGAAGAGCACGAGTTTGATATTGCCATTCATTCTGATATCTTTTTCAGCCCGTGCAAATTCAGCGATGAGTCGTTCCACATTTGCTTCATTGATGAAAGGAGCGAAATTTTTGCTAAAGGTTTGCTCATCATCGGTGAGATAATTGAGCTGAGGCTGATGCAAATTGTAGATAAAATTTTCTCGAATCATTCGTGAAGCATAATTCAGGAATCGTCGAGCTTTTTCTCTTTTGTATTCCGCAATTTTTTCACTCCATTTTCTCAAGTCTTTTAGATTTCGCGTGTAGGCTTTTCGCATCAATTCTTTGAAGTCGTCGTGGAAATGCTTGGTTTCGCTATCTAATTCCATATTTCGCTCAGCTTGGGCGATATCGCCATCTGCCGCCATGGCGGCAATGTTGGCAATGGAAGCATCGGCGTTGAATTTTCGGCAAAGATATCGTGTGATATCGGCAGTGGCAGGGCGCTTAAGTTCGATGCGCTGTGTGCGTGAAAAGATGGTGGGCAGCACCTCTTTAGCGTTGTCGCTAACGAAAATGAACTTTGTGTCGGCATAAGGTTCCTCGATAAGTTTGAGCAATTTATTGGCACATGATTCGTTCATTTTTTCAGGAAGCCACATGATGAGCACCTTGTATTTGGTGGTGAAAGCCGCCAGGCTAAGGAGCTGCACAATTCTATCGCTTTCCGACTGATAGATAATGGGCTGTGCATTTTCTTTGGAGAGATATGCGGTCCATTTTTGGAAATCCTCCACTTCGTTTTCTGAGAGAAAATTTTTCCATTCGCTCATAAAATCGCTTGAAGTGGGATTTTCGCCACTTTTCACGATAGGGAAAGAAAAATAGGTGTCGGCGTGATTAAACGACTGATGCTGGAGGCATGCCGGACAGCAACCGCACGGCTCGCCATTGGAGCGATTGGTGCAATGAAGATATTGCACGGCAGTCCTTGCCAATGCGAGCTTTGGCACTCCCGGTAATCCATGCAAAAGCAAAGCATGTGGGAGGGTGTCGGTGTCAATCATTTGACGAATGCGATTAATGGCATAACTATTGCCAATAACATCAGAAAATTTCATATTTCAATCCGATTATTTTTGTTCTTTACAAAAATACGAAAAAATGGTGAAATGCTACTATTTCGGAGCGGATAAAGTGAGATATTTGATGTCTTTTTTTAAAAATAAAGGCCAATACCTTTTGGTGAAAGTATTGGCCTATTGGGGTTTCGAACGAAAAATCGAGATAGATTATTCGTCGTCTTTGCTTGATTCGAGGTATTCTTTGTGGAGCTTTTCTTGCACGTCGGATGGTACGAGCTCATAGCTTGCGAACTTCATTGTGAAAGATGCGCGACCACCGGTGATAGAGCTCAAGGCGGTAGAATAGCTCGACATTTCTTTCAGAGGCACTTTGGCATTAATTTTTTGCAAACCGCTGGCTTCTTCCATGCCCATAATGATGGCGCGGCGTCCTTGGAGGTCGCTCATCACATCGCCCATGCAGTCGGCAGGCATCAACACTTCAGCATCGTAAACGGGTTCGAGCACCTTTGGGCTGGCATTATTAAATGCTTCGCTAAAGGCGTGGCGTGCAGCCAATCGGAAAGAGATTTCGTTACTATCCACCGGGTGCATCTTACCATCATAGATGCAAACGCGCACGTCGCGAGCATACGAACCGGTAACGGGTCCTTGCTCCATGCGGTCCATAATACCCTTCACGATAGCAGGGATGAATCGAGCATCGATGGCACCACCCACAATACAGTTGTAGATTACAATCTTACCGCCCCATTCGAGGTCGATTTCTTGTTTGTCCTTGATGCTCATTTTAAATTCTTGGTTACCGAACTTATAGGTTCCGGGTTCTTCCATACCTTCGTGGTAGGCTTCCACAATCAGGTGCACTTCACCGAATTGTCCGGAGCCACCTGATTGCTTTTTGTGGCGATAGTCGGCGCGAGCCACCTTAGTGATAGTTTCGCGATATGGGATTTTTGGTTCGAGGTATTCGATTTGCACCTTCTCATTGTTTTCGATTCTCCATTTGAGCGTGCGGAGGTGGAATTCACCTTGACCAGAAACGATGGTTTGCTTCAATTCCTTCGATTGCTCAATCTTCCAAGTGGGATCTTCTTCGTGCATACGGTTGAGGATAGCGCCCAATTTTTCGATTTCGCTTTCGTTTACCGGACGGATAGCGCGTTGATATTTAGGAGCGGGGAATTTGATAAAGTCGAATTGATATTCCACGCCTTTATCGTTGAGCGTGTTGCCGGTTTTCACGTCTTTCAGTTTCACGGCAGCGCCGATATCGCCTGCTTCAAGTGCATCTACCGGAGTTTTAATTTGCCCGCAAACGGCAGAGATTTGAGCCAAACGCTCTTTTGAACCTCTGCTCACATTGTTGAGGTCCATACCCGCCTTCAGCGTACCTGACATCACCTTGAAATATGACACTTCACCGATGTGGGGTTCTACAGTGGTTTTGAAGAAGAACACGCTTAGTGGTCCATTGGGGTCGGGTTTCACTTCCACGCCATCAGTGGTGACGGGAGCTTGCACTTCATTCACGAACGGCACCACATTGCCGAGGAATTCCATCATGCGACGCACACCCATATCTTTTTGTGCTGAAACGCAGAACACCGGGCAGATGCTACGGTCGATCAAGCCCTTGCGAATACCTTCGCGCATTTCATCTTCAGAGAGCGCACCTTGTTCGAAGAATTTATCCATCAAGGTTTCGTCGTTTTCTGCCGCCATTTCCACCAAAGCTTGGTTTAATTCTTCTGCTCGGTCTTTGTGTTCGGGGGCGATATCAGAGATGGTGGGTGCGCCACCTTCAGGACCCCAAGTGAGTTGCTTCATGATGAGCACATCCACGATAGAATTAAATCCTGCACCGGTGGCTACGGGGAATTGGATAGGCACCACTTTATTGCCAAAGGCTTCTTTGAGTTGGTTAATTAAGTTGTCGTAGTCCACATTTTCTGCGTCCATTTTATTGAGCGCAAACAAAATGGGTTTATTGATTTTTGCAGCAGTTCTGTAGATGTTTTGCGTACCTACTTCCACGCCATATTGGCTATTAACAACGATAACGCCTGCGTCGGTGATATTGAGTGCAGTAACTGCGTTACCCACAAAGTCGTCCATACCCGGGCAGTCGATTACGTTCAATTTTTTGTTGTTGAACTCTGCATTAAACACAGTGGAGAATACAGAATATCCGTATTCCTTTTCAACGGGGAAATAGTCGCAAACGGTGTTGCCGGCGGCGATAGAACCTCTACGATTGATTACTCCACACTCGAAAAGCATAGACTCCGCGAGTGTGGTTTTTCCAGAGCCCTTGCTACCAAGAAGTGAGATGTTTTTAATCTCATTAGTTTTATAAACCTTCATGTATTAGTAAATTAAAATTGTTAATGATTTTACTATCTTTTGGCTTACATTAAAGGAAATCATGAAGCGATAGACTTCTTCAATGTTTTACAAATACAAATTTAGTGTTTTTCTGATAATTATCTAAATATTTTTCCAAAAAATTATATATAAATTGATTTGATAATGAAAAATAGTGGTAAAAATCGGAACAAGAACGAAAACCATTAGGGTGGTTGCTTGGGAAAAAATATGGCATGGGGTGGATGTGATTGGTATTCTTTTTGTAAATTTGCAAACTATGGCGGGATTGTATGTTCATATTCCATTTTGTCAGTCGAAATGTATATATTGCGACTTTTATTCGATGCCCGATCGGCTCCATCAGGCTTCCGAATATGTGGATTCGCTTTTGATTGAAGCAGAGGCAAGGCGTGAAGAAGTGAAAGGCGAACCTATCACCACCGTATATGTGGGCGGCGGAACGCCTTCGCTTTTGTCTGAAATGCTCATGGAAAAGTTGGTGACCGGATTGGGGAGGATATTCGATATGTCGCGGGTGGAGGAATTTACGATTGAGGTGAATCCCGATGATGTGCATGTGGATTATATTCGCTTTTTAAGGTCGATAGGTGTGAATAGGGTGAGCATGGGGGTGCAGAGTTTCCGCGATGAAGATTTGAGATTGATCAACCGTAGGCATCATGCTGCCCAAGCCATATCAGCTGTGGAAGCTATCAGCGCAGCCGGTATTGAAAATATCAGTATTGATTTGATTTATGGCATTCCAGGCCAATCGCAAGAAGATTGGAAGAAGAATGTGGAAAAGGCGATATCGCTGAAGGTGAAACATATTTCCGCCTATTCATTAATGTATGAACATGGAACACGACTTTCTACTATGCGCGACAAGGGATTGGTTGAAGAAGTGGCGGAGGAATCGGTGGCAGCTATGTATGATATTTTGGTAAAGGCACTCCATCATGCCGGTTATCAGCATTATGAAATTTCCAATTTTTGCTTGCCGGGGTATCATTCTCGCCACAATTCAAGCTATTGGAATCTTACGCCATACCTTGGTTTGGGTGTGGCTGCCCATAGCTATGATGGCGCAGTGAGGCGCTATAATCCATCGCATCTACAAGATTACCTTCAAGCCATGAAATCGCATCAGCCATTTGCTAAAGCAGAACAATGCACCGAGTCGGAGCGCTATGATGAATATGTGATGCTCAGGTTGCGCACGGCATCAGGGTTGGACATAGAAGCGCTCCAGGAAATGTTTTCACCAAAGTTTTCCGATTTCTTTATTCGAAAAGCGAAAGTCCTCCTCGCGCAAGGGTTGCTTTGCGAAGCAGAAGGAAACGTGTTCATTCCGGAGCATCGTGTGATGGTAACGGATATGATTACTTGTGAACTGATGTGGGACGATTAGTCACTCGTGGTGATAGGGCTCGTGGTTGATAATGGTGAAAGCGCGATAGAGTTGTTCTACAAATATGAGTCGAATCATTTCGTGATTGAACGTCATTTTTGAAAACGAAATTTTATCGTTTGCCCTATCATATACATCTTTAGAAAAGCCGTAGGGACCACCCACCACCATCACCACCTTTTTTGCTCCGCTCAGCATACGCTTTTGGATATATGATGCAAAAGCCAAAGAGGTATGTTCTTTGCCGTGTTCGTCTAATAGAATCACAAAATCGGATTTGTCAAGCAATGCCAAAATTTTGTTGCCCTCCAGTTGCTTTTGCTGTTCCTCCGACAGATTCTTGGTGCCTTTAATGTCGTCGATATAGCGGATTTGAAACGACACATAATGCTTGAGTCGCTTCACATAGTCGTCAATTCCCTCCTTAATATAAGGTATGGCGGATTTGCCCACCACCAAGAGTTCGATTTTCATAAAGCTATTTGCAATTATCCACCATACGTTGGATGGAGAAATCTTCAAAATCAGGAATCACCATCAAGGCAGGGGAGAGCAAGTGAGGAGGATTGGTGGTGGATAACGCAATCACCTTTCCCCCGGAAGCATTGGCTGCCTTCAAGCCATTGATTGAATCCTCAAAAATGTAGCAGTTGGCGATGTCAACCCCGATGAGTTGGGCACCGAGCAAAAAGCAATCGGGCGCCGGCTTAGGGTTCTTCACCATTTCGCCCACCACCACCGCTTTGAAATAGGAGCGAAATTCAGGATGTTGCTCATACACGGCATCCATTTTTTCTTGGTCGCTACTGGTAACGATACACATAGGGATGCCCGCTTTGTGAAGTTGCTGCACCCACTCCATTGCGAAGGGGAAATAGCGGTAGTGCATATTTTTTTGAAAATCTTGGAGGATATCAATGATTTTCTGATGACAATCTTTTGGGAAATAAGTATTGAGAATCGCGCCAAGCGCCGACCCCTTGATGATGTGGCAGAAATCCTTCACCCCGGTAGGATAAATTTTATCGATTTTGTCCCAAAACTCCGTATAGATGTCTTCCGTGTCGAGAATTACACCGTCTAAATCGAAGAGGACACCAATATTTGTGTAAGTCATAAATAAAATTGTAATGAGGTTTGCAGGTGCAAAATTAGGCTATTTTCGTTATTTATCACTAATTTTGCACGAAATTTATCGGCTATGGTAGAAGAACTGCAAATTAGAGTAACGCCCAAAGTGGCTTATCAACACGGAGAATTGGTGCATTTTATCGCGAGTGAGCGACATATCAGCCATTTGCGAATTAAGGGCGTGCGTATACTTAAGCGTTCGATTGATGCTCGCAAACAGCGCGTGATGGTGAACCTGAAAGTACGGGTGTATGTTGATGAACCGCTCAACCAAGATTACCTTATACCACCTATTCATTATAAGAAGGTGAAAGGGCATCGGCAAGCCATTGTGGTGGGCGCCGGACCGGGCGGACTGTTTGCCGCCTTGCGCTTGATAGAATTAGGCATCAAACCCATCGTGATAGAACGCGGGAAAAATGTGGTGGACCGCCGTGTGGACATCGCAAAAATTTCGCGCGAAGGTGTAGTTGACCCCAATAGCAATTACTGTTTTGGCGAAGGCGGTGCCGGGGCTTATAGCGATGGAAAATTGTATACCCGCAGCAAGAAGCGCGGTTCTGTGGACCGAATATTGGGCATTTTGCATCAGCACGGCGCTTCTGAAAATATTTTGATAGATGCTCACCCGCATATCGGAAGTGATAAATTGCCACGTGTGATACAAAACATACGGCAAACGATTTTGGATAATGGGGGAGAGGTGCATTTTAGCACTTTGGTCACGAAATTATTGCTAAAGGATGGTGAAGTGACCGGTGTGGCGTGTAGTGATGGTACACAATATCATGGCCCTGTGATACTTGCCACCGGACATTCCGCACGCGACGTGTACGGCATGCTACAACAGCAAGATGTGCAGCTCGAAGCCAAGGGTATTGCCATAGGTGTGAGATTGGAGCATCCCCAGCACTTAATTGACCAAATACAATATCATTCCAAAAGTGGCCGTGGCGAATTTTTGCCACCGGCAGAATATAGTTTTGTGACCCAAGTGGATGGGCGAGGCGTTTACTCATTCTGTATGTGTCCCGGCGGAGTGGTGGTTCCTGCAGCCAGTGCACCCGGTCAATTAGTGGTGAATGGAATGTCGCCATCGAATCGAGGCACTTATTGGTCAAATTCCGGTATGGTGGTTGAAATCCATCCTGAAGATTTGCCTGAGCGGTTTCAAGCATCGAAAGAATTGGCAATGATGGCTTATCAGGAAGAACTTGAGAAAATATCCTACGAACAAGCCAAATGTAGCCAAGTGGCAGGGGCGCAACGAATGAAAGACTTTGTGGAAGGAAAACCCTCGAAATTGATCCCACCTTCTTCCTTCCCGGCAGGATTACAGCCATCACGTTTGGATATGTGGTTGCCCGAATTTATTAGTAATCGGCTACGCAAAGCCTTCACTATTTGGGGAAAAGCCGCCAAAGGATTTCTCACCAACGAAGCCATAGTGATAGGTGTGGAAACGCGCACTTCATCGCCGGTGCGCATTCCCCGCGATAAAGAAACCCTTTCACATATCACCGTGAAAGGGCTATATCCATGTGGCGAAGGAGCCGGTTATGCCGGAGGCATCGTGTCGAGCGCCATCGATGGCGAAAGATGTGCCGAAGCCTTAGCCGCAACCTATCAATAGAAGGCAACTTGATTACGACATTCGTGATTTGTAGTCTTCGTAGGTGAATTGGCGGAGGATTTCGGTGTCACCGTTGAGGTGCCGAAGCACGATGGCGGGATGCTGGATGCCATTAAACATGTGGGTTTTCACCGTGGTGTAATGGTTCATGTCGAGGAAAGTGATTCGGTCGCCGATTTGTAGCTCGTTTTCAAAACTCCAATCCCCCACAAAGTCGCCACTGAGGCAAGAATTTCCGCCCATTCTGTAGGTGGGGAAAGAATGATTCACCTCCGGGAGTGCTTGAGCAATAGCGGGTTTGTAGGGCATTTCCAAGCAATCCGGCATGTGGCATGCAAACGATACATCCACGATAGCGGTTTTGATACCATTGTTTTCTACAATGTCGAGTACCGAGGCTTCCAAATCGCCTGTTTGCCAACAGAATGCGCTTCCCGGTTCCAAAATTAATTCCAAGTGAGGATATTTGGCATGCCACTCATTTAAAAGCGAAATCAAGTGAAGCACATCGTAATCTTTTCGGGTCATCAAATGCCCGCCACCCATATTCAGCCACTTTAGTTTAGGCAAAAACTGTCCGAATTGTTCTTCCACGGCTTGTAGCACTTTCTCAAGGTCGTAGGATGTGGATTCGCACAAAGCATGGAAGTGGAATCCCTCCACACCATCGGGGAGCGACTCGATTTGATTGGCAGTGATGCCGAATCGAGAGCCCGGACAACAGGGATTGTAGATATCCGTTTCAATCACCGAGCACATCGGGTTGATGCGCAACCCACAGCTAATGGGCTTGCCTGAGTGGCGGATAGCATTTTTGTGCATCTCGTATTGTGCAATGGAATTGAAAGTGATGTGGGAGCATCCCTCAATGAATTGACGGATGGTGTGGTGGGTGTAGACCGGACAATAGGCATGCGCCAAACAATTCATGTGTTCGTTAGCCAAAAGCATTTCATTCACCGAACTGGCTGTGGTTTGGATGCCATATTCTCGGAAAATGGGGAAAGTTTTCCAAAGCGCATTGGCTTTGAATGCCATGATGATTTTTACATTGGCTTGCTTCATCACATAGGTGATGAGGTCGAGATTACGTCGGAGTTTCTCTTCGTAAACTATATAATAAGGAGTGTTCATTGCTTTACAATATTATTATTTGGGCATACTTCAAAATCAGCGTTTTTTTGCCCATATTTTCAAAATTCACCACCACCATTTGAGAATCGTTGTCGGAAATTTGAATCACTTCACCTTTGCCAAAAATTTTATGTATGATTTGGCAATGCAGACTTATCTCGTCAATGCTGTGAATGGAGAATTGGGAGTCACTCACTGTGGGGGTGCTTTGTGGGCGATAAGTTGGTCTTTGAGGCTTAGGCATCGGAGTCGGGCGTGATACCGAAGCTTTGATTGTTGGTCGGTCTTGAATTTCCGCCACTTCTTCAGGCGAAATGTCATCTATCTTTGTCCACTTTTGTGGAAAGGAACCCGATTGCGACACATATTTAGGGTCAATATTTTTAAGGAACGGGCTTGGATTTGCAGCTTTCACCTGCCCGGCGATAGAGTGCTGGCGGGCATGTGTGATGATACAATTTTGTTTGGCACGCGTAATAGCCACATAGAGCAATCGGCGTTCTTCTTCAATTTCTGGCAAAGAATTTTTACTTTTTTCCGAAGGAAAGAAATCATTCTCCACCCCATAAATAAAGACATTAGGAAATTCCAATCCCTTAGCCGAATGTACGGTAGTGAAAGTAACGGCATTTTGTGCGTTGCTATTGTTGTCTTGGTCGGTAGCCAACGACACCGTAGCCATAAAATCGGCAAGTGAAGTGTTTCCACCAAAAGATTCCAATTGCGATTGCACAAATTCCGCAGCGCTTCGCGACAATTCGTTCAGGTTTTCGATGCGGCTAATGTTTTCCGGAGTATTGTCGCCATATAGCACGGAAATCAGTCTTGTTTTCTCAATGATATGGTTCACCATTAGCCCGGCATCGGTGCAATTGGCATTGAAATTTGCCAAATCTTCAATAAGCGTTTTGAAATTTTGAAGTTTTATGATAGCGCTCTTTTGCAGTGTTACACCATATAAAGCCGGATTCGAAACCACCTTCCATACACTCACACCGGCTTGATGTGCAACCGAGAGTAGTTTGTTGACGGTGGTTTGTCCGATGCCGCGCTTAGGGTAATTGATAATGCGAAGAAGAGCCTCTTCATCGTCGACATTGATGGTGATTCTGAAGTAAGCCACAGCATCTTTCACTTCCTTACGCTGATAGAAAGCCAATCCGCCATACACGTGGTAGGGTATAGCCATTCTCACGTGTCCGTGCGAATCTTTCAATCCACCGGAATTAAAGGCTTTTTCCAAGACGCGTGATTGTGAATTGGCACGATATAGCACAGCAAAATCGCTCCAATCGTAGTTGCCCATTTGCTTCATTCTCACGATAGTGTTGGCAATATAGTAGGATTCATCGTAGTCGCTTTGAAATTCTTTGATTTGCACCTTCGAGCCGATGGCATTTTCGGAGAATAATGTTTTGGGAATTTGTCCTGAATTTTTGGCAATCAGAGAATTAGCAGCCAAGGTGATATTTTGTGTGGAGCGATAATTCTGCTCCAAGCGGAAAATTTTCAGCCCCGGATATCTTTTCTCCAATGATAGGATATTTCTGATGTTGGCACCTCGGAAAGAGTAAATGCTTTGCGCATCATCGCCCACGGCAAAAATCGATTTATGGTTTCGGGCTAATTGGTAAACGATGTTGTCTTGCGCAAAGTTGGTGTCTTGATACTCATCAATCAAAATCATTTTGAATAGATTTTCATACTTCTTCAAGACCTCCGGGAAATCGCGGAAAAGAATATTGGTGTAGAGCAATAAATCGTCGAAATCCATAGCGTTTGCCACCTTGCAGCGATTGAAATACTGAAGGTAGATTTGTGCCATTTTCGGGCGACAGAGCTGCTCGTCTTCTCGAATAAATTGTTTTTCCCGGGCATACACATCAGGCGTGTAGAGCGCATTTTTCATCATCGAAATGCGGTTGAGCACCACAGCAGGTTTGTAGACGGAATCATCCAAATTCAGTTCTTTAATGATATGCTTAATCAGAGATGTGGAATCGTAGGTGTCGTAGATGGTGAAATTACTTTTAAAGCCGAGTTTTTCCACATTGATTCTCAGTATTTTGGCAAAAATGGAGTGGAACGTACCCATCCACAATTTGGAAGCCACCTCTTCACCCACGAGAGCAGAAATACGCTCACGCATTTCACGTGCTGCCTTGTTGGTGAAAGTGAGCGCCAAAATTTGATGCGGTTCGTAGCCGTTTTGCAGCAAGTGTACAATTTTGTAAGTCAGCACACGGGTTTTGCCGGAACCGGCTCCGGCAATCACCAATTGGGGACCACCGTCGTATTCCACAGCCTGCCTCTGCTGGGTATTGAGATGTGATAAATAATTGTCCACGACGATAAAGAATTATAATTGAGAATACTTCGGGATTTGGGTTAGAAACGCATAGGAATTGGTTTCGTAAAGCATCTTGCAGCAATAATGTTGCAATCCGTTGGTCACGATTAAATATTGCGCTTTCATCACCATATTATAGCGCACGATTTGGTCGAACACCGCTTGTGTGATTTTAATAGAGGGCGCTTTATATTCCACAATCACGAACGGATTTCCGAGATTATCGCCCACCAGCGTGTCGCATCGGCGCTTAATGCCATTTTGCAAAAGCGATACTTCATTGCCCATAAGCGAAGCCGGAAATTCCTTTTCATTGATGAGAAATTGCACAAAATTCTGACGCACCCACTCCTCGGGAGAGAGGGCGATAAAGCGATTGCGGAGCATGTCGAATATCACCGGAGCCCCTTTTTCGTTTCTTTTTATATTGAATTGATAATCAGGAAGATTGAGTTTTGTTAATAATTTTGATTTGCACATATCGTAAATAAATTGTAAATTTAGAAAAAATTCGGCTAATTTCAATCAAACAATGCCTCCAAAAAAAGAACAAATCACCTTTTTTTCTCTTAAAAAAGAAATTGAGAGCAAAAAATTTCGCCCCATATATGTGCTACAGGGCGACGAACCCTATTATATCGACCAACTTCAAGAATTGATTATCAACAACGCACTCACAGAAGATGAAAAAGACTTCAACCTCACAGTGTGCTACGGATTGGATGTGGAGATGCGCAATGTGATTGCAGCATGTAAGCAGTATCCTGCTATGTCGCAATATCAGGTGGTGGTGCTTCGTGAGGCACAAAATGTGGGCAAATCGGGGAATAAGCATCAAGCAGAGATGAATATGCTCCAATTCTATGCGCAAAAGCCGTTGGAGAGCACCATTTTGGTGATTTGCTACAAGGGGGGCACTATCAAAGAAAATGATTTTACAAAAGAATTGAAGAAAACCACCGGAGTGGTGTTTACGTCGAATAAAATCAGAGATTACGAAACGCCACGCGTGGTGCGCGACTATTGCAAAGAATGCAATGTGGCGATTGATGAAAAATCCATCTCCATGCTGTCGGAACATATTGGTAGCGATTTGTCACGCTTGTTTGCCGAACTTGATAAACTCCGTATTCTCACCGACGATAAGCGCGCCATCACCCCGGATTTGATTCAAAACAATATCGGCTATAGCAAAGAATATAATATCTTTGAATTGGAAGATGCTTTGGTGAACCGTAATCAATTGAAAGCCTATCGCATAGTGGATTATTTTCAGAAAAATCCAAAAAACAATCCTTTGATACCTGTAGTGGCGAGCCTTTTTAATTTCTTCTCCAATATTTTGCTCATTCAAACGGCAGCCGACAAGTCGGAAGCCGGCTTAATGGAGCAAACCAATATTCGCTCAGCTTATCGTGTGAGAAAATTGAAAGAGGCCTCAATGCAATTCAGCAAGGTGGCGTGTGTGAATATCATCTCTTATATTCGCGAATGTGATGTGAAAAGTAAGGGTCAAGGCTCGCGCCAAGACCCCTATGATTTGTTCAAAGAATTGGTGTATAAAATTATGCACAGCTGATCCTTATTTTATGCGATAGAAATAGCCCAGTGTAATCATAATTGAGAGCGAATTTGATCCGGAAAACGGGTCGGTTTTCTTAGCGGAAAACACATTGTTGAGTCCGTAGTAAACTCTTCCTTCCAGATTGAAAGCGTGGTGGTGGTTGGTAATCCACTCAATGCCCGCTCCGGCAGAAATGCCGTAATCGAATTTGTTTTTAATGGGTAGCATGAGTTGGTCGTTGTAGCGATTTGCGATAGGGAAATCGGGAACGGATTCAATATGATGATAGTCGAAATTTGCGGATGTGCCGGAAGCAATCATATATCCGATTTCGGGACCTGCATTAAAAAATCCTTTAAACTTATTGCTACTGAAATAAATGTGGGTGAGAATGGGAATTTGCAGATAGGTGAGTTTTCGGCTATACTGAAAATCCTGACCTTCAAATTGTTCCTTCCATCCTCGTTGCTCCACATTAAGTTCAGCAATCAGTCCGAAATTTTTTTCTTCCACATACCGGAAAGTGCCACCTATCAAGAGCCCGCCTTGCATGCCTTGTGGCACAGAGGGATTGAAATTTAATTTCGAAAGGGTGTAGCCGGCTTTTGCACCGACGGCAATGTTGGCCTCGTAGTGATTTTGTGCGCTCACACCGCAAAAAGACAACAAAAGCAGCAATAGGGAAATGATATGTGATTTGGCTCTCATTATTTAATAATCGTTTCTTTGATGCCGTTTTGAGAGAAGTGCACCAGTTCCACACATTTATTAATATAGCCGCCCCAGTTGCTTGAGCGCTCCAATTCAATGTCCATTTGCACACCGTCGAAATAGGCTTTATGGGCTGCTGTGGCATTTTGATTGGTGAGCGTGGAGATGATGTAAGTGGCGATGTCGAACCCCATGATACCCAACGAAGGTGTGGTGACAATCATATTCTCTTGATATTCTTTTTTGAATTTTTGATGAATTTGTTCGGCTCGCTTAGCATTAGCCACAAAGAACCGTGAATACACATACGAGTCGAGTGCTTTAAGCATGTCATTCACATCGCGCATAGCAAGAAATTCGGGATGTCCCAAAAACGACACATTGCAATCGTAGCGTTGGTCCTTCACCAATTTCAGCACATTGGTGCATTGGGCAAAGAATTTTTTGTTGGAAGAGGTGGGGATAAACAAATAATTGGAGCCCGGGTCCATATAGGAAGAGATGGTTTGATTGTCGACATTCGAAGAAAAATCAATTGTGTGCGATTTGATTTTGTGCTCCGAAAGATATTTGCTTACGTCGCCAATGATTTCTGTTTCCACATTAGCAGCATCCTTTAAGAATATCACTTCGTAGTCGTTGAATTTTTCGGCTATAAGTTGGTTCACCGCTCCCGACAAATAATTGCCGGGCATATTCAATTGAATGATATAGGGATTGTGGGCGTAGTCTTCATTTTTTGATGAAAAACAGTTGATGACATAAACCCCGTGTTTCAAACCGAAATTATTGCATCGCTCCAGCTGTTTAGGCTCTGAAGGGGCAATGATGATGTCCATATTTTTCAAAGCCGGCAAAGCAAGAATGCTGTCGATTTTATTGAGATTATGCTCGGTGTCGTACACATTGATATTAATCTTTTTTTTCACATTCTTGCCAATGGAATCCACAGCGAGGAGAAAGCCTTTGTAGAAGTCGGTGTATAAATAGGCTTGGCGCGGAGGATTTGGATTTTGCAATTGGAAAGGCAAAATGATTGCCAGATTCACTTCGCCGTCGGAGATGGTTTTGTAGAAATGGCTGTAGAGGTCATTGATTTTGGGTTTGTAGGTTTGCTCCAATTCCTTCACAGAGGCAGTGGCGCTATTCACGGTTTCGGTGGAAGTGCCGGCTTTTGGCAAATATACGAGGGAGCCATTTTTAATTTTTTTCAAATTCGGATTTGCCTCATGAAGTTGTTTGACGGTGATGCCATTGGCTGCGGCAATCGATTCAAAAGTGTCGCCCTTCTTAGCCTTGTAGCTCACCATTTGTTTGATGTCTTTTTGAATGGTGATGTTGGCAGAAGTGTTGGGATAAATTTTCACCACATCTCCCTCCACAAAATGATTGGGGTAGATGCCCGGATTCACTTCAAGGAGTTTTTCAATAGTGGTGTTGTAGGTTTTTGCCACGCTATACATCGATTCACCTTTTTGTATGGTGTGGTAGATAGGAGTTTCTGCCGATTTTGCTGAAGGTGTCGACACCGAATTTGCAATTTTATTGCGCATCGGGATTTCAATCAGTTGTCCTTCTTTAATCCCATCCACCGACGAAGGATTAGCTGCCACTAAATCATCGATACTCACATTATAGGTTTTTGATATTCCATAGAGTGTTTGACCCTTTTTCACTAAGTGCATTACTTTTCGGGAGGGTGTGTCCTTGAAAGTAACGGCTGATGATGCAGAAAAGTCAGCCACCGGGAAAAATAGCAATTGATTTTTTACAACCCCATCTTTGGCGGATGGATTGTATTTGGTGATGGTTTCAGCAGTGATGCCCAGCACCTTGGAAATATCGGCAATTTGGGCATTCTTTTTCACTTGATAATAGTAGTAGGAGTCGCCATTGAGCACTTTCACGGGAAGATTAAGTGCACTTTGCGCCGAAGCCGAGGCGAAACCAATTAAAGCACAAAGAGTTAAGAAGTAGCGTAATATCATTTTTTATATCCGTTTATGTCGTTGAGGAAATTGAAAATTTCTACAAAGGTATGAATAAATTTTATTATTGCAATTATTGACTGGGAGAGGGTGTGATTACTCGTTCGCCTATCAATTTTGCGAGCGTGAGTTTGTACACGTTCAGTTCGTTGATTTCTTTGAGTATAGTGAGCTGACGCTCAATAGAAGCGTCTTTTAGCTCAGCTTTTAAATCGTTGATATATAATTCGATAATCACATATTTCCAATTAAAAATGGCAGCCGACACTTGTGTCATCAGCTTTTTTGCATCCATTTCGTGATTGCCACCGGAAATTTCGATGTGGATTTTGCTCAATGTGTGCTTGGGTAGGCAAATGTCGTTGGCGAGTTGGCGCACTTGGTCGTTAGGGTCGGAAATCAATTGTTTGGCAATGTAGTTGTGGCGAAAATCGCTGATGAGGTGCTGCACTTCGGCATTTACCTTATCGGCTGCTTCCTGCTCTTTGCGGCTGATTTCGCTCAAATTGCCTTCCATTTGTTGGCGAATTTGCTCTATCTCCTGTTGGTAGCGTTCCGCTTTTCTTGCCTCCATCGATGCCATAAATTCGGCATAAGATTGCCGGAAATGAAGGCTCATCGATAAGCATTGCTCATAAATTTGCTGATAGAGCGGGTGGGTGAAATGTAGCTCATCGTCTTCAATTTCTTTCTTTACCCAATCAATCACTGTGAAATCAGACTCGTTATCCACCGGCGAACAACCGTATTTCACCACATATTTAATCACTTCGAGTTCGCTTTTATGCAGTGTATTATCTTGCTTGACAGCCACCGGTGTGGGAGACTGTGGATGGGTGGCATCCGAATGATTGGAAGATGGCGTGACAGACTGCGAAGCAACGGTTTCACGGCGTGTTTCGCGCTCGTTAAATTTCTTTTCTTCGTTGAGCAATTGTGCGCGATAGCGATTGATTTGCGTGTTGATTACCTCTTCCGAAAGTTGAAACTTTCTTGCACACTCTTGTGCATACACATTGCGCGTAATCACATTAGGGATGCATGCCACCGAGCGCATCACAGCCTCTATCGCTTTGGATTTTTGGATGGGGTCGGTTTCGCAATCTTTTAAAAGTATATTTGATTTGAAATCGATGAAATCTTGTTCGTTTTGTGCAATGTAGTTGGTGATTTCCGTTGCGCTATGGCTTTGTGCAAAACTGTCGGGGTCTTCCTTCTCCGGGAGCACCAACACTTTGATATTCATGTCTTGCTTCAGAAGCAAATCCACTGCCTTCATTGCCGCACGGATGCCGGCTTCATCGCCATCGAATAGTTCGGTAGCATTTTTGGTGAGTAGCTGAATGATGTGAATTTGTTCGGGAGTGAGTGCTGTGCCGAGTGGCGCCACCACATTGCGAAACCCGGCTTGATGCATGGAAATCACATCGGCATAACCTTCCACGATATAGCACTTGTCGAGCTTGTTGATATCGCGTTTGGCTTGCGAGATGCCGTAAATGGTTTTTCGCTTTTGAAAGACGGGGGATTCCGGCGAATTGAGATACTTGGCATGGTGGTTGTGAAGGGTGCGTCCGCCAAAAGCCACCACCTTTCCCGAGGTGTTGAAAATGGGAAAGATAACCCTACCGCGAAATTTGTCGAACCAATTGCCATGCTCATCGCATGAGCAAAGTCCCACTTTTTGTAGTATTTCTTCATTGTAGCCGGCTTTCACGGCAGCATCGTGGAGCGCTGATTTCACGTTAGGCGAGTAGCCCAATCTGAAATTTTTGATGATTTCGTCGGAAAAACCTCTTTCCCGAAAATAGCTTAACCCGACGTCGATACCTTCTTGGGTGTTGTAAAGGCTATCTTCGAAGAAATTCATGGCAAACTCATTGATGACATACATACTTTCTTTTTCCGTGATTTGGGCACGTTCTTCATCAGTGAGTTCGCGTTCTTCAATTTCAATATTGTATTTTTTTGCCAAATATCTCAGTGCTTCCACGTAAGAGATATTTTCATGCTTCATGATGAAATTGACCGGACTGCCACCCTCGCCACAGCTAAAACATTTGCAAAATCCCTTGGCACGCGACACGTAAAAAGAGGGGTTGCGATCGTTGTGAAACGGACACAATCCTACCCAGTTGGCTCCTCTTTTTTTGAGTGCCACAAAGTCGCTCACCACATCCACAATGTCGGCGGTGTCGAGTATGCGTTCTACTGTGCGTTGGTCAATCATTCTCAAGCATGACGATTAATTGTACAAATTTACAAAAAATCGTATAATTACTATTAGTGTTTATTGAAAATTTTGTTCCAAAACGTGACAAATACTTTTGAAGGTCGGTATGAAAAGTGTGATGGCATTATGTTTATTTTGGCGCGAAATAAAAATCACCCTTGCTGTCTTTTGGTAGCAAGGGTGATATGTTTTGGAAAAAGGAGGTGGAATAGTGTCTCCTTCGTGATTTTCAAAAATTATTCTTCATCGAGCATGATTTCCATCATGTTGATAGCCGATTTCATCACAGAGGTGCCCGGGCCATAGATAGCAGCCACACCTGCTTTATAGAGGAAATCGTAGTCTTGCACGGGGATTACACCACCTGCGGTGACCATGATGTCTTCGCGTCCGAGTTTCTTTAATTCGGCAATCACAGCCGGAATCAAGGTCTTATGACCTGCAGCAAGAGAAGAAACGCCGAGGATATTCACATCGTTTTCCACTGCTTGCTTAGCAGCTTCTTCCGGAGTTTGGAACAAGGGTCCCATATCCACATCGAAGCCGCAGTCGGCATAGCCAGTGGCACAAACTTTAGCACCGCGGTCGTGGCCATCTTGTCCCATCTTAGCGATCATGATACGAGGTTGACGACCGAATTTTTGTGCAAATTGAGTGGTGAGTTCGCGAGCCTTTTCAAGGTCGGAATTGCTTTTTGCTTCTGTAGAGTACACGCCTGAAATCACATTAACTTTAGCTTTATAACGGCCTACGATTTTTTCGCAAGCATCAGAAATTTCACCAAGAGAAGCGCGGTCTTTTGCGGCTTCCACAGCGAGAGCGAGCAGGTTGCCTTCTCCTGTTTCTACACAGTGAGTGAGTGCATCCAGGTCGGCTTTCACCTTCGCTTCGTCGCGCTGTTGATAGAGTTTTTGGAGACCAGCCACTTGTTCGGTGCGCACTTCAGTGTTGTCGATTTCGAGGATATCGATTGGAGCTTCTTTTTCAAGCACATATTTGTTTACGCCGATAATGGTTTGGCGTCCGGAGTCGATACGGGCTTGTGTGCGGGCAGCGGCTTCTTCGATACGCATTTTGGGCACACCGGTTTCGATAGCCTTAGCCATACCACCGAGTTTTTCAATTTCTTCGATGTGCGCCCAAGCCTTATGCACGAGTTCGTCGGTGAGTTTTTCCACGTAGTAAGAACCTGCCCATGGGTCGATTGCTTTGGTAACGAAAGTTTCTTGTTGGATAAAGATTTGGGTGTTACGAGCAATACGTGCAGAGAAGTCGGTGGGAAGTGCGATGGCTTCGTCGAGTGCGTTGGTGTGCAGCGATTGGGTGTGTCCTTGTGCTGCTGCCATTGCTTCGATACATGTGCGGCCTACATTGTTGAAGGGGTCTTGTGCGGTGAGCGACCAGCCTGAAGTTTGGCTGTGTGTGCGCAACGACATAGATTTGGGGTTTTCGGCACCAAAACTCTTCACGATTTTTGCCCAAAGCAAACGACCGGCGCGCATTTTGGCGATTTCAGTGAAGAAGTTCATAGAGATACCCCAGAAGAACGACAAGCGGGGAGCAAAAGCATCCACGGAAAGGCCTGCATTCACACCGGTGCGGATGTAGTCCATACCATCGGCGAGGGTGTAAGCCAATTCAATGTCGGCGGTGGCGCCGGCTTCTTGAATGTGGTAACCGGAAATGGAGATGCTATTGAACTTAGGCATGTTTTGAGAAGTGTACTCAAAAATGCTGGCAATGATATCCATAGAGAATTTTGGAGGATAGATGTAGGTGTTACGCACCATAAATTCCTTCAAAATGTCATTTTGGATGGTACCTGCCATTTCTTCAAGCTTGGCACCTTGTTCCAAACCGGCTACGATATAGAAAGCAAGGATGGGAAGCACGGCTCCGTTCATGGTCATCGACACCGACATTTTGTTCAAAGGAATGCCATCGAAGAGCACTTTCATATCTTCCACAGAGCAAATTGACACACCTGCTTTACCCACATCGCCTACCACGCGTTGGTTGTCGGCATTATAGCCACGGTGAGTGGGGAGGTCGAATGCCACCGACAAACCCTTTTGACCGGAAGCCAAGTTGCGGCGATAGAAAGCGTTGGATTCGGCAGCGGTAGAGAAACCTGCATATTGACGCACGGTCCACGGACGGAACGGATACATCAAGCTGTAGGGGCCACCCAAGAAAGGCGGAATACCGGCCACGAAATCAAGATGTTCAAGACCTTCAAGGTCTTCACGGGTGTAGACTTGCTTAATGTTGAGCAATTCAGCATTTACCCAAGGCTCACCCAATTGAAGAGGCTTGTGTTCTACATTGAAAGCCTCATTAGCGATATCTATATTTTTAAAATTTGGTCTCATTGTTGTGATTATTTTAAAAGTTTAGCATTGAAAGCCTTCAATGTAGAGAGTACATTGGTGCGAACATTAATAAAGTTGGTAACACCCAAAGCCTTAAACTCGTCGGTTTCAGGGCCTGCGAGCACAAATTCGGCGCGTCCGTTGAGCGCTTTAATTGCACCGGGAATTAATTCGGGATATTCAGCATCGCTGGAGCAGAGCACCACCACGTCGGCGTTGGCAGCCACAGCTGCTTCCACACCTTCTTCCACAGTGTTGAAGCCGTTGTTATCGATGAGTTTGTAGCCGGCGCAGGCGAAGAAGTTGTCGCTGAATTGAGCGCGCGCTAAGCGCATTGCCAAGTTGCCGATAGTGAGCATAAACACCACAGGAGTGTGGGCTGCATTTTCGGTGGCTTGACGAAGGTCTTCGAATTGGCTGGCGAGGCGCTTTTTGTTGAGCACGGGAGCACTGTCTTCCATTTCGCAAGCGCATGCGCAGCAGCAAGTGAGCGCTTTTTTGCCATCGGAAACTTCAGTAAAGTTGGGGAATTGGTTGGTGCCGAGCAATTGTTCGCGACGCTTAGCCACTTTGTCGAAACGAGTATTAGCAGAAGCATTAACGGCATTGGTCACATCGTAGGATTCTACAGCAGCTTTGAAACCGCCCTTGTCTTCCGTTTCGAGGAACAATTTCCAAGCCACTTGAGCGAGCGACATAGTGAGTTCTTCGATGTAGTAAGAACCTCCGGCGGGGTCAACCACCTTGTCGAGGTGACTTTCTTCCTTGAGAAGGAGCTGTTGGTTGCGAGCAATGCGTTCGCTGAATTCGTCGGATTTCTTATAAGGAGCATCGAAAGGCGTAACGGTGATTTCGTCCACCGAAGCCAATGCAGCCGACATAGCTTGAGTTTGCGAGCGTAGCATATTCACATAAGAGTCGAACATGGTTTGGCTGTAGCGCGAAGTGGTGGCGTGCACCACCATTTTGCAAGCGCAATCGCATTGCGGATTGTATTGCTTCACAATTTGAGCCCAAAGCATGCGAGCTGCACGGAATTTTGCCAATTCCATGAAATAGATAGTGGAGATGCCCATATTGAATTTGATACGGCTTGCCACTTCGTCGGCGCTGAAGCCGGCGTCGGTGAGTTGAGCCATCCATTCATTACCCCAAGAGAGCGCATAGCCGAGTTCTTGATAAATGTAGGCACCGGCGTTGCTGAGCATTTCGCTATTCACTGAAAGCACGCGTAGCCCTTTCACAGGAGCCACCACTTTGAGCAGTTCGGCAGCCACTTCGGCGATTCCTTCAAATTTTTTGCCTTTTTTGAAAGTAGCTTTATAAGGATTGAAATCGATAGAGCCTACGAATTTGTCGGCAGTGCCTTTCTTTTCAAGATATGCCACGAGCACTTTAGCAAATTCCACCACCTTGTTGGGGCAAACAGCGAAATTCACTTGCGCAATGTCAGTGTAGATGCCATCGAGGAGCACATCCAGATTAAAGTCGTCGTGCAGTCTGAAGCCAAGCGAAGTGATGCCTTTGTTGAGCACATCCAAAGCCTTGGCATTGGCTTCTTTCACATCGGCAGCATCAATTTCTTGACGAGCTTGCCAGTCGTTGTTGGTGCGTGTGCCACGCACATAAGGATATTCACCGGGAAGTGAATCAATAGTTTTGAAGTCCTTGATGTCGACACCACGATAAAGTGGTTGTACATTAAAACCTTCATCAGTTCGCCATACCATTTTCTTTTCGAAGTCGGCACCTTTTAGGTCCACTTCTGCCTTTGCTCTCCATTCTTCAGGAGATACGGGAGAAAACATGTCGAACAATTTTTCTCTTTTTTCTACCATAGCATTAATAAAAATTATTGTGACTTAATTATGGATTAGTTTGATAAAAATAGTTGTCAATAAAAATCTTACAAATTTACAAATAATAATTCAATTGGCTAAATATTTTCGTGATAATTTTTTAGAATGTATACGGCTCTTACATTTAAAGGTGAAAAACGCGGCTTTGGCAAAGATAGTGTGGCGGGGTGCATGATAAAAAAGGGAATGTTGCTTTTTTGGGTGTTAGCCGCAGTCATTATGTGGGAGGGGCATGACCCACCGGGGTTGTGGTAACTATTCAGCTATGCAATAATATCATAAAAATTTAGGTTGGAACGAC
>SAMEA3663025__coassemble_519_pt1 | contig 26515 bp, 23 predicted proteins | sample SAMEA3663025__metabat2_low_PE_039 | metagenome-assembled genome bin SAMEA3663025 (sample SAMEA3663025) | pig gut metagenome | biome: pig gut; feature: pig-associated habitat; material: faeces | place: France | collected 2012
GACCCGTGATGATGATGATTTGCTGCCCATCGTTGCTCAAATGTATATCGTTGGGTACATAGCATTCGCCCACAGGGAGTTGCTGTTCAATCACCGGATGCCTGCCCTGCTTGATGTCGATATCCAGACTCTCATCAATTACGGGGCGATTGTATTTGTTTTCGATAGCCACGCGAGTGAAAGCGCAGAGGCAGTCGAGTTGTGCAATGAGTTGAGAGTCGGTTTGGATGGCAGGGATATATTCGCTCACGGCAGTCACCAAATCGGAAAACAGTTTGGTTTCAATCATCAATATCTTCTCCTCCGCTCCGAGTATTTTCTCCTCGTATTCCTTCAGTTCTTGCGTGATATAGCGTTCGGCATTCACCAAGGTTTGCTTTCTCACCCATTCTGCCGGCACCTTATCCTTGTGCGTGTTACGCACCTCGATGTAGTAGCCAAACACATTGTTGTAGGCAATTTTCAGGCTCGGGATGCCGGTGCGCTCACTTTCTTGCTTTTGGAGTCGCATCAAATAGTCTTTGCTCGACACCGAAATTTCGCGCAATTCATCGAGCTGGGGGTCAACGCCCGCTTTAATCACATGGCCGCGATTCACCTGATTGGGCGCATCGGGATTCACTTCCTCTTCGATGCGGTCGCGAATGAATTGGCACAAATTGATTCGGTCGCCAAAACTCCGTAGCACATCGTGCCCGCTGTTCACACACAGCTGTTTGATAGGTTCCAGCGCTTGGAGTGCGCATTTCAGTTGCACCAATTCTCGCGGTGTGATGCGTCCCACCGCCACCTTCGAGATGAGGCGCTCAATGTCGCCTACCAGTTCCAATTGGTGCTTCACCAGTTCGCGTCCCTCCACATCTTTGAAAAAATATTCCACCACATCGAGGCGTCGGTTGATAGCCTTCACATCTTTGAGCGGAAACACTGTCCAGCGGTGGAGCATGCGCGCACCCATTGGCGAGAGCGTGCGGTCGATCACCGAGAGCAAACTCTTTCCATCTTGCGCCATAGGCGCCACCAATTCAAGGTTGCGCACCGTAAATTGGTCGAGGCGCACATAGCGGTCGGCTTCGATGCGTCCCAAGGTGGTGATATGCTTGATTTGGGTGTGTTGAGTGAGGTCGAGGTAATGCAAAATGGCACCGGCTGCCATCACCCCCTCTTTCATATCCGCCACGCCAAATCCCTTCAGCGACTGCGTTTGAAAGTGGCGAAGCAAGCGTTCCATGGCGCTGTCGAGGCTCATCATCCAATCGTCGAGTTCGAAAGTGAGCACCCGCGAATTAAAAGCGTCGGCAAATTTGTTGCGACTGCTACGCTCAATCAGCACCTCTTTCGGGGCGAAATTATTGAGCAACTTATCCACATATTCCGAGCCACCCTCGGCAGCAAGAAATTCGCCGGTGGAAATATCCAAAAACGCAATGCCAATGTTTTGCCTGCCAAAGCACACCGCCGCCAAGAAATTGTTTTCTTTGCGATTCAGAATCGTGCCCGAAGTCACCACACCCGGCGTCACCAGTTCGGTGATGCCGCGCTTCACCAGTTTTTTGGTGAGTTTCGGGTCCTCCAATTGGTCGCAAATTGCCACCCGCTTCCCGGCGCGCACCAATTTGGGCAAATAGGTGTCGAGTGCGTGGTGTGGAAAACCCGCCATTTCGATGCCTTTGCCCACGCCATTGCTGCGGCGGGTGAGCGTGATGCCCAATATCTCGCTTGCCGTGATGGCATCTTGGTCGTAGGTTTCGTAGAAGTCGCCCACGCGATAAAGGAGCACCGCATCGGGGTGCTTGCTCTTCATCTCGTAGAAGTGCTTCATCATCGGGGTAAGTTCTTTACTCTTTGCCATAACATACAAAGTTACAAAAAAATTCCACCGCATCCCACATTGATGCCCCGAAAAATGCAAAAAAACAGCCGCCCCACAATGTGCCGCACAATGTAGAGACCTTTTTGCTGTGAGCGAGCGAGGCATTTGGATGGCTTAGCCGCAAGGGTGTGTTTGGTGGGCGGTGAGGATGCGGCGTGAGGTTTCGCGGTCGCGGGTGAGTTGGGCGCGTAGTTCTTCTATGCTGCCGAGTTTGAATTCCAATCGAAGAAATTTGATGAATTGCAGCGTGATGTCCATGCCGTAGATGTCGGCGTCGAAATCAAAGATATTCACCTCAATGGAGAGGCGCTTGCCATTGTTGAGCGTGGGTCGGACACCCACATTCACCATCCCTTGGTGCCACTGCCCTGCCACCTGCACCATCACCGCGTAGGCGCCCTTGTGGGGCAGAATCAATTCCGGAGCCCATTCGCCCACATTTGCGGTGGGAAAACCGATACCCCTGCCATTGTGAAAACCGTGCACCACCTTGCCCTTCAGCGTGTAGGGCCTGCCCATACAGCGCATGGCATCGTCCACCTTGCCCGAGGCAATGAGGCGGCGAATAATCGACGAACTCACCGGGGCGTATTCGCCCAAATATTCCGGTGCCTTGAGCACATCGATGCCCAAATCCTTGCCATGCTGCACATAGTCGGCAAACGATTCATTGGGGTCGTGGCCAAAGCGATGGTCGTAGCCCACTACCAGCACCGCCACACCATAGCGGTCGCGCAGCAGTTGGAGGAATTGCCGAGAAGTGTGGCGCGAAAGCGAAAGTGTGAAATCCAGCAGCACCGTCACATCAATGCCATGGCGTTCGATTTGATCCACCTTATCGGCGGTGGTGAGCAGCATTTTGATGTCGGAATCAGACCGAAGCACCGCTTGCGGGTGTTGGGCGAAGGTGATGACCGCCGATTGCAGATGCCTTTCGCGCGCAATGCGTTTCACCTCATTGATGAGCGTGACATGGCCCAAATGCACCCCGTCAAACATGCCGATGGTGGCAACCGTGCTCCCGCAAGGCAGGCAATCGTGGTTGGAAATCAACTTCATTCTACGATATGGTTTTGCTTCAACACGTCCATAAATTCTTCGCCCTCATTCACCAATGCCACCTGAAAGCCCAGCGCCACGGCGGCATCCAAATTGTGGCGGCTGTCGTCGAGGAAGAGCGTTTCTTCGGGGCGAATACCCATAGTGCGAATAGCATATTCAAAAATGGCGGGCGAAGGCTTATTGTGCTTCGCGCGATACGACACCGTGATGCCATCGAAATAAGCATTCACATCCAGCCCCTCCTTCTTAAAAAGGCGGGAAATAATGCCTTCAAACATGATAGGGTTGGTGTTGGAGAGCACATAAGTGCCAAAGCGAGCACGCAATTGGCGTAGCGCCTCCAAGCGATGGAGCGGAATGTCGATGATAAATCGGCTGATAGCGTCGGCAATTTGCGCATCGGTCACGCCGGGCGGCATCGATTGGCGCATCGCCTCGCAAAATTCCTTAGGGGATAGCGCCCCTGCCTCCAATTGCAAAAACGGACCACTTTGGCGATAGAGCCCAATCATGTCGTCGGCATTCGTCATGCCCAAGGCGGTGAGGGCGTCCACACAGCGTTGGCGCTCAATATCGATGATTACGCCGCCGAGGTCGAAAAGCAAATTCTTTACAGGAGTCATTGTAGCCGATGCTTATTTTTGGGGGTCTTCGAGTTGGGTTTTCAGCAAGCGCATCGTGTCGTTGCAGAGTTTGATAAACACCTCACGGTTGCGCAACAGCGAACTGGCCTTAATTTGCTTATTGCCACTTTTAAAGATAAAGCCCGTGTCGGCAGAGCCAATGGCACGCATCATGGTGCGGGCGCCGTTTTCCAGATTGCCGGTGTGGGTGCTAAAGAAACTGAAGCGGCTAAAGAAACGGTTCATGCTCAGTTTGCTCAAATTAATCAAACCGCAGTCCACGCTGTTGACCGACACCTGATGGGTGCGCAACACGGTAGAAAGATAGATAGAAAACAGCGACAGCGCCATTTTGCTTTGCGCATAAGCAGCGATAGGCATAAAATTGTTGACCGCAGGAAATTCGTAGGGAATCGACACCGGCGTGTGCGAAAGCGAGGTGCTGAAAATGATGCGCCCGCCATCAATCATGAGCGGATACATGAGCAGCGAGAGCAAACTCGTGCTCAAGAAATTCACCTGCACCAATTTTTCAAAGCCGTCGGGCGACTTTTCGCTGCGGTGGCTAATGTAGCCGGCATTGTTCACCAGCACAGCCACCGGGCGGTTGAGCGCCTTGATATTGCGCACAAACTCCCGCACTTTGGCAAACGAGCCCAAATCGAGGTGCATAGGAGTGATATCTTTATTGAGCGTGCGAATGGTCAATTCTTTGGCTTTGGCACGGCATTTTTCGTCGTCGTAACAAGCCATCACAATAGCATGACCGGCTTCCGCCAATTTTTGTGTAATCACGCTACCCATAGCGTCGGTGGCGCCGGTGATGATGTAGAGGGGTTTTTGTGTTGTAGAACTCATATTGTGTAATGTGTTATTGAAGTCCGTAAATCAAGTTGATAAGGCTTTGTCCTACCGCTTTGAGTGTGGCAGGCGAAATTTTGTCGATGGTGTCGCCCGTGGTGTGCCAATGCGGATAGAAGCCGTTGTCGGAATTGGGGCGCATATCAATGATGTCAATGCAAGGAATGCCGCTGCGCGATATAAACACATGGTCGTCGGTAGCGGCACCGAATGTCACACTTTTAAAGTGGTTGCTATAGCCGGCATCAGCAGCGATGGTCCAAATTTGTTCCACCAAATCGGGCGCACTCTGCATCGAAAATCCCTCCTGATAGAATTGCGCATCGGGCGCTCCCACCATATCGAGCAAAATGCCAAACATGGGTTGATAATTGGGCACGTGGGGATGCTGCACCCAGTATTGCGTACCTAAAGCCCAACTCAGTTCGTCGTCGGAAGTGCCCCAATCTTCAGCATCCACGAAAAGGAAATCTACGCCAACGGCAGGCTTTTTTTCGTGCATGATGCGCGCCAATTCCAGCAACACACCCACACCGCTGGCGCCATCGTTGGCACCCATCACGGCTTGCTGCCGCTTATTTTCATCGGGGTCGGCATCCGCCCAAGGTCGGCAATCCCAGTGCGCCACCAGCAAAATGCGTTTTTTGGCATCAGGCAATATGCTACCAATATAGTTGGTGGCATCCAAGTGCTTGCCATCGAAAGTGGTGACCGGCGCTTTTTGTGCCACCACCTTATCACAGAACCGCTGCAATTGCGCCTCAATCCACTCGCCGCATTGTGCATGGGCAGGGGTGAGCGGCACCCGCGCACCGAAATCGCATTGGCGTTTCACAAACGCAAAAGCACTGTCGGCGTTAAAATCCGCCACTGCCAATTGCGGCGCAGCCTCGGTGGAGGAAGAAGCCTCGCCACTCGACGCCGAACGCGCCCCGCAAGAAGCAATGCCAAGGGCTATAATCATACAGAAAAGGTGATACATTTTCATTGATTCCTATTTTAGTGCCCACAAAGGTAGCAAAAATAGTTCAGTGCCCGGCAAAAATTGCACATTTAAATGATTTTTGCGCAATCCCACCCACCTCCTCATCATCTCCCCTCCAATCATCAAACAGCACTTCAAAATCAAAATTTGAACAGAGGGACAGTCCCCCTGTTCAAAATCCTGACAATCTAATTTCCAATTTCTAACTTCTAATCTTAATTTCTATTTATATTGTGCGAGGGCGGATTTCAGGGAGGAGATGATTTGTGCTTTGAGTTCGGGCGGTGAGAGCACCTCCACATTGTCGCTGTAGGAGAGGATTGCTTCGTAGAGGTCGTAGGTGAGCAGCATTTTGTAGCGGAAAATGGAGTAGGTGTCGTGCACTTCCTCTGATTGTGAGGGGTGTAGCGGCAGTGCGCGGAAGTATTTGGCTTGGGTGGTGCTCACCCGGAGAGCAATGTCTTTGGGTGTGCTTTGGTTGGTGATAATGCCGAAACTGTGTTGGAAAAATGCTGCGGCATTAAAATCGTCGGGCAAAGTGAAAGTATCGTCGGTGATATTGAGCCGGCTCATGCGGTCGAGCGAGTAGGTTTTGATTTTGCCATCAGCCACATTGTAGCCAATCACATACCACAATTGCTTGAAAATTTTCACGAAATAGGGGCAAATTTTCACGCCTTTTGAGGGCTGCGATCGGGTGTAGGTTCGATAGTCGAACACAATGCGCTTGTTTTCGCGCATGGCTTGAATCACCACGGGCAAGTGCTCGCGAGCCGAAGGCACATCTTCCACGATGATACGCCCGTGCAAATCGCCGGCATTGCTCAGCATCCCCGTGGTGGAAAACGAGTCGAGGAGCCAATGGTGCATGCGCGCGTTTGCCTCATCGTCGCAGTTTTCGATATAGTATTCAAAGGTGGAGCGATTGCACTGAATGTTGATATTAAACATATCTTCAATGGCATTGCGATAGTTGAAAAACGTGCGACGCGGGATGGGGTTGCCATCGCTCAACGACGAACGGCACCACAGGCGGTTGAGTTGGTCGAGCGTGATGCGTCGGTGCGATTCAATGGTGTCGACCAGCCATACATAGATAGCGATTTTGTTGCGAGCCATAGCCGAAATAGATTTGATAAATGGAAACAGGGCAACACGCGTCGGTTGCCCTGAAAGAAACAATTATGAGAGCAAACAATTATCAAGCCTCCTCACCCTTGCGTAGCAAAAGCAATCCCAGCACGGTGAGTGCGGCATTGTAGAGCAAGAGTTCGAAGCCGATTTCGTAAGAAAAATAGGTTTTCATCGCCCATTGCAGCACCAGGCAAATGATGGGCGCAAGAATGCAAACCACCGGCACCCACTTGTCGCGCACATTGCCCTTGATAAACATACCGTACACAAACAAGCCCAGGATGGGACCGTAGGTGTAACTGGCAATGCTGTACACGGCGCTGATAGCGTCTTGGCTGCTGATGATGTAGAACACCACAATCACGATGCCCATCACCACCGCCATGCCAATGTGCACCATGCGGCGCGTGGAGGCGATGTCGGCATCGTCGGTCTTTTTATTGAGGATATCCACGGTAAACGAGGTGGTGAGTGCGGTGAGCGCCGAACCGGCTGCCGAATATGCCGCCGACACCAAGCCTACGATGAAGAGGATGCCCACCACCACATTCATGCCACCGTCGAATGCCACGAGGCCGAAGATTTCGTCGGTGGTTGCCGCCGTGATGCCTTTATTAGCCACATAGAGCGAGAGGATGGTGCCCAACACCAAGAACAGCCCCACCACAAACACTTGGGTGATGCCGCTCACGATGAGCCCTTTTTTTGATTCTTTTACGTTCTTGCTGGCGAGGGTGCGCTGCATGAGGTCTTGGTCGAGACCGGTCATGGCTATCACCATAAATATGCCGGCAAGGAATTGCTTCCAGAAGTAGGTGCCTTCGCTGGGGTTGTCGAAGAAGAAGATGCGCGATTTTTCGCTACCTGCCACTGCGGTGCACAAACCTGCAAAATCGAAATTCAATGCCGAAGCCACAAAGTAGATGCACAGCACCACACTCAATATGAGGCAGATGCTCTTGAGCGTGTCGGTCCAAATCACTGTCTTTACACCGCCTTGTAGGGTGTAGAGGAAGATGAGGGCAATGGTGGCTATCACATTCACCACGAAGGGTATGCCCAGCGGACCAAACACCAGCGCTTGAAGGGTGACACACACCACATAGAAGCGAACAGCGGCGCCCAGCATTTTGCTCACGAAGAAAAACCATGCACCCGTTTTGTGGGTTTTCCCTCCGAAGCGCTCTTCCAAATAGCCGTAAATCGATACCAAATTCTTTTTGAAAAACATTGGCATCAACACGTAGGCAATCACAAAATAGCCCACTGCAAAGCCGAGCACCATTTGCATATAACTAAAGCATTTGGCTTCCACCATGCCGGGCACCGACACAAATGTTACGCCCGAAATGGGGGCGCCAATCATGGCAATTGCCACAATATACCAGGGGGCTTGGCGGCCGCCGGTGAGCGCTGTGCCGGCATCGCTTTTGCGCGATGCCAACCACGATACCATAAATAGGACAATGAAATAGCCTACGATGGTGGCTAATACAATCCAAGGAGTAGTCATGTGATGAAAAGATTGTTTGTATAGGGGGTTGATAAATAGATGCTTAATTATTCTGCATAGAGGAGATAGGGCTTACGCTGTGCTTTGAATTTTTCCACGTCGGGCTGCCATGAGGCCTTGATTTCGACAGCGCTTTTGCCGGCTTCGAGCATTTCAGCCACCTTGGTGTTGCCCATGAGCAGGTTGAAGAAGTTGCGTTTGCCAGTCTTCAGATAGAATTGCTTGCCTTGGCTGCGAAGGTCTTGGTAAGCGTCAACCACATAGGTGAGGTCGATGCCGCGAGCAATCACATCCTCATATTTCAGTCCGCGCAAGTCCACACCGTGGCACAGTTTGTCTTGTTGTGGAGGAGTTTTAGCGCCGAAGCGGCTGGTCGGGGTGAAGTCGAATGGGCGGCAAGTCATATCGGGGTGACCGTAGCATTGGAAAGGCTGGTCGGTGCCACGACCCAAACTCACTGTGGTGCCTTCAAAATAGCAAATTGAAGGGTAGAGGTAGATGCTCAGCATGTTGGGGAGGTTGGGTGATGGAGCGATAGGCAGTTCGTAGCGAGTTTGGTGAGTGTAGTTGAGGCAAGGAATCACGGTGAGTTTCACCTGCTTGCCATCTTTCAACCAACCTTCACCATTAGCCATCAGCGCAATTTCACCCATGGTCATACCGTGAACGGTGCAGATAGGGAAGCGACCCACGCCGCTTTTCAGTTCCATATCCAAAATCGGACCATCTACATACATGCCGTTGGGGTTTGGACGGTCGAACACCACAAATTCCTTGTTGTGCTCGATGCAAGCCTCCATCAGGTTTGCCATAGTGATATAATAGGTGTAGTAACGCAAACCCACGTCTTGCAGGTCGGTCACCAGCACGTCGAATTTGTCCATGCTTTCCTTGCTTGGGCGGTTTGATTTGCCATCGTAGAGCGAAGCGATGGGGATACCGGTTTTTTCATCCACACTACTGCTCACGTGTTCGCCGGCATCTGCATTGCCTCTGAATCCGTGTTCCGGCGAGAAAATCACCGTCACATTGAGTCCGTTTTCAAGCATCACGTCGAGCACATGTTGCCCCTTGGAAGTGATACCGGTTTGGTTGCTCAGCAAGCCGATACGTTTTCCCTTGAGCAATGGCACGTATTGGTCCACTCGGTCGGCGCCGAGCACCACTTGTGCACTTGGAGTAGCGTTTTTTACGTTAGATTTTTGGGGATTAGCGCTTGCTGCCACCGAGAAAAAGATGGCAAGCATAAGAATAGCGACTTTTGATAATTGTGTCATATGTACAATAATAATGATGAATAGAAGGAAATAATTTCTCACTCATCTACAAAGGTAGTGATAATTTTCCACATAAAGAAATCTTTTTCGCGCGCGCATTGCCGCCACTTTCTTTTCAAACACCACGAGTGGTACTCCCATACACCCCCGCCGCCGTGCGCCGGGTTAGTAGTCGATGTGGAGGTTGCCTTCAAAGTCGATGGATTGGTGGTCGTCGCCGATTACGGTGATGGCTGCTGAGCCGCCGGTGGTGACTTCCACTTGATAGTGGTAGCGGTCTTCACGACTGCGGGTCACGAAGGTGACGCGCATCAATCCGGATTTGGGATAGGTAACGGTGTAGTTTTCCACCTTGCCGGTGAAATTGAGCCCGGAATCGCCGCCGTAGCCGTAAATGCCACTGCTCACGCGCCCGAAGTAGGGCAGATAGGAAATCACGGTGTCGCCCTTCAGCGCCAGCGAGTAGCCATCCACACTGCGGGGTTGCATGCTGCCGCGCGGCCGCATATAGTTAACGTCGATGGTGAACCGGCGGTTATCGAGTTTGTCGGCAATTTGTTGCGCCATTTTTGCTTGGTAGGCAGCTTTTTCTTCTGCCGATTGAAATGTGGTGCCACAAGCGCAGAGCACCAAAGCAAGCGCAAGTAAAAAGAATAGCTTTTTCATTATTATTGACTTTTGGTGGAGGCGAATTTACGTGATTTTTCCGAATTATCACTAACTTTGCACATTATTTAGCAAATCATAACATTATGCGACAACCCTCCAACCACCGCCCCGGGCGCTCCCGCCACGCCGACAATGTGCAAAAATTTAAAGTAAAAGCCGATGCACCGCTGCTCGAAGCGGCTGCTGCGGTGCTTCCCGATCATAAGCCCACCAAATTGAAGTCGATGCTGAAGCATCATCAATTTGCCATCAATGGCAGCCCCACTTCGCAATTCAACCAGCCGGTGAAGGCTGGCGATGAGTTGTGGGTGAACTTCGACGGCTCTTTCCATGTGTTTTCTCATCCTCGCATCAAATTGGTGTATGAAGATGCCGATATGATGGTGGTGGATAAAGGCTATGGCGTGCTGTCGACCGCTGCCGGCAATAATATCAAAGACGAAACCGTGTATAATGTGCTGCGCAAATATGTGAAACTGCGTAGCGAGCATGCCCGTGTGTATATGGTGCACCGACTCGACCGCGACACTTCGGGGCTAATGATTGTGGCTCGTACGGCTAAGGCAAGAGAAAAATTCCTCACCGAATGGGCGACCATTGTGAAGGAACGCAAATATGAAGCCGTGGTGGAGGGGAATGTGGAGCAAGATCAAGGCATGGTGCAAAATTATTTGCGTGATGCCGACAATTATGAGGTGTGCTCTTCTTCCGACCCCGACGAGGGCGGCGAGCTTGCCACCACACGCTACAAGGTGCTGCAGCGCACTGCGCGCTTCTCTCGGGTGCAGCTCTCTATGCGCTACGGGCATAAAAATCAGCTGCGAGTGCACATGAAGGATTTGGGACATCCCATCAGCGGCGACCGCAAATATGGCGGACGCGCCAATGGCATCCACCGCTTGGCACTCCACGCCACCCGCCTCTGCTTCGAGCACCCCATCACAGGAAAGAAAATGGAATTTGAATCACCCATCCCTGCCAATTTCCTCACCCTCCTCCGCTAATACACCCACAAAATATACACAAAAAAATCCCGAATCTTTCCATTCGGGATTTTTTGTGCGCACTAATATAATGATGCGGGAAATGTGTGTGATTGTTAGTCAAGACCGATTTTTATCAGATCAAAGTACATCAGGCGAGTGTTGAGTGGAAGTGTATTTGGGCGCTTGATGTTCAATCCCATTGATTTTGCCTCGTTGATTTCTTCCGAATAGAGGAATTGAAATCCGTTTTTCTCGTAATAGCGGATTGTGTCGGGATTATTGTGGGCATCAACAATTATGAAACGGCAACCTGTCTTGTTTTCATTGCTTCGAAACCATGCTTTGATAAAATCCATCACCGCAGTGCCATATCCTTTTCGGGATAGGGTCTGGTTTGTTCCAAGGCGGCCAATGAGCACGCCAGGGAATCGGCGGAGGTTTTTTTCTCCGTTTTCTGTAACGTATTCAATTTGCTCCTTGTCTTCGGCTACGAGTTGCTTGATGCGAATTGCGTCGTTTGATAGGGTGAAGATGGATACGATTTTGGAAGGATTGTTGATGAGACGAAATGCGTAAGTTTTGCCAAGTAATTTGTCGGCATATAATTTGTAGTCGGAGCGAAAGAATTCATCAAGGTCGTCGTGACCGCAGGCAAATGGTTCGCATTGCTCCAACAAAGTAGGGGTGACGCGCTCAAATGTACATTCCGAAAGCAGTTCTTCGAGATTCATAAAGGCACTACAGGTTTTGCTTACGAAGGAAATCCTTTACAAGCTTAATGTTACGTGACACATTGATGCGCTGTTTTGTGTTTTTTTCTGCTTCTTCAGCTTTTGCCATGAAGCGTTCTGCATCTTTGCCATGTAATGTAGGTATTGAGCGAATAGCAATTGCCATAATTAGATGCTTTTAGTTGATATTGAATTAATAATTCTCTGCAAAGGTACATATTTTTATGATTAATTACGCTGTTTCTTCCTGTAAATCTTGTGTTTTTATGTTTTATTTGTTGAAAATGAGTGATTAATGGAATCTTGTTAGGTGCTTTTTTGCTTTTGAGGTGGGGGAATAAAATGGCAGCCGTGGGGGAGTTTTCACAACTGCTCCACGGCTGCTGGCTATAAAGAAAATGAACAAGTTAATGGTTTCTCATGTGTGATGGGGGCTACTGCATCACGATGCGCATGTGGGCTTTCGGATAGCGGAGCACCAAGCAGCTGGCTTCGGTGAGCACGAGGGCATCCACATTGCGCACGCCGCTGGCTTTGAGGTTGAGCGCTTCGGTGCTGAAGGGAATGTGGCTGTATTTCTGGAGGTATTCCGGGTCAATCACCATTCCGTTGTCGGGCATGCCCACTTCATCAAACACCTCGCTGAGCAGCACATAGAGCGTGCCGAATTTTGAGCGAATTTCGCTGAAATCGATGCCCCACTTCACCACATTGTCGCCGGCAGTGAGCACTTTGGAGTATTCCAGTTTGTTGAGTCGGCCAATCAGTCCGCTTCCGCCGATGAGGATTTTGCGTTTGCTGCCGGCATTGCCGGTGAATGCTTCTCGCATCATATCCACCACCTCGCTTTGGTTGAAGTTGTCGGGGTTGTAGTTGAAATCCTTGCCGGCTTGATACCAGATGCCTCCGGTGAACAAAATGTTTTCCTTTTTGATGGGGTCCCAAAGTTTTTGCTTCACGCCAAACAAAAACGATTTTTCCATGCCCAAACGCATATCGTAGATGGCGGCTTCTTCTTGGTCGCTCATATTCCAAGGCACTTCTTTGTTTGCCATTTTCATGAGGGTGCTCTGCTCGATTTGGCACTTAAAAATTTGGCAGAAATTGCGTGCTTTTTGCGGCAGCGCTTCAAATTGGGGCGACATCACATCGAGTTCGCTGGCTGCGCGACCCATGCGAATGAGGGTGGTACCGGAATAGATGCCGGGCACACAGTTGGGCACACTGCCCACCTTTTTGCCATTCACCGCCATCACCTGGATTTCGCCGGTGTCGGCATCCTTTTTCACCACATAGAGCACCAAATCGTTGATGGAAAGCGTGGTGCCATCGGCTTCATATCCGCTCACGCCCTGCACCAAAATGGTGTCGCTCACATCAAATATTTCATTGTTCTCGGTTTTGATTTTCACCTTGGTGATATTGTCGGGGTCGCTGTCGTTCACCGGTTCGGGCACATCTTCTTTGAGGGTGGTGGAGGTGGGTTTGGTGTCCACGTTGTAGTAGTCCACCGTCATACTTCCGGTGTGTTTTGCGCCGGCGCATCTTGAGAGTTGGTCCACCGGGGTCGCCATCGGACGAATTTTCACGATTTGGCTATCGATTTCGTTGAGCAGCAGCTCCGGTGACCCTTCTCTTGCCACATCGGTGGAGAGTGGTCCGTCCACCACATGTTTTCCTCCTGCCACACCGGCAATCAGTGCCATGGCGAGGGTGGTTTGTCCGTTGCTCTCCGAGCAAGAAATCAGTAGCAAGGCAAAGGTGAAGAGCATAATAAGGATGAGTTTGAAATTGCTTTTCATCCATTTGAGTTTTTGCATCAGTTTGTTTTTCATTGTGCGTGTAGTTAAAAAGATGAATATAAAAATAAAAGGTTGAAAATAGGGTTGATTAATCAAATCACCGGTCCCATACACTTCTCCGGTGGTAGCGTGGAAAGGTGGCGGGCTTCACTTCGGCGTCCTCCTCGGTCACGCCGGTGGTGGCGGCAATTTTTTCATTTCGGCCGCGAAGGTAGCCTTCAGTTTCGGCATTTTTCACGTCTTCGTCGTGGTTGATGCCATTCGAAAGAATTTGGATGGCATCGGTGCCCACTTCGCCCGTGCGAATTTGGCTGATAAGGGCGTCCACTCGCTCTTGGGTGGATGGGCTTTCGGCAGTAGCCGGTGTGTTGTTGTCCATGATTGATGTGTTTTTGGGGTTAATAAATTGCAGTTGCTTGTTTCAAATGCTGATGCAAAGTTAGTGGCGCGTGCGGCAGAATCCCAACCCCAAAAAGGCATTTCCCCTTCTTGCCGCCATACCCGCTGTGCATCAACGGAATAGAAGTGTCCTCGCCCCAATCTTCCGCTCCCGATTCTGCCGTGAGGCGGTGCAGCAAATGCCTCAAAGCCACCTTTGCTACCCACTTATTGAGCACATCATTTTCAAACTCCGCACTTTATATTGTGGGCGCTGTGCCACCGGTGTTGATTTTGCCGATTGCCAAAAAATGCGTAACTTTGTGGTCGATAATTTATTAACACCAATCAATCATTCGATTATATTTTTTATGGAAAAGTTAGTGATTAATTCCTACGAAGAGTTTGAATCTTATTTGGGTAAAGAACTGGGCATTTCGGAATGGCTCGAAATCGACCAAGACCGCATCAATAAATTTGCCGACGCCACACTCGACCACCAATGGATTCACGTCGACGTGGAGCGCGCTAAGCAGGAAAGCCCATTTAAGAGCACCATCGCTCACGGCTATCTCACACTCTCGGTGTTGCCCTATCTTTGGCAACAAATCATTCAAGTGAACAACATTTCTATGCTGGTGAATTACGGCATGGATAAAATGAAGTTCGGACAAGCCGTAATCACCGGTAGCCGCGTGAGAATGAGCGCAAAATTGCACAATATCCAAAATTTGCGCGGCATTGCTAAAGTGGAAATCGATTTCAAAATCGAAATTGAAGGCCAACGCAAGCCTGCCCTCCAAGGCATCTCCTCCTTCCTCTACCACTTCAATCAGTAATCCCTCCACTCCCATTAAATATGGGTGCGGGCAATGCCCACGCACCAATAAAAAAATCATGGCATCGGCTTCTCTTCTGCCGATGCCATTGTGTTTCGCTTCCGCCACCTCGCTCCACACCCCCCAATCATTTCCCGCTGATCGGCGGTTGGTCTATAAAAAAGGGATGCCTGTCGATTGGATTTGGCAAAAATAGAGCGTTTTTTTTACATTTGCGAAAAGGCAAATCCAAAAGGAAAGCCTTATATTTGCAGAACGATTTACTCACCATTAAGACAGCCTCAATTTTGAAAGTGGAAAAGCGACATATCGACAAACGCACACTCGCCATCCACATTTTGTGCTGGACATTTGCGCTATTTGTGCCCTCTATTATCCGCCCATCGGATTCTATCGACGAACGCATATTTCACACTTTGCGCTCGTTGGGTCCTGCGTTCTGCTACATGACGGTGTTTTACATCAATTATTTCTATTTGGTGCCCAAAGAGTTTCTCAAGCATCGCCGCAGCACTTTCATTTGGCTCAACATTTTGCTGATTGTGGTGGCATTGGGCATGTATATGGGATGGTGGTCGTGGATTTCTCAGCAATTCCCCACGCACCCTCGGCGCGGCCCGGGCCCGGGTCCGCACATGCATCCGGCATGGGCGCTCTCCCAGTTGCTTATTTTAGGACTGATTGCGGCGCTATCGCTTGCCATCCGGGTGAGTCAGCACTTAAAGAGCGTGGAAAATAAGCGGCGCGAGGCGGAACGGGCGCGCAGCGAGGCGGAACTCGCCAATTTGCGCTCGCAGCTCAATCCCCACTTTTTGCTCAACACGCTCAATAATATCTACGCTCTCATCACCATTCAGCCCGAAAAGGCGCAATGTGCCGTCCACGAATTGAGCAAAATGCTGCGCCACTTGCTCTACGATAATCAGCAAGATTTTGTGCCTTTGCAAAAAGAGGTGGCGTTTATCCAAAACTATATCGAGCTGATGAAAATCCGGGTCAACCAGCACGTGAGCATCCAAACCGACATCAACATCGACGACAAAAGCACCACGCGCATAGCACCCCTCATCTTTATTTCGCTCATTGAAAATGCATTCAAACACGGCATTTCGCCATCACAGCACAGCTATATCCATATCAAAATTTCCGACGAAAACGATTGCATATTGTGCGAAATTCGCAATAGCTGCCACCCCAAAACCAACAACGACAAGAGCGGGTCGGGCATCGGGTTGGAGCAGGTGAACAAGCGCCTCGAACTCGCCTATAGCGGGCACTATCAGTGGGAGCGTGGCACTTCGCCGGATGGCAAGGAATATTATTCAATCATAAAAATTTTTAATTATGAAACTCAAATGTAGCATCGTGGATGATGAGCCCTTGGCAGTGGAACTGCTGGCACATTATGTGGAAAAAATCCCGTTTATGGAGCTTTGCGGCAAATATAATAGCGCCACCGAAGCCATGAACGGCATTACACAAAGCCCGGTGGATGTGCTGTTTCTCGACATACAAATGCCCGACATCAACGGACTGGAACTCTCGCAAATGGTGCCCGAAAACACCCGTATCGTGTTTACCACAGCATTTGAGCAATATGCCGTGGAGGGCTTCCGCATCAATGCGCTCGACTATCTGCTTAAGCCCATCAGCTATGTGGATTTCCTCGCCACTTGCAATAAGGCGCTGCAGTGGTTTTCGCTGGTGCGCCAGCAGAGCGAGTCGGATGGCATGAAAAGCATCTTCGTGAAAAGCGAGTACAAATTGATTCAAATCAGCCTCGATTCCATCAAATATGTGGAGGGACTGAAAGACTATGTGAAAATCTACACCGAAGAAGCAGCAAGGCCCGTGGTGTCGCTTATGAATATGAAAACCATGGAGGAAATTCTGCCGCCTTCGCGCTTTATCAGGGTGCACCGCTCTTTTATCGTGCAAAAAAGCAAAATTCGCGAAATTGAGCGCAACCGCATCGTTTTTGGCGATGTGTATATCCCTATCGGAGATAGCTACAAACAAGCCTTCTACGATTTCGTTCAAAAAAGGTAAAGCCCGGCATGCCGTCCGTTTCGTGGGTGGCATGAGAAAAAAATGATGGCTCGGGGGATTTGAGTTCGGAAATTGTGAAAATTTTTCTCTATCTTTACACCATGAAATATTATGTGATAGTTCAGGATATGCGCACGGGACCCTTCACCCTCGATGAAGTGAAGCGGCAGCACCTCACTCCCGACACGCTGGTGTGGCACAAGGGAATGCCCGATTGGAAAGAGGCTTGCACCTTTCCGGAATTGGCTGATGCCATCGTTTACGACCACGATATAGCAGCGCCGGAAGATGATTTCGTGCCACAGGAAGATACGCCGCAGGATGAAGTGCCGCAGGAAGATACGCCGCAGGAAGAAATGTTTCGCACACCTATTCCGGAGCAGCCACAGCCTCAGCCACAGCCACAGCCTCAGCCTCGCCGATATGCATATTCGCCATCTGCTGTGCCGCCACAGCGCAAAAGCCATGTGAAGGGATGGATTGCGCTTTTTGCGGTGGTGGCTTTCTTATTTGCCATGCTGCTCACCAAGCCATCGGAAGCGGAATATGTGGAAAGCATTACGCGCACCACTGCTCACTATATCGTGGACCGCATCCACGATAATGTGTTTACCTCTCAACCCGCTATCAGTGGCACTGAAAAATTCAAAGCCCGCCAAATGGTCCAACCCTTGGTGGAGCATGGTCTGCATATCGATGATTATTTCTTTTTTAGCACCGCTAAGGTGAAGGTGAATCACCGCTCCTATACCGTGGCGGTGGGATGGCTGAGCCACATTTTTAACATCAATACCGGCGATTTGGCTTACGCAATCAATACGCTTTTGGAGGAACAACGCGCTAAGGAGCAACGCGACGCCGCCAATTCGGTGGCGAACACCTTGGAAGATGTCTATCAAAAGGGCTTGGATGCCGCTGAGGAAATGGGCGTGAGTCGTGAAGATATTGAACAAGCCTTCGACTCGGTGACTACAGTGGCAAAAGAAAAAGCCAATCAACTGAAAGACAAGGCTATAGAAAAAGCAAAAGAAAAGGGAAAAGAAGCAATCGAAAAAGCCAAGGAGAAGGGAAAAGAGGCAGTCGACGATGTGCTGGATGATTTGCTGAATTAGTGTATGAGTGGTTAAAGAGGGCGCGTGATGGCAAATTGTGGTAATTTTACCTTATAAAATTTGCAATTTACCATTTTGTGTTGTAACTTTGTGGCGGAATTAGAAATTTATCCACCACAAAAACACTTTGATATGAACACACAAAACGCAAAATCGGAAAATTGCCTCATGCGCAACCAGGAATTGCTTTCTATCTACAATGAGGCGCTTCACTTTATGATTAAAAACAATGTGCCCAACCCGCATCAATCGGCGCTACACTGGACCCTACACAATGGCACTCCTCGCTATTGCGTGAGCTATAAGCGCGCCTATGTGGTGATTTGCCAATTGTTTGCCGGGCAAAACATCCGGATTTCGTCGGCTATCCGCAAGCAAATGTGGCTCGAAATTTACCACAAAGTGAAAGCGATGCTGAGGTTACACCCCGCTTTGAGCATTGCCCAAGCGCTGGATTTCGTGCTGACCCATTCGCGAGCAAGTCGGTTTTTTGTAAGCGAACAGCAAGCACGGCGCGGTATCAGCAGTTGCCGAAAACGCCGTACCCTACGCCTTCAATCCCTTATTCGTCACCAATCTTAACACCTCCATCACCATGACCAACACACACAAACCAAAACACTCGTTGATGATTACCATCAACAAAGAACAGATTCTCGACATTATCTACAGCGAAAGTGCCTGGTATTGCCTGCTGCACCCGCAAGCCAAATGCATCACCCCCGACTGGCAACGCCTCACCATGATGCGCGTGAAAGAAGGATTTGAGGAATTTCGCGCTCAATTTCAAGGCTATATCTATTTCTCTAACTTCAATCCCAATGTGGATGCCGGCAATGTGAGCGTGGAATTTCGTTTCTTCTATCCCGTGCCTGCCGGCGTGGCGGAAACAGTCACTGCCGATGTAACCAATCTGCTGGCTTGGTATGCCCTGGAGCGATTCTATGGCATAGAAGCAGCCTACTTCCACACCGCATTTCTCAAGCACCGCGCCAGCCTTAATCTCACTTTCGCTCGCGACGCCAACCACAGCCTCCTGCATTAGCAAAAGCCCCAAAAAACCCACAGTGCCATCCCCTCTATCCCTCCACCTATCCTCCGCATCGGGGTAAAGAAAGCAAGGGGTTTTCTGCCGAAGCCCGACAGAAAACCCCTTGATTATATCAAATAGGCAAAGTGCCTAATCATAGTTTACTTTTGAGTGACGCGCTCCAGCCACTTGAGCATACCGAGCATCACGCCCATCGATAAGAGGCAGAAGCCGGCAAACACTGCCCAGCATTCCCATTGATGCGGGAAGCTGTTGAGCATCGTCACACCAAGGGCAATGAAGAGGTTGCCAATAGCGGTGGCGCAGAGCCACAAACCTTGGCAAATGCCTTGCAAGTGTTGAGGTGCAATCTTCGAAACGAACGATAAGCCCAACGGTGAGATAAACAATTCCGCCACTGTGAGGAAGAAGTAGGTCACAATCAGCACCCATGGACCTGCCTTCATGGAGGCTTTCATGGCTTCCGATAGTCCCTTAAATTCTTCGCCCGAAGGATAGTTGTTCACCATCGAAATGGCTATCAAGAACAAATAAGCGCACGCGGTGATAAACATACCAAAGGCTATCTTCTTGGGAGTGGATATCTCTTTACCTCGCTTTGCCAAGGCGCCAAACACAATCATGATGATTGGGGTGAGCACTATCACAAAGAAGGGGTTGATGCATTGCCAAATTTCGGGTGCTATGGCTTCAGTGTCGCAGAAGTCGCGAGCAAACACCGACAGCGATTGACCATTTTGGTGGAACGAGAACCAGAAGAACACTGCCACGCCAAGCACGGCAAAAAGGGCAAACATGCGTTGCTTGATTTCTTTGGCGTCGGTTGCCACTTGCTCGCTGCTCACTTGAGCTGCCTTTTCTTTCTTAACGGGGTTGGGGAGCACCTTCTTAGTAACAAGGAATATCAGCAGCGATGCCACCATCGCCAAAGCGGATGCCACAAACGAATAGTGAACGCCGGTGTTGAAACTCTCCAAATAGTTGGTGCAGAACACGGCTAAATCGCCCACATTGCCATCCACCACCGATTTTTGAGCCAGCTCTTGAAGGTTGTTCATGCCTTCGCCTTGAAGGGTGCCTTCGAGGAAACTGTGGCACAAGCGCGGTAGGTCGGCGTTATAAATAAAGCCTTCCATCTTGAGCAATGCACTGCGCAAAAGGGGTGCCACAAAGGGGGCAATCACACCACCGATATTGATAAACACGTAGAAGATTTGGAAACCACTATCGCGGCGGCTTTTTGCCACGGCAAGGGCTTCTGGACCCTTCTTCGCTTCTTCGGCTTCAAAATTGTCGTACATCTGACCCACAATGGCTTGCAAATTGCCCTTAAACAAACCGTTGCCGGTGGCAATCAGCAGAAGCGCAAAGCAGGTGAGCACCAGCACCCAAGTGGGCACCGCACCCGGATTACCGCCAAACACGGGGATGGAAATAATCGCGTAGCCGGATGCCATCACCACCAAACCGGTGATAATGGTGCCTTTAAAGTTGCCTAATCGGTCGGCCACCATACCGCCCGGTAGGCTCAGCACATAAATCAAGAAATAAAACACGGCATAAATCCAGCCTGCCAAGTCGTCGCTAATGCCAAACTTGGAGCAAAGGAAGAGCAAGAGCACGGCATTCATAATGTAGTAGCCGAAACGCTCACCCATGTTGGACAGGGCTGCCGAAATCAGTCCTTTCGGGTGATTTTTCTTCGCCTCCACCACATAGTAGATGAGGAATGGCACCACCACCACCAGAATCGCAATGAGCATCGCCACCATGCGATTGTTGTTCCATAAGTCTTGTAACATAAATTTTAATAATTATAGAGTGAATAAATGATTTTTTTTGCGCAATTTTTTGTTATGCCTCACCTTTCATTTTGAAGGCGAAAGCATAGGCGCGGATTTGCTTGATCATAGCCAGCAAACCATTGCTGCGGGTGGGGGAGAGGTGCTCGTGCAAACCGATTTTCTCAATAAAATACAATTCGGCGTCAAGTATCTCCTCCGGGGTGCGGCCGCTTAGGGTGCGCACCAGCATCGAAATAATGCCCTTCACAATAATGGCATCGCTATCGGCTTGAAAATGTATCACGCCATCGCTGTAGTCGGCTTGCAGCCACACACGGCTTTGGCACCCGTCGATAATGTTGTCGGGCGTTTTATAGCGCTCATCTAAAGGGGGCATCGCATTGCCCATTTCTATGATGTAGGCATAGCGGTCCATCCAGTCGGTCAGCCCTTCAAATTCTTCGATAATCTCGTCTTGAATGTCGTTGATTTTGCTCATAATCTTGTGGTGAATGGGGCAGTTTTGCTTTCTATCCACTCAAAGGGAGTGGCAGTTCATTCCATTCCAATTTTCAAAATTACTACATATTTTGCACTTTTCCAACATTCCCCAATCCTCCACCCCATTTTTTTTCACGGCTCTTTCATTTAAAACGCCTATAATTGCCCGCTTTTGCGGCGAACAACGAAAATAAATCCGCCTACGCCGAAATATAACCGCGCCTACCGCTTTTCTAAATCATGTATTCATCAAAGAGGTGACGAGCCACGACTGCTGTTTTTTTTCAAAGCCACGAATTTATCAAATTGCCGCGAGGGGTAAACCTGCCATTTCCGATGGCGAAACGAGACTCAAACCTGCCATCGGAGATGGCGTATTGTGTTCAACTCCATGCAAGCGAAAGGCGCAGCCTGAAGCGCAGCTTGGAGACAGCCGCAGCCGGAGCAGTGAGCCTCGGAGGGTCGGTTGTGGCAAGTCACCACAGGTAGGGATATGCCACCACCGCCACCATCCTCCGCCAAAAATGTGCCGATAACCCGTGGAAATGTGCCAAAAAAACACACATTTCCACGACTTATCCCCACTTTTCTCCCTATCCCCTCTATCCGCTTGGCAAAAAAAATGGGCTGTGGCATCTCACTAAAAGATACCACAGCCTTTTATGGGTTGCTATCCACCTTGGAGCGCCTCAATGGAGGCAGGTGGTAGCGGGTTAATCGCGAGGATTAGAGGGCAGTGAATTGGGTCATAGCCACCACGTAGGTCTTGCTGTCAAGCACGCCACGCATGAATTCAAGGTAACCACGGCCAATGTACCATGTCCAATAGTCGGTGAAACCGGCTGTTGAACCATTGGATTTGGTGTATTGAATCACACCCTTGTTGGAGCCGTCAGCGCCAATGCGATAGATGCACAAGTCGCGGCGTTGGCTACCGGAAGTGTTCATACCGGAGCCTTTCAATTTGTCGATATCCACAGCGATAAATTCAGAGCCTTCGCCAAATCCAACAGGTTCGCCCACGGGTTTGTATTCCTTGGTTTCGGTGTCTTGCAGACCGAGTTGAATTTTGTCGGTCATAGGCACGCCTTCGCTCTCAAACAAGAAGTTGTAGAGACGCACGCTACACTTGTCGCCGGTGTCGGCCACGCCGGGGAACTTCAGCGGTTCCTTGAAGGGCACGATAGCGGGAGCTTGTGCAAAGTCGTAAACCACCACCATTTGTTTGGAGCCGGAGGCTACGTTGATATTGGTGTTGTACACTTCTTCGCCTTTGTTGTTGAGGAAGCGGATATTCACATCGCCGGGTTCAACGGTGTAGAACAAGCCTACTGCACCGCTGGGAACATAGTTGTAAGTAGCCAAGAAGGAGGAACCATTGTTGCAATATTCCACTCCGTTAATCACCACGGTGTAGATATAGTTGGCAGTAGCGGCTTTCTTCGGACACATGTAAGCCACTTGAATTTGTGCTTTATTTGACACATCCTCCATGGGGAATTCAATATCCTTTTTGTCGCAAGAAGCGAAGAGGACAGCCAACAGACAGATGCTGATATATTTTAAAAATTTCATATTTCAAAAATAATTTAAAAAGTTGGATTTAAAATTATTTAGGCATGTCACCGGGATATGCGAACCAAGGCATCGAGCATTGATAGTTGTCGGCCAAGCCGGAGATAGGCTTCAAAGCGTCGAGGTTTTTCTTGTTCCACATGTATTCGGAGTTGTAGCGCGGACGGATGCGGTAGCAAGGTGAGCCGTTGTTCTTTTCGTTGTAGGTTGAGCGGCGGTTTTGCACGTTAGCCGGAGCGAGGTAGAATCCTTTGTACACCTTGGTGGCATCTTCGTCGCGTTTTTGGTTAACGAGGGTTTTGTCCCAACCATTGCCGAATGAAGGATATTCACCGGTGTAAGCGATATCGAAGTGATACTTACGGAGGTCAACCCACACTTCAGGAGCACCCCATGGGAAGAGGGCTACGAATTTTTGCATCATAATGTGTGAGAGGCTGAATTCTGAGAGCGGCAAACCTGCCACGAACGGGCCATTGAGGTATTCTTGAGCCATAGCGTTGAATGTGGCTTTGTCCACTTTGTCGCCTTGGTGGTATACCTTGCCGGAAACGGTTACGAGTGAACCGGGTTTGATGAATTGGGCTGCAAATTCCATATCGGCGGCGATAGCCTTTTTCCATGCTTCGTAGGCGTTGGCTTTGCTGCCATATTTGAATTCGATTTCGGCATAGTCGAAGAGCAATTCAGCATAGGTGGTGAGCACGTAGGGTGCGTCGTTGGCATAGAGCCAGCGGCCTTGACCGTCTTTAGCATCGGTAATCGCTTCGGTGCGACCCCAGAAGTTTTCTGCTTGTCCAATCGGACCGGTGGAGCCGGTGAATGAAGAACCTTTAAAGTAGTATTTGCGGAGCACTTTAGGATCGGATACGGTGGCTACATCGTTGCCATCAGCGGTACCGAGCTTCAGCAATGGACGTGGGTCGAAGTGACCTACTTCTTCCAATGTGTCGCAAATGATTTGCTTTTCAGCAAGCATGTGCGGATATTTGGGGTGAGTTTGTTCCACCTGTTTGCCATCTTCACCTTCCACGATGATGGTGTGAGTGGTTTTGTTGCCTTCAGCATCGTATACAGGCATGGTGCCGGTCATGGTTTGAACGGCGAAGTCGTGTTGCCAGTACACATTGTTGAGGTTGCCACGGTAAGGACCGAAGAAGTTGTTGTAAGCACTTTGAGCAGCGTCGGCGCCACCACCGGTAACGGTCACGAGTGCGTTGTCGTCGTTGCTGGTGAATGCGTGGTTGCAAGCATCAATGAATTCGTCGTAGTAGTTTTGCTTGAAGTCGTTTTTGTTCGACAATGAAGCAAGGTTACGAGCAATCACTGCGTAAGCGAATTTAATCCACTTATCTTTGTCGCCACCATAAATCCAGTCGTTTTGCGAAATGCGAGTGCCATAGTTGGTTTTGTCTTCTTTTTCCAGACATTCAATAGCCTTCTTTGCCCATGCACGCACTTGAGGATACACCTCATCTTGATAGTCGTATTCGTGAGAGAGCAAACCGGGCACGAAGGCTTGCTTCATAGGCACTTCGCTGTGGAGCTTGGTGAGGAAGTCCCAAGAGTAAGCCTTAATGGCATAGCCAATGCCGGCGAGCGTCCAGTTTTCGGCAGCTTCGCTTTGATTAATCATATTTTCAAGGTTCATACCTTGGTTCCAGTACACCATACGCCATGCTTCGCCACCACCATCGCTTGCAGCGGTGTAGTAGTTGTTGGCAAAGTTGGTGTACGACGACGTACCCATCATTTGGGTGAGCGGGCAGAGTGCGCGCAGGTCGTAGTAGATGCCGTAGTAGGCTTGTTGGATACCTGACAAATAGAGATATCCTTCCACGTAGTCGGGCGCGTCGGTATTTTTGTTCACGTCAAGATAGTCGTCGCAACTTGAAGTGGAAACAGCCATCAAAATGGTGGCAATGATATATAATAATTTATTCTTTTTCATAATTAGTGATTATTTAATGTTCACATTATAGGATTAGAATGTTACACTCAAACCGAAAGAATAAGTACGCGGAGTGGGGAGCGACCAGCAGTCGTAGCCTTCACCACCTGTACCACCGGCAGCAGCACTCACTGTGTTACCTGCCACGTCGGTACCCTTGTAGTTGGTGATTGTGAACAAGTCGTTGCCCGAAACATATACGGTTACACCGCTGATGGTGTTGTTGGTAACCTTAGCCAACCAAGCGGTAGGAACGATGTAGGACAAACGCAATTCTTGGCAACGGATATAGTTGATATTGTGTTGCACCCAGTCTTCGTCGTTGCCAGCGTATCTCACCTTGTCGAAGTCCACAGAAATAGTGTTGATAGTGGGGTTGGCACTATTTTCTTTACCATCCTTGAGCACGCCTTTAAACACGTGTTGACCACTTTCGCGCAAATCTACGGAGAAGTCGCTCAAGCCTGAACCGGTGAGGTCGCGCAAGGTTGCGTTCACTACGTCGGCTTTCCAGCGGCCTTGGAACATAGCGCTGAGGCGGAAGTTCTTGTACGACACGTTGGTGGTGATACCGAAGCGGAGCTTGGGTTCGCGGTTGCCGAGGATGCTCCACTTAGAAGAAATAACGGGTTGGCCGGTGGTTGGGCTGATGAGGATGTCGCCATTATCGTTGCGTTCCCATGCACGACCGGTGATGGTGGTGATAGGATAGCCCTTCATCACACCGTTACGAATGTTACCGGAGTTCCAAGTGTAGGCATCGTAGAATTCGGTGAGGTTTTCAGGAAGTTCCACCACTTCTGAACCGGTGTGCGACACGTTCAAACCTACGTTCCAACGGAAGTCTTGACCTTTCAGCACGTCTACATCCACGTGACCTTCCCAGCCCCAAGTGTTGAACGTACCCACGTTCATGTTGTTGAGCACGAAACCGGTGGCATACGACATACGGAAGCCGGTCACGATTTGGTCGGCACAGTGAGTGCGGAATACGGTGAAGTCGGCGTTCACTCTGTTGTCCCAGAAGCGACCTTCCAAACCAATTTCGTAGGAGGTGGTCATTTCAGGCTTGAGGCTCTTGTTCGGACCGGTGAAGCCATATTTGTAACCGCCACCCACCAAGCCGGTAGGTTCGAGTTCGGGGTCGATTGACAAAGGAGGAGCATCTTTACCTACTTGTGCGATAGCTCCGCGGAGCTTCAAGTAGTTGAGCCAAGTCACGTCTTTCAAGAATTTGAGTTCGTTGAGCACGATAGATGCTTCCACTGCGGGATAGAAGAAGGAGTTGTTGTCCATCGGAAGGGTCGACGACCAGTCGTTACGGAAACGTCCGGTAAGGAAGGCGAGGTTGTTCCAACCAAATTCCACTTGACCGGAGATAGCTTGCAATCTGCGCTTGGTGGTGCGCTTCGTGCTTGTTACGGTAGATTCCGTACAGTTGTTGATGGAGTAGAAATCAATCACCTTGAAGTTGCTACCCGACGACGACAGAGAGGAAACGCCCTTTTCAAGTTGGTGATAACCCAATTGAGCGCCGAAGGTGAGCTTGCCATCGAGGAAGTCGTTGTTGTAGCCGGCGAGGATGTTCACTGTCGGGTCGTTGGTGTTGTATTTCGAGAGTGAGTAGACACCTGCATTGTCGGCATCGTTCACGTCTTGGTTGTAGCCCACTGCGTAGGGGTGACGACCATATTCATAAGATGAGGTGGAAACGTCCCAACCGAATTGAGCGCGCACGAAGGTGTGCTCAAATGGGGTG
>SAMEA3663025__coassemble_526_pt1 | contig 26158 bp, 23 predicted proteins | sample SAMEA3663025__metabat2_low_PE_039 | metagenome-assembled genome bin SAMEA3663025 (sample SAMEA3663025) | pig gut metagenome | biome: pig gut; feature: pig-associated habitat; material: faeces | place: France | collected 2012
GCGTCCCGTACAAGAGGTGAAGGATGAAGTGGCACGTGTGAGAGCCGCTTTCCTCGCTATTCGCAAAGAGGAGCAAGCCAAGGAGAAACAGCAATTCTTGGAGAAAGGCAATGAAGAAGCAGCTTTTGCTCCGATGACCGACGAAGTGGAAGAACAATTCAAAAGCGTGTATGCTGAAATCAAAGAGAAAAAGGCGGCATATAATGCTCAGCAAGAGGCTTTAAAACAGGAAAATCTTCAAAAGAAGCTCGAGATTATTAGCAAAATCACTGAAATTGCCGCTGATGCCGATAATGTGAATCGACAATACAATACCGTAAAGCAATTGCAGCAAGATTTTAAAGCGATTGGCGAAGTGCCTTCGGAAAATGATACCGAGGTGTGGAAGGCTTACCAAGTGGCTGTGGAGCGCTTCTATGATTTGCTGAAAATGAATAAGGAATTGCGTGACTACGATTTTAAGAAAAATTTGGAGCAAAAGCAAGCCCTTTGTGCCGAAGCTGAAGCGCTCGACGAAGAATCCGATATCGTGGAGGCATTTAAAAAATTGCAAGCGTTGCACAACACTTGGCGCGAAATCGGTCCCGTAAGTAAAGAAATCAGAGAAGAACTTTGGACGCGTTTCAAAAATGCCTCCGCAGTAATCAATAAAAAATACCAAGCTTTCTTTGAAGAAAGAAAACTCAATGAAAAGAAAAATGCAGATGGTAAGGAAGCTCTCTGCGTGAGAATTGAAGCCATCGGCACAGATGACCTGAAAACCTATGCCGCATGGGACGAAGCCACCAAAGCGATTATTGCTTTGCAAGAAGAATGGAAAACTTTCGGTTTCGCTTCTCGAAAAGTGAATGCTGATTTGTTTGCGCGCTTCCGCAAGAGCTGCGATGATTTCTTTGAGAAAAAAGCGGCGTTCTTTAAGAAAATGAAAGAAGAACTTGCGGCTAATCTCGCCAAGAAAATCGAACTCTGCGAAAAGGCTGAAGCCCTTAAAGATTCCACCGATTGGAAAGCCACTACCGATGCGTTGGTGGCATTGCAAAAGGAATGGAAAACGGTGGGTCCTGTGGTGAAAAAACACAGCGACGCTGTGTGGAAACGCTTCATTGCTGCCTGCGACGCTTTCTTTGAAGAGAAGAAAAAACAGAATGTGAATATCCATTCGGTGGAACACGAAAATCTGAAACAAAAGAAAGAAATCATTGCCCAAATCAAAGCCATCTTTGAAGATGAAAATAAAGATGATGCGCCCGCTAAGGTGCGACAATTAATGAAGCAATGGCAAGAAGTGGGACACGTGCCTTATAAGGAAAAGGATAAAATCTATGCCGAATATAAAGCCCTTATCGATAAGGCTTTTGAAGAGCTGGATATGAAGGCTAATAAGGCAAGAATGGCGAATTTTGCTAATTCCATTAAGCAAATGGGCGACTCCAATAAGGTGTATCACGAAAGAGAACGATTGGTGCGCGCTTATGAGATGAAGTCGCAAGAATTGAAAACTTATGAAAACAATTTTGGCTTCTTCAATGCTCAATCCAAGAGTGGTAACTCGCTGCTGAAAGAAATGGAACGCAAAATTGCAAAAATCAAGGACGAAATTTCTATCCTTGAACAAAAAATTAAGATGATCGACGAAAAACTCTAACGATTGATCTCCACATTATACACTCTCTGCGGAGGCATCCCCTTTTGAGGTTGTGGGTCGCGGAGAGTGTTTTATTACTAACAATGACTACTACACTATCGCTATTATGAAGAGTAAAGGACGATACGGACAATATATCAGATGGATATTTTTGAGTATCGATTTTCTCATTTTAAATATATCCTATTTGCTGGTTTGCTTGCTGAATAAGCATGACACCATGTTTGTGTCTAAGCCGGTGTGGCTGATGATGAATGTGTCATATATGGTGGTGAGCTACTTCTTCTTTGATATTCATTACCGGCGCGTGGTGTATGCCGACCGTGTGGTGATGAAGGTGGTGAAAGCTGTGCTGGTGCATGCGGTGTTGTTTCTATCACTCATCTATTTCCTACGCAGTGATTACCTCGCTTGGGAAGATTTGGGCAAACTATATGCCATTTTCGGAGTAGGGCTTTGCAGCTGGTGGCTGATGTCGCGCAAAGTGCTCAAGCGTTACCGTTCGTTAGGAAAAAACTATAAGCAGATAGTGGTGATTGGTGCCGGTCAAGTGGCGCAAAAGTTGATTGATGTGCTCAAAGGCGACATGGGCTATGGCTACAGAATTATGGGTGTGTTCGACGAGAATAAGGATTTCTCTTCAAATGAACTTTTTAAAGGCACACTCGATAAGGTGGAAACATTCGTCCACGAAAATCCCATCGATGAGATGTATTGCTGTATTCCCGACACCGATAATGAATATGTGGCAAAATTGCTTTCTGTGGCTGAACGCAATGCGGTAGATTTTTATTACGTGCCACAATTCGGACGCCACATCACTCGCCATTTCGTACTTTTTTCGTTAGATAATGTGCCGGTGCTTCAGGCGCGTCCCAATCCATTGAGCATTCCTGTGAATGCTGCTATTAAGCGCTTGTTTGATTTCGTTGTGTCGTCGATTGTACTCATTCTATCTCCCATTGTACTTATTCCGGTGGCTATCGCTATCAAATTGTCGTCGCCCGGACCGGTGTTTTTTAAGCAAATGCGAACCGGGTTTCGGGGAGAATCGTTTATGTGCTACAAATTCCGCACGATGCGTATCAATGCCGATAGCGATTCCCTTCAAGCCACCAAAAATGACCCGCGAAAAACCAAAGTGGGCGATTTTTTGCGACGCACCAGCATCGATGAATTGCCTCAGTTTTTCAATGTGTGGCGAGGTGAAATGTCGATTGTTGGGCCCCGACCGCACATGGAGCAACACACGCAGACCTATAGTGAACTCATTGATAAATATATGCTTCGCCACGTGGTGAAACCCGGTGTTACCGGTTGGGCACAAGTAAATGGCTATCGTGGTCCCACCGATGAACTCTGGAAGATGGAAAAACGAGTGGAATGCGATGTGTGGTACACAGAAAATTGGAACTTCTTCCTCGACCTTAAAATTATTGCGCTCACCGTAGTTAATGCCGTGAGGGGAGAAAAAAATGCTTTTTGATTTTCGCAATTTTTTTAGTTCATTATGGCTCTCGATATTGATTGTTTAAAAGCTGAATCCCTCGGCGTTTTGCGTCGCTTTTTTGGTTATTCGTCTTTTTTGCCGATGCAATTTGATGTCATCACTTGGGTGATGAGCGGCAACGATTGCTTGGTGTTGATGCCTACAGGTGGTGGCAAATCGATGTGCTATCAAATGCCTGCAATGCTGAGCGAAGGTTGCTGTATCGTGGTATCGCCTTTGTTAGCGCTGATGAAAGACCAAGTGGATGCCCTTGTGGCTAATGGTGTGCCGGCAGCATCCATTAATAGTATGCAAAGTGAAGCCGAAAATCGCGAGATTTTAGATTTGGTGATCGCTGGCAAATTAAAGCTGCTTTACATCTCGCCGGAGCGCTTGCTCAACGATTTAGATTATTGGGTGAAACGCGTGAATATCAGTTTTTTTGCCATTGATGAGGCGCATTGCATTTCGCAATGGGGACACGATTTCCGACCGGAATACACCAAATTGTCGCAGTTGAAGCAGCAATTTCCTCAAGTGCCGATTATTGCTCTCACTGCCACAGCCGACCAAATCACACGCAACGACATCAAGCAGCAATTGTGTATGCCCGACGCAAAAATGTTTATTTCTTCGTTCGACCGGAAAAATATTTCTCTGTCGGTGCTTTCGGGATATGCCGGAAACGATAAATTCAATATGCTCCTTCGCTTTATTGAGCGTCATCGAGGTGAATCCGGTATCATTTATTGCTTTAGTAGGAAGAATACGGAGTCGCTGGCCATGAAATTAAAAAAGCGGGGACTAAAGGCTGAGGCATTTCATGCCGGTTTGTCGGTATCTGACAAAAATGCCATCCAAACGGCTTTTCTTAACGATGATCTTCAGGTGATATGTGCCACTGTGGCTTTCGGTATGGGCATCGATAAAAGCAATGTGCGATGGGTGGTGCACTACCACATGCCGCAAAATATGGAATCTTACTACCAAGAAGTGGGGCGAGCCGGCAGAGATGGTCTTGCCGCGGAAGCGCTCATGTTTTATTCCTATGGCGATGTGATTTCTCACAATCGATTTGTGGAAGAGTCCGGACAGGTGAAGCTCAATACCCACAAGTTGGAACTGATGCAAAAATATGCCGAATCGTCGATTTGCCGTAGGCGCATTTTGCTTAGCTATTTCAATGAACGCATCGACCACGATTGTGGCAACTGCGATGTGTGTCTTAATCCTCCAAAGCGCTTTGATGGCACCACTTTGGTGCAAATGGCGCTGAGTGCGATTGTGCGCACCAACCAGCAAATAGGCTTATACACGCTGAAAGATATTTTGCGCGGCTCTTCAAATGCCGATGTGATTCAAGCGGGTTATCATCGCTTGAAAACGTATGGGGTGGGACGCCACTTGACCAATTTGCAGTGGAATGCTTACTTACTGCAAATGCAGCAATTAGGCATTTTTGAAGTGGCTTACAATGAGGCCAATCACTTGAAACTGACGGCCTACGGTGCTGATATTCTGTATGGAAGAGCCACCGTGCAGCTCACGGAATTCGTGAAAAAAGATTTCAACGAAAAGCCGCAAAAAAAAGTTGCTTCTTTCGATTTCGAACTCAGTGTGTCGGAGCAAGAATTATTTAAGATGATGAAGGCGTTGCGCTATAGCATTGCACAACGCGAGCACAAAAAACCCTATATGGTGTTCAGCGACAAAACTCTCAAAGCTCTCGCACACGACAAACCCATTACCAAGATGGCTTTCAGTTGTGTGTTTGGTGTGGGTGAAATGAAAACTGAAAAGTATTGGCAACCCTTCACCGATTTAATCAAAAAGCATATTTAACGAAGAATCAATAGCTCCAAATAAAATCACAAACACCTCCCTTGCTGATACACTGAGGGAGGTGTTTGCTATTATTATTGGGTTGCAGTTCTCTATTTAGAGTGCTCTGCAATCAAATTTTTTAAGAAAGCGGTGCATTCTTCGAAGGTTTTGAAAGTATGCTCTTTCGGAACGAGCTCCGGAATGCAATCCATAGAGGTGAGCATCTGCATAGGTTGGGGTTGGATAATGGTCATGAGCACCATCACGCCACGGTCTTTTAATGCTCGAATAGCCGTTTCCATAGCATACAATCCCGATTGATCCATAAAACTTACCAAGCGCATGCGAATAATCACAATTTTAGCATCTTTAGGCACTTCGTTCATAATTTCTTGGAATTTTGTAACAGAGCCGAAGAAAATAGGACCATTGAGGCGCTGAATGTAAATCTTGTGTTGTGCTTCATCGGGTATGCCCTCTTCGTCTGACCATGGATTCTCTTTATCGAAGTTTTGGATAGGTTGCGAGCTGTAGGAGCCTTCCACTAAGTCGCTGGCACGCTTCATGAAAAGAACGCACGCAATCACCATACCCAAACCCACAGCGGTGAGCAAATCCACAAACACTGTGGTGATAAACACCACCATCAGCACGAAGGCATCTGCTTTAGGCACTTTTGGCAAATCGCGGAAGCCCTGGAAGTCGATAATACCCCATCCCACAGTGATTAGGATACCTGCTAACACTGAGAGCGGAACGTGCTTCACCAACGACCCTAATCCAAGAAGGATAGCTAAAAGCAAAAATGAGTGGAACACGCCGCTTAGCTGTGTGCGACCACCGGATTTCACATTCACCACCGTACGCATCGTGGCGCCTGCGCCCGACACACCGCAAAACATACCCGCCAATAAATTGCCAATGCCTTGACCTATCAGTTCGCGGTTGCTATTGTGCTTGGTTTTGGTGATATTGTCTGCCACAACCGAGGTGAGAAGCGTGTCGATTGAACCTAAACCGGCAAGTGTGAGCCCCGGTATCACGGCGTGTTTCAGCATCTGCGCCCAATTCACACTGCTCAAATCGAGCCCCTCTTTTGCAAAGAATGGCAGAGGAATGCCGGAAGGAATTTCTCCAATTTTTAGTGTATCGCTGAGGTTACAGAACAGTGAAATCACTGTAATCACAATCAATGCCACCAAGGTGGACGGCACTTTTTTGGTCAGATAAGGGAAGAGCACAATCACTGCAATGGTGCCCAAGCCTAAGAGTAAGGCTATAATGTCAATCGAGCTGATATGCGATAACCCGGAGAGCATATCCACTACCAGCACAGGTGATTTCAATCCCAGCAATGGATAAATTTGCTGCAAAATGATAATCACGCCAATACCACTCATAAAGCCCGATAGCACGGGGTAGGGGATGTAGCGCACATATTTGCCGATTTTGATGATGCCAAAAAGAATTTGAAATAAGCCGCAAAACATACCGGCAAGCGACATGGTGAGAATCACCTGGCTCATATTTCCATTGCTTGATGCCCATGCACCACTCACCAAAGCTGCAGTGATAACGGTCATCGGACCCGTGGGACCGCTGATTTGCGAGTGTGTGCCGCCAAAGATAGAGGCAAAGCAACCGAGTAGTGTTGCTCCCACAAGACCCGCCAATGCGCCAATTGAACTTGCCTGGGGATGGTCGATGCCACCAAATGCTTGAATACCGAAAGCCAATGCAAGTGGCAGTGCCACAATGCCGGCGGTGATACCTCCAAAGAGGTCACCTTTCAAGTTTTTTGTTGTAATAATTCCCATAGATAAATAAATTTTGATTAATTGGTACCCGACCGAAGTTTCTATTCCTATAGGGGTAGAGGCGGAGGTGGATACCCAAATATCATTTAGTCGGTTTGAAATAATCTACAATACTCAAATTTCCCTATTTGGAAAACTTTCTTTCAATACAGACTGCAAAATTATAAAATATTGTGAAAATAAGCCGTTAAAAAAATGAATTTTCGTCAAATATTTCGTAATTTTTTATGATTTTGTTGTCATTTTGCTTTTGTGTGCACCATTTTTGCAACAAAAAAGGGTTGATGAAATTGAATCACCAGCCCTTTTTACTCATAGTTTTATTAGAGGGGAATTATTTCAAGCCCATTTTCTTCGCAATTTTTGCCGGGACGGCATCTTTGTGAAGATAGATGTTCATCGTTTTGGCTTTGAAGTAGGCTTCGCTCACATAGAAGAACCCGTGATACAGTTGGTTGGTATCCCAGCTGTTTTGCACCTTGAAATATTTGTTACCTTCCTGGTCAACAGCCTTGCCCACAATCACCATACCATGGTCGTCGGTGGTTTCTTTGTTGTCAAACATTTCTTGGCGATTTTCTTGCGTTACAACCATTTCTTCCACCGGACCTTTAATGTCCCACTTTTCGGTTTCGCGGTCTTTGGTGCTCAATTGTGTCCATCTATCCATATCGGTTCCCTTCAAATCGGGCACTTCTCGGTCCACGGGCAGCACGGCATAGCCCTTTCTCCATTTGAAGCAAGGTTCGCTCACATCGGCACCCCAAGCAATGGAGTAACCATTATCAATGGCATAGTTGGCAATTTCCAGCAATTCATCGATTGGCACATTTTGATATTGCGCCCATGTCCAGTTGTCGGCCACTTCAAGGGCAAATGGCTGATAGAATGGATGGTGGGTGAACGAGGCAATTGAAATGTAGTCGTCGGGATTCACTCCCAGCGATTGTGCAAACGATTTCGGGGTATAGGTTTTCCCTTCCCAAGTGAAGGTTTCGGGAATTTTGCCCATATAGGCATTGAGCACGCCTTCAAAACCTTCAATCCACGAAGGAGTGAGTTTTTTCAGCTTTTTGGTGTTCACCACATCAAGGAAGCCCGAAAGCACTCCGGTGAGTTCCGAGGTGTTGAATTTCTTATCTCCGTGCGTCATGCCGGTGTACGCCTCGTTGGGCATCATACCATAATTACGCCACACGTAGGGCACATCTTCAGCCGCACCACCTTCGGCAAAATTGATTTTGCCATCCATTCTTACATATTTTTTTGCTTTATCGAAATAGCAGTGCCAAACCACAAACCCTTCACTTAAGTGGATTTCTTTTCCGGTTTTGCGTAGAATTTCATTTTCAAAAAAGGTATTGGTAGAATAACACCAACACGTGCCCGACTTGCTTTGGTCTTTCACCGGAGTGCTCTTTACCACCTTCACATCGGTGAACTTAAACCCTGTGCTATCGGGAATCACCACTTTGTCGTCTGCCATCATATTGAGAGCCATACCCCCAAACAACACAGCTAATAATAAATGCTTCATAATTTTGATAAACAGTAATTAATATTGTGAATTATTTTTGCAAATTTACAAATTATCCGAAAAATATCATAATTATTTTTCTATTTCCTCACATCGTAGCTTATGGATCCGTTCTCCAATCCAATCTCTAATTTCTATTTTGCTTTTTGGGTAAAATTTAAAGCGAATGGGTGGGGTGGATTTGGTAGTTTGGCTGGAATTGATTAAATTTGTGAGTTGAAACACCTCTGCACGATATTAGATGTGTGTAGTTGCGTAATCATGCTGATGGAATTTTAAACTTTGTTGGCTCTTGTTAGTCTTAAGTGAGAGAAAAATTGTGAGAAATTTTTAATTATTCATCTAAATAAATAAAATTGATTATGAAAAAAATTATGAGTTTATTTCTGAGCGCTGCAATGGTGCTTGGTTTGAGCGGATGTGGTTCAATGAACAATACTACCAAGTATGGTCTTGGTGGTGCCGGTGGCGGTGCTGCCGTTGGCGCCATTATTGGTGGACTGATTGGTAATGGCAAGGGTGCCGCTATTGGTGCTGCAGTGGGAGCTGCTGCCGGTGGCACGGCTGGTGCTCTCATTGGCAAGAAGATGGACAAACAAGCAAAAGAATTGGCTCAAATTAATGGCGCTCAGGTGGATACTATCACCGACCAAAACAATTTGACAGGTATTCGCGTTACATTCGACAGCGGTATTCTTTTTGGTTTCAACAAGACTAATTTGAGCGCTACTGCAAAGAATTCGTTGTCTCAATTTGCTACCTCGCTCCAAAACAATCCTGAAACCAACGTTACTATTCTTGGTTTCACCGACAATGTGGGCACACGTGCGGCTAACGAAAAAGTGTCGACCCAACGTGCCAACAATGTGCAAACTTATTTAAATCAACGCGGTGTGAGCAGCACTCGTATGAATAGCAAAGGTATGGCTTGGGATTATCCGGTGGCAAGCAACGACACCGAAGCCGGCCGTGCTCAAAACCGCCGTGTGGAGATCTATATCACTGCTAACGAAAATATGGTGAAACAAGCCAATGAAGGTACGTTGAAATAATTTGTAGATTTTCAATCTTCGGATTCTATTCATAAAGGCCGGAAGGAATTGAGCCCTTTCGGCCGTTTTATTTCTCCCTTCGGAATAGGTGAACAAAAAGGACGTTTGCTTGCCGGGGTGCCGAAAATTGGTTAATTTTGCAATAGTTATAGTGCTGAATTAATCATTAACTCATTTACTACAATATGAACTTGAATATGGCTTTAAAAAGAATGGCATGCTTGCTGCTGATGGTGGCGGGCGCATGTGCAGTGTGGGCGCAAGATTTTACTAAAATTGATACACTCCAATTCTATGATGCGCTCCAATTTAGAATGATTAACAAAGGCTGGGACAATTGCGAAACACCCTATTTCCGCATTCCGGCATATCTGAAGGATAGCACTCGCACCACACTCTACGAGCGCCAGCGCAATACTGCCGGCGAGGGTTTCCGCTTTCGTACAAATTCCAAGTGTGTGGCAGTGAGATACAATTTGCTCACCAATATGCACATGGCGCACATGGCAGACACCGGTATTAAAGGGACCGACCTATATATATGGGATGAAACCGATGGGAAGTGGCAATTCGTGAATTGCAATCGCCCTGTGCGCGACTATTCGTGGAAACCCGGCTCTCCGCGAAAAGATTCCATCCAGAGCAAGGTGTATGTCGACAAACTTGATGGCAAAATGCATGAATATATGATTTATTTGCCCCTCTACGATGGCGTGAATTGGCTTGAAATAGGTGTGGAAAAAGGTGCCACTATTGAGATGCCGAAATTGGATAATCCTCGCAAGGGTAAGAAATTGGTGTTTTATGGCACCAGCATTCTTCATGGCGGTTGTGCCACGCGTCCGGGGATGGTGGCTACGAGCATTTTGCAACGCGATTTGAATCTCGAATGTGTGAATATTGGCATTAGCGGTGAGGGTAAGATGGATTTCTGCATGGCTCGTGCTATGGCTCAAATTCCCGATGTGGCAGCCTTTATTATTGATCCTATTCCCAATTGCACCAAAGATATGTGCGACTCGCTCACTTATGAGTTTGTGAATATCCTTCGCAAGGCGCGCCCCGATGTGCCCGTGGTGATGGTGGAGGGTCCGATGTATTCCTATGCAAAATATAGCGCTTTCTATGCCAAATATTTGCCGCAAAAGAATTTCGAATTTCATAAAAATTATTTGAAATTGCGTGCCGAAAATCCCAAAAATCTATATTATGTGGATTGTGAAAACTTGAGCGGACCCGACAACGAAGGCACCGTGGATGGTATTCACTTCACGGATATCGGATTCTACTTTTATGCACAAAAACTCAAGCCCTATTTGAAAGCCATTTTGGATGGCAAACCTGTTCCATATCAAGAAAAAGTGAACAAACCCTATCCGGAAATTAAGTAATAATGCCTCTATTTGTCGGATTTTAGCAATTTAATGGATTGAAACCAAAGCACTACATACATGCACTCATAGAAGAAGGCGAGCACGAGCATCAAGATTTTAAGTATCAAATCAGTGATGCCAAAAAGATTGCTCGCAGCATTTCCGCTTTTGCCAACAATAGTGGAGGCAGATTGCTTGTGGGCGTGAAAGACAACGGCCACATTGCCGGTGTGAAAAGCGAGGAGGAAATGTATATGATTGAGCAAGCTGCAACTATGTATTGCCGACCTGCCCAAATGCTACAATTCGATATCTATAAGGTGGAAGGCAAAACGGTGCTTTTGGCTCAGGTGGCTGAAGCTGATGCCAAGCCCGTGCAAGCTCCCGATGAATCCGGAAAATGGCGAGCATACTTTCGTGTGGCTGACGAGAATGTGCTGGCAAGCGGATTGCACGTGAAGGTGATGAAACACATTGCCGCCGACGAAGGCGCCATGGTTAGTTTTTCCGCCAAAGAAAAAGAATTGCTTGCCTATCTTGATGGTCACGGCGGCATCACGCTGTCGGGCTTTTCAAAATTGGCTCATATTTCGCGTTTTGCTGCCGAAGAAGCCCTTATCAATTTGCTGGAAATGAAAGTGGTGAAATTAAGTTACCACAATGGTGAGTGTTTAATTTCCAAAGCCTAACTCATTAGTGGGGCGAGCCTTATATGGATGGCACTTTTGGGCGTAGAAAAATAAAAAAGGAAACCGATGAAGGTTTCCTTTTTTATGTAGCGGGATCGAGAATTGAACTCGAGACCTCCGGGTTATGAATCCGACGCTCTAACCAACTGAGCTATCCCGCCTCGTTGCGTTTTGCGTGTGCAAAGTTATTACTTTTTTTGCAAACGTGCAAATGTTTTCCAACAAAAAATTAATGTTTCTTCATAAATCGTTTGCTTATAGAAACTTATAAATTCTATGCAATTTAATTTGGGTATGCTGTGGATTTGCAGTACCTTTGTGGAAGATAATATGAGAAAGATGAAAGACTTACGATTTATTGGTATTATTCCGGCTCGATATGCTTCCACCCGATTTCCGGGCAAGCCGCTTGCTATGCTGGGTGGCAAATATGTGATTCAGCGTGTGTATGAGCAGGTGAGCCGTGTGCTATCGAATGTGGTGGTGGCGCTCGACGATGAGCGCATAGCTGCTGCTGTGGATTCCTTTGGTGGAAAATGGGTGATGACTCGCGCCGACCACAAATGCGGCACCGACCGCTGCTTAGAGGCTTATTTGAAACTCGGAGGTGGGGAAGATGTAGTGATTAATATTCAAGGTGATGAGCCATTTGTGCAGCCTTCGCAATTAGAAGCTATTATGCAGTGCTTTGATGATGCAACCACCGACATTGCCACCTTGGTGAAGCCTTTTGAAGCCTCTCGCCCCTTTGAAGAATTAGAGAATCCGAATTCGCCAAAAGTGGTGGTCGACAGGCAGTGGAATGCCAAATATTTTTCACGTTCGGTGGTGCCTTACGTGCGCAATGCCGACAAAGCGAAATGGCCCGCTGTACATCAATTCTACACCCATTTAGGGATGTATGCCTATCGGGCAGAAGTGCTGAAGCACATCACCACCTTGCCACAGTCGGCATTAGAATTGGCTGAGAGTTTGGAGCAACTGCGCTGGCTTGAGAATGGCTACAATATAAAAGTGGGCGTGACCAATGTGGAAACCATTGGCATCGACACGCCTCAAGATTTGCAAGATGCCGAGCTATTTCTACAAAAGCACGGTGAATAGTGCACTTTTTTATACCGAAAAATTTAGACTCTTATGATTGACCGTAGCACACCACCTCCCATATCAAATTTTGAAAAGGTGGAGCTCAATTTTCCCAACCCCATCACTTTGAGCAACGGCATCTCCGTATGGGTGTTGGATAAAGGCGACGATGAGGTGAACCGCCTCGATCTCTATATAGGAGGGGGCACGCTCGAAGAGCCCACGCCTATGTTGGCTTATCTGTCGGGCATTCTATGCTTTGAAGGCAGTGCCTCCAGGAGTGCTGAAGCTATTTCCGAGGCGTTCGACTATTATGGCGCCATTAAATCGGCTCAGCCTTACGACCATTGCACTCTTGTGTCGGTTTCGATGGCGAATCGGCACTTTAAGAGCATCACTGAAATAATTTGTGATTGCATTCGCGAGCCTCTTTATTCGCCCGGCGAATGTGAAATTTATAGGAAAAGTTTGGCAAGCAATTTGGCAATTGCACAAGAGCGTGTGGATTTCTTGGCATCGAAAGCCATGAAACGCCTCTACTACGGTGCCCATCATCCTGCAGCGCGAGAAGCTACGCCGGAGGGACTGATGAGCATCACGCGTGAAGATTTATTGCGCTTTCATCGTGAATACTATCATCCCCAAAATTTGCGCATCATTATTTCCGGCAAAGTAGGTGAGCATGAATTGGCTGTGCTTGAAGCCACCTTTGGCGCCTGGCAAAAAAAGGGACAGCAGGTGGATGAAAGTCTGGAACCGCCCATTGTTTCGGGGAAAGAAAAATTGTCGGTAATCGACAAAAAAGGCGCTGTTCAGTCGGGAATTGAGATGTGTATTCGTGCCATACCGCGGCAGCATCCCGATTATTTCAAATTGCGTTTGCTCGTCACGGCATTAGGTGGCTATTTCGGTAGCCGACTGAATATGAACATCAGAGAGGAAAAAGGCTACACCTATGGCATCCAGTCGGCGCTTTTGGGAAAGAAAAACGATAGCGTGATTATCGTGTATACTTCATGCGCCACCGCCCACACGCGGCTGTTGATCGACGAGGTGAAGCGCGAAATGGCGCGCTTGCGCCAACAGGTGATGCCGGCAGATGAACTCGACGTGGTGAAGCAGCACATGCTGAGCGATTTAATGAAAACTCTCGACACTCCGTTCTCAATCGCTCGCTATGTGGGCGATTGGTTCACTTGCGGTGTGTATCCCGAATATTTCAATAAGCAAGTGGAAGCCATTGTGAAATGCACTCCCGAAGATGTGCTGCAGGTGGCTCAAACCTATCTTTTGGAAGAAAAAATGCTCATTGCCATCGCCGGCGATGAAGAAAAGATGCAATTGTAAACGAAAATTTGAAGCTATTCGTTTGATAATGTTGTGTTTTTTTGCGAACTTTGCACTCTAATAGTAAAGATTGAAGATAATAATCTAAAAATTAGCAATTGAAAATGACAAAAAAGAGCGTACTTCAAAAAGCTCGCGCCGCTTATCAGCCTAAATTGCCCACCGCTTTGTGGGGCGCTGTGAAGGCTGTAAAGGGCGCTGCAACTGAATCTGTTGCCGATCAAGAAGAAATCAAAAAACTATTCCCTAACACTTATGGTTTGCCCGAATTGCGGTTTGAAAAAGACACCGAAGCAGCCAAAGTGAAACATTCCGACAAGGAAGTGATTAATGTGGGCGTTATCCTTTCGGGCGGTCAAGCTCCCGGCGGCCATAATGTGATTAGCGGTTTGTTTGATGGCATTAAGTCGCTGAACAAAGCTAACCGTCTTTATGGCTTTTTGATGGGTCCCGGCGGACTCGTTGACCACAACTATGTGGAACTCACAGCCGACATTATCAACGAATATCGCAACACCGGCGGTTTCGACATCATTGGATCGGGCAGAACTAAGCTCGAAACGGAGGAACAATTTGAAAAAGGCTTGGAAATTCTCAAGGAATTAAATATCCGTGCATTGGTGATTATCGGTGGCGACGACTCCAACACCAACGCTTGTGTGCTGGCTGAATACTACAAAGCTCACAATGCCGGTGTGCAAGTGATTGGTTGCCCCAAAACCATCGACGGTGACTTGAAGAACGATTGGATTGAAACTTCTTTCGGTTTCGACACCGCTTGCAAAGTGTACTCTGAAGTGATTGGCAACATTCAACGTGATACCAATTCTGCAAAAAAATATTGGCACTTCATTAAATTGATGGGCCGTTCGGCTTCTCACATTGCACTTGAATGTGCGCTCCAAACCCAGCCCAACGTGTGCATCGTGAGCGAAGAAGTGGAAGCCAAAAACAAATCGCTCAACGATATCGTGGCTGAAATTGCTCAGGTGGTTGCCGACCGTGCTGCCGATGGCAACAACTTTGGTACAGTGCTCATTCCCGAAGGCTTGATTGAATTTATTCCGGCTATGAAGAAACTTATCGCCGAGCTGAATGATATGCTTGCCGCACACCCCGAAATCAAGGATATGGAACCGGAAGCACAACATCAATACGTGATCGACCACCTCGCTGCCGAAAATGCTGAAACATTTGCCAGCCTGCCGGTGGCTGTGGCTCGTCAGCTTTCACTCGACCGCGATCCTCACGGAAATGTGCAAGTTTCACTTATCGAAACTGAAAAATTGCTGAGCGAAATGGTGGCTAAAAAACTCGCCGACATGAAGGCTGAGGGCAAGTTTGTGGGCAAATTTGCCGCACAGCACCACTTCTTTGGTTATGAAGGACGTTGCGCCGACCCGTCGAACTTTGATGCCGACTATTGCTATGCCTTGGGCTTCAATGCCGCTCAATTGGTGAACTGCGGTGCCACCGGCTATATGTCGTCGATTCGCAACCTGTCTAAGCCATCCATTCAATGGATTGCCGGCGGTATTCCTATCACTATGATGATGAATATTGAGCGTCGCCATGGCGTGAACAAGCCTGTGATTCGCAAGGCGCTCGTTGACTTGGAAGGCCGTCCGTTCCAAGAATTTGAAAAGAATCGCGCTAAATGGGCGAAAGAAACTTGCTACATCTATCCCGGTCCTATCCAATACTTTGGTCCGGAAGAAGTGTGCAACGTCACTTCCCGCACCCTTTACTACGAGCAAAAAGGCAAATAATTAGTTTTTCACCGGTTAAGAAGAATTTTCTTTAGGAGTTAAGAAGTTATGAAGTTTTAGAAGTGAAGACGAATGTCTTTCTTTTCATGCGCTTCTCTCGATGCTTATTTCTCTGAAAATTGCTACTCCGGATATTGACCAAAATCGATTAATCGTGGATAACAACGATTAATTGCTTAATTCAACCTTTCATAACAGCTTGCATCATCCTCTTGGCATGAGTCGGGAGGATGATTTTTTTGCGTTTCGGCGATGCCTTCAATCCTCCACTGCTACTCGCATCACATTGAAATAATGTGGATGAATATTTGAAGAATGAGCAAACAATACGTTCAATTTCCTGACTTCGTCAATGCGTCACCCACGAGAAATAGCCTGACCCACAAACCTCAACGAGAACGCGATATTCTCAAGACCTCTCGTATAGGTTATGGGGGCGCTATTTTATTCATTTCTCAGCGCGTCACCCAAACAAAAATAATTACATCTGATTATCAGATAGTTACATTCGCTCTTTAAAAAAGTGACAAAGTCAGGAATACGTTCAATTTGCTGCGGTGTGTGGGTGGGAGAGCTCATTATGGCGACCGGCACAAAATATTGCGCATCGGTTATTTTGATTTCCTTCACCTCACCACTTTTCTTTTGTGCCGTGAAAAAGAGCATCGCCATCTTCCGGGTAGGGGAGATGGCGATGCATTTTGGATTATTTTCTTGTTGTATTATTTCACTTCAATGCCCATCATGTTGTATTTCTTGTTGTCTTTAATGATGAGAATTTGGCCGTTTTCGTACACTTTTTGTGCTTTTGATTGACTTTGTTGGATATCCGTTACGGCAGTAGTGGTTTGGATGGTGATGGCTTGTGCTGAAGGAGCTGCCACTTCGCAAGTGTTTTGTTCCACAATGCCGTTAGCCCTTGCTTTGTTTGAGGTAACATCGGGGTAAGGAAGTTGGATTTGGGAGAGAACTTCTTTGCCATTGTCGCACGACCAAATATTGTTGGCGATATCGAAAGCGATATCATTGAATCCTCTGATACCTGTGGTGGTGATGCTATATTTTTCGGTGAGCACTTTTCCGTTTGCGCCATCGCTCACTTCATATACCTTGAGGAGGGAGTTGGCTACGGGCACTGCGAGGAGGGTGTGGTCGTAGTTCCATGCAATGCCACCGCCTCTTGCCACGGAGGTGATATCGGAATAATCTTCCACCCATGTGCCGTTCACTTTGCTCACGTGCTTAATGGCGGGTTGTGCTTCAGTGGGTGTAGCACGATATTGTGCATACCAAATGCCATTGCCATCTTCGTCGTAGGCGAGGCTTACGCTTTGAGCCGAGATGGTGTATTGCAAGCTGTAGGGCATCACTTCTTGGTCGGCGGCTACTGCTGTGCTCCAAGTGGATGCTTCACCAATGGGGTATTCGTAGCAGGTGTAGTTGCCAAAAACATAGCTTTGACCGAATTTTGAACCAAGGTTCACGATTTTGGTGTCGGCACCTTCTCCAATAATGTCGAAAGCTGCAGAAGGCGATGCCACCATATTGCCATCAGCATCTTGCACGAGTCCCGAACCGGTAGCGGTTTCGATGGCACCTTCAAACACCGGTGTCCATTCGTTGAGGTTGTCGGGGTTAACGGTGTAGATTGGATTGTTGACGGTGTTGAGCACACCTACAAAAATTCTGCCGTCTTTGGAAATGCGCACTTTCTTATTGTGGAAAGCACTGGATAGGGCTCCGCCGGTATAGGTGAATTGTGTGAAGTTGAGTGGATTGTAGCCAAATGCGCCGGTCGGGTTTGCCACGCGGTTGGCTTGTGGGTCGAATTCATACAAACCGGCTCCTACGCCTTCCGACTTGGTCCAATAGGTGGTACCCATATTGGCTTGGGATTCGGTTACGAGTATTCTACCAAAGTGGGCGCTTTCGGTGTTGTTGTCGATTGCAATACCGTAGGGGCTCCAGAATGTGTAGGGCAGTGGGCTGCCTACTTCTACAGCTGCGCTCACGCCTTCCCCTTGAGCTGCAAGGCTCCATGTGTAGGTGCCGGCTTCTGTTACGGGCAATACGATTTCTTCCTCGTGTTCGCCTTTTGTGATTGCCGCTTCGGGGAGTTGAATAGCAGCCACTTGTTGGTCGTTGATGTCATACATTTTGAATGTCACTTTTTGTGCGTTGGCATTCAAGTTGTATTTCAGTCTGATGGTCCCATTTTCGGTTTGCTGTTGGGTCAAGCCGTAGGTGAAGGGGTTTTGTGCTGTGGCGATTAGTGCTGTAGCACAAAATGTTGCAAATAGTAATGATTTTTTCATGATGGTTTAATTATGAATTAGTTGTTAATGTTAAATACGTATCAAAGGTAATGAATATTTTTGCAAATTCCAAATATGGATTAGGCTTTTTTTTATACGTTTTGTGGGTCAACGGCTTCGTGTCGCAGATTGGCGGCTTTTTTGTGTGAAATAGAGAATAAATCCATACCGAGCACTGCCTGACCCCATACATTTTGCACGTTCATCGTAGCAAAATTAGCCCACCTACCGGCAGCCCCACGCCTCCGGTATATTGTAACCTAACGCCTGCCAAAATTATTTTTCCGGAGGGGTGGGTGATAAAAAAACACATCCCCCTCAATGGAATGAGGAGGATGTTAGATTTTTAATGTATGGGGAGTGTGATTATTTCACTTGAGCACCCATCACATTGTATTTAGCATCACCGTTGATGATGTAGATTTGTCCGTTTTCAATCACTTTCTTTACTTCTGCCTTCTTAGCAGTTACATCGCTGATGCCGGTACCTTCATGAGGCAAGCTGAAAGTGTACTTAGCGCAGTATGCACCGGGAATATATTGATAGATGTTTGCAGTGTATTCGTCTACAACTTCAGCGTTGAGCCAGTCCATTTGAACACCATTGGGATTTGCACTAAAGGGTGCTTCAACCTCAACCATAACTGTGTTCTCTACACCCAATTTTGCAATTGCAAAGCCACCCAAATAATTGGGGAGTGTTGGATAAACCGCATATTTATCACTACCTAAGACAAAAATTTCTGCGCCATTGGTCGCGCCTTTGTTCGGCAATATAAGAGTCTCAGCATCGAAAGCGTCGCCATTTGCAACAAGAATAGCAGGATTTGCATTGCGAGTAACATATAAATATTTTTGAATATCACCATCCATAAATGCATTAATAACGGTTGTGGTTGCAGGAGCTGGACCATTATTAACAATTGCGGCATAAGAGTCGTCTGGACTAATCGCACCATCAACAACTACAAATCTACTTAAATTTGATCCAGAAGCATCTCCAGCAACTAATAATTCGCCATTGCTTGTTAGGTCGCCTGCTGCGATACCAATATTAAAAGATTTGCCAGGGCTTAATGATGCATCTTCAAATGAAAGGTTGGTAATTTGATCAGGTGTGGCAGGATTATATACCATAAAGCCAGCAGAGCCAGCTGCCCAATTTGCGGCCCATGCAGCTGTTGAAATTACAAGATTACCAGCTCCATCGCGGTTAATAGCGGTGTTTGTGCTACCAGGGAGAATGGTGTTCTCTACTCCACTTTCACTTACTACATAAACTTGTTGAGTAGCTTTGTCGAGAACATAAATCTTACCGTTCATACCAACACCCTGACGTGTGTCATTAGCAGTAAATGATACATCATGTTTCCAATCTTGGGTGAGAGTTTGTGCTGAAGCTCCGAATGCCATAGCCACAGCAGCTAAAAGTAATAATTTTTTCATTTGTTTAATGATTAAATGTTAGTATTAAATGAATTGTTAAGCTCTTGTGATTTTAAACCACTGCAAATATAAATACAATAATTTGAATATCAAAATTTTTTTTATTTTTTTTGAAGCATGCCCCACCACTCTCATTTAAAAACGGATATGATTGCCCGCTTTTGTGGCGTGAAACGAAAATAATGCCCTCCATTCCACCATCCCCCCCAAAAAAAAGGAACATTCCTTATTGGTCTTGCCCTCTGTGCACTCCATCCTTAAATTTGCCACTAAGTTCTTTGAAATGTTGACAAAAAAGCAATCCGAACATCCACAAAAAGTGTTTCAGGTGTTTCAAGTGTTTCGGGTGTTTCAGGTGTTTCATTTTGCTTTTGGACCATAAAACAGCTCCTTTTTGGTCCAAATCCGAACAAAGCCCACAAACTCTTAGGGTCATGCTTCCGCCATATAATGCTTGCGGCAAACACACAAAAAGGCAATTCTCCCACTTGTCTACGAACACGTTACTGTCATGTTTGCCATAGGCGCAGTTTTTTTTCGTCGAAGCCGACTTTTTATTATCTTCCATCCCACCCAAAGCCACCATCCCACCCAACCTCACCAAATCATAAAGCATGCCCTCCACTCTTTTCTTTATTTTTAGATAAAATTTCGGTTCTTATTATATATAATGTGTGAGGCGGCGTGGGGTTTTTCTATTCATTCTTTATTATACCACCCAACAATTTCAAATTTTAAACTTCTTTTTTTTTACTTTTTTGTTCGTAATTTTATTGATTATTGGGAAATTATGTGTAATTTTGCAATTGCGTTTTGCGGGAACGAATCTGCGAGGCGCGTAATTAACTAATTTATTAACTATTTAAAATGAGCGAAGAATTAAAAAATTCTCCAATCGAAGATTTCGACTGGGAAGCCTTTGAAAAAGGCGAAACTCAACGAGAGAAATCTCAAGAAGAACTGGAAAAAACCTACGACAAATCGCTTGGTTCGTTTAAGGACCACGAAGTGACCGAAGGTACCGTAATCTCAATCAACAAGCGTGAGGTGGTGGTTAACATCGGTGCTAAGTCCGACGGCATTATTCCCTTTAACGAATTCCGCTACAATCCTGATTTGAAAGTTGGCGACAAAGTGGAAGTTTACGTAGAAAATCAGGAAGACCGCAAAGGTCAGCTTGTGCTCTCTCACAAGAAAGCTCGCGCAAGCAAGAGCTGGGAACGCGTTAATCAAGCGCTTGAAAACGACGAAATCATTAAGGGCTTTATCAAATGCCGCACCAAGGGCGGTATGATTGTGGATGTATTCGGCATTGAAGCATTCTTGCCCGGTTCGCAAATCGATGTGAAACCGATTCGCGACTATGATGTGTACGTGAACAAAACTATGGAATTCAAGGTGGTGAAAATCAACCAAGAATTCAAAAATGTGGTTGTATCGCACAAGGCTCTTATTGAAGCTGAACTCGAACAACAACGCAAAGAAATTATCGCAAAACTCGAAAAGGGTCAAGTGCTCGAAGGTACGGTTAAAAACATCACTGCCTACGGTGTGTTTATCGACTTGGGCGGCGTAGACGGCTTGATTCACATTACCGACCTTTCTTGGGGCCGCGTGAACAACCCGAACGACATCGTTCAACCCGACCAAAAGCTCAATGTGGTAATTCTCGACTTCGACGAAGAAAAGAAACGTATTGCTCTCGGTTTGAAGCAATTGATGCCACATCCATGGGATGCCTTGAATCCTGACTTGAAGGTGGGCGACCGCGTGAAAGGTAAAGTGGTGGTGATGACCGACTACGGCGCATTTGTGGAAATTGCTCCCGGTGTGGAAGGTTTGATTCACGTGAGCGAAATGAGCTGGTCGCAACACTTGCGTAGCGCACAAGACTTTATGAAGGTGGGCGACGAAGTGGAAGCTCAAATTCTTACCCTCGACCGCGAAGAACGCAAGATGTCGCTTGGCATCAAGCAATTGAAGGACGACCCATGGGAAGCTATCGAAGAAAAATATCCTGTGGGTAGCAAGCACGTGGCTAAGGTGCGCAACTTTACCAACTTTGGCGTGTTTGTGGAATTGGAAGAAGGCGTTGATGGCTTGATTCACATCAGCGACCTCTCTTGGACCAAGAAAATTAAACACCCGAGCGAATTCACTCAAATTGGTGCCGAAATTGAAGTGATGGTGCTTGAAATCGACAAGGAAAACCGTCGCTTGAGCCTCGGTCACAAGCAATTGGAAAACAATCCTTGGGACGAATTTGAAGCAATTTACACAGTGGGCAGCGTGCACGAAGGTACCATCACCGAAATGCTCGACAAGGGCGCAGTGATTAGCTTGCCTCACGGTGTGGAAGGCTTTGCCACTCCCAAGCACCTGCAAAAGGAAGATGGCTCGCAAGCTAAGCAAGGCGAGACCCTCAACTTTAAGGTGATTGAATTCAACAAAGACGCTAAGCGCATTATCTTGAGCCACAGCCGCATCTTTGAAGATGAACAAAAGGCTGAAGTTCGCAAGGCTAAGAAGGCTGCTAAGCCTCAAGCTGAAGAACCCGCAGTGGCTAACAACCTTGAGAAGACTACTTTGGGCGATATCAGTTCGCTTGCAGAACTCAAGGCAAAACTTGAAAGTGGCGAATAATTTTCGGCTATAAATCTTATTAGATAGGTGTGCATCTCACTTTGCTGTGGGGTGCACGCTTTATTTTGCAGGCGAGGACAGATGAGCCTCGGAAAGAGCCGTGTGGCGCGATTTTTTTTTCCGGGGGGAATGTTGTGAGAATGAAAAAATGGTGTTATCTTTGTAGGAGGATATTGAATGAGATAATTTATTAAATTTTTTATCTGATGAAAAGGTGTCTCTATTTGATGGCTGTTTTGGCGCTGCTTTTAGCAGTGGGTTGCTCTCCGGAGAAGGCGAAGAATGAGCAATCGCCTGATGTAGTGGCTGAAACCACCGACACCATTGCGAAAATGCCGACTGATACGGTGGTTAAAGCTCAGCCCGAGGTGCTCACGGCTGAAGGTACGGCTGTGGGTGGCGCTATGAATAGCATCATAATAGAAGATGCCGATGGTGAAACGCTCGATTTTGAATATCCGCAACTTTCACGCGATAGCATTGATGCATGGGAAGAAGGCAATAAGATGCAGATTCGCTACACTAAAGATGCCGCAGGCAATGTGGTGCAATCGGTGAGAGTGGTGCAATGATATTTTATATGCGATAGTGGCTCAGTTGGTAGAGCATTGGCTTCCCAAGCCGAGGGTCGCGGGTTCGAGTCCCGTCTATCGCTCCAATGAAGGACTAATTTTCTGTTCCCGGAAAGTTAGCCCTTTTTTGTATATGAAGTGAACTTAAAAGAAAAACTCCTGCTTTTTTGGGGTGCAGGAGTTTTTCGGAAATAAAGTTATGAAAAGGATGGTTTATTTGTTGAGTGCTTGAGCCACGTCAACAGCCACAGCCACTGTGCAACCCACCATGGGGTTGTTGCCGATGCCGAGGAATCCCATCATTTCCACGTGGGCGGGAACTGAGGAAGAACCTGCGAATTGAGCATCGGAGTGCATACGTCCGAGTGTGTCGGTCATACCGTAGGAAGCCGGACCTGCAGCCATGTTGTCGGGGTGAAGGGTGCGACCTGTGCCACCACCGGAAGCTACACTAAAGTAGGGTTTGCCTTTGAGGGTGCGTTCTTTTTTGTAGGTGCCTGCCACAGGGTGTTGGAAGCGAGTGGGATTGGTAGAGTTGCCGGTAATCGACACATCTACGCCCTCTTTCCACATGATGGCAACGCCTTCGCGCACATCGTCGGCACCATAGCAGTTCACTTTAGCGCGGTCGCCGTCGCTGTAGGGCGTGCGAGCCACTTCTTTGAGTTCGCCGGTGAAATAGTCGAATTCGGTTTGCACATAGGTGAAACCATTGATACGGCTGATGATTTTAGCGGCGTCTTTGCCCAGACCGTTAAGAATAACGCGGAGCGGTTCTTTACGCACCTTGTTGGCCTTGCCGGCAATTTTGATAGCACCTTCTGCAGCGGCGAAAGATTCGTGACCGGCGAGGAATGCAAAGCATTTGGTTTCTTCGCGGAGCAAACGTGCTGCAAGGTTACCATGTCCGATACCCACTTGGCGGTCGTCGGCTACTGAGCCGGGGATGCAGAACGATTGCAAGCCGAGTCCGATGGCTTCAGCAGCGTCGGCAGCCACTTTGCAACCCTTTTTCAGTGCGATTGCTGCGCCACACACGTAAGCCCACTTTGCGTTTTCGAAACAAATTTGTTGGGTTTCTTCACAAGTTTTATAAGGATCGATACCATATTGTTCGCAGATGGCGTTAGCCTCTTCAACGTCCTTAATGCCGGCGGCATTCAAAGCAGCAAGAACTTGCTTGATGCGGCGGTCTTGAGATTCAAATTTTACTTCTCTAATCATAATTGTATCCTCCTTATATTATTCTTTACGTGGGTCGATATACTTAGGTGCATTTTCAAATCTGCCGTAGTGGCCTTTCGCTTCTGCGAGTGCTTCTTCGGGCGATTTGCCTTTTTTGATAGCGTCGGTGAATTTGCCGAGGCTGAGGAATTCGTAGCCGATTACTTCGTTGTTTTCGTCGAGAGCCATGCGAGTGCAGTAACCTTCAGTCATTTCCAGGTAGCGAACGCCTTTGGCTTTGGTGCCAAACATAGTGCCCACTTGGCTGCGCAATCCCTTGCCGAGGTCTTCGAGCGATGCGCCAATCACCAAACCACCTTCAGAGAAAGCACTTTGGGTGCGTCCGTACACGATTTGGAGGAAGAGCTCACGCATTGCAGTGTTGATAGCGTCGCACACGAGGTCGGTGTTGAGCGCTTCAAGGATGGTTTTGCCCGGAAGAATCTCTGCTGCCATAGCTGCAGAGTGGGTCATACCGGAGCAACCGATGGTTTCAATCAAGCATTCTTCGATTACGCCTTCTTTCACGTTGAGTGAAAGTTTGCAAGCGCCTTGTTGAGGAGCGCAGTGACCAATGCCGTGAGTGAAGCCTGAAACATCTTTGATTTCTTTCGATCTAACCCATTTACCTTCCTCTGGAATAGGTGCGGAGGGGTGGTTAGCTCCCTTTGCTACACAGCACATTTCCTGTACTTCATGTGAATAAACCATATTATTTACTCTTTTAAAATGTTATATAATAAAAAGTATATAAATTGCTTAGCATATTTAGCCGGGATATATACCGGAATTTTGTGTGGGGTTTACCCGTATTTTTCTACAAATTTACGGAAAAATATTTGGATACGAAAGTAATTGATTTAAAAAAATGTGGGGTGTGGTAGAGAATGTGGTTGAAACAAAAAAATAAGCGTCGATGGGTGTGTCGACGCTTAATAAAGTGGTGGAAATCATCTTGCGGATGTGGGTTTACTTTTGTCGGGTGTATTGGCTTTGCTTGCCTTCTTTGTCGGTGAGTGTGAGTTGGGAGCCTGAGAATTGCATGGCGAAAGTGGTGGTGTCGGATGCCGTGATGATGTGGATGGTGTCGCCCGCTTCGTTGGTGTTCCATTCCAAATATTCTACCTCGGCGTTGTTGATAGCCTTAGCCGAGCCGTCGTCGAGCAATTCGAATCCTTTTTGGTTGGCATCAGTCCATTTTCCAATCACGGTGGCGCTGTCTTCCACTTGTTGCACCACTTGTTCGGCATTTTGTTGATTGTTGGCTTTTTCGCCCGAGCATGCTGCGAGCCACATGATTAAAGCCATGCTTGCAAAGAATAATCCGTGTTTCATATCTGAATAATATTTTTTGTGTTGCAAAATTACTCAGATAGTTTAGAATTTACAAATTTAAAATCAGATAACGGCGGGGCAAGAAGCTGTTTTTCGCTTAGAGAAAAACGAAGAAGTGATTTTTTTTAGCGAAAGTGAGTTGGGGGTGGAAATCACTTTGGTTACGTTCCAGCCTTGCGTTTTGTTGCGAATATTGAGCGTGGCAACGCCAAATCCGGTGCCCACCATTGAATTGATGATTTGCATCACTTCGTGAATGGAATTAAGATTGGTGGCAGTGAGGTGTGCAAGGGTCTCGCCTTTCCACGTGAGGTCTGCCATAATCAGGTCCGACTTTTTAATTACATAATCCTTGTTCATCTTCATTTGGCTTTTTTGGATTTGATGCAAAATTAGAGTATGCAAGTGCCAACAAATTGCCCATATCATTAAAAAATAATTAAATATTATGATTCCTATAAATTGAACAAGAAGCGGGTTGCAAGATGGTTAAAAGGAAGAATTTAGGTGAAAAGGATTCGAAAAAAGGCTATAAATCAAAAAAAAGATGCATTTTATTTGAAAAAAAGTGTGAAAATTATGTGTTTTTCCATTTTTTGTCTATCTTTGTAAAACGAAATTTATTCATAAACCATTTAAAACGAACGACAATGAAAGAATTAGTAGAACAAATCGCTGCTGTTTACGAAGCATTCCAAAAAGATGCTCAAGCTCAAATTGAAAACGGAAACAAGGCTGCCGGCACACGTGCTCGCAAAGCATCTCTTGAAATTGAAAAGAAGATGAAAGAATTCCGTAAAGCATCTCTCGAAGCTGCTAAGAAATAATTGGCGCTGACAGACACGTTTATGATACATAAAAGGGATGGCAAAAGCTGTTCCTTTTTTTTTGCGTGTATGCTTGAGCACAAAAGCAATGGAGGCTGAGAGCCGTGGAAATAAGGCACGGCTCTTTCATTTAACATTCGAATAAGGACATAGCTCCCCTTACCCGGT